>ERZ650311.874-NODE-874-length-16609-cov-10.157424_pt1 | contig 16609 bp, 18 predicted proteins | sample MGYA00376247_ERZ650311 | MGnify/ENA primary metagenome ERZ650311 (study PRJEB26733, sample SAMN07839324) | wastewater metagenome | biome: small river; feature: stream; material: water | place: USA: North Carolina | collected 2016-07-28 ... | reverse complement strand
CGATCACCGGCGGCTGCTGCGGACGTGTCGCCACCGCCGCCATCGCATCGGCAAGCGTGCGAACTTCACCGGTCAGTCTGTCGATGCGTTGTTCGACGCCCGACATCGACATCTCCGACCCACTCACCGCCTTTGGATCGGAACCCAGCAGCCGCTCTGTCGTCGCCGCGTCGATGATCTGACCGGCCTTCGGGAAGTACCCCAACTCCGGGCCCTGCTCACCGACCTTGAACAGCTGACCGGGCCACACCGGGCCACCCGCCGCGCGGCCGATCGCACCGTTGCCGTTGATGTCGGTCCCGGTCACCTTCTCGATCTCAGCGATGACCCCTCCGACGGCCGTCGTGATCGTCGCCTTGATCGACACGACACGGTCACGCTCGAGCTTCGCGAGAAGCGCCTCTGCCTCGGCGTACTTACCCTGGTCGATGAGGGCCTGCACCTGCGTCTGGACCGGGACCTCGAGGTTCGCCTTCACCTTGTCGAACTCGGTCTGCACCTCAGCGAGCGACGTCTCAGCCGCCGACGTATCGGCCGACACGGTTGCGGTGATGTCTTGGTCGGTGAGTCCGTAGATCTCGATCAGGTGCTGCAACTCCTCGGCGGTCAGGAGGCCCTGGTTGGCGAGGTCCTGGAGCGCCTGACGCTGAGCGTGAAGCGTCAGCGTCGACTGCTGGCCGGTCGGATCGAGGAGAGCCTGCGTCTCGGCCAGCTTCTCCGACGCCTCGACCTGCGCCTTGATCGCGTCGGCGTTGCGGCGTCCGGCCTCAGTGTTCGCGTCGATACCCGCACCGCCCTCAGCGAACGCTTTCGCCACCCGGTCGCGGGACTCGGCCAGCCGGCGAGCACCCTCGTCCGCGTCCCGGGAGGCGTTCGACAGCTTGTCGATCATGTCGATGAGGCGCTGCATCTGATCGGCAGCGGCCTTCGCTTGGCTCTCGGTCACACCGAGTAGCGCCGCCAGATCATTGAAGGCAGTGTTCAGCTCGTCGGGCGTCTTGGCGCTCGAAATCTGCTCAAGGATGCCCGCCAACTCGTCGGCAGTGATCTTGCCGGCGGCGGCCGCTTCCTGGGCCATTGAAGTGAACTTCTCCTTGGCGCTCTGCGTCGACTCGGCCGTCCCCTGAGCGAGCTCGTCGAGCGCCTCGAAGAAGCGCAGCGTCTCCTGGTAGCCGATGTCGCCAGCGGCGTACATGTCGAAGATCGCTGAGGCGACATCACGCACCGGCCCTGGGAGTTCCTCGATTGCGTCGCGGAAGTCGTTGATGGACTCGGGGTCGCCGAACTGGCCGGCGGTGTTGATCTCGAACAGCTCGTCGAGCCCCTGGACCTCGTCGCTATACGCGGCGGCCACTTCAGTGAGGTCGGCCAGGCTGAGCTTGGCCTCGTTGACCGTGTCGAGCGCGTCCTTGTCGACGAACACCTGCCGGGATCGTTCCTCGGTCGTCTTCGCGAACTCCGAGCGCGTCTGCTCCAATGCAGCGGACAGGTCGTTGCTGATGTCCTTCACGTCGGCGACGTTCTGGGAGTAGCTCTGCCAGACGCTCGCGCCGAGGGCGACGGCCCCGGTGAGGGCGATCAGTGGCCCGTTGGCGGCAATGAACCCGCCCGCCAGTCCACCGACCTCCTTCACGGTGGCTCCCGCAGCCCCCTTCAACGCCTCCAGCTTCGACACGTTGTTCGTCGCTGCGATCTGACCGATCGCGTCGCGGAAAGATCCGACGCTCTCAGCGGCACCCTTGACCACGTCGCCGATGCCACGGAACTGGTCGGAGAACTTGATCGCGGCGAACGCGGCCAAGGCCGGCACCAGGAGCTCCGTGTTCTCTGCCAGCAGCCCGACGGCATCCGCGGCGATCGACAGGCCAGCGCCGAACACGTCAACCGCCGGCGGCAGGACCGTGCCAGCCAACTCGGCCAACTCGGGCAGCACCCCTGCGGCGAGCTCGCCGAGCGCTTCGAGGATGTCTGCGACCGGCGGGCCAAGATCCTCCATGGCGTCGCCAAGGACAGGCCCCAGCTTCGCGGCAGCGTCGAACGCCGCCTCGCCTACGTCAGACAGCACCGACGCCAGGCCTTCGGACAGCTCGTCGGCGAGATCCGACGCGGACCGCAGCAGACCGGCCCCCGGGCCGGTCGCGAACGCCGCTGCCTGCTTCCCGAGACCGATCAGCGCGTCGCGGCCGGCGTCTGATCCGAGCACGAGTCCGCCGAGGATCCCGGTGATCGGCGAGATCGTCGGCACGATCCCGCCGAGCGGCCCCAGCACCGACGCTGCACCAAGCCCGCCGATCGACAGGCCGACACCGGCGATCACGCCTTCGAGTCCGCGGGCGGCTTCACGGATCGTCGTGAACCCACCTTCGAGGCGACCGAACACAGCATCGACCTCAGAGGGCGACACCGCGTTCAGGACGCCCTGGAGGTCGTCTGCGAGGCCGGTGAGTCCACCGCCAACACCAGTCGACAACTCGGCGACGTTGCGGGAGATCGCCTCCCACGCCGGTGTGGTGGCGAACGTGTTGAACACGTCGACGAACGCCGTCGCGGACTGCACCAGCTGACGGCCTGCGACGTCACCGAGGTCACCGAGACGGATCAGCGACGTCTCGACCGCACCTGAGAGCTGCTCGATGTCGCCCTTGAGGTTGTCGGTCTGGGTCGACGCCATCCGCTGCGCCGCACCCATGTCGTTGACCGCAGCCGTGTACTCGTCGACCTTGGCCTTGCCGCCCTCCATAAGAATCGACGCCGCCCGCACGGCATCGGAGCCGAACAGAGTGGTGAGTGCAGCGTTGCGCTGCTCGTCAGACAACCCGCCGAGCGCCGTCTGCAGCTGACCTGCGACCTCGTCGATGCCGACGAACGCTCCCTGCGCGTCGAAGAACTGGAGGCCCAGGTTCTTCATCGCCTCGGCCGCTTCGTCCGACTGTGGCACCAGCCGCTGCAGCATCGTCTTGAGCGACGTGCCAGCGTCGGAACCGACGAGCGCCGAGTCGGCGAACAGCGACAGAACCCCGACGGTGTCCTCGAGGGAGAGCCCCGTCTGGGCGGCCACGAGGCCGCCCTGGCGGAGCGCGTCGCCCAGTGTGCCGACGTCCGCGGCCGACTTGTTCGCCCCTGCGGCGAGCACGTCCGCGATGTGGGACACGTCCGCGCCGCCGAGACCGAACAGGTTCATTGCCTGCGCCGAGATCGTCGCCGCGTTCGCCAGGTCGAGCTGGCCGGCGGCGGCGAGGTCCAACGACCCGGCGAGAGCGCCGCCCATCACATCCGCGACCGACACACCGGCCTTGACCAACTCGCTCTGAGCCTGAGCCGCCTCCGTCGCGGAGAACACCGTGTCAGCACCGGCCTTCAGCGCGGCCTCACGCAGCTGGTCGAGCTCGGCGGATGACGCGTTCGCTACTGACGCGACCCCGGACATCGACGCGTTGAAGTCGGAGCTCGTCTTGAGCGCCGCGGCGCCGATGCCAGCGACGGCGACGCCGGTGACGGAAGCGACCTTCCCGAGATCACCGACGACGGTGCGGGCCCCGGAACCGAGAGAGGAGCTGACCGCTGCCCCCGCGGCCTTCGCTCCGTCACCGACGTCCTTCTTGAACTGCGACATGTCGCCGCGGACGTCCACCCACACTGTTCCGGCCTGCGCCATGCGGTCACCTCTTCGCGAAGAAGGCCCGGATCTCGTCCGGCGTTGCCGGAGTGAGACCGTCAGGCGGGAATGCAGCCACCGAACGGGCCGGCGGCGGCGCAGGAACAGGAGGAGGAGGAGCGACAGCAGCGGCGGGGAGTTCCCGCCGCGCCCGTCGCTCGTCGGCGATCAACAGGAAGGCCTCGAAGAGGCCGGGGTCCCGGTCGCCGAGGAGGGCTAGTCCGTTGAGGTCTTGGCCTTCGTCGAGCGCCGCCCGGATGAGCCGGACGACTTGCGAGTCGGGCCCGAGGTAGGGCGGTCGTCATCCGCCACCCCGATCTGCAGTCGGTCGACGGTGGCGAGCCACTCGTCGAACGGCCGGTCCTCGCCCTCGCGCAGCTTCAGGTAGGTCCACGCGGCGGTGTGCATCCAGTCCTCGCGGTCGAACGTGGCGACCTTCGAGAACTGCTCGTTGAACTCGGCTTCGATGGCACGAGTCGCCGAGGGGATCACACGGATCCCCTCGACGCGCGTGCCGTCGGCGTACTCGACCGCGAGGCGCAGGGTCGAGTAGTCGATGGTCCTGGGGGTGTCGGGCATCAGGCCGAGGTGACCGGGTTGACGTACTCGCTGTCGGTGAACATCGACCACGGCTTGGTGCCCGAGCCGGCGGCCATGGAGCCGAGGGTGACGGCGAGTCCAGCGGCGCCGGACTTCGTGAGCGTCGAAGACGACGCTCCCTGCTGCATGACGCGACGCATCACGATGCGCCAGTTCGTGTCACCGTCCACTGCATCGGCGACGACGACGCGCTCGTCGATCACGCCCGGCTCGGCCGGGTCGAACCGCCACCCGCTCGTGGTGGTCGACCACGTGCCGCCTCCGAAGGCGAGGGGGATCGTGTCGGCGTCCCACTGGCCGAGGGTGAAGGCCAGCGTGGTCTCGATGCCGGCAAGGACGTACCTCACCGGTTCGAACGACTGGTGCATGTTGATCGGCGTCACCGACGGAGTGCGGGTGAACACGGCACCGTCTTCGGTGGTGTAGCCGACTCGCGTGAACGCAGCGTTGAGAGCCGAGTCCACATCGGTCGGGATCGGCGTCCCGACGGGTGCGGTGTAGATCTCGAATCCTGCTGCGATGAGGATCGCTTCCGGGGTTTCGACTGCCATTTTGGGGCCTCCTTGAACGGCAAAGCCCCGCCGGGCTTCGGCGGGACTGATGGTTTTCACGCTCCGACCGGAGGCCGGCGGGTGATCTAGCTGGAAGTCAGGTCGGGCGCCGGATGCGCCATCACCACCGCGTCGAAGCGGCCGCGAGCCTTCGTCTGCTCGTCAGGGTCGAACCCTTCGGTGATTCCGCCTGCTTCCACAGACGTCACGACACCGGAGACACCGGTGAAGTGATAGATGCCGGAGAAGCGCTGGACGAGCGCTGCACGGCAGGTTTCGGTGACTTCGAACGCCACGGCGGCGGTGTCTGCCCAGGCGTCGACCTGGAACAGTGGGGCGTCGAGCCAGTGGGCGAACTGTGTGCCCGCGGTGCCGCCGATGCGGCGCACCCGCACAAGCGGGAACGTCTTGCTGTTCGGCAGGATCGTGTAGACACGGTCGTCGACGAGGTCCGACACTTCGTCCTGGGCACGCAGGAACGCCGAGGTGAGCGCTGCGGTATTCGGCAACAGGACGAGACTCATCGGGGTTCGAACTTCCCGTGCTCGGCGGCGGCACGACGGATCGGCGCCTGCGGCGCGTTGTTGATTGACCCGAACTCGATGATGTGCGCGGCGACGTCGTGGGCATCGACGCCGACGCCTCGGTCGTCGTCGAACGTCTGGACCTCTTCGGCGTAGTGCCCGGTGTTCGGGTTCACGTTGTGGCGTGCGTCGATCGCCATGTGCTCGGCGACCTTGAGTCGATCGTCGTGCGTGGCGTGATCGAGGACGACGTCAAGGTTCGCTGCGGGCACGAAGCGGCTCACGTCACCCTCCGCACCGTGGCCTGCACGTGGGAGAACTGCTGAGCCCGCGGGTTCCACTTGCGCTCCGGCGGCCCGACCAGTTCGTACTCGTCGTTCTGGTCGTCGATGAAGCGATCCCAGCCAGTGACGGCGGTCCCTGACGGCAGATAGAGGCTCCATGCCCCGATCTGCCAGTTGTCGGGGTCGCCGGCCTCGTCGCGACGCTGCTGCTGCAGCTCGTAGCGCACCGTGGTCTCCACCTCGGTCGGTTCGACGTTGCCGTACACGTCCGTCGCGTCGCCGTCGGCGACCGTGACGATCTTGCCGAGGCGGGTCATCAGGTGCTCGGGCGTCCTCACGGTCCGATGCCGATCGTCCGGACCCGCTGGGTGTACCGGTCAAGGACTGCCCGTTCCGGCAGCAATAGGCCGAGCGCACCGGATGAGGCCGCGGCACCGGCCGAGTAGCTCCAGTCGCCGAGCTGTTCGCGTGCGGCGCCCGTGTCCTGTGGGGCGGTCCCGTAGGCCCTGCCCGCGACCTGGCAGACGACGGCGACAATATCGTCGGGGATGGCGTCGAACCCGTGGTCGTAGGTGACGTTGACGGTGTGGATCGGGCTCGCCCACGGCTCGAAGCTGAACGAGTCGAGGTTCACCGTGACGTGCACGGTGTCGATGCCGTCGAAGGTGAACAGGAGCTGGTTGTCGTTCAGGTCCGTGACGGCGTCGACGTCGTGAACGGGGAGCTGCCCGAGCCGAACCTTCCAGTCCGACGGCACCCGCACTTGGACGGTGGTCGTTGCCCGCACGAACTGCTGGCCCGTGTACGAGATGACGGCGGCTGAAGCATCGGCGAGCAGCGCGAGTGCGCGCTCACTCTCGACGGTGATGCCCATGCGGCGAGTGAGATCATCCGGGGTGGCGAGCCTCGTCGTCATCGTTCACCTCCTGCGAGCAGTCGAGAGTTGGCCTGCTGATCAGGGTTCGTCGGGTCGCCGGCGTGCGGGTGCCACAGGTGGACCGCGGGCCCGTCGACACGGAGCACCGGGCCGAGCGCTGCGCCGGCCGCGTCGGCGAACGCGAAGTCCTCACAGCCCCAGTCGACGTACCGCTCGTCCATGCCGCCAGCCGCCCACCAGCACTCCGGCGTGATGGCGAGCACCCCGCCGACCGAGAAGTCGACGAGCTCGTCGATGGGCTCGAGCGCGAACGGGTCGGCGCCGCCGAACGCCTCGACCGTGCGCGCCTTCGACAGCGGCCGGTACCGGTTGAAACCGATGACCAGCCGGTCCGACGACAGGGCGAGTTCGGCCGCCTCGAGGTACGCAGCGGCGGGCAGGACCATGTCGGCGTCGTGGAGGATGACGACGTCGGCGTCAGCGCAGCGGACGGCGAGGTTGCGGGACCCGGCCCGGGAGAAGATGTCGGCGCCGTTGTCGTACGGGACCGGGTCCAGGCCGGCGCCGCGCAGGTGGATCTGGACGTACGCGAACGCCTGCTCGCGCCACGGGTCACCGCCACGCCACGGGATCCCGACGTGAACCCTCATTCGACGTCGTCCCGTGTCGCGTAGTTGAACTCGAGCTCGCAGGCGAAGCGGAGCATGCCGACCGACGTCCAAGACGGCAGATCCTCATCTGACGTCATGGCCAGCCGTCGGCGCGATGGTGACTCGTCGGAACCCGGCTCGGCGTACTCGACGAGCATGACCACGCTGAGCGGAATGGCTCCATCGGGCAGGTCGAGTGCATCGATTGGGGAGGCGAGAATCTGGTCGACGTTCACAGCCGGTCCAGCCACGAGATGAACGACTCGAACCCGGCCCGGTAGGACCGCTGCGGCCCGGGCCCGTAGAGGGCGTCGTAGCGGGCGTTCGAGCAGTCCCGAGCGAGCACCCCGGTCGGCTCCGCCGGGTCGGTCACGATGTCGGCGTCTGCCTCGACGATGTCCAGGCAGAGCTCGGCGATCTCCCGGCACGTGACCGGGCCCGCGGCCCCCACGTTCACCGGGCCGTCGTAGCGGCCTGCGGTCGCGATCGTGATGATCCGATCGACCGCGTCGTCCACGTGCAGGTACGAGCGGAGCTGCGACCCGTCGCCCCACAGCTCGAGCGTGCCGGACGACCGTGCGGCGAGCGCCTTCGTCGCCACCGCGGCGGGGAACTTCATGCGCCGTCCCTCGTGCTCCTGCAGCGGCCCGAACACCGTGTGCAGGACACCGACCCGGGCGCCGGGCACCTTGCCCATGATCCGCAGCCCGTGGAGCTTCTCCGCCCCGTACAGGGCGTCGGGCGTGCCGTGACCGATCAGGTCCTCGGAGAGCGCCGGCGCTTCCCCCGGGGTCTGCTGCAGCTCGACCGGGTACGCGCACGCCGACGACGCGTAGAACGTGGTCGGTGTCTCGTGCGCTTCGACGGCCTGGGCGACGTTGAGGGTGATCTGACCGTTGACGAGCGAGGCGCCCAGATCGGCGTTGCTGTGGAAGTAGCCGACGCCGCCCATGTCGGCCGCCAGGTGGAACACGAGCTCGGCGCCGACGATCGCTCGGGCCGTCTCGGCGAGCGACGTCAGGTCCGCGCGGCGGCACATCACGTCAGGCCGACGCCACGACGGAAACACGGTGTCGACCGCGGTCACGTGCGCGCCGAGCGCGAGCAACCTGTTGCACAGGTTCGATCCGATGAAGCCACCGCCGCCGAGCACGACGACATGCCGGCCGGTCACCTGCTGATCAAGAACCACAGGTCCCTCCGGGAGTCGTAGAGCTCCGAGTCGGTGTCGATCGCCCGCATCGTCTTGCGGGCCGTCGCGTCGACCTCACCCTTCGGTGACCAGGCGTTCAGGTGCTCGACCACGGAGTCGAAGCACGGACGGAACCTGGCCCGCATCTTGGCGGTGCCGATGAACTCGGTGTCGGTGTATTGGTGGTCGTACCCGTCGAACAGGAACGAGCCGGGGCCCTGGTCGACGACGCCGCCGACGTCGTCGAGGTAGCGGCGGTCGACGAGGTAGTGGGTGGCATGCAGTCCCGCGGTCACGTACGGGTTGAGCAGGTCGTTCGTGCCGACCACCTGCACCCAGCCGTCCATGAGGGCCAGCGCGGCGGTGTCCCATCCGGGTTGGAAGTTCAGGTCGTCGGCGCCGGCGAACACGTACTCGGCCGGCGTCTCCCGGTACGCCGTCGTGATCGCCCCCGAGTAGTTCGGTCGGCCCTCGTTCACCACGACGTCCACGTCGAGCTCCGCGGCGGCCGCGATCGACGCCACGTCCTCGGCCTCGACTGCGAACACGACGCGGTGCTCGGTCTCGGTGTTCTCGGCGATGTTTGCCGCCACGCGGGCGAGACGATCGGCCCTCCCGAAGGTGGGCACCAGGACGGCGATCACGCACAGGCCTCCACGTAGTCGGCGAACCGGTCAAGGTCGGCGGCGGTGTCGAGCTCGGCCACCCTGGCGAGCGCCGCAGCGGACCGGCGGGCGTACTCGTCGGGGTCGTCGAGTGAACGGATGGCGCCGACCCAGCCGGCGAGGTCGTTCCGGTCGACGAAGATCCCAGCAGCGCCGAGCGACTCGACCAGGCCAGGTGTCGGGTGTGCGATGACGGGGATCCCCGAGCAGAGCGCTTCAACGCCAGTGCGTCCCCATGTCTCCACCTTGGACGGCATCAGCAGCACCCGGGTGCGGCTGTAGACGTCTGCTGCCATGTCGGTGGTTGTCGGGACCATCTCGACATTCGGGTCGGCCGGTATGCGTTGGCGGCCGTAGCCGCCGCGCACGCCGAGGAACTTCCGTTCCGGCATGGCTGCGACGATCTGGCGAAACAGGTCGCCACCCTTCTCTCGCGAGAGGTTGATGAGCGTGACGTGGTCGCCGGCGGTGGTCCGGTAGATGGCGGGGTCGACGTGCGGGCGGACCACGATGCCGTTACGGCCAGCCCGGGATGACTCGCTGTTCCACACGACCGGCCCCTCGCTGTCGTCCACCTGGTCCGGGGTTCCGTGCACCATCAGGACGTGCGGGATGTCACGCTTGATGCAGAGCTGTCGGACGCCGGAGGTGGTGTCGCCGTGGTGTGAGACGACGGCGTCGTAGCCGGCGACTGAGCGGTCCCATCGGCCGAGCACCCGCACGTCACCGTGCGTGTAGTCCGCTGGGGCGAACACGGTGCGGACGTGAACTTCATGGCCCCGTTCGGCGAGGCGTTGAAGGCACTCGTGGGTGGAGAGCCACGCCCCGACCCGCGACGACGGCGGGTAGAGGGGCGTGACTCCCAGCACCTTCACGTCGATCAGCTCGAGGTGACCGGCGTGTTGTTGGTGTTCGTCAGCTTCGTGAAGGCGTCCACGTCGTTGACGAGGAACCCGTACTCCGCCTCAGCCAGGATGGCGACGAGGTTGTTCTCGAACAGCGACACCAGCGACCCGTTGATGGTCACCGGGGCCTCGGTCGAGATCCGGTAGCTGATGCCGCCGACGGCACCCCACGCTGCTTGGGTCCAGTCGCCGCCGAAGCCGACGACGCTGGTCAGGTTGGCGGAGGCGACGCCCTCACCCATGAACGACTGGCGGCCGAGCAGCCGGCCGGCCGAGGAGATCGCGGGGGCGTTCTTGTCGACGGGCAGGTCGGTCCAGATGGGGCGGCCGGTCGTGTCGACCGAACCCCACAGGAGCGGCTCCACGACGGAGTCGAGCGCCCAGCCGTTCAGCTGGTAGCGGCGGCCGGTGGCGTCGGTGTCGGACACGATGTCGGACATCGCCTCCTTCAGGTCGACGAAGATGCCGCCGTTCGCCTGCGAGGTGCCGCCGAGCTCCTGCACTTTCGTGGTCTGACCGATGTAGGTGGAGAAGGGGCCGTCGCCGGCCGCACCACCAGGGCCCTCGTCGTGCAGGGCTGCACGGTCGAAGGCGACGGCGAACGCCTCGGCGAGTCCGTCGCGCATCCGGTCGATGAACTGGGCCGGGTTGAGACGGATGACCTCAGCGGAGTCCACCATGATCGCCGCGATCTTCTTCGGCGTGATGGACTTCGGGGTGATCGAGCCGGCGGTGGCGGGCTTCTGCTCACCCTCACCGACCCACGCCGCCTGGGGGCGGGTGGTGATCACGGGGATCCGGGTGCCGGACGGGCCAAGCGGGACCCGGCGAACGAGCTGCTGCACGACGCTGTTGCGGGCGCCTCGCTCGAAGATGTAGTCGGCCTGGACCGGGTCGATGAACCCGGACAGGTCGCTGGTCTTGGTGGGGGCGGTGATCGCCATGGTCGGTCCTCCTTGGACGCGACGGAGCCGCCCGTGAAGGCGGCTCCGGTCAGATGTGGGTTGGCTTGGGAGTTGGGCTCAGCTGATGCCGAGCTTCTGCTTCAGGTCCCGCTCCAGCTGTGTGCTGTTCAGTCCGGGGACCTGATTGCCACCGCGTGCGCCCTGGCCGAGGTCCAGCGGTGAAGCCGGCTCCCGTTCGGGTGCGATCCGATCCACGAACGCCGCCACGGCGTCACGGTCCGGTGTGCCATCCTCACCGACGAACTTGGCGAGGTTGATCCCGTCGATCACTTCGTCGACATCCAGGCCACGACCGGCGGCCGCGACTCGGAAGGCATCGGCGACACGTTCGGCCCCGAGCTCGCCGAGCACTTCACTGCGAGCAGCTTCTCGAGCCTCACGCACAGCACGTTCCTGATCGGACTCGTACTGCTTGCGGAGACCCTCGAGCTCCTTCGCAGCTCCAGCGTTCGTCTTCGCTCGCTCCTCCCACTTCCGAGCCTTCTGCAGCTCGGAACGGAGGCGGGCAACCTCGGCGACCGGATCGTCGTCGCCCTGTGCAGGGGTCGGAACGTCGGATGCGTCGGCGGGATCGTTCGGCGTCGGCTCCTGTGCAGGATCCGGCTGGGTGTTACTCACGGTGGGTTCCTCCCGTGCGGGTGGTTGGTTGTGCCCCGTGCGGGGCGGGATCTCAGACCCGGATGCCGGGAACGTCCTCGGCGACAGTTGCCAGGTGACGTGCGTTGATCACCTGGCCGGGGTCGGTGTCGCCGTAGATCGGCACGACGATGCAGTCGCAGTGGTCGTGGCCGAACGAGGCCGAGTCGTTCGAGCGGTACCGCTGCGATGCGGCGGTGGAGCAGAACGTGCAGCTGTTGCCGGTGAGCACTCGGCGCCAACCGACGACGCCGGTGCCAGAAGTGAGGTTCGCGACCTCGCGGGACGTGCCGGTGACGAGGTCGGCGGCCATGGACTCGGCTCGCCGGCCGCCGGCGGCGAGTGCCTCGGTCCACTCGTTGCCTTCTCGGAGGGCGTGCCAGTACGCGTGGAACGGTGCGTCGGTCGCCGGCACGGTGCTCACCGCGGGCACCACAGCGGGTCGATCAGCGAGGAGTGCGTAGTAGCCGGCTGACGTGTTCGCCGTTGCCGTACGTGCCGCCACGAACAGGTCCGAGGTGGCGTCGGTGAATCGAGCGATGTCGACCCGGTCCCATGTGCCGAGCTGCTCCCAAGCCCGTAGCGATGCTGCCGTGGTGCGGTCGGTGATCGACGCAAGGCGCCGCTGAAACCGTTCCGTGACCGTGACGGCCTGGGACTCAGAGAGTGGCACCGGTGTCGGCCTGATCGACATCGCCGACGAGCAGGCTCTGCGCTGCGAGCTCGCCGCGCATCCGGGCGATCTCCTGCGGCGACTTCTGCAGCACGTCCCGAGCGATCGTCTCCAGGCTGATGCCGGCGGCGTGGTACTTGGCGACGGCGTCGGCCTTCTGCTCGAGGCTGTAGCGCACCGTCGGCGCCCAGATGACCTCCATGTCGCCCCGCGACGCCCGCTGTGCGTCGCCGGCGTACGCGAAGGCGAGCGCCATGACCTGCTCGTAGGACTCGGCCTGCTGACGGTTCCGGTCAGCGACCTTGAACGCCCGGGCCTCACGCTTCAGCTGCGCACCCTCGGCGGAGCCGCCGTTGTCGTCGGGGAACAGGTACTGAATCGGGGTCTGCGTCGCGCCGCAGATGCTGACGACGTCCTGTTTCTCGGCCTGCAGGATCGGGCCGAGGTCGATGATGCCCGACTCCCAGATCTCAGCCGTCTGCGGCAGCTGCCAGAGCTCGCCTGGCCCGTTCATGAAGTTGCCCGAGTAGTCGATCTCCTCTCCGGAGATCGGATCCACGTTCGGGAGGCCCTTGATGCCGCGCTGACGGAACGCCTGCATCGTCATCGCTTCGAGCCGGTTCAGCACCGTGAACGTCACCCGATCGAGCGCAGCAAGGTGTGCCTCGAACTCGCCCTCGGGGGTGCCGTTGATGCCGGCCAGGTTAAGGAACTCGACGACCGGTACCTGTGGCACCGGGAGCTTCTCGGGGGAACCATCGAGCGTCCAGCCGCCCATGGAGACGTCCTCGACCCAGGAGCCGGTGTCGCCCGATGCCCGCTTTCGAGAGGCCTTGACCATCCATCCGGGCTGGGGGAAGAACACTGCCCGGTCGAACCCTGCGTCCTTGTCGACGTACAGCTTGAGCGCAGCGGTCGCCCTCCGCCGGCGCTGCGGGTCGTGACGGACGATGACCTCCCGAGGGTCCTCCGCCGTGATGAGTGGGGCGCCGGTCTCCGGGTCGACGGGCCCGACCATCATCGCCGCTCGACCCATTGACAACGTCGCCCGGTCGACGAGCATGTGGTCGGCGTCGAGGCTGTTCGCCTGCCAGATCCGCCACGCCTCAGCGTCGCCACCCTCGTCGCCGGCGGCGCCAGTGCGGAACCCGATCGGCTCCATCAGTTCCCGGGTCGCCTCGACGATCACGCGGGCCAGGTTGAGCCGGGAGATCTGCATGAGCCGCTGGTACGACTCCCGCACGTGCCGGCCGGCGTGGACGGGGATGCCGTTGACGCCCCGGTAGTAGTCCTCGAGGTTCGTCAGATGCGCCCGACGATCGCTGAGATCCGTCGCCATCTTCTGCAGGAGTGCCCCGGCGGGCGAGCTGGTGTCGATCACGCGCTCACCCCCAAGGGTCAACTCAGTCGGCGAGGCCGGTACATCTCTGCGTCGGGGGCGGTCACCCCCCTGCTCACTGCGTCGAGCCGCGCCTGCCACGCCAGGATCGCCGCCACGCAGGCGTCGATCTTGCGGGAGCTGTAGTCGTGCTCCTTGGCGACGGTGAGCTTCCCGCCGCGGGTCCGCCGGCGTGCGTTGAGCACGTGGCGGGTGAGGGCGTAGGAGCCGTCGTGGGTGAGCTCCGGCGTCTCGACGTTGCCGATGGCCAGCGCAGCGTTGCGGATCGACCCGTCGAACTGCTCGACCGCCCGCTGGATCAGCCCGGTGCGGCCACCGGACATCCACCATTCGAACGGGTGGTCCTTCGACACCTTCACGGTGGCCCGGGCGCCGTAGGTGGCCTCCCATGTGTTCACCGTCGATCGCCAGTCCTTCGCCGGATCCGCGTAGAACGCTGCGACGTTCCACCGACGGAACGCGTCAGCGACCGCCGTCTCGACCTCGACGAGCGGCGGTTGCCAGTCCGGCCACGTTGCGGTGTCGTCCGGGGCCTCCCAGACCCCAACAGTGAACAGGTGACCGTCCGACACCCGGCAACCGATCAGCGCCGTAGCGTCCGGCTTGCCCTTCGCTCGACCACGGGATCCGTCGAAGCCGAGCACAACGACGTCGCGGTCGGCGATCACCTTGCGGGCATCCAGGCAGGCCGCCCAGTCGGTCTGCGTCACCAGGGCGTCCGAGGCGTGGGTGATCTGGTTCAGGAAGTCGGCACGGGCCACCTGTGGCGCCGTCGACGGATCCCAGATCGTCGCGATGATCACGTCGAGGTCGACGTGACCGCCCTTCGATGCCGCCGAGTCGCCGTACACGTACTCGAGGCCGGCGAGTAGCGACTCCCGGTCCGCCATGTCCGTCTCCGGCGGCGCTTCCCGATGGTCGTAGTAGAGGCCGTCGTCCTTCGCCTTGCCCTCACGGATCGCCGCCCAGAACGCTGCGGACTCCTCCGCCACCGACTCCTCACCGGGGATGAAGGCGTTCGGCGACTCGATCGTCGACCCGCCGACCTTCGCAGCGTTGATCCGCATCGTCGACGCCAGCTTCGGCCCACCGTTCGACTGGACCCACTCCTCGGTCTGGTCCAGCACAGCGAACACGGCTCGATTGCCCTTCACGGTGCGAGCCGACGACGTGACCGTCTCGATCCTGCCCCTCGGCAGGTTCACGAACGTGTCCAACGGCTCGAGCCCGGGGTACAGGTCGAGCGCCGGGCCCTGCAGCATCTCGAGCAGCGGCGACCACGTGTTCTTCGTCTGCGTCTCCGACACTGCAGCGATCTGCACCAGCGGCGTCCGGATCGACGCCCACGGCCGGCCAACCGGTTGACCATCGGCGTCCCATCCATCAGGCACGACATCGCCTAGCGCTTCAAGGCACGCCGCGGCGGACAGCATCGGCGACTTACCCCAGCCACGTGGCCGGGAGATCACGCCACGGCGGTACCGCCGACGGCAGGTTCGCGGGTCGAGCTCGTAGAACCGGAGGAAGAAATCCTCCTGCTCGGGGTACAGGCGGAACGGCTCATACTCAGCCCGGTCCGGCGCGGCGAGCACCTGGGTGATCCAGTCGATTGCGTACCAGCCGAGTGTCGGGACCTCACCCGGCTCGGATGGCTTCCACGGCATCAGCCGGCGTCGGCGTCAGGTTCCGGCAGGGCGCGCAGCGGGCCGCGACGCTCGCGGGCTGCAGCACCCGGCTTCTCGGCTCGGCGATCCTCGGCCTCGTCCGCTGCAGCGAACGTGATCCGCAGCCGAGCCCGATCCTCTGGCGTCGCACCGAACTTCGCGACCCGCAAACGGAGCTCGTTCGCCACCGACGTGCGACCCGACCAAAACGCCGCGTGCAGCACCGCCGTGTCGAGTAGCTCCGACCAGTCCGTCGACGTGAACTCGGCGGCCAACGGGGACTCGCCCCACATCTGCCACCACTCCTCGGTCCGGGCCGGCCACCGGAACTCGACGAGCTCGCCATCCTTCTCGACGTGGAACGACGGCAGATCAGGCTGAGCGGCAGGCTCCGCCGTGATCACCTTCAACGGTGACGGCTCGGCGTTGCGGCGAGCTCGTCGGCTCGGATCCTTCGGTGCAGGACCTCGTCCAGCCATGGTGCTACCTCCCGTGCGGGTGGCCCAGGAGCCCCGTGCGGCGCCCTTGGAAGCGTGAGTTGCTACTGACGTAGGAGCGGATGGGATGGGGCTACGGCCGCCAACGCCTGCTCCAACGAGTGGATCCGGGCCAAGTAGTGCGACCGCTCCAACATCTCGGCGGTGTTCTCTTCCGGGGTGACGACCTGCAGGTGACTCGGCTCGATGCACAGGCTGTTCGCACAGATGTGGTGCACCGGCATGTGGCCGAGGTCCTCACCACCGCGAACCGCCAGGGCCATGAGGCGGTGGGTCTGTCGCTCGCGCTTCCGAATCTTGACTTGCGGGTACCCCCCGCTGGTTCGGCGGGTCCATAGCCGACAGGCACCAGATGGTTCAGTTCGGCTCAGCAGCTCTGCAATGACGTTGGGCCAATCCTGCGACTCGACCGCCGCCGTTAGCGGCCCAACGCGCCTTCGAGCTGCGTCGACCCGGCACCCAGCAGAGCAGTACATGTGACTGCTCAAAACGATCACCCCACCACAGGCCGAGCACGACCTGGGGGCACTCGGGCGTGAATAGAGCCGGCTCTTGCAGTCGTCGGAACACAGTTTCGCTTCGGGATTGGGGCTCCGAAATGCAGCACCACAGACCGTGCAGTTCACGTCGAAGTAGTACCTGTCGCCCCTTGCGGCATTCGTGCAGCGCTTCGAGCAGAAGCGGCGCCGGCCAGTGTTGGTGATCATCTGGATCCCACACTGAACGCAGGTAGCGTCGCCCATGTTGAATCACCTCGCAGTGGTGAGTCAGCCAAGGCCCGGGGCTGTTGGCGCAGCGCCCGGGTCACTTCATGTGTGGCCCCCTAGAGCGCCCAGACCCGTACGGAGCCTGATGAGCAAGATCGGAAGAGC
>ERZ650311.873-NODE-873-length-16639-cov-15.020260_pt1 | contig 16639 bp, 18 predicted proteins | sample MGYA00376247_ERZ650311 | MGnify/ENA primary metagenome ERZ650311 (study PRJEB26733, sample SAMN07839324) | wastewater metagenome | biome: small river; feature: stream; material: water | place: USA: North Carolina | collected 2016-07-28 ... | reverse complement strand
AGTTTTCCCACAGCAACACGCGGCATCTTTCCGGGAACTTGCTCTGCGTTTGGCGTAGGCTCGATGCTGACCGACTGCTCGGAAGTCGAGGCGGTCGGGAGCGCCAAATGATCTTGAGTGAGTATTGCCAGCAGCTTTTCAGCACTGAACAGCCAATCAGCACGCTGAACGCTCCGGCCTGGATGTAAACGCCGCGTGGATGCCCCGAGGCCTATAACGGGTAAAAGTGATTCATTTGGGAACGGGGGGGTGCAAAGAAATACCACCACCGGAGTAGCGGCACGAACCTGCAGCGTGTGTTCGCACGAATACCTACTTGTGACCGCCGTTCCTTTCCGAAACTGCACCCTCTCAATCTTGGTATTGAGCCGCGGAGGATGGCTGCTTTGCAGCAGACCATCGAAATCGTGGTGGTTTTTGTCATCTCGCCACACTCGCCCTCGGAAATGAAAGCAGACAGGAAGTCCATGTTCCACGGCGGTACGGATAATTTCATCTTCAGTTACCGGTTCGCCAAGCTTGACAGCAAGCCATGCGGCAGCCTCGTTCAGGCTCAAGAACTTACTCATTGCGCGCGCCTTCAAGCGCCTTCAAAAAAGGCACCGCGCCAGGCGGGTGAAGGAGTCCCGCTTTTCGGTTGGCCGACCTAGGCGCGGTGGTGTTGCTCTGTTACCTGGTCACTGCATTTTTCCTGGCCGCAATTTCTTCTGCGAATGTCTTCAGGGCCGAAGCGTAGGAGATGAGGGCTTCAATATCGTCGTCATACTTGGCAAAGGCTGCGGGATCGGCCACCCGGAGGGCCGCGAGTTGGGCCGAGTCCATTTGAGCGAGCCAGATCGCCGAGGCACGAGCCCCTCGCACTTCCTTTTCGCTCATGTCGAGGGCGACATCGCGGGCATCATCAGAGTCGAAAATGAACGGCCCAAACGACGATGGATCAGCCGCACCCTCGATGCTGAGCCCGTCGAGGCGATCCAGGGTAGCGGCGCCGGGGCGTGCGATTGCCTTTTTGTAGCGAGCGGCCCAGATGCCCATGATTTCCTCAAGGGTTCGCAACGAAGTCGATTCTTGTTCTAAATCGTTCGATTGATCGAAATCGGCTGCATTAGAATTGGCAGTAGCCATGATGTGAAGCTCCTTTTCACGTTGTGGTCAGGGCCGACGGGTGTTAGTAGCATCCGTCCGGCCCGTTTTGCCTGAAGCCGTCAGGCGGGCGGTCTTGCTCGGTCAGGTTGCGTGCTCTTCCTTCGGCTCAAGCCGAATGACCAGGCGCTGCCCGCAGGCTTCCGCATAGCGGCGAAGCGTTGCAAGGGATGGGGCGTGCTTGTGGCTTCCGGCACTGCTCTCGATGCGAGCAATCACCGGCTGGGATACCCCCATCCGCTCGGCAAGTTCCGCCTGCGTCAGCCCGGCACTTTGGCGGGCGCGCAGCAGTTCAGCCAGCGCCGCAAATTCGTCGGCCAACCCTTCGTAAGCCTCCCGGAATGCCGGGTCGTGCTTGCTGGCGTCCTCGGCATAGGCGCGAGGATCGAAGGAAACGGGTTTGTAGTCGGTCATGGTCTTACCTCTTTCATCCGGCGGCGAGCGGTGTCGAGATCCTTTGCCGGCGCCTGCTCGGTTTTCTTGATGAACCCATGAAGGACCACAACCCGGCGGCCGACAAGGGTGCAGAACATCGCCCGGCCGATGCCTTCCTGGCCCTTCGCTCGGATCTCGAAAAGCCCGTCCCCCATCGCCCTCGTGTAAGGCATGCCCAGGTTTGGCCCGGTGTCGGTCATGCGCTCAGCGATGCGGATGAAACTGGCGCGAATGCCCGCAGGCCACTCCAGAATTTCGCCCTTCACGGTTTCGTTGTAGAACTCAATGGTGTAGCTCACCACAATATAGCTTACATGCTATAAATTATCAATGCGTGCTCTGGTCAGGCTGTCACCACGCGCAACCCGGCCGGCTCCCCCTCCCTGACTGCTCGACAAAGCGGCGGTGGTGCTCGGTCAGGCGGTCAGCGCCTCGATGACGGCGGCCGGGTTGTGCTGGATGACGTTTAGCAGCACCAGCGCGGGGCCATGCGGGGCGCGGTCGCCTCGCTCCCAATGGCGTAAGGTCGCCGTTGAGAATCCAAAGCGGGCGGCGAACTGCTCCTGCGTCATGCCCACCTTGGCGCGAAGGGCCTTCACGTCGACCGGCTTGGGGCGATGGATACGGGTTTCAGGTGCGCGGCCTTCTGCGTGCTCGATGGCCTCCAACAGGCCGCGCTTGATGCTCTCGAATGCGGTGCTCATGGTCGTTTTTTCCTCCATGCTTCGATAAGTATTCCGACCAATTCCGCCAGCTCGTTGCGCTCGCCCTTGGTCAGATTGGCACGGTCGCCCTTGGCGAACAGCGTCAGCAAGTACAGCGGCATGCCTTCATCGTGGAAGTAGTAGATGATTCGCACACCTCCGCTTTTTCCCTGCCCGCCGCGTCGCCATCGCAGCTTGCGAACGCCTCCCGTGCCCTCCATCAAATCACCGTCCTTAGGGTGTTCTGCCAAGTAACGGATGATGTCTTGCCGCTCTCCCTCGCTCAGAAGCTTGTCGGCAGTGCGGATGTATTCGGACAGTTCAGCAACGGTCAGCATGGGCTTGATTGTAATCCAATGGGACGGTTTGTATTCATGCTTTCACCACCCGCAGCCCGGCCGGCTGTTCTTCCCTCGGTCAGGCGCCGATGCGTGCCACGGGTGCCCGGTCCTTGGCGCGCTCGCTGGCTGTCCAGAGGTCGCGCTGCGTTTGCAGGCGCAGCCAGTAGCCGGGCGAGGTGCCTAGCGCCTCGTGCAGGCGCAGGTCCATATCGGCAGTAACGGCCGCATGTCCGTGCAAGATGCGGGACAGCATCACCCGACTGATGCCCACATGGGCGGCGAAGGCAGTCACGCTCATATCGAGGTCTTCCAGCCAGCCGGCCAGGATTTCGCCAGGGGTTGAAGGGTCGTGCATGTCCATGTTGTCGGGCCTCAGTGGTAATCCAGATAGTCGAGCAGTTCCACGTTTCCGCCATCGAAGCGGAACACAAGCCGCCAGTTGGCTTGCACCGTCATGGCAAGGAAGCCGGCGCGGTCGCCAGACAGGCCATGCAGGCGCCAGGACGGGCGGGCGAGGTCTTCCGGGCCGGCGGCGGCGTTCAGTGCGGTCAGCATGTCCCGCAGGCGCTTGGCGTGAATCGGCTGAATGCCGGCTTGCTTGCCGGTGAGGAAGAAGGTTTCCAGCCCCTTGTGGCGGAACGATAGAATCATAGACCGTAAATCATCGCTTTACAATTCACGTTCAGCCCACCACCCGCAGCCCCGGTGCCTGCTCCCCGGCCGGCTGCTCGATACCGGCCTCGTCGAGAACCCACCGCTCGATTTTCGAGTGCCACATGCGCAGCAAGTCGAGGGGGCGCTTCTTGTAGTGCTTCTCCCGTGTTGCGCTGGGCTTGTGCCCCTGGATCTGCGCAACAACGCCTTCCGGGGCTTCTACCCATTCGGCGAGCGTCGAGAAGCTGCGGCGGAGTCCCTGAATCGTCAAGCCGGGAATGCCGGCCGCGTCGACCGCCTTATCGTGCGCCTTGCGCGGCTCTTCGATGTGTCCCGATTCTGACTTCCGACTCCAAAAGACGAACTCAGAAGGATTCCACGACTTCAGGTCGTTCTCGATCTTCTTACCGTCAAGGATGCGGTACTGCGGCGGAGGGGTTTCGTTGAGTGCCTTGAGCTCCAGCAACAAGCTCTTGACGTACGGCGTGAGGGGAATGGTTCGCGTCCCATCAAGGCCGCCCTTGCTTTCGTCCTTGTCCCGCACGGTCATGGCATTCCATCTGAAGTCCACGTCGTCCCAGCGCAGCGCCGTCATCTCGTTGCGGCGCGGGCCGGTCAGCAGCACGACCTGCAGGTAAGCGGACAGAATCGGGCTCAGCTTCCTCACTTCTGCGAACCACGGTCGGATCTGCTCCTTCTGCAAGCAGTCATCTCGTGCGGACGCCTTCGGTAAAGTCTCCTTGGCTAGGCGCGGCGCGCAGGCGTCGGCGTGCACTTGATCGCTATATTCCGGGCGGTCGCTGCACCAGTTGAGGAATGCCCTCAGCAGCCGGAAGGCCAGGGCGGCAGAGGTCGCACGCTTTGCAGTCTCGTCTTCCAGCCAGGCGCGGACGCGAGTGGCATCAATCTGGGACAAGGGCAGCACCAGGAGCGGCCGGAGGGCGCCGGGCAGTGTGGTGTCCTTCTCGCCCTTCCTGCGGCCTCTGGTGCGTTTCTCGCCGCCTTCCTTGCTCATGTCCTCATGAGCGGCGAGGTGACGCGCACCCCATCGCGGCCGGCGGGACTCGAGATAGGCCTCCCATGCCTCAAGGGCAGGGGCCTCCACCCGGCGGGCCTCTTCGCGTTTGGCCTCGATGGCGGCGATGCGCTCGGCCTTCTCTTGGCGGGGGTCGATGCCTTGATCAGTTAGCGCCTGCAAGCGGCGCGCCTCGGCCCGGGCGTCGTCCAAGTTCCACGTCTTAACGTCACCGATGGTGACGCGAATCGTCTGCCGGTTCAGTTTGGATTCGAAGACGAAGGACTTAGATCCAGCCGTTGCACGCACGGCGAGCCTGGGTGCGTCGGTGTCCCAAAGAAAGGCCTGCTTTGCATCGGCGGGGCACGAGAAGCGGCGGATTCTGTCGAGGGTCAGTCGTTCGCGTTGCATGGCGTCGGCTCCTGAGCTGGCTACATGGACAGTCCGTGTAGCCACTGTGTAGCCAGATTTTAGCAATGTCCATCAACTCGAATCAACGTCATTGGGACAAAAAATCAACTATTACAATGATTTGTTGATTCTTTGAGCATCCCCATCAACGTCAATAAATGCGCTTACCTTCTGATTCGTAATCAGTAGGTCACCAGTTCGATTCCGGTCAGCAGCACCAAAGAAAACAACGGGTTAGGCTTCGGCCTAGCCCGTTTTGTTTTGCGCGTTACTGACCGGTTTCTTTCCGGCTGTCGTCGGGGTATCTGCCGGGCGTTGTTTCTACGAAAACGTCTGGGGCATGCGGTGTAGCGATGGGGCTGGCGTGACGGCACGCGGCGCCTGCATCACGACGTTGCTGCTGGGGCGGCTGCTCGAACAAGACTTCCATATCCCTGAGTCCATCTCGGCCGCCGCAGCCTGCCCAGTGTGCTGTCTAAAGTCTGGGCGACTTGATGGGCGCAGCCTGCTCGGCCAATGTCGCATCAGCAGTGGTTTCCTGCAGGCCACCACCGAGGGCTTTGTAGAGCGAAAGGGTGCTCTTGAAGGCGAGGCGCTGCAGGCTCAGCAGGCTCTGTCGGGCCGCGTACGCCTGGCGCTGTGCGTCCAGTAGTTCGAGGCGGCTGTCCTGTCCGGCGCGATAGCGCAGGCTGGACAGCTCGCGCCGGCGCTCCGCGCTGGCGACTACCCGTTGCTGGGCTTCGATCTGCCGGGTCAGTGTGGCCTGGGCGGCGAGGCCGTCGGCGACTTCCCGAAAGGCTGTCTGAATCGATTTTTCGTATTCTGCAACCGCAGCGGAGCGCCGGGCCTGGGCGAGATCCAGTGCTGCCTCGAGGCGGCCGTGGTTGAACAGCGGCTGACTCGATTGTGGAGTGAAGCCCCAGGCGAGCTGGCTGCCCTGGAATAGGCTGCCGAGAGCCGGGCTGGCGTAGCCCAGCGTTGCGGTGAGCGAGAGGCGCGGAAAAACGCGGCTCGGGCGGCGCCGATGTCGGCATTGGCCGCACGCAGGTTTTGTTCTGCCTGCAGGATGTCCGGGCGGCGCAGCAGGAGGTCCGAGGGAAGGCCGGGAGGTAGCGCAGTAGGTACGGGTTGATCCTCCAGCGGCATGCCGGCGGGTAAATCGCCGGGTATGGCCGTTCCGAGGAGGACGGTGAGCGCGTTGCGAGCCTGCTTGAGGTCTCGTCGTCGGCCTTCGAGATCGGCCTCGGCAGAAGCAACCTGACCTTCCGCCTGGGCAACATCGAGGCCGCTGTTCTGCTTTGCGTCCTTCAGCAGGCGCGCCAGATTCAGGGATTGGCGCCAGTCCGCCAGAGTGGTCTCCGTAAGGCGCAGCTGTTCCATCGCCATACGCTCTTCGATGTAGGCATCTGCGACGGCGGCAACCAGGCTGATACGGGCAGAGCGGGCCGCCTCGGCACTTGCCAGGTAGCGCGCCAGCGCCGCCTCGGACAGCGCCCGCACGCGGCCGAAAAGATCGATTTCGAACGCGCTGATGGCGACGCCTGCCGTGTGGTTGCCTTGCGCGATGGCGGGTGTGCTCCGGTTTGCCGGCGTACGCTCCCGTCCGCTGCGCAGGTTGGCATCCACCTGCGGAAGCAGGGCGCTTCGCTCGATGCCGTACTGGGCTCGCACGGCATCCATGTTCAGGACGGCGATGCGCAGATCCCGGTTGTTGTCGAGCGCCGTGGCGATCAGTGCTTGCAGACGCGGGTCGCCGAACATCTGTCGCCAGCCCAGATCGGCGGCGTTGCCGGCGGTGTCGGTGCCATCGGCATACACGGCGGCAATCGGTGGCGCCGGACGTTCAAGTGGCGGGGTCAGCGCGCAGCCGGCCAGCAGCAGGGCCAGCGAGGTGTAGAGGTGGTGCATGGTTCAGTTCTCGTGCGGGATCGTCCGGGCCTTGCCCGCGCGTCGTGGCAGCCGCGCCTGAAATCCCAGGACAAAGACGAAGAAGACTGGAACGAAGAACACGGCCAGCAGCGTCGCCGTGATCATTCCGCCAAACACGCCGGTGCCGATTGCGTGCTGTGTTTCCGCGCCGGCGCCACTGGCCAGCATCAGGGGCACGACGCCCAGTGCGAAGGCCAGCGAGGTCATCAGGATCGGACGCAAGCGCAGCCGGGAGGCCTCCACGGCGGCGTCGATCAGGTTCATGCCCTGTTCGCGCAGTTGTCTGGCGAACTCGATGATCAGGATGGCGTTCTTGGCGGAAAGACCTATGACCGTGATCATTCCGACCTTGAAGAATACGTCGTTGGGCATGCCGCGCAGGCTGACCGCCAGGACCGCCCCGATCAAGCCGAGCGGGATGACCAGCATGACTGAGAGGGGGATCGCCCAGCTCTCGTAAAGCGCGGCCAGCACCAGAAAGACGACCAGCATCGACAGGGCGATCAGCATGGGCGCCTGGGCGGCCGACTCGCGCTCCTGCAGTGATTGACCCGTCCATTCGACCGCAAATCCGGCGGGGAGCTGCGCCACCAGGGCTTCCATGGCCGCCATCGCCTCACCGCTTGAAACACCCGGTGCGGCGCTCCCGGCGATGCGCACCGCGGGATAGCCCTTGTAGCGGATGAGCTGTAGCGGTGCATCGGTCCAGACCGGCGTCACCACTTCGCCCAGCGGCACCATGCCGCCGGCGTTGTTGCGGACGTAGAGTTTCAGGATGTCCTCCACCTGCATGCGCGCCCGGGCGTCGGCCTGGATGATGACCTGCTGCATCCGTCCCGCGTTGGGAAAGTCGTTGACGTACAGCGAGCCCATGGCCGTGGACAGGGTGTCGCTGATGCTGGCAAAGGAAACGCCCAGTGCCTCGGCTTTCTGGCGGTCGATGTCCAGGCGGACATTGCTTCCCGGGGCGAGCCCCTCCGGGTAGGCCATTGCAATGGCCGGGTTTTGGGCAGCCATCGCGAGTAGTGCGTCCTGCGCTTTCATGAGGGCGCCGAAGCCCTGGTTGGCTCTATCCTGGAGGCGCATGCTGAAACCGGACGACGTGCCCAGTTCCTCAATGGCTGGCGGCATCAGGTTCATGACCATGCCCTCCGCCGTATGCGCCATCGCCGCCTGGGCGAGGCCGACCTCTTCCTGGGCCGTGGCGCCTTCGCGGTGTTCCCATTCCTTCATGTTCGAGAAGATGACGGCTGCGTTGGGGCCGGCCCCCGAGAAGCTGAAGCCGAGTACCGACTGGGTGGACGCAATGCCGGGACGGGTGGCCGCGTGCGCCTCGAACGTCTTGACGATTTCGAGGGTGCGTTCCGTGGTGGCATCCGAGGGGAGCTGGATGGACGTCATGAAGTAGCCCTGATCCTCCTCCGGCAGGAAGGCGGAGGGCAGCCGATCCAGACTCACGCCCAGCGCCGCGACCAGGGCGGCGAACAGCACCATGACCCGGCCGCTCCGCTTGACGAGGCCCAGCACACCGTGCTCGTAGAGCTCGGTCAGCCGGCTGAAGCGCTGGTTGAACCAGCCGAAGAAACCCCGCGCCGGCCGATGTCCGGCCACCGGTTTGAGCAGGGTGGCGCACAGGGCCGGTGTCAGGCTGAGGGCGAGGAACGCCGAGAACAGGATGGCGACGGCCATGGACAGCGAGAACTGGCGGTAGATGACCCCCACCGAGCCACTGGCGAAGGCCATCGGGATGAATACCGCAATCAGCACCAGGGTGATGCCGACGATGGCGCCGCTGATCTCCTTCATGGCCTTCTGCGTTGCGTCCCGTGGCGACAGGCCTTCATGCGCCATGAGTCGCTCGACGTTTTCCACGACCACGATCGCGTCATCCACGATGATGCCGATCGCCAGCACCATCCCGAACATCGTCAGCACGTTGATTGAAAAGCCCGCCACCAGCATCACGGCAAACGTGCCGAGGAGGGCGATGGGCGCAACGATGGCAGGGATCAGGGTGTAGCGGATGTTCTGGAGGAACAGGTACATCACCAGGAACACCAGCACCATTGCCTCGAGCAGCGTCTGGACGACCTGCTCGATCGAGATCTGCACGAACGGGGCGGTGTCGAAGGGCACGGAGTAGCTGATTCCGGCCGGCATCGAAGCGGAGAGTTCCGCCAGGCGCGCGCGGACCGCTGCGGCGGTACGAACCGCATTCGCCCCGGGGGCCAGCTGCACCGCCAGCGCCGAACCGGGCTGGCCGTTCTCGCGGATGGACTCGGCGTAGGTCTGCGCACCAAGCTCGATCCGCGCGACGTCGCCGAGGACCACCTTGGCGCCGTCCGGGCTGGCCTTCAGCACGATCGCCGCGAACTGCTCGGGGGTCTGCAGTTGCCCCTGAACCGTTACCGGAATGGTCACCCGCTGTCCGGTCACCGTCGGTGCGCCGCCCACGCGGCCCGGGGCGATCTGGGCGTTCTGGCGGGTGATCGCGTCGCTGAGGTCGCCCATCGAGAGCTGGTAAGACTGCAGCCGCGCCGGATCAACCCAGATCCGCATGGCCCGCTCCGAGCCGAACAGCTGGACCCGCCCGACGCCTTCGACGCGCCGCAGTTCTTCAACCACGTTGCGCGCCAGATAGTCGCTCAGCGCGACTTCGTCGTACTGCCCGTCGGTGGCCTTCAGCCCCACGATCATCAGGAAGGACGAGGCCGCGGATTCAAACTTGAGTCCGTTCTGGCGGACCACGGCCGGAAGCCTCGGTTCGACGGTCTTGATGCGGTTCTGCACGTCCACCTGCGCGAGCTCGGGATGGGTACCGGGTTTGAAGGTGATCCGGATCTCCGCCGAGCCGGAGGTGTCGGTGGACGATTCGAAGTAGAGCAGGTTCTTGACGCTGGACAGCTCCCGCTCGATGAGACCGACAACCGCGTCGTTCATGGTCTGGGGTGTGGCGCCGGGATACGCCGCGTAGATGCTGACCGCGGGCGGTGCGACGCTGGGATAGCGGGCGATCGGGAGTTTCGGGATCGCGATGAGACCTAGCAGGATGATGAAGAGCGCCACGACCCACGCAAAGACGGGTCGGCTGATGAAAAAGGCGGGCATGCTCGATCCTTTCTCAGTGCTTCGCCATGTCGGGCGAGGGCGGCGCGCCCTTCCACGGTTGCTCGGTCACGGCATCGCCGTCCTTGAGGCGATCCAGCCCCTCCACGACGAGCTTGTCGCCTGTCTTCAGGCCACCGGAAACAAGGTAGTGCCCATCCACCAGCTGGCCGAGCTGGACAGCCTTCTGGTGTGCCTTGCCCGATCCGTCGATGACCCAGACGCGGGCCAGCCCGTCGCCGGCCCGGAGTATCGACTGCTGCGGAACCAGCATCCCCTCGGTCGCCCCACCCTGGGGAACCCGGGCGCGGACGTACATGCCCGGGAGCAGCTGGCGCTCGGTGTTCTCGACGCGAATCCGCAGCACCACGTCGCCGGTTCCCGCGTCCACGTTGATGCCCGAGAACAGGATTTGACCCTTGACCGGATAGGGATTGCCCTGGGCGTCGAGAATCGTGGCCTGGCCGTCGGGCCCGTGGGGCCGGCCCGCCGATCGACGCAGGACTTCGAGCCGCGACGCCGGCTGACGGACATCCACATACACCTGATCAATCTGCTGGATGCGCGCCATCGGTGCCGTATCGGTGGTACCCACCAGGGCGCCTTCGGTCACCATCTCCTCGCCGATACGTCCCGAGATCGGTGCCCGGATGGTGGCGAAGCCGAGATCCAGCTGCTTGCGTGCCTGCGTTGCGCGGGCCTGGGCGACATCGGCCGCAGCCTGATTGCGCTGGGATACCGCGTCATCGTAGAGCTGACGGCTCACCGCGTCGGCCTCGACCAGGGGTTCGAGGCGTTCGACCTGCAACCTGACGCGTTCGAGTGCCGCCACGGCACGCTTGAGGGCCGCCTCCGAACTCTCGACCTCTGCCTTGAAGGGGGCCGGGTTGATCTGAAACAATGCCTGCCCCTCGCGCACCTCTGCGCCCTGCTCGAAAAGACGGCGTAGTACGATGCCGCCAACCTGGGGGCGGATCTCTGCGCTTCGCACGGCGGCAACTCGCCCCGGCAGTTCGTCCTGCAGGCGGACGGAAGTGCGCGCGACCTGCATGGTGGAGACGAGCGGCGGCTCGGGAGCTTGCGCCGGCGGCTCCCCGGAAGTGCAGGCCGAAAGTGCCACGGAGAGCCCAAGCAGCGAAATGCTGCGAAGAAGCGTTGTATGTCTCATGGAAGATCGGGGCTGGCCGGGCTTGACGCGACGCGGGCCGAACACAAAACCGCGAGCTTAGGCGCGCAGTGTTGGGCTTCAGCGGGAGAAGGATGGAGAAACGATGGAGACGGGCATCAATCTCCAGTGAGGATGCGGATGAATCATGGTTTTGAGCGACCTGCCGGTGGCGACGCCCAGGCGCTGGTGCTGATCGCAGAGGACGAACCGGAGATCGTGGACATCCTCAAGGCCTATCTGGCGCGGGAGGGAATACGTGCCGTGTGGGCCGCGGATGGTCGGGCTGCGCTCGACATGCACCTCGCCCTGAAGCCTGATCTGATGTTGCTGGACGTGCGGATGCCCTGCGTGGATGGCTGGCAGGTTCTGTCCGAGGTCCGGGCGCGGGGGCAGACGCCCGTCATCATGGTGACCGCCCACGATCAGGACATCGACAAGCTGATGGCCCTCAGGATCGGCGCGGACGACTACGTGGTGAAGCCCTTCAATCCGGCCGAGGTGGCTGCCCGGGTGCGTGCCGTGCTGAGACGGACGCGTCGCGTCGACTTTGAAAGTCGCGAGGTGCTGCGCGTGGGCTCGCTGGAGATCGATCTCGAGGCGTTCAGGGTGGCCGTGGTGCGTGACGATGCCTCGCGTCACGTCCTGAACCTGACCTTGACCGAGTTCCGTCTTCTGGCCCACCTGGCCCGGGCTCCGCGTCGGGTTTTCAGCCGGGCCGAGCTGATCGCTGCCTGCCTGCCGGAAGGGGAGGTGCTGGAGCGGACGGTCGATAGCCACATCAGCAAGCTGCGCCGAAAGCTGGAGGATGTGGGCGTCGAGGGCGTGCCCGTGAGTCTGCGGGGTGTCGGCTACCGCCTCGAGGAGACCGCCTGATGAGCAAGTCTGGCCTGAGTCGCCAGCTTGTGCTGTCCATGTCGGCGATGGCCCTGAGCGTGATGTTGCTGCTGCATGTCAGCTTCTACGTGTTCTACGCCATCGCAATGCGGCTCAATCCGTCCCTGGTCTCTCCGACCGCGGATAGCTGGCCGCCGACCACCTCGGAGTGGATCCTGATCGCAGCGATCACGCTCCTGGGCCTGGCGCTCGCGGTACACACGGCGACCCGCTTTTCCCGGCGCATCATCCAGCCCCTCAACTCGGTGACGGAGAGCGTGCGGCGGCTTGCCCACGGTGACCTCGACGCCCGGGCCCATGCCGAGGATCACTCGCCGGGCGAAGCCTCTGCGCTGGTGGAGGACTTCAACTCCATGGCCGAGCGCCTGCAGCGCATGACCGGCGAGCTTGTCATCTGGAATGCGGCCATTGCTCACGAACTCAGAACGCCAGTCACCATTTTGCGTGGGCGTCTGCAGGGATTGGCCGAAGGCGTGTTCCCGCCCGACGAGGCTTTGTTCCGCAGTCTGCTCGTGCAGGTCGAGGGCTTGTCCCGCCTGATCGAGGATCTGCGCGTGTTGAGCCTGGCCGATAGCGGCCATCTGAGCCTGCGTACTGATGTCGTCGATCTGGCGGCGGAGATCCGTGCCACTGTCGAGCTTGTCGAACCGGATCTGCGGGCCGCCCAGCTTGCCCTCGACGTGCGCCTGCCGTCCTGCCAGGTCGAGTGCGATGTGGCGCGTATCCGGCAGGTCGTGATTGCGTTGCTGGAAAACGCGCGGCGTTATGCAAAGCCCGGGGTGTTGTGCGTTGAAGGCGAATGCGATGGCGAGGCGTTCACGCTCGGCATCGAGGACGAGGGGCCGGGGATACCCGAAGCGGTGGCGGCCCACATCTTCGAGGCCTTCGTCCGCGGTGACGACTCCCGAGCGCGCAACCGTAGTGGCAGCGGATTGGGTCTGGCCATCGTCCGCGCCATCGTCCAAGCCCACGGTGGGAGCGTCGGATGTGCCGCCGGCAAGCGCGGGGGCACCCGCTTCACGTTCTCGATCCCCTGTCATCGATAGTCGATGAACGGCCAGGGCTTCAGGTGTTCAGCAACGCCTCCATCTGGGTAAAGAAACGTTTGTCGCGTTCATACTGCCCGTCGGCCAGAAAGGCCTTCTGAGCCTCCAGCGAAGCCAGGTAGTCGCTGACGATCCGGCGATAGCTGTCCATGCTGTCTGGTGCGTACCGCGGCCCCTGGCTTTGGCCGTCGATCTGCATGCCATAGATGGCGCCGTGCATCATCAGGCCGTAGGTCATCATGCTGCCCTCGTCCATGCCTGCCGTGGCCTGGAACCACGCTTCGCGGAATTCGGCGGGGGCGTCCCGGGGTGGGAAGTGGGCGGTGCGCGCGGCGCCCATTTCGTCGATTCCGTCATGGTTCAGATCAACGCTATAGCCCTCGGGCAGGAGCAGGTTGGCCGCGCCTTCTTCACTGAGCGTGGCAGTATCGATGGGGTCTGCGAGGCCATGATTCTGGCGCACCGCGTCCAGCTCAAGGGCTGACAGCGTCGCCAGAAACTGGCGGGCATCACCCAGATCGCCTGCGTCGTAGGCCTTGTTCAGGATCGCCGCGTAAGCAGCCTGGCTTGCGTCGCTGACGCCACGCAGCGCCGACAGCTCCGTATGCGTCGTGCCGAGAAGGTGCTCGAGTGTGCGCATCTCGGCGCTCGCCTGTCCATCGCTGCCCGCCGCCATCCGGGCTTGGAAGGCTGCCCGATAGGTCTCCTGGAAGCTGCTGTCCGGGGCTTCGCGGTAACTGCGGCGCTGGCTTGCCGTCATCGGCGTGCCGACTTCTCGAATAGCCATTGCTTGCCTCCTTTGCGGCAAGAATTGCCGCTGGGTTGGGTTTGGGGGATTACCCGTGGCAAGCAGCAGAAAGCGTGCCCGAGCCCATGTCGCAGGAATGCCGGCGACGCTAACCGGGCAGCGCAGCCGACCTGGAGCCGCATGTCGCCCATCGTGAATCTGCGAGCGGGGTCGGCTGAAGGGATCGGACTGAAATGCGCGATGGCTGGCGCCAACATGGGCTGACACTCGACGCGCGTGGGCTGCGGGTCTTTCCATCGACACGTGATGTCGACGAGCACCTGAGGCCCCGGCCCGCTCGGGTGCGGGTGATCCGACGAGGGGCGGGGGCCTGACTGGCTGGTTCAGCGTTCGTGGAGCCAGCGCTCGGCCTGAGGTGCGCTGTCGCGGGGAATCTGCAGACCGAGGGTGGACAGGCGGGCGAGCCGCGACGCACGGGTGGTTTCCGTGATCCAGCGGAGCACGTGGCACAGCCAGGCGGGCAGGCCATCGAGTTCATGCATGAGGGCGCTCCGGTTCAAGTGGCGAAGCGCTGCAGTATTCACGCGCCGGGCTTCAGTTTGATGACGTCATGCCGATTGGAAGCGGTTTTCTGCTTCCGGTGACGCGGAAGGCTTGCGTCCGCAGGGATTGGGACTGGGCCAGGTTGCGCTGGGATTGTTGCTGGCCGAAGGCGTCGCGCTCGCTCACCGGGCGCCGGCTGGCCTCGATGGAGCGGATGCAGCGCCAGCGGGTGCGGCCCCCGCTGACGATCTTCTGCATCGCTTCCGGTGGATGGTAGGTCATGCAGTGGTAGCAATAGACGCTGTTCATCGCAGGGGCTCCTCCGGGTTTCGACGGTGATTCGGGCTTGGGCGGATGCTCAGGACACGGCTTCCGGGCCCTCCGCGGGCTGGACGACACGGCGGTGGGCCGGATGGCGTGCCAGGGTCTTGCGGTAGAAGTCGGCCAGGCGACCGGCCATCGCCATATCGGACCATCCCGCAGCCGTGATCGGTGCCTGCTCGGCCAGCGCTTGGCAGGCCGGCGGATCAGCCAGCAGGGTGCCGACTATCCGGCCGAAGGCGCCGGGCTCATCCGGTGCGGAGACGCAGCCCGGCGCGTCGGCCAGGATGTCGGCGGTGCCCATCGCCGCCAGCGCTACCACCGGCGTGCCGGCAGCCAGGGCTTCGATCAGCACCAGCCCCTGGGTTTCGGTGCGGGACGCGAAGACGAACAAAGTGGCAGCGGCGTAGCAGTCAGGCAGGTCGCGCTCCCGGTCGAGATAGCCGAGGAAGCGTACCGAGGCCTCCAGCCCGAGCCGCGCGGCCTGACGGCGCAGGTCGTCCATCGCCGGGCCTTCGCCGGTGACGAGGAGGAGGGCGTCCGGGCAGTGGCGGATCGCCTCGGCAAAAGCCTCGATCAGGAAGCCGATGTTCTTCTCGTGGGCGACGCGGCCCACGTAGAGCGCCAGCGGGCGGTCGGCGCTGATGCCGTGGCGCTGGCGGAAGGCACTGCCGTCGCCGGTCGCGAACCGCGCCAAGGGAATGCCAGTGGGCAGGATCTCCATCGGCGTCGTCACGCCGTAGCCGCCAAGCCGACCGGCCATGGCCGACGAGGGCACGACCACCGCATCCACCCCGTTGCACTGGCGCCGCGAGAAGCGCCGGGCCAGCCCGCGCAGCCAGCTGGCAGGGAGGAAGGGCACGTAGTGCTGGAGGTATTCCTCGAACAGCGTGTGGTAGGTGACGACCACCGGCATGCCCAGGTGACGCGCGGCGGCGAGGCCGGCGTAGTGGGCGATGAAGGGTGTCTGGATGTGGATCAGGTCGCAGTCGGCGGCGGCTTCCAGCACCCGGCGGTGCATGCCGTGCCACGACACCAGCCGGTCTTCCGGGTCGTTGGGCAGGCGCCTGCCGGGCACGCGGACGATGCCTGGCTCGTCGGGCTCGTCGCCGTAGCGGGGCACCACCAGGCGCACCTCGACGCCTTCGCCGGCCAGCGCCCGGCGGAAGGTTTCCATCGAGGTGGACACGCCGTTGATGCGCGGGAAATACACGTCCGAAACCATCAGCACACGCATCATCGGGAGGCTTTCATGGCAATGCCGGCAGCTTCGGCGGCGGGGGATGGGATGGCCTGGGGCGCGTCGTCTTCGACCGCGGCCGGAAGCGCGAGGGGCCGGCCGGCACCCCACACCACCAGCTCCAGCCGGCCGTCGAAGTGTTCGACGATGGCGGTGCACGAATCGACCCAGTCGCCGCAATTCACGTAGAGCAGGCCGCCGATCTCCTTGATCGTGGCCCAGTGGATATGGCCGCAGACCACGCCGTCGAGGCCGCGCTCGCGGGCGTGGTGGATGGCCGAATCCTCGAAATCGAAGATGAAGTTGAGGGCCGTCTTGATGCGTCGCTTGGCGTAGCCGGCCAGCGACCAGTAGCCCGAGCAGCCGAGCTTGCGGCGCACCCACGACAGCCACAGGTTGAGGCGCACCAGCTGGTTGTAGGCCACGTCGCCGAGCACCGCGACCCAGCGGTGGTGGCGCGTCACCTGGTCGAAGATGTCGCCGTGGATCAGCAGCAGGCGCTTGCCGTCGGCGGTCTCGTGGATCGCCTCGGGTAGCACCTCGACGCCGCCGAAGGCGTTGCCTACGTAGTCGCGCAGCACCTCGTCGTGGTTGCCCGGGATGAACACGATGCGCTCCCCGTGGCGGGCCCGGCGCAGGAGCTTCTGGACGACGGTGTTGTGGCTGGGCAGCCAGCAGATGCTGCGGTGCATGGCCCAGAAGTCGACGATGTCGCCGATGAGGTAGGTCTGCTCGGCCTGGTAGTCACGCAGGAATTCCAGCAGATGGTCCGCCTGGCAGGCCCGCGTGCCGAGGTGGATGTCGGAGAGGAAGAGGGAGCGCACTTGCTGCATGCCCGCAACCGTAGCGGCGCAAGATGAACGCGCCGTGATGGATATGTTGAGCTTTGATGGCTGAGGCGGCTGTCACGCGGGCGTTACAGGCAGGCCTTAAGCTGGCTGC
>ERZ650311.872-NODE-872-length-16648-cov-15.100344_pt1 | contig 16648 bp, 19 predicted proteins | sample MGYA00376247_ERZ650311 | MGnify/ENA primary metagenome ERZ650311 (study PRJEB26733, sample SAMN07839324) | wastewater metagenome | biome: small river; feature: stream; material: water | place: USA: North Carolina | collected 2016-07-28 ... | reverse complement strand
GGCCAATCTCTGTTCCCAAGGAAGCGCAGATGCTGTATTTCCGCATCATCGCTGGTGGTGGTGGTGGCGGACGTCCAGCGGCAGCGGCGGCTACAGCAGGAGGCGGTGGCGGTGGATGCTCTAGCGTCACGTCGATACTTGTTCCGGCTAATGTTCTCCCTAAAACGCTGTACGCATGTGTAGGACTAGGCGGGGCAGGTGGGTCGGCTAACAACCAATCCGGCACGGCTGGGACAAATTCGTATCTGTCCGTACTGCCGACGACAAACGATGAGGACGTAATCATCTACGCCAATGGCGGGGGCGGTGGCGGCGGGAATGGTGGCGCTGGCGCTGCTGGTGCTGTAGCTGCGATTGCTTCTATGGACCTTGCCACGCATGGTGTTTGGTATGCCGCTGTTGGACTTGCTGGCGCAACTGGTACATCTACCAATGGGAATGCTGTAGCGGTCGTGAATTCGCTATTTATGACGCCCGGCGCTGGAGGTGGAGGGTCTAGCGGTGGTACTGGTGGTAACCAGACTAGCGCGTCTGGCTTGTATCCAACTCTTAGCGGCGGAGCTTCTGGTAACAACCCCGGAGCGGATGGTATCTGGCTGCCGCGCCCGTTTATCTGCATCGGTGGATGTGGTGGTGGCGGCATCAACGGATCAGGCGGTTCTAACACTGGCGGAAACGGTGGCGGATATGGCTCTGGCGGTGGCGGCGGGGGCAACGGAACCTCAAACAGCGGCAACGGTGGAAACGGAGCTTCTGGATTGTTGATCATGCGGTGGTGGTGAAGTGATAGACGCCTTTGGCATTCCAAACGCGCCGCGTCAGTTGGTTTATGTTGGCGGGAGATCGGCCAATCTGATGCCATTGACGATACAGATACCGAAAGAAGCGCAGTTTGTCTGGTTTACCGTTATAGGCGCTGGTGGCGGAGGGGCTAGGCCAACAGCAGGCGCGGCGGCTTCTGGTGGTGGCGGGGGGGCATCTGGTGGTGTAACGCATGGGTTGTTTATGGCAACGGACTTGCCACGGGTCCTGTATCCAGGCATTCAAAACATAAGCGTTGGAGGAACATCAAACGGAAGCAATGGGAACTCCGGCGCAACCACATTTATTTCCATTGTTCCAAGTATTTCTCCAGCGGCAAGAGACACCTTGCTTGTGGCTAGAGGTGGTAGCGGCGGTCAGGCGTCAGGGGCTGGTGGAACTGCTGCGTCTGCTGCACCTATTGGCGACATGAGCTTAGCAACTCTTGCCTTGTGGCTTAACACTGTGGCCGGGCAAGCTGGAGGGGCCGGGGCCATTGGAAACGGCGCTAACGTAAACATAGTTGTATCGAATTTTTGTAGCGGAGGCGGTGGCGGTGCTGGTTCTAACGTTGCCTCTAGTACTGGCGGAGGCCAAGTTAGCTCTAGTGCGCTTTACCCGTCTTTGGCTGCATCGGCATCTGATGGGCTTGGTGGGTACATTGTCCAGCGTCCATTTATCTGCATCGGTGGATGCGGCGGAGGCGGTACTAGCGGTGCGACTGGGTTTAACGGCGGAAATGCGGCCTACATCGGTGCTGGTGGTGGTGGTGGCGGGAACGGTGTAACAACCAGCGGTAACGGTGGGACTGGTGGCGCTGGTGCAATCATCATGCGGTGGTGGTAAATGCTAGGCTTTGACGCAATCGCATCATTACCGCTATCGAGCATTCCGGCTCAGGGCGGTAACGTCACTGTTGACGGCGATGCGGCGTCCCTTGTCTTTACAGGGCAGAGCGGTACTGTTTCGCTGTCCGTATCTGGCGACGCTGCATCGCTGGTGTTTACGGGGCAGGATGGGACGGTAACGGTAAGCGGTGAAACAAGGACTGTCGGCTATCCAAAGCCTGTCCGTCACAGCGTCAAGATCAACGGGCAGTTGATTACCGGCACATACGAGGAAATCCAGAGTCTTGTTCAGCAATTGGCAGAGCAGGACGCAAAGGAAGCCGCTACAGAGGTCATAGAACAGGCCAAACAGCCTAGGCGGGCAAAGTTCCTTCGGGTCCTACCGGCCAAACCGCAACCAGACACAGCGCCGGAGCCAATCCAGGCTAGGCCGCTTGTGGTGGAGTACGAGCAGGCTTATCAAGCCTTTCTGCAAAACCTGCTTTCTCAGGCCATCGCCACGCAATACATGCGTGACCGCGAGGATGAGGAAGCACTAATCATGCTGCTATGAACGAAATTGAAGAGATCACACGCGGTAACGAAGCGGAACGACTGCTGAATGACCCGATGCTTGTGGAGTGCTTCACCAAGGTGGAATCCGGCCTTATCGACGCCCTGAAACGCTGCCCAATGGCGGACAGGGACACGCAACATGAAATCGCCCTTAGCCTGCAATTGCTGTCTAAGGTGCAATCGAACCTGAAAGAGGTCGCCCAAACCGGTCGCCTCGCGCTGCACCAAAAGCAGGAACGCGAGAACTGGCTAAAGCGGCAACTTAGGAAGGTGGCCTGAGCATCCGCACAGGTCTATTTAACGCCCCGAAGGGCAGAAGAAAGCAGACATGACCACTCCGCAACCGGAAGTCACGCCCGTAGTTGAAAAGCCGTCTGTTGAGGACCGCCTGGAAGCGACGTTTAAACGAGCAGAAAAGGCCCCTGAACCGGAGGCGCAGGAACAACCCGAGGAAGAGGAAGAGACCGAAGCCGAATCGCCCGAAGAGGGTAACGAGGAAGCTGAGGCCGAAGCCGACCCAGAGGCTCCGACTGATGAGGATGTCGAATTCGAGGGTAAGGCGTACAAGGTTCCTAAAGAACTGAAAGACGCACTACTGCGCGAAAAGGACTATCGAACGAAGACGCAAGAGATCGCGGATATTCGCCGACGCACAGAGACCCAGATGGAGTTTCTGGAGAAGTCATCGAAGATTCAATCCATTGCCTTCGACAAAGCCGTTGAACTGCGAAACATCGACGGCCAGCTAGAGCAGTACGGTCAATTGAACTGGAACCAACTGGCTGACGAGAACCCGACCGAGTTTCTGAAACTTGATCGCCAGTATCGACAACTTGCCGAACAGCGGACACGCACGGTAGGTGAGTTGCAGCAGATCGCGCAACAGAGTGAAGTTGCACAGCAAGAACACACCGCAAAACAGCTTGAAAATGCGCAAAAGGAGTTGATGCGCCGACTCCCGAAGCTGGATGGTGTGGCTAAGAAGCAGATTGCTGAGACCGCTTTGAATGCGTATGGGTTCACACCCAAAGAACTGGAGGGGCTGATAGACCCGCGTCATGTGCATGTGCTGCACGACGCAATGATGTGGCGAAAGCTACAGGCACAAAAGCCAGCCGTCCAGAAAAAAGTCGCTGACGCCAAGCCGATGCAAATCAGCGGGCGCAGTACCCAGAATTCACAGGCGAATTCAGACATTGCCAAATCACGCGAAGCGTTGCGCAAGTCTGGAAAAGTCGGAGACGCAGAAGCGTACTTCGAACGCATGTTCTCTAAACGAAAGAAATAAATCATGGCTCAAATTTCCGGAACGACCGACACCTACGATATGGTAGGCATGGCCGAAGACGTTGAAGACGCAATCTTCGACATTTCCCCCGAGGAAACCCCCTTCCTGACGATGGCGAAGCGCAAGAAGGCTTCCGCGACCCTGCACCAGTGGCAGACGGACGCGCTGGCCGCTGCGGCTGCTAACCGGCAGATTGAAGGCGACGACGCATCGTTTACCACGGCAACCCCGACCACGATGCTGTCCAACTACACGCAGATCAGCCGTAAGACTGTGATCGTGTCCCGTACCGCTGACTCTGTACGCAAGTACGGTCGCGCAAAGGAACTGGCCCGATTGACGACCAAGTACGGCAAGGAACTGAAGCGTGATATCGAGTACGCACTGGTCACCAACCAAGCCTCATCGGCTGGCGGTACTGGTACGGCCCGTAGCTCCGCTGGTTTCGAATCGATGGTTGCGGCTAACCGCATTCTGTCGTCTTCGTCCTCGACCGGCACGACCCCCGGCTATGCTGGTGGTGTGTGGGCTGCGCCTACTGACGGCACCGCTACCGCAACCCTTGCGGAAACGGACCTGTTCAGCGGTTTGCAGGCTGCGTGGGTTGACGGTGGTGATCCCTCCGTCATCATGACCAATTCCGCCCAAAAGCGGTTTATGGCGGCTTTCGGTGGCGCGTCTAAGTTTGCCGGTACTTACGTGCCGAACCAAGGCAAAGCGCAATCGATGGTGATCGGTGGTGTTGACCTGTACGTGTCCGACTTCGGTACGCACAAGATCGTGTTGAACCGCTACATGCGGAATCGCACGATTTTCTGTATTGACCCGGAATACGTGTCGGTTGCCTTCCTTGATGGCATCCGCATGGAAGACCTGGCGAAGACCGGCGATGCGGAAAAGAAGATGCTGATTGGTGAGTACACGTTGGTGGCCGATAACCCCGACGCACACGCCAAGCTGCAAGACTTCTTCAGCTAAACCTGACGGGGCCGGGGAAACCTGGCCCCTTTTCACATGCAAGAACTTGTATCAAATACTGGCGGCGTCATCACTACCTCTGAGGTAGATGAACTTACTAACCGGCTTGTCATCAAGAAGCGGCAGGACATTTCCGCCAATATCGAGATGACGAATCGTCTGCGAAACGACGACGAATACACGCGCAACGGCATCAAGAATGGATGGATGCACGCCGCACACATACCCGAGATTGTGATTGTCAAGCTGCTGAGAATCGGTATCAATGTGTACCACGCCTCAGGGCAGGAGATAATCGCAGGACTCAAGAAAATCGGATACGACAACCTCATTACCACACGTGCAAAAATCTGACATTCTCCGCGCTCAGGCGCTGATTGAGGAAGACCCGGATGAAGCGCACCGCATGTGCTGTGAAATCCTTGCAGATAACCCGGACGACGCGCTAGCCCTGTTCCTTGTCGGGACGATCTACTCCAGAGCGGGGAGGCATGGGGTGGCTCTCCCCGTGTTTGAGCGTGTCGTGAAACTGGCCCCTAATCGCTATCAGGCATGGAATAACGTAGGCATGTGCCTAGCGGAATGCCACAGGTACAAAGAGGCCAGAGAAGCGTTTAAACGGGCTGAGAAGCTGTTCCCAAGTGCTGCGCATGAGGCAAACATTGCCCTTACGCATTTGAACGATGGTGAATACAAACAAGCCATTGAGGGATGCAAGAAAGCCCTAAGGAAAGAGCCTGAACACGACGGGGCTTGGACTACGCTGGGTTTTGCTTCTCTGGCTGTAGGTGATTGGGAAACGGGCTGGAAAGGGTTTTCCAAGTGCCTCGGGGGCAAGTTTCGCAAAGAGGAACACCACCAGAATAAGCCTAGGTGGAGCCTTGAGCCGGGGACTGTGTGTGTCTACGGTGAGCAGGGTATCGGTGATGAGATCATGTATGCGTCATGTGTGCCTGATGCGCTAAAAACGAACAAGATCGTCATTGAGTGCGACTCAAGACTTGAGGGGCTATTTCGTAGGTCATTCCCTGATGCGGATGTGTACGGTACGCGCAGAGAAAACCCGTATTGGGAGAAAGCCTACCAACTGGACTACAACTGTGCCATCGGTGAACTGCCTAGGTTCTACCGGCCCAGCCCTGAATCGTGTCCTAAAACGCCATATCTGGTGGCTGACCCTGAGCGGCGGCTCCAATGGAGAACACTGTTTGACCATTGGGGCAGAAAGCCAGTTATCGGCATCTGCTGGTCTGGGGGTAGGCAATCCACACAAGCTAAACGCAGGGCTGTAGGTCTGGAGGCGCTGCGGCCTTTGATCGAGTCGATAGACGCGCATTGGGTGTCCCTACAGTACAAAGACCCTACCGAGGAAATCGAGAAGTCTGGACTGCCTGTAAAACACATCCCTAGGGCTGTTCAATCGCCTGATTTTGACGACACGGCGGCTTTTGTGGCTGAGTGCGACCTAGTGATAGGCATCCATACTACTGTGCACCATTTGGCCGGGGCCTTGGGTGTTCCGGCTATCGTCCTAGTCCCTGATAAGCCGATGTGGAACTACGCCACCGGGGATAGTCTGCCTTGGTACGGACAAAACACGCTATGGAGGCAAAAGCCCCATGAGGCGTGGGCGGACAGCGTGAAAAGGCTTGTTCAGTCTCCACTGATGGAGCGGTACATGGAAAGGAAAGCGGCTTGATTCGCATCTACAGCGGGTTTGACCCTAGGGAGTCTGTCGGTTACCACACGTTCTGCGCCTCTGTGATTGAGCGGGCAAGTGAGCCGATATCCTTTACCCCACTACATCTTCCAATGCTGGACTTCTACAGCGGCGGGGCTAGGGACGGTACAAACGCCTTTGCTTTTTCGCGGTTCCTGATTCCTTACATGGAAAAGTGGACCGGCTACGCTGTATTTATGGACGGCGCTGATATGGTCGTTCTGGATGACGTTGCAAAGCTGATTCAGGAAACCGACGCAAGAAACGCAGTCAGCGTTGTAAAGAATGTTTACCAATCCAAACACCCTAGGAAATACGTAGGGACAGGCATGGAGGCGGAGAACAGGCCCTATGACCGCAAGAACTGGTCTAGCGTGATGGTGATTAACTGCAATCACTTTGCGTGGCGCGATATCACGCCTGAGTTTGTCGCAAAAGCCGATGGGCTGCACCTGCATCAATTCAAGTTCATTGAAGACCGTTTCATAGGCGAGCTGGACCCTAGATGGAACTGGCTGGTGGACGAATACGGCCCTAGGGAAGATGCCAAGGTTCTGCACTGGACCGCAGGTATTCCAGGATTCCCGCACTACAAAGATGCCCCAATGGCCAGCGTCTGGAAAGACGAACACCGGAAGATGAACCATGCCATTGATTAGCGATGCCTACAGGGAACAGCAAACGGCGATGCACGCCAAAGGGAACTATGGCACAGCATCCCTACAGTACGGCGGATTGGTATCAAAACTGATCGATTCAACCAAAGTAACCACGCTTCTTGACTACGGGTGCGGAAAGATGATGAATCTTTCCAAGGTACTTGCACCGGGGCATGATGTTGAATATACTGGTTACGACCCGGCAATTCCTGAGTTGTCTATCAAGGAACCGGCTCAGATGGTGTGCTGCATTGACGTGCTGGAGCATATCGAGCCGGAATATCTTGATGACGTTCTGGACGATCTCAAGGCGTTAGTCCAAGTCTGTGGATTCTTCACGATTCACACCGGGCCAGCCATCAAAACTCTCCCCGATGGGCGCAATGCCCACCTGATACAGCAGCCCCCCAAGTGGTGGCTCGACAAGCTGTGGCAACGCTTCAACATCGGGACATTCCAGGTAACGGATAACGGTTTTTGGGTGGTTGTCTATGGCTCTGACAAACTACGGTGAATTGCAGACTTCGGTAGCCAGTTGGCTTAACCGGACTGATTTGACCGGCACGATCCCGGACCTGATCTATCTAGGGCGCAATCGTGTTTGGCTTGATCTTGTCAAGCTGGGTGGAGCGTCAATCCTTGAATCATCGGCCACGGGGACCACGACCGGCACTATTTCCATGCCGTCCGATTGGCTGGCTACCCGTTCGCTTAAGGTAGAGGTGTCTGGCGTACAGACGGAAATGCGCCCTGTAGCCCCGGCTGCTGGCATGTCATCCTCTGGTACTCCGGTTGATTACTACCTGGCTGGAACAAGCGTAGTTCTTTCCCCCGTCCCTGACGGAACTTACAACTACACCTTGCGGTACTTTGCAAAGCTGGCTAGCTGGACGGTAGATGCCGACACAGACGTGATCCTTAGCAAGTTCCCGCATATGTACCTGTATGCGGCACTGCTTGAGGCGCAACCGTTCTTGATGGACGATGCACGCATGATGGCGTGGAACGCGGCCTATAACGAGCGGTTGGCTACTGTCGTACTGCTGGACAAATCCCGCTATGGCGACATGGCGGTTAGAGCCGATAGGGTGGGCGGATGATTCCGATTAGTGGGTTCATGCCAGACGCAGACCCGACTACGCCGGGGGTCATTGTCGATTGTGACCAGTTCATACCTTTCGAGTCTGGCTACAAAGGCGCACCGACCGGTGTAGATGTTGGGGTATCCGCCTTGGGTGCGGATTGCGCCGGGGCTGCTGTGCTTAGGTCTCTGGACGGCTCCGCAAAGCTGTTTGCAGGGACCGCCACCAAACTCTATCAAGCCGGTACAACTGCGTGGACTGATGTATCTAGGGCTGGTGATTACACCCTTAGCGCAGATGATCTTTGGTCATTCGCACAGTTCGGTGATATCAACCTAGCAGCGACCATTTCCGCGCAGATTCAAAAGAACACCGGGGCTGGATTCACAGACCTGTCAGGCGCACCAAAGGCAAAGATCATTGAGTCTGTTGCCGGGTTCGTCATGGCGCTGTACACAGACGAAACCGTGACCGGTGAGCGTCCCGATGGCTGGTGGTGCAGTGGGTTGTATGACTACACCACTTGGACCGCCTCCGCAGCCACACAGGCACAGAATGGCCGGTTGTTCGGTACTGAGGGGCCAATCGTTGCCGGGAAGGCCCTAGGTAACGACATGATCGCCTACAAAAACAGGGCGATTTATGTGGGCAGATACGAGGGTCCTCCGCTTTCATGGAGCTTTACCGAGATACCCGGCGATGTTGGGTGTGTTGGACAGAATGCAGTTGTTGACGTAGACATAGGTCACGTCTTTGTCGGGCTGGACAACATCTATTTCTTTGATGGCGTCCGGCCCGTCCCTATCGCTACGGGGACTGTACGTGATTGGTTCATTTCCAGACTTGACCCTACGTATCGCTATAAAACCGCGTTGATGTGGGACAAAAATGCGCAGTTGGTGTGGATTTTCTTTCCCTCTGCCGGTAACTCCGGGATGTTGGATAGTTGCCTAGTTTGGCACTTGACGACAAAACGCTGGGGCGTGGCTACCCGCGATATTGAACAGCCAATCAACTACGTGTCACCTGGAATTACATACGATGGCGGCTCTCCGCTGATTACAACGTATGACGGCACATCGCTGACGATTGCCTATGATTCCCCATTCTGGCTGGCGTCCGGTGTGACACCTTCTGTCATAGGAACGGACGGGAAAATCTATACCCTGTCTGGTGTTTGTGATGAGGCGTACTTTACGACCGGTGACATCGGAGAGGATGGCGCGTATCTGAACTGTACCCGGCTTAGGGTCAGGTTCACCGATGCCCCTGACTCCGCTACGGTGCAGGGGTACTACAAATTCGCAGAGGGCGATGCGCTGACCACTGGGGCTACCGGTACGTTGTCTGATGGCAAGATGGACTGTAGACAAGCGGCAAGGTTCCACAGGTTCAAAGTCACCACGGATGGGGACTTCGTGGCTACGGCATATGAGATCGATGCCAAACGCGGTGGGACGCGATGAGAATCGACCCGGACCCGAAACTTGAAGCCGGTACGTCTTACGGGGTGTATCAGTTGTTTCGCAGGATCGCCAACCAGTTGAATGGGATTAGCGAGGGGCGAATCTCATTCGTGACCAACGCAACCACGGCGGCACCTACTGCCGGGCAGTGGGCGCAGGGCGACTTTATAAAGAACAGCGCACCGGTAGAGGCGGGTGTCGCGTTGTCCAAGTACGTGATTGTCGGCTGGGTGTGTACCGTATCAGGTACGCCGGGAACATGGGTGGAATGCAGATGCCTAACTGGCAACTAGACATAGTAAACGCATCGCACATTGATCGCGCATGGCGTGACGGTGCGATTCAGCTAAGTCTGGCGTGCGAGAAGTCTGCCGGTGAATGCGACGCGGGCCAATTGAAGATGCGTCTGATTCGTGGGGAGCTTACTTTAGTAAGGGCCACGGATGGAGAGAAAACAGGATGGGCGGCGGTAGAGGTGATTGTGTATCCCAATTTCAGGGCGCTACACGTTTATGCCATATACGCACCCGGAGCTACCGGGGTTGATGTGTTCAACCTGTTGAAAGACTACGCAAAAGGACTTGGCGCCAGTTGCGTTCAGGGTGCGTGTGATGAGGCGGTTTCCCGGCTTTGGGAAAAGAAACTAGGCTTTACGGAAGCCTACAAAATCATGAGGTATGACCTATGGGCGGCGGATCACAAACAGTAACGCAAAAGAACGAACCTCCGAAGTGGATGCAACCACACTTGGAGGATTACGTTGGCCGAGCAAAAGAGGTCGCGGATCAACCATATCAAGCCTACACGGGCCAAAGGGTTGCGGACTTCAACCCCGTACAGGAACAGGCTTTTGGCTCGATCTATCAGCGTGCCATGGAAGGCGCTCCTGAAGTCGGTGCGGCCCGTGCTGATGCCACCAAGTCACTGACTGGTGGGTATCTGGGCGAAGGTAACCCGTACCTGACGCAAGCGATTGACGCGGCATCGGGTGACGTTACCCGCAACTTCCAAAACGCAGTAGCCCCGCAGACGGATGCGGCCTTTGCGCGTAAGGGCGCTTTTGGTGGGTCTGCGTGGCAGCAAGCCCAATCAGACAACTCTAGGAACCTTGCCGGGCAGCTTGGGAATATATCCACCGACATGCGGTATCGGAACTACGGAGATGAGCGCAACCGGATGATGCAGTACGCCGGTATGGCCCCGCAGTTGGCGCAGACGGACTATCTGGACGCCGCGCAAATGCTGAATGTTGGTGAACAGCTAGGCAAGAAAGATCAATCAATCCTGGATACCAATTATCAGAACTTCCTTGAGGCTCGGAACTATCCGAAGGAACAGCTTGGGATTATCGGCTCTGCACTTTCCGGGCAAAATTACGGCGGCTCCAGCACTGGCACACAGCCGGGTGTTAGCCCTATTGCCTCTACTCTAGGCGGGGCTTTGGCTGGCTCTCAAATTGCCGGGCTACTCCCATCATCCCTTGGCCTAACCTCTGGCATGGGCGCGGCGGGTGGTGCTTTGCTTGGGCTGTTGTCTGACAAGCGGGCTAAGACCGATATCAAGAAAGTCGGCAAAACCGATGACGGCCTAGGCGTGTACACATATCGGTACAAAGGCGGACAAGATACCCATATGGGCGTGATGGCCCAAGAGGTAGAAAAGAAAGTGCCCGAGGCGGTGAAGACCGGACCTGATGGGTACAAGCGTGTTAACTACGGACTGTTGGGGTAAATCATGGCAGGCGGACAACTCACTCAGCAAAACATCCAGCAATTGACCGGGCTGCAACGGTACAACCCGATGCAAACTCCTACGTCTAGTGGGACGCAGAGCCCGTTCAACTATCAGCGACCGACGCAGCAGACGTATCAACCGTACCTGACGGGTACGTTCGCATCACGAAACCCGAATTACACAACGCAGTCTCAGCAATCTCCGCTGGCGTACCTATACGAAATGCTGTACGGCGGCAACGGCACGGCGTCCGGGACCGCTGGTGTAGATGCTGGGATTGGTGCACCAAACGCGGATAGCGGTGTGTCGGCAAGCGATGCCCCCGGCAGTGCGCCGGGTGGGACTGATGGTGTAGGCGGGCCGGGTTCTCCGGGAGGGTGGTAATCATGCCGGGACTATTGGACGACGATCTGTTTAACGACCCCAAGAAATTGGGGCTGTTGACCATGGGGCTATCCCTGCTTTCAACGCCTGGGCGGTTTGGCGAGTCTTTCGGGCGTGCTGGGCTGCAAGGCGTACAGGCAACCCGTGGGGCCATGAAAGATGCCCAGCAAAGCCAGATGGCAAAGCTACAGCTAGACGAAGCGAAGCAAAAGGCGCTGGACGCACAGCAAGCCCGCGAAATGGAAATGCGTATTGCACAGACGGCGCAGAATTTCCTACGACCGCCTCAGCCAGCCAGACCCGGCACGGCTGACCTGCAATCCATGATGCCGCAGGGAACCAGTATCGGCGCGATGCAGCCTATCCCCGCACAACAAGGCGGATTCGATACGCAAGGGTTCCTGGGTGCTCTTCCTTCGGTTCAGGGAATGAACCCGCTGAAGGCTATCGAGACGCAGGCGAAGTATCAACAGATGTTGGCTAAAGAGCGCCCGAAGTACAGCACTTCACCGCAGTTCACGCAGCAAGGAAGGGCCTATCTTGTCGGCGAGGATGGCTCTATCAAGTGGCTTGACGGTCAAGTAGCCCCGAGGGACAAGGTGATTAGCGAGGACATGGGAGGTAAGCGAATCTATCGCACCGAGTACAGCCCTAATCAGATTGGCGAGGCAGAAAAGACGCTATCCAAGGATACTTTGTATTCCGGCGGCATCACGATGCGCGGGCAGAACATGGTCAATCAACGCGCAATAGACGCGAATGCGCTAAAGCGTGGAGAGTTGCAAATGGAGGGCGGCGGGCCCTCTCAGGCCAATTTGACATTCAAATTTGGGAAGCCGCAGCCAGGATATCGGTGGACGCAGGACGGCGGACTTGAAGCGATTCCGGGTGGGCCTGCTGACATAAAAGCCCGAACGGACATAGAAAAGAAGGCTAGCGGCGGCAATGACGTATCTGTAGCTATCGGCACGCTGCGGGATGCATATGACCGGCTTGAAAAAGGCGGCGGCATTACCAGTACCGAGAAATCAGTACTGAGCAATCTTAAGGCGGCTGGCAGTTCTTCGGCTGTCGGACAGATTGCAGGTCGGGCGCTTGGCACTGCTAACCAGTCTGCACGGAATGATGTTGCAATGGCCCGCCCTGCGTTGCTTGCTGCACTCATGAAAGCTACTGGCATGTCTGCAAAACAGATGGATTCCAATGCTGAATTGAAGTTGTGGCTATCCACTGCGACCGATCCGACGCTTGACGTTGAATCTAACCGCCGGGCCTTGGACAACATTGAACGCAAGTACCTGGGCGGGGCTACTGGTGGATGGGGCGAGCCGTCAACTACCCCGCCTTCCGCTGACGGATGGAGCGGCCAAGTCATTCCACCGAAGGGGCGATAAATGACGCGCTACTACGTACCAGCGCCTGACGGCAGCACGGTTGTTGTTGACGCTCCTGATGGGGCCACAAATGACCAAGTTTTGTCCTACGCAAAAAAGCTGCACGGCGAACAGTCTGCAAAGCCACCTGCGCCACAGGCGAAGCCAGAAGGCGGCGCAATGGATACATTGCGGCAAACGGCTGGGCTAGTTGCTCCTTTCGGCATGTCGCCACAAGATGCAACAAACCTTGGCGCAGGCGCTATCCGTGGCGCTGGATCAATCGGCTCTACCCTAATGGCCCCGTTTGACTATGCCGAACAAGGCTTGTCGAACATGATGGGCATGAAAACAGGCAACCTGAACGAGCAACGCAGGGCTAAGATTGACCAAGGGCTTACAAGTGCCGTTGGGTCAGACCCGGCAAGTGGCATGTATGGCCTAGGCAAGATTGGCGCAGAAATTGCCGGGACGCTTGGCATACCTGCTGCTGGGGCCAGATCGCTACAAGCCGCAGGGCTTAATGGCCCGCTGGTAACCTCCATTGGCTCCGCAGGCATGAACGCTGGTGGAATGACTGGTGCAAAGGCCATTATCAATCGAGTGCTAGGGGGCTCTATTGCTGGCGCTGGCGCTGCTGGGCTAGTTAACCCTAAAGATGCGCCTATGGGTGGTCTTATCGGTGGTGTTGCGCCTCCTGTTTTCTCTGCGCTTGGCAAAGCTGGGGAATTTGTCGGCAGGGCTGTAAGCGATAGATTCGCTACCCGAGCCGCAGCCGGTAAAGTGGCTGAGGCTGCATCAAAGCAAAGCAACCCAGCGCAAGTGGTCGCAGATATTCAGACGCACTACCCAAGGGGTGCGGAAAATATCCCGCTGTCTGCCGCTGCAATCACGCAGAACCCGGATATTGCCATGCTTGAAAGGGCTTCGCGCTCTAGAAATGCTGGCGCTTGGGCTCCGTTCGATGAGAATCAAGCAAAGGCTGTTTTCAAGAATGTGCAAGATGCGACCGGGGAAGCGGCGCAACTTGGGAAACGGCTGGGAGAGCGTAGCGAGAACTGGAATACGCTGTGGACGAAAGCCGCAGAGTCACAAAAGCCGCGTATCTGGGTTCAGCGGATGGATAAGCTGATGGGAGACCTGGATCAGGCCATGCAGTCTGCGCAATCATCGAATCCAAGTGTCCGCGCCGCGCTTGAGGAAATCAGAAACGATATCTCGCGGATTGGCCCCGCATATACGCCTTCGCACCTTCAAGTGATGCGTGCGAACCTGAACGGACAGGCTAACGCTTTATCTCCTAGCGCACTAAAGCAAGCCGATAGAAGTTCACCGGCCATCATCAGCCTGAAAAAGGAACTGGACGATATCCTCAATGTATCGACTGGTGGCAAGTGGCAAAACGTACTGCAACAGTACCGGAATGACAGCGCACTAGTTGACCAAGCACGCGCTGCGGCTCAGGTTCGTGGTAAGTATGTTGATGAGGCTACTGGTGCTGTCAGGGGGAAAGTTGCTGACAGATCAGGCGATATCCCGGTCATTACGTCCAGCAGCCTTGATAGCGTTATCAATTCGACCCGCGCTAAAGACTTGTCGCCGCGATTGGGGGCTGAGGCGCACCAGAGACTGAGCGCAACACTTGAGGCACTGCGTCGGCAGGAGATTTTGCAGCGTCTGAAAAACACCGGCACAGGTGGCGGCGGGTCTAACACCATCATGGACGGCGTAGCTGGGGCGCGGGCTGCTGGTGCGCCAAACATGCTGATTCAATTGCTGGACGCCACCAAGCGCCTAGGGACGGGGCGTACAGACGACGCAATAGCCGGTCTGTTGTCAAACCCGGATGAATTGGCGCGGCAGTTGTCTATCTACATGCGACCTCAGCAACCGTCTAACCTCGGGTTGCTTGGCGTTACGGCTCCCGCCGTTATGTCCGCCCAGTGATGCCGCGATAGATGCCGTAACAAAAAATGGCAATCCCTAGCGCCACCACTTTCAGCCACATGAAATCAATGTAGTCCATACCAACATTCTAGGACAACCATGCCAGTACCATCAAGCATCACAGACCTGAGCCAGACGGCAGGCAGCAATTCACCCGCTGGTGGGGATTCCGTATTCCCGAATCTGGACAACTACATTCGGGCTATTGAGTCGTTTATTGCCGTTCTACGTGATGGCAAAGGCTTATCCGCTGAATTGGATGTAGCTAGTTCAGGTACATGCGATATCGGGGCTAGCAATAGTCCGTTTGCGCGTATCACCGGAACAACCACTATCACTAGTTTTGGCACGAACTACAACGGGCCGCGCTATCTGCGGTTCGCTGATGCGCTGATCCTGACGCACAGTTCAACGCTCGTACTTCCCACTGCGGCAAACATCACTACCGTCGCTGGTGATACGTGCGTAGTGATTCCAGGGGCGACTAGCGGAACTGCTGACAAGTGGGTAGTGGTTGCCTATCAGCGTGCATCCGGCGAATTTCTCACTGCCGTAACCCGCGCCCAACTCCAAGCCCAGACCTACACCGCGTTTACCACAGCAGGGACGGCCACAGCCTACACGCTGACGCCTACCCCTGCGCTATCTGCTTTGACCGCTGGACAACGGTTCCGCGTCAAAATGGACCAAGCGAATAGCGACACTACACCGACACTGGCTGTATCCGGTCTTGCAGCTACTGCCATCAAGATGTACGTCACCGATGGCACAAAGCGCGACCCAGTAGCCGGGGAACTGGCCGCGAATCTTCTGGTGGATATGGAGTATGACGGGACCAATTGGGTAGCGCGGGCTATCCCGCCTCAATTGGCGACCGCTACGCCTGCTGTGGGCACTGCTGCGGGCACTGTGGGGACTGGGTTAGATGCTGCCAGAGGCAACCACGCGCACCCGCCCATGAGTGGGAGTGTGATTCAGGTGGCGTATGCGGGCCTGACGACATACACCACCTCTACTACCGTGATGCCGGAAGATGGGACTATCCCGCAGAACTCAGAGGGCGACGAAAAACTGACGCTAGCCTTTACCCCGAAGCTGGCTACCTCAACGCTTCGCATCAGGATTCAGGGGAGCATGATTGTTCTTGGGTCTTACCGGTGCTGCGCTGCGCTGTTTGTTGACTCCACAGCAAATGCTCTTGCGGCGCACGTTGGCACAAACGCTCCGATTTCCATTGAATACTACGTATCTGCTGCGTCTACTTCTGCCAGAACTTACAAACTCCGGATTGGCCCGAGCGCAGCTGGCACCATAGCTATCAACGGTAATTTCGGCGGCTCAATCGGTGGGCTGACCATGAGCATTGAAGAGATCGCGGCATGAAGCTAGAAGCCCTTCTCTCCAAGCTGCTGCCGTACTACTGGCTGCGCCACGCCGCAATTGCGCTGGCAATCTCGGCGGCTGCGTTCTTTGTCCCGGCGGCATGGGCGCTGGCTGGTGCCGTGTTCTACCTCGGGCGGGAAATCCGTGATCGTGAAAAGCTAGGGGTGTGGGACTGGCCCGGTCTGTTATGGCCGGTCGGTGTCTGCATCTTGCTGTGGGTGGTTTTCCGATAAAAAGAAAGGGACTGCTGTGGAGGTGCTAATAACAAAAATCGCAGAGGCTGGAAACATCGCAATCGTAGTGCTTACATTTGTCAACATCGCACTATTACGAATGGTGGACACGGTGAATAAACTGCGAACGGACGAACAAGCCGCCTACAGGGCAAGCGTGGAAAAGATGACGGCTGCGTTCGACAAAGTAACAGACG
>ERZ650311.870-NODE-870-length-16683-cov-14.646680_pt1 | contig 16683 bp, 14 predicted proteins | sample MGYA00376247_ERZ650311 | MGnify/ENA primary metagenome ERZ650311 (study PRJEB26733, sample SAMN07839324) | wastewater metagenome | biome: small river; feature: stream; material: water | place: USA: North Carolina | collected 2016-07-28 ... | reverse complement strand
CACGAAAAAAGGAGGCCTAGCCTCCTTTTTTTTGTCCTGAACCCGGGATAAGACTTTTAAAAATGGATCAACTCGATCAACTCGTCGTGGACGCAGGTGCTGCGTTTGCCGAAGCTGCGGACGGTGCCACCCTTGAAGCCGTCAAGGCACGTTATTTCGGCAAGGGCGGTTCTATCACCGAATTGCTGAAGGGGCTTGGCAAACTCGATCCCGATGCCCGCAAAACGGCTGGGGCGGAGATCAACAAAGCCAAGACGGCCATCGAGGCGTTGCTGAGCGCTCGTCGCGATGCGCTGCAACAGGCGGCACTCGAAGCCCAGTTGGCCGCCGAGGCGCTGGATGTGACGCTGCCCGGTCGCGGGACCGGTATCGGTGGATTGCATCCGGTGGTCCGCACGCTGGAGCGCGTCGAACAACTGTTCCGCTCCATCGGCTTCGATGTGGCCGAAGGCCCTGAGATCGAGACCGATTTCTACAATTTCACGGCATTGAACACGCCGGCCAATCACCCGGCCCGTTCGATGCACGATACGTTCTATCTGGAAAACGGTGACGGTGTGATGCTCCGCACCCATACCAGCCCGGTCCAGATCCGTGCCATGCAGGCCCACGTGGCGGCCCACAAGGATCGCGAGACGATGCCGGAGTTGCGCGTGATTGCGCCGGGCCGCGTTTACCGTGTGGACTCCGACGCAACCCATTCGCCCATGTTCCATCAAATCGAAGGCGTGTGGGTCGGCGAGTCGGTGAGCTTTGCCGATCTGAAGGGGGTGGTTGCGGACTTTCTGCGCAACTTCTTCGAGAGCGACGATCTGCAGGTGCGTTTCCGGCCATCCTTTTTCCCGTTCACCGAGCCGTCCGCCGAAATCGACGTGGCCTTCATGAGCGGCGCCCTCAAGGGCCGTTGGCTGGAGATCGCCGGTTGCGGAATGATGCATCCCAACGTGTTGCGCTATGGTGGCATCGATCCCGAGCGCTACACCGGCTTTGCTTTCGGCATGGGGCCGGATCGGCTGACCATGCTGCGATATGGCGTGAACGACCTGCGCCTGTTCTTCGAAGGCGATCTTCGTTTCCTCGGTCAATTCAGGTAAGCCATGCAATTCTCAGAACTCTGGTTGCGCAGTTTCGTCAGTCCGGCCCTCGATTCGGATGCGCTGGGGCATTTGCTCACCATGGCGGGGTTGGAAGTGGAAGAGCAGGGCGGTGTCGCCGCCGTGTTTTCCAAGGTTGTCGTCGCGCAGATCGTCGAGGCCGAAAAGCATCCGAACGCCGACAAGCTGCGGGTCTGCAAGGTCGATGCCGGCCAGGGCGAACTGCTGCAGATCGTTTGCGGTGCGCCCAACGCGGCCGCCGGTATCCGGATTCCGTGCGCCCTTGTCGGCGCCGATCTGGCCGGCTTCGGCATCAAGGCCGCCAAGCTGCGCGGTGTCGAGTCCTTCGGCATGCTGTGCTCGGCCAAGGAGCTCGGCATTTCCGACGAGAGCAGCGGTTTGCTGGTGTTGCCGGAAGATGCGCCGATCGGTACCGATATCCGCGAGTACCTCAAGCTCGACGACACCCTCTTCACCATCAAACTGACGCCGAACCGCGCCGATTGTCTGAGTCTCTCGGGTATCGCCCGCGAAGTGGCCGCCTTGACGGGCAGTCCGCTGAGCCTGCCGGTCTGCGAGGCGGTGGCGGCGACCCACGGCGAGACGCGCGCGGTCGTCCTCGACGCGCCCGCCGCCTGTCCGCGTTACAGCGGTCGCATCGTCCGCGGTGTGAACGCCAAGGCGCCGACGCCCGACTGGATGCAACAGCGCCTTGTGCGTAGCGGAATCCGCTCGATCAGCGCGCTGGTGGACGTGACCAACTACGTCATGCTCGAACTCGGTCAGCCACTGCACGCCTTCGATAACGCCAAACTGAACGGCGCCATCCACGTGCGTCTGCCGAAAGCCGGCGAACAGGTGTTGCTCCTTAACGGCCAGACCATCACGCCGGCCGCCGACACCCTGTTGATCGCCGACGAATCCCGAGCCCTGGCGTTGGCCGGTGTGATGGGGGGCGAAGATAGCGGAATCACGCTCGAGACCACCGACCTGTTCCTCGAAAGCGCCTTTTTCGCGCCCGAGGCCATCGCCGGTCGTGCCCGTACCTACGGTTTTTCTTCGGATGCGTCCTACCGCTTCGAGCGCGGGGTGGACTTCGAATTGGCCGGGAAAGCGATGGAGCGCGCCACGCGTCTCATTCTCGACATCTGCGGCGGCGAGGCCGGTCCGGTACAGGAAGCGCTGGTGGCCGACAAGCTGCCGGCGCGTGCGCCGATCCGCCTGCGCGCGGCGCGTGTGCGTCGGGTACTGGGCATTGCGCTGACTGCCGATACCGTTGCCGAAATGTTCCAGCGCCTCGGTCTGGTCGTGGTTCGCGATGGCGACGACTTTGTCGTCACCCCGCCGTCCTATCGTTTCGACCTCGAGATCGAGGAAGATCTGATCGAGGAAATTGCCCGCCTCTACGGCTACGACAATATTCCAGTGGTGGCGCCCCGCGGTCCGATCACGATGTTGCCGCGGCCCGAAGCCCGGCGCGACACGATGTCTATCCGCCGTCTGGTGGCCAGCCGCGAGTATCAGGAAGTCATCAATTTCGCCTTCGTCGAGGAAGCCTGGGAGAAGGATTTCTGCGCCAACCTCGATCCGGTGCGCCTCGCCAATCCGATCGCCAGCCAGATGAGCGTGATGCGCTCCAGCCTGATCGGGGGGCTGGTGGCCAACCTCGTCACCAACCGCAAGCGCCAGACCAACCGCGTGCGGGTCTTCGAGATCGGCCGCTGTTTCAGCCGCGATGCGGCCGGCAAGCCGGTGGAGGGCTTCCATCAACCGGTGCGCCTTGCCGCGTTGGCGGGTGGTTTTGCACGTCCGGAACAGTGGGGCGAAGCCAACCGCAACGTGGACTTCTTCGACCTCAAGGCCGACCTCGAAGCGCTGCTTCTGCCGCGCGTGGCCGAGTTCGAACGGGCGGCGCATCCGGCTCTGCATCCGGGCCGTTCGGCCCGCGTGCTGCTCGACGGCCGCGAGATCGGCTTCATCGGCGAGCTGCATCCGGTGTGGGTGCAGCGCTACGAACTGGGCACCGCGCCGGTGGTTTTCGAAGTCGAACTCGATGCGCTGCGGGATACCGTGACGCCGGCTTATCGCGAAGTTTCCCGTTTCCCGGCGGTGACCCGCGATCTGGCCCTCGTCGTCGAGCAGGGTGTGGCGGCCGCGGGGCTGCTGAAAGGGCTGCTGGGGGTTGCGCCGACCATCGTGCAACGCATCGAGCTGTTCGACCAATATCAGGGCAAAGGTATCGAGCCGAACCGGAAAAGCCTTGCCTTCCGCGTGACGATGCAAGAAACTCAGCGGACTCTGGAAGACGCGGAAGTCGATGCTGCGATGGCCATTTTGACCGTACACGCCGAGGAATATCTCGGTGCGAAGCTTAGGGCCTGACGCATCATGACGATCACTCTGACCAAGGCGGAGCTCGCCGACATGCTTTTCGAGCAGGTGGGTCTCAACAAGCGCGAAGCCAAAGATATGGTGGAGTGCTTTTTCGAGGAAATCCGTCTGGCGCTCGAGCGTGGCGATTGTGTCAAGCTCTCCGGCTTCGGCAACTTCCAGTTGCGGGAGAAGCCCCAGCGTCCCGGTCGAAATCCCAAGACCGGCGAGGAAATTCCGATTACGGCCCGGCGGGTGGTGACCTTTCACGCCAGCCAGAAGCTCAAGGCCAACGTGGAGCAATTGAGTGATGTCCCCAAGTGATGTCCCGGCAGCCGTCGAGCTGCCGCCGATTCCCGCCAAACGCTATTTCACCATCGGTGAAGTAAGCGATCTGTGCGGGGTCAAACCCCATGTGCTGCGCTACTGGGAGCAGGAGTTCACCCAGTTACGGCCGGTCAAGCGCGGTGGAAACCGGCGTTATTATCAGCACCATGAGGTGCTCCTGATCCGCCGTATCCGCGAGCTGCTTTACCAGGATGGGTTTACCATTTCCGGAGCACGCAACCGTCTCGACGAGACGGCCTCGCGCAAGCGGGAGGATGCGGAGGAGGCCATCGGTTTGCGTGAGCAGCTCTCCTCGCTGCGTGCTGAAATCAAGTCAATCCTGCAGGATCTGCAGGCCTGAAAGCGGCGGCGGGCCGTGCCGGCCCGTCATCCTTTTGTCACCAACAGGCGGCCTCGTCCAGGCGTCGTCTCACTCCCCCGGATTATTGCCATGACCTACTGTGTCAGCATGCTGCTCGACGCCGGTATGGTGTTCTTGTCGGACTCCCGTACCAACGCTGGCGTCGACCACATCAATACCTTCCGCAAGATGAGCATTTTTCAGCGCCCAGGCGAACGCGTGATGGTGCTGATGAGTTCCGGTAACCTGGCGATCACCCAGCAGCTCGTGTCCATGCTGCGCGAGGCGATGTCGGCTCAAGATGGGCGCGAGAACATGTGGTCGGTGCCGAACATGTTCGAGGCGGCCCGCCATGTGGGGGAAACGTTGCGCGAGGTGCATCGGCGCGATTCCGATGCGCTGCAGAACTTCGGCATCGACTTCACCGCCGCGCTGATCCTCGGTGGCCAGATCGGCCGCGAGCCGCCGCGTCTTTTCCATATTTACGCGGCCGGCAACTTCATCGAGGCGACGCCCGATACGCCGTATTTCCAGATCGGTGAGTCGAAGTACGGCAAGCCGATCATCGATCGCGTCGTGAAGCGTCACACCAGCCTGGACGAAGCCGCCAAGCTGGCGCTGATCTCGATGGATTCGACGATCCGCTCCAACCTGTCGGTGGGCGTGCCGCTGGATCTGGCGATCATCAAGACCGACGAACTCAAGGTTTCGTCGCACGTCAGCATCGACGCCAAGAACGAATATTTCACGATGATCCGGACCCGCTGGAGCGAGTCGCTCGGTCATGCCTTCGACGAGTTGCCCAACCCCGATCTGTTGGACGTGGGCGAGCGTTCCTGAGGATCGGTGCCCGGGGTTCTACCAGCCCTGGGCCTGACGCCGGCCTTGTTCGCATTCGTTGCGGAACTGCAGAAACTGTTGCAGGCGCTTCATTTCAAAACGGCCGCTTTCTGCGGCTTCCCGCAGGGCGCAGCCGGGCTCTGAGTCGTGACGGCAGTTGCGGAAGCGGCAGTGCCCGCTGTAGGGCCGGAATTCCGGGAAACTCGCTTCCAGTTGTTCCGCGCTCAGATGAACCAGACCGAAGGTCTGCATCCCCGGACTGTCGATGATGCCGCCGCCTTCGGGCAGGGGGTAAAGCCGCGCGAAGGTGGTGGTGTGTTTGCCGGTATCGAGGACTTCGGAGATCTCGCGGGTTTCAGCCCGCGCTTCGGGAATCAGCGCGTTGGTCAGCGTCGATTTGCCCATGCCGGATTGCCCCACTAGCAGGCTCGTTTCGCCGATCAGGCGTTCGCGCAGCGCACTGGCGTTATCCAGCGCCGAGAGTTCGAGGATCGGGTAGCCAAGCCGGCCAAACGTCGCGAGCTGGGCGCGGGCGCCTTCCAGACCGGCAAGGACGTCGATCTTGTTGAGCACGATCAGCACTTTTTGATGCTGGCTCTCCGCTGCACAGATGCAGCGCGACAGGAATTCGTCCGAAAAACTCGGCTCCGTCGCGACCACCAGCACGACCTGCGTTGCATTGGCGGCGATCAGTTTCTGCCGCCAGGCGTCGGAGCGATAGAGCAGGCTGGTGCGTTCCAGCAGCTTGTCGATGACGCCCTGACCGGGGCCGGTGACGGCGACTTGTACCCGGTCGCCGCAGGCGAACAGGCTTTTCTTGCCGCGGGGCACGCACAGCAGAATCTCGCCGGCGTCGGTGCGCACTTCGTATTGCCGCCCGAAGGCGGCAATCAGGGTGCCGTAGGTGCTCATTGGGCGGCTTCCTGCAGGCGCGCGATGCGGATCGCCGCGGGCGGGTGGGAATCGTAGATGCTGGAGTAGAGCGGGTCCGGGGTCAGCGTCGAAGCGTTGTCGCGGTAGAGCTTGACCAAGGCGCTGATCAGCGCCTGAGCCGGCGCCTGCCGCGCGGCGTAGGCGTCGGCCTGGAATTCGTGGGTGCGGGACCACATGCTCATCAACGGAGTGAGCGGAAAGGTGAACACCGGCAAGGCCAGCGCGAAGAGCACCAGGGTGGGTGCCGTGCCCGCGGCGTTCATGCCCAGTCCTTTGAAAAACCACGCCTGACCGGCCAGATGACCGAGCAGAGCAAAAAAGGCCAGGCTGCCGGCACCGATGACCGCGAGGCGCTTCCAAAGGTGATGGTGATGGTAGTGACCGAGTTCGTGGGCCAGTACGGCTTCCACTTCGGTCGGATCGAGCTTGTCGAGCAGGGTGTCGAAGAAGACGATCCGCTTGGCTGCACCGAAGCCGGTGAAGTAGGCGTTGCCGTGGGCCGAGCGCTTCGAGCCGTCCATCACAAAGAGGCCGGAGAGGCGAAAGCCGCAGCGGGTCATCAGGCCTTCGATACGGCTTTTCAGTGCGCCGTCTTCCAATGGCTTGAACTTGTTGAAGAGCGGGGCAATGAAGGTCGGGTAGACCAGCAGCACCAGCAGGTTGAAGACCAGCCAGAAGGCCCATACGTAAAGCCACCACAGTGCACCCATGGCGTCCATCAGCCACAGCACGAAGGCGATCAGCGGCAAGCCGATGAGGGCCGCCAGGACGATGCCCTTGAGGGTGTCGGCGACGAACAGGCCGGGGGTGAGGCGGTTGAAGCCGAAGCGGGCTTCAAGGCCGAAGCTGCGGTAGATCGTCAGCGGCAGATCGACGATCCACGACACGACCGCCACCGCCGCGACGAAGCTCACGCTATGGACGAGGCTGCCGGGTTCGGCGATGCGGGCGGCGAGTCCGTGGAGCGTCTGCAGTCCGCCGCCTAGAGTGAGTGCCAACAGTAGCGTTGTGGAGATCAGCACATCGACCATCCCGAGCCTGACCCGCGCGACGGTGTAGTCGGCTGCCTTGCGGTGCGCGTCCAGCCCGATGCTGGCGGCGAAGGCGGAAGGCACGGAATTGCGGTGGGCGGCTACGTGGCGCATCTGGCGCAGGGCCAGCCACAAGCGGGTGAGCAGCCCGGCGACGAGGGCGACGAGAAACAGGGCGGTGAAACTACTGGAGGTCATCGAGAGGGGAGGGCCGCGGCTGGAGGGAGTGACGTGGAGCGGCGTGGGCGTAGAATCGCGCCTTTACCGAAAAAGCGAGCCGATTATGGCACAGGACCAGAATCACCTCATCTGGCTGGACATGGAAATGACCGGCCTCAATCCCGATAGCGACCGGATCATCGAGATGGCGATGATCGTCACCAACAGCAATCTCGAGGTGGTGGCCGAGGGCCCGGTGATTGCAGTGCATCAGTCGGACGCCGTGCTCGACGCGATGGACGAGTGGAACAAGAACACCCACGGCCGCTCGGGCCTGATCGAGCGGGTCAAGGCGTCCACCGTCGACGAAGCGGCCGCCGAAGCGCTCTACCTCGATTTCATGAAGCAATACACGCCGTCGCGGACATCGCCGATGTGCGGCAACTCCATCGGCCAGGACCGCCGCTTCATGGCACGTTACATGCCGAAACTGGAGGACTGGTTCCACTACCGCAATCTGGATGTGTCCACGCTCAAGGAGTTGTGCCGCCGGTGGCGTCCGGACGTGTACAAGGGCCTCGAAAAGCGCGGCGCCCATCAGGCGCTGGCCGATATCCAGGAGTCCATCGCCGAACTGCGTTACTACCGGGAACACTTTTTGAAGGTGTGAGCGTGTCGCCGATCGATATCAAGACGTGGCTGCAGCGCAATCGGCGCAAGCTGATCGGCCTTGCGCTGCTGTGCGTGTTTTTCTTTGTCCTGGGCTATTTCAGCCCGCGGGTGAATTCGCCGCTGATGTGCAAGATCTACGGCTGAAGCGTCCGCGGGGTGGCCCGGCCGCCACGGCACGGAAAGCGGCAGGCGTCGTAGTCGACGGTTCCGTCGGCGTGGATGTTCAACTCAACGCGATATGGGCCGTCGGCCGGAATGGGTGGTCCGGTCCATTGAAGGCGCTGACCGTCGATCCGGTAAAGAAGAGTGATCTCCCTTGGGACGCGGCGTTCAGTCTGGAGATTGACCGACTGGCTTTCTCCAGCGGCAATGCGCTGAAAGTGAAACCTGTCACTGCCGACGACGACGTCGACATCGCTCAAATTGTGAAGAGGCGAGGCTTCGGCGAGGGAGATTCGTATCCGGACCGGATCGTCGATTTTTTCGCCGCAGGCGCACAGGTTCAGGATTACGGCCGCCAGAAGTGACGCGTGGCGCGTCGCAGCAGCGGGTCCGGCGCCCCGTTGTGGGCGTGTGTCATTGGTGTCGGTCGCGAATGTCATTCGAGTCTGCGGCAAGGTCCAGCCAAGCCTGGGCAGCGATGTGTTTTGAGTTTTTTCGAGGGTGCGTGTCGAGGGAGAATTTCGGAAGCGTTCCATGGCCGAACTCGCTACCGATCCGTCCGCGTTTGGCTCCGTTCGGTAGCACTGCATCAGAAAAATCCGAGATATTGCCGATATCGTCAGGCTTGGGGTGGAATTGCCAGAGATCGAGGAGGCGGAAAGGGCTCGCTCCGGCACATCGTGCCGGAGTCGATAGTCGAAAGAAACGACGGCTCGAGACCTTAGGGTGTTCTTCGGTCGGCCATCGATGGACTACCTCAGTTGCCGCGCAGCCACTTGCGGTTGCTCTGGGTGTCGAGCAGGTCGCGGGCCGTGGGCAGACCTTGGATGCCGGCGCGGGCCAGCGCCACCTGGAATAGCTGGGCGACGGCGAGGGCTTCGAAGAGGGCGTCCCGGTGGTCGACCCGGTCGATGCCGAAGATGTCGAGCCAGGCATCCATCCGCGCTTGGCCGGCGATGCGCTCGGGGTAGAGGCTGGGCATGAGCACCATCAGGTCGATCCAGTCCAGTTCGGGCTGGCTGCCCAGGTGCTGTTCGAAGGCCCGCTCCAGCGTGCCTTGGTTGAAAGGGGCGTTGAAAACCACGACCGGCGAACGGGCGACGAAGCGCAGCAGCCCGATCAGGGCATTCGCCGGGATGCTGCCGAGGTTGGCGCGGAAGGCGTCGCCGGGGTGGATCAGGCCGCGGTTGATCGCCACTGCGCCAACCGCCAGGAGGCGCTGGCCGCCGCCTTCCTGCGGGCCGGTTTCGGTGTTGACGATCACATAACGGGTTTCGTAGTGGGCGCGACCGAGATCGGTGGCAGGCAGGGCAGCGACGGTTTCCAGGCTGGCCTGTTGCTCGGCGTCGAGTGCGGGGCTGCCGCCGGGAAGGAATCGGGAGAGCCAGCTCATACTTGATAATCCAGCTTGAGACGCAGTTGGATCTTGCGGGCTTGGCGAAAGGCTTCCTTGAGAATGCGTCGGTCGAGTTCGTTGAGGAGGTCGGGTTTGACGAGGTTGTCGCCCGGCGCGCCGTGGTCGGTGTCAAGGTGCTGGTGACGCAGGCGCAGAAGCTGGATGAAGTGAAAGCCGTCGGCCATCGCGGAGAGTTCTTCGGCCGGCATGCCGATCCGCGATCCGCTTTGACGCAGGCGCTGGGCGGTGCTGGTGGCTTCGACGCCGGTGCGCAGGGCAAGCACGCGCGCCGCGTCCACGAACAGACGGGCGCCGAATTTCTTCAGGTCGATGGTGCCGGGGTGTTTGGGATCGTCGTCGGTGATGAAATCGCGAATCTTGCCGAGAGGCGGTGCCACATCGAGGGCGTTGGTGGCCATTGCCTTCAGGAAGGACGGATTGCCGCCGGTCATGGAGAGCAGCCAGTGGCGCAGTTTATAGGCGAGCTTTTCGTCGCCGTAGAGGACCCGGAAATCGAAGAAGATGGTGGCGTTGAGCAGCGCTTCGGGGTGGGGCTCGCGAATCCAGTTGCCGAACTTCTCGCGCCATTCTTCGACGGTCAGGCATAGCTCCGGGTTGCTGGCCATGATGTTGCCGGTGCACAGCGGGAAGCCGCAGGCGGCCAGATCGTTATTGACGTCCCTGGCGAATTCGAGCAAGCGCAGCTTGAGGGGTTCCTTGTCGGCCCATTCGGGCAGTACGTAGAGAATCCCGTTGTCCTGGTCGGTGGATAGGGTCTGTTCGTGGCGACCTTCCGAACCGAAGGCCAACCAGGCGTATTCGACGCCGTAGAGATCGTGGCGGTCGAGGTTGAGTTCGATGATGCGACGGGTCAGGGCATCGTTGAGGGCCGAGATGAACTGGGTCAGTTGCTCGGCGCCGATGCCCTGGGCGAGCAGGTTGAGGGCCAGCTGGCGGATGTCGCGGCTGGCGCGCTGCAGGGCCGCGACGTCGGCGGCGCTCTCGATGCCGGAGCGGATCTGACGCAGGCCGATGCGCTGCAGGGCGAACAGGTCGCGCTCGGAGATGACGCCGCGGAGCTGGTCTTCGTTATTGACGATCAGGATGTGGCGCACGCCGTGGGTGGCCATCTCGAGCGCGGCATCGTAGGCGCTGGCGTTGGCTCCAAGGGTGTGGGGCGGCGCGGTCATCACCTCGGAAACCGGCCGGGCGAGGTCGAAGCCCGGCAGCACGATGCGCTTCAGGATGTCGCTCTGGGTGAGCACGCCAACCGGCTTTTCGTCCTCGCCGGCCACCGCCAGACAGCCGACGCCGGCTTCGACCATTTTTTCGAGGGCGCTGCGGGTGGGCAGATCGGGGGCGACGAAAACCGGCGCTTTCTTGACCAGATTGGCCAGCGAGGTGGTCATCGTCTGCTGCTCGGCGGCACGCTGGGAGAACTGGATCTGCAGTTGTTCCCGGGACTGGCTCACGAGGCTGGCGATGTAGCGGGTGCAGAAGATCTGGAAACTCGGGCTGAGTTCCTGGAGACGCAGGAAGTCGGCGGCGGGGAGCTGGAAGCAGTAGCTGTCTTCCACCGCGACGTAGCTGTTGGTGGACGGGCGGCTGGCGGAGATCGCGCCGATCGGGAAGCCTTCGCCGGGGCCGAGGGTCAGCGTCGAGTATTCGGTGACCGCGACGCCGCCCACTTGCCGCGCCTGCACCTTGCCGCGATAGACGATATAGAAGAAACGCGGAGGGCCATCTTCCGGCATCAGGATTTCGGATTCCGCCGGATAAAAGGCCGTGGCCAGCCGTTCGCCCAGGAAGCGCAGCGCGTCCGCCTCCATCCGGTCGAAGGGGGCGTGGCGCCGCAGGAAGTCCAGGCTGGTGCGGATCAGGGTGTCGGATGCGGTGTTTTCCATAGGCGGCACGGGTAAGGGCGGATCAAACGTTTGAATTTACTCCGCCGCTGCCCCAATGTCATGATCTGGCGCAAAAAAACGATTTTCCGGTGGCGCTGTCCGGTGTCGGGTGTGAATTGTGTCGCGGTTACAATCGGACGATTCCAACCACAGGATTCGCCATGACCGCCGCTCTTCTGCCCGCCGTTGAAATCGTCTCCGGTCCGAACCCGACCCATGCCGTCATCTGGATGCACGGCCTTGGCGCCGACGGTCACGACTTCGAGCCCGTCGTCGACGAGCTGGATCTGGACCTTCTGCCGCCGACGCGCTTCGTTTTTCCCCACGCGCCCGAGCGGGCGGTGACGATCAACGGCGGTTATGTGATGCGCGCCTGGTACGACATCTTGACGGCGGATTTTTCGGGCCGGCGGGAGGATGCGGCCGGCGTCATCGAATCGGCGGCGCAGATCGAGGCGTTGATCGAACGCGAGAACGCCCGCGGTATTCCGGACAGTCGGATCGTGCTGGCCGGTTTTTCCCAGGGCGGAGCGATCGCCCTGCATGCCGGCTTGCGCCATCCGCGGCGACTGGCCGGCATTCTGGCCTTGTCCACCTATCTGCCCTTGCCCGACACCCTCGCTGCCGAGGCCAGTCCGGCCAATCGCGATGTGCCGATCTTCATGGCCCACGGCAATGCCGATCCGGTGATTCCCCAGGATTTCAGCCGGCGCTCGGCCGATTTGCTGAGCGCCGCCGGTTATCCGCTGGCGTGGCACAGCTACCGCATGGAGCATTCCCTGTGCTTGGAAGAGCTGCGGGACATCGAGCCGTGGCTGGCCGGCGTGCTGGTGGCCTGATGGCGCCGACGTTCAGGTCGAACGCCGTTTGAGCATGTTGTTGCCGATGAAGCTCAGCACCGTTTCGCCGCGCTGGTTGATCGCCGAGTAGCGCAGCCGGGCGATGCCACGGTCGGGCTTGGACGACGAGGGGCGCACTTCGAGCACTTCCACCACGCTGTGCAGCGTGTCGCCGGGGCGCACCGGAGCGAGCCAGCGGAGTTCGTCGAGGCCCGGCGAGCCGATACTCGATTCGGCGAAGATGCCGCTCTGGATGAACAGCCGGAAACACACCGCAATCGACTGGAAGCCGCTGGCGATCAGCCCGCCGTAGGGCGATTCGGCGGCGGCGTTGGCGTCCAGGTGAAAGGGCTGGGGATCGTAGCGGAAGGCAAAGTCGATGATCTCGCCCTCGGTCAGGGTCAGGCCGCCACTGGTGAAGCGATCGCCCGGGGTCAGGTCGTCGAGGAAGCGGGTATCCATGGGGTTGTCTCCTGTATGCAAAATCGGGATTTCCGGGCCGCTGGCCCGATTTTTTTGGTTTTGTCAGATATTTTTACACTTTATTGTAGGTAATTTACTTACGCTTTGTTTTTCTTGACATTTATCAATAGGCACTGAAATTGCAGAGTCCTCGCGATCAATGACGTCCGGCGCCGTCGAGCCCGGGATTCTCATACGCGTAGGGGACGAAAATGGCTGCTGTGTACGGTGAAGAACGTGTCAATTATTACACTAACGATTACCAGTTCAGCCCGCAGGTGGCCGGACTCACGGGGGGTGGCTACGTCGTAACGTGGATTTCCCGTGGGCAGGATGGCTCTGTCGACGGAATTTACGCCCAGCGCTACAACGCGTCGGGTAGTGCAGTAGGTGTGGAGTTTCGGGTCAATAGTCAGACCGCCGGCTACCAGAACGACCCGGCAATCACCAGTCTGGCCGATGGCGGCTTCGTGATCGCCTGGACCGACCAGAATGGCACCGACGGCAACGGCTATGGCGTCTATGCCCAGCGCTACGATGCGTCCGGGCTTGCCCAGGGCGCCCAGTTCCGGGTCAACACCGCGACCTCGTCCACTCAGGAGCAAGTCTCGCTGGCCGGTTTTGCCGGAGGCGGCTTCGTGGCCACATGGACGTCCTACAGCCAGGACGGCAGCGGCAATGGCGTGTATGCCCAGCGGTTCGATGCCGCCGGCGCTGCCGTGGGAACGGAATTCAAGGTTAACGCCTACACCAGCAGCAACCAGGATACGTCCCAGGTCGCCACGTTTGCCGACGGCTCGTTCGTGGTGGTGTGGCAGTCCTCCGGTCAGGACGGCAGCGGCTATGGCATCTACGGTCAGCGCTACACGGCGGCGGGCGTCGTCAGCGGAACCGAGTTCCAGATCAATACCTTTACCTCCAACGATCAGGCCGAAGCGCAGGTCGAGGCGTTGGCCGGCGGCGGCTTCGTCGTGACGTGGACGTCCTACAACCAGGACGGCAGCAGCTACGGCGTGTATGCCCAGCGCTACAACGCGGACGGTTCCGCGGCCGGCACCGAATTCCGCATCAACGAGTCCACCGCGGGCGGTCAGTACCAGTCGAGCGTCACGGCGCTGGCCAATGGCGGCTTCGTCGTCAGCTGGTACAACGACAACTACGACGTGAGCGCCTCGGGCACGACCGCCGACGTCTATGTGCGCGAGTACACCGCCGCCGGACTTCCGGTGTCCGGCCAGGTCAAGGTCACCACGACCGGTTCCAATGCCCAGTACGAGCCGGCCATTGCCCACATCGGCAGCGACAACTACGTGGTGGTCTGGCGCGCCGACGGTTCGGACAACGGCGCCGGCAGCTATTCCGGGGTCTATCAGCAGTTGTTCGGCACCGCGTCCGAACTGACCCGTTCGGCCGCTCCGTCCCTGGGCGACTTTGGCGGTACGGTGACTTTCGGTGAAAACCTGGTCAATGCCACGCCGCAGATACTCGACCCGAACGTGAGCTTCGTGGACCTCGATTCGCCCAGCATGGCGGGCGGCGTGGTGTCGGTGTTCTACGTGAGCGGCGGGAGCGCCCAGGATCAGTTGTCCATCAGCTCGGAAGGCAGCGGCCAGGGGCAGATCGGCGTGTCCGGCAGCACCGTGAGCTTCGGTGGAACGGCGATCGGAACGCTTGCCGGCGGTAGCAATGGCTCCGCGTTGACGATCAGCCTCAACGCCAGCGCGACGCCGGACGCGGTCGAAGCGCTGATCCAGCGCATCGCCTACGGCAATACCGCCTACAGTCCGGCGGCCAGCCGCCAGATCGGCGTGCGCGTCGAGGACGGCGGCGGGGCTTCGACGATGGGCGGGATCGTCACCGTCAACGTCACGCCCGAGCTCGACGGGGCGCCGCCGGCCTATGGGGAGACCCAGGTCAACAGCTTTACGGACGGCAACCAGACCGCCCCTGCGGTGGCCCGTCTGGCGGATGGCGGCTACGTCGTCGCCTGGGCGTCCACGGGGCAGGACGGTTCCAGCGAAGGGGTCTTCCTGCAGCGCTTCAACGCCTCGGGGGTCGCGGTGGGGCCGGAGTTGCGCGGCAATGCGGTTACGGACGGTCAGCAGAGCGGGGCGCAGGTGGCAGGCCTGTCCGACGGTGGCTGGGTGTTGATCTGGAACGACAGCAACGGCACGGACGGATCCGGCTGGGGCGTGTTCGCCCAGCGCTACGATGCGAGCGGCAATGCGGTCGGCAGCAATTTCGTGGTCAATACCACAACGGCCGGCACTCAGTACGAAGGCGCTGTGGCGGCCTATGCCGGCGGTTTCGCGGTGGTGTGGTCGTCCGATTCCAACGTTGCGGGCGGCAGCAGTCAGGACATCTATCTGACCCGCTACGACAACGCCGGTGCGGTGGTCGGCACTGCCCAGCAGCGGGTCAGCGTGGTGCCGGGCGGGAGCACCGCTCAGAGCGGCGGCCAGTATCAGCCCGACGTTGCGGCCCAGAGCAATGGCGATCTGGTCATCGTGTGGCAGGACCAGTCGAGCAACGACGGTAGCGGCTACGGGGTGTATGGACGCACCTACAACGCGGCCACGGGCACCTTCGGCAACAGCTTCCTGGTGAACACGATCACCTCGGGCAATCAGTACGAAGCGCGGGTCGCTACGCTGGCTGATGGCGGCTTCGTGGTGGTGTGGGGTGACGACAGTAGCAAAGACGGTTCCGGCTGGGCCACCTACGCCCGGCGCTACGATGCCAGCGGCACGGCCGCTGGCGACGCCTTCCAGGTGAACGAATACACCTCGGGCAGCCAGTACCAGCCGCAGGTCACCGGCCTGTCGAGCGGCGGTTTCGTCGTGACCTTCTACAATGACAGCACCGGTCCGCAGGGCACCTACGGCGATGTGATCATTCGCGAATACGATGCCTCCGGCAATCCGGTGGATGGCGATCGTCGCGTCAATAGCAACATTGCCGGCACCTACCAGTACGAACCGGCCATCGCCGATCTGGGCAACGGCAATTTCGTCGTCACCTGGCGCGCCGACGGTAATCAGGACGGTAGCGGCAGCGGTATCTTCCAGCAGCTTTTCGGCGACACCGCGGAGTTGCCACGCCAGGCCAACCCGGATCTGGCCGACTTCACCGGCACCGTCACCTTCAACGAAAACGACGTCAATGCCGGGCTGCAGATCATCGACCCGGCGGTGAGCCTGACCGATACCGATTCCGCCAATTTCAACGGTGGGCGGCTGGATCTCTACTACACCTCTGGCGCGGCGGTCGAAGACCGGCTCGGCGTCGTGGCCGATGCGGCGGCGGGCGCCACCGCCATCACTGTGGCCGGCAACGTGGTCAGCTACGGCGGCGTGGCGATCGGCACGATCAGCGGCGGCACCGGAGGCGCCAATCTGCGCATCGACTTCACCAGCAACGCGGCCACCGCGGTGGCCGTGGAAGCCTTGATCCAACACCTGGGCTACGCCAACACCGATTCCAGCCCCAACGCCAGCCGCAGCCTCGGTCTGCGGGTGTCGGACGGCGACGGTGGCACGAGTGTCGTCAATGCGCTGACGATCAACGTCACCAGTCAGCTTGACGGTCTTGCGCTGGCCTATGGCGAGACGCAGGTCAATACCTATTTCACCGGCGATCAGAGCAGCCCGGCGGTGGGCCGCCTGTCCGACGGCGGCTATGTGGTGACCTGGGTTTCGGTCGGCCAGGATGGCTCGGGCAATGGCGTGTTCTTCCAGCGCTTCAACGCCTCCGGCGTGGCGGTGGGCCCCGAGAACCATGTTTCTGCGGCGGTTGCCGGGGATCAGAGTGGCGCTCAGGTGGCGGGTCTTTCCAATGGCGGCTTTGTCATCACCTGGAACGACAGCAACAGCACCGACGGATCCGGCTGGGGCGTTTTCGCCCAGCGCTACGATGCGAGCGGCCATGCGGTCGGCGGCAATTTCGTGGTCAATACCACGACGGCCGGCACCCAGTACGAAGGCGCTGTGGCGGCCTATACCGGCGGTTTCGCGGTGGTGTGGTCGTCCGATGCCAATGTGTCGGGCGGCAGCAGTCAGGATATCTATCTGACCCGCTACGACAACGCCGGTGCGGTGGTCGGCACCGCCCAGCAGCGGGTCAGCGTGGTGCCG
>ERZ650311.869-NODE-869-length-16716-cov-4.766521_pt1 | contig 16716 bp, 16 predicted proteins | sample MGYA00376247_ERZ650311 | MGnify/ENA primary metagenome ERZ650311 (study PRJEB26733, sample SAMN07839324) | wastewater metagenome | biome: small river; feature: stream; material: water | place: USA: North Carolina | collected 2016-07-28 ... | reverse complement strand
CCGACTTCCATTCGGCATGAATTGGAAGCATGTATTTGGCGCAGGAATGCTTGGCTGAGTTAGCCCCCTGAATGACAGTCCCATCGGTATTCCTTAAACTAACAACTAGGAATACGACTATGGATATGACTATGTCTTCAGCAAGACCCGATCGGGTTGAGGTAGTCACCAGCGTTCAGCGGCGAAGACGCTGGACGCCAGAACATAAACTGGCAATCGTCAAACAAACCATAGAGCCAGGCTGTTCTGTTTCACTGGTCGCCAGAGAACACGGTTTGACGGCGGCCAAACTGTTTCAATGGTGCAAGGCCTACTTTGAAGGCTCTTTGGTAGCTGTTGGCTCCAATGAAACCGTGGTGCCTGCCTCTGAACTGCAAGAAGCCATGAGTCCAGCAAATTAAGCAAATTGAAGGGCTAGGTCAAAACTTACCGGCCTAGAGGAGTTCGACTCTTTGGACGAGGAGTCGAACCTCAGGGGGGGAGTTGTGCGCATTGACAACTTACCACTCGGCAGGTAAGTTAAGGTGGCATTCCCTTTGTTCAACCCAAGAAACACACCTCACCCCGTGAAACAAGCGCATACACATACCGTTGCGGCACAACAAAAAGTCCTTGCTTCGCTGGACTTTAGCGACTCGCGTGATTTTGATGATGCTCGAAGAGGCTTCATCGCCACCTTGCCCGATGCACATACCTTGACCGACACCGGCGATGTAGCGTGGACACAAAGGGAGCATGCGTTCATTCAAGGCAAAGCACCCGACACCGTGAACCCCAGTCTGTGGCGCTTGGCCCAGCTCAATGCGATTCACGGTTTGTTTCAAGTGTGCGATCGCATTTATCAAGTCAGAGGGTTTTCTTTGGCCAACATGACCTTGGTGGAAAGCGATACGGGTTTGATCGTGATCGATCCGTTGACCTATGTTGAGCACGCTCAAGCCGCTCTTGCTCTTTATCGCTCCCAACGAGGGGATCGCCAGGTGCGGGCCATTGTGTACACCCACAGCCATCGCGATCACTACGGTGGTGCTGCGGGAGTTGTGTCGCCACAGCAAGTGGCCGACCATGCGGTGCGCGTGATTGCCCCTGATGGATTTATGCAAGAGGCGTTTGCAGAAACCATTTTGGCTGGCGTTCCCATGCGCCGGCGCTCTTTGTTTCAGTTCGGGACCACCTTGGCCGCCGGGCCGATGGGGCATGTGGACAGTGGTTTGGGCAAAGGAGTGGGGCGCGGTCGCGATGGTCTTGTTCCTCCCAACGAGCACATCCAACGCAGCGGGCAAGCGCTGCTCATTGACGGGGTAGAGGTGGTGTTTCAACTCACGCCCGGCACCGAAGCGCCTGCAGAAATGAATTTGTTTTTTCCGATGCTGAAGGCACTGAATTTGGCAGAAAACATTTGTCATGGCATGCACAACCTGTGTCCATTGCGAGGTGCGAAAACACGCGATGCACTGGCTTGGTCGCGCTACTTAGACGAAGCCTTGGTGCAATATGGCCACAAGATCGATGTCGTTCTGGCGCAGCACCACTGGCCGGTGTGGGGGCAGCAACGCATTCAGGAATTTGTGGCGGGCCAGCGAGACATGTACCGCTTTTTGCATGACCAAACCTTGCGCTGGATGAGCCATGGATTGACACCGTCTGAAATTGGTGAAAAGCTGATGTTGCCCAATCGTTTGTCGCGTCAATGGTTTGCCAGGGGCTACTACGGTGCGGTGGTGCATAACGTGGCCGCCATCTATGCGCATTACATGGGGCCTTACGATGGCAATCCGGCGCACTTGCATCCCTTGCCGCCCACCGCATCGGGTGCCAAATACGTGGACTACATGGGTGGGGCAGACGCTGTGGTGGCCAAAGCGCGCGTTGATTTCGAACAAGGCGCGTTTCGCTGGGTGGTGGAGGTGATGAAACACGTTGTGTTTGCCGATCCCACGCACATGGCTGCACGAGAACTGTCTGCGGATGCCATGGAACAGCTGGGTTACCAATCAGAGTCAGCAACATGGCGCAATGCCTATCTTCTGGCGGCGCGGGAATTACGTCAGCCGCATCGCGGCAAAGCGCACCAGACCTTGCCCATCAGTGCAGACATGGTGATGTTGTTGCCCTTGGGCAGTTTTTTGGAATTTCTCGCCATTCGACTCAATGGTGAAAAAGCCCAAGACCTGCAAGCGCGCTTTAACTGGACCTTGACCGAAGAGAATGGTCAGTCGCAATCGCAGCGTTTGACCTTGTCCAACGGTGCGCTGTGCCATTTGCCAGGCCTGCATCAAGAAGACCAAGTCGATGCCAGCATCGAGACCTCGCGTGCGCAGCTGATTTGGTTGCTCAAGAGTCCCCAAGAAATGCTGGCCGCGTTGAACGCAGGTGCGTTGTCGGTGCAAGGAAAGGCTGAGATGTTGAAAGATTTCTTGTTGTTGTTGGATCAGTTTGATCCCATGTTCAATGTCATAGAACCTTGATTCACAAGGCAAAGCCTTAAGGTTAATTGTAAAAAAGTCCAAAGCATTTCTGAATGGAGATTAACAGACAACAGTGCTTTTTAGATTGCCATTTTTTATGGGTATGTAGCGCTTAATTTATTGATGTGCAATAAAGTGTGTAATTGGTGCTTTTTCACCTTTTGGCAGAAGCCTCCAGCTATGGGCGGTCAGGGTGCTCTGGGCGGGTAGGGGGCGTCAAGAATGTTGACGCTACAACTTTAAACGGCTGCTTTATGCTGATTGACGTCTTTGCGACGTAGGTGGTTAACGGAAGCATTCGACTCGTAGCGGTAACTCAGACGGCAGAGTATTGTCCTCAGAAAATGGCCTTGTAAGTGGCCCAAGCTGCAAAGAACCAGATAAGCAAGATGATGATGAGACCCCAAAGACTCATAGGCTTGGTTTTGCCTTGGCGAAACCACTCATCAGCTTGATCTTTACTGTCAGTCAGTACCTGAGTTGGAACCATTCGCAGTAGTAACCAGACACCGACAGGAACAATGATCAGATCATCCAAATACCCTAATATTGGAATGAAGTCCGGAATCAGATCGATAGGACTCAAGGCGTATGCTGTGAGAACGGCAGCTAAAGCACGGGCGTGCCACGGCGTTAATGGATGTTTCAGAGCGAACCACAGCGTGATGACGTCACGTTTTAACGCCTTTGCCCATGCCCTGAGATTGCTCATTTGGTCTCCTCAAAGAAGCTATTTTAGAGGTGGCTGTGCAGCAATCGTGTCATGAAAATTGAGGGGCAAGCTCAAGTTTCACCGAATTGTAATAACATGTAACGCCTCAGCTGCGCTGATACATAACTACCGATAAATGTTTCTTTGGTATGAGTAAAAACTATGTGCGGCAAATACCTTTGTGAGGTTAATGTGGCATCTGATATTGTTAAAAACGATTCCCTGGTGGGCGATGCAGAGCGTCGCAGCTATTCTGCACCAGCGCTTGAAAAGGGCCTAGATATCTTGGAAATTTTGTGTCGAAGTGAATACCCCTTGACGCAAAAAGAAATTGCCAAGGGTTTGGGGCGTAGCGTCGGCGAAATCTATCGTATGGTGGCCTGTCTGGTGGAGCGGAACTATGTCAGCCAAGTCGATGATAACTCCTACACGATCACTACGAAACTGTACGAACTTGCGCACATCAATCCACCAACACATCGACTGATGTTTGAAGCTATTCCTGTCATGCAGCGATTGGCAAAAGAGCTTGATCAATCTTGCCATTTGACTGTCTACTCCCAGGGTAAACAGGTGGTTTTGGCTAAAGTAGATGCTCCCAGTGGTATGGGCTTTAGTGTTCGGACGGGTTCAGAGCTGGATGTGTTGATTTCTGCTTCTGGGCGAGTTTTATTAGCTTTTCAGAGTGCAGAGACAATCAACCTTTGGATCGAAGAATCAGTCCAGCGTAAACCGGAACAATCTGATCCACAAATCAAAACTATCCTCGAAACCATTCGTAAGATTGGGTTCGAGTCGATTCCTAGCGTGCAAGTTCGAGGGCTTTACGCAGTCAGTTTCCCCATCTTAGATACACAAGGTAGGGCTATGGCAGCCTTGACGGTGCCATACGCTGAACGTATTGATCAAAATCAGCGTAAGTCGATACCAGAGGTCACTTCAGCGCTGGGATCTGCTGCGCGAAATATTTCAGAAAAACTTGGTGGTAGCAAGGGGCAATACTAGATTGAGTGTTTAATTATGTTGGGTTCCAGCTTCAATCGACCTTCGCTCCAGACTGTTTTACGACACGTGCCCATTTATTCAGTTCAGACTTAGTGAAAGCTGTAAATTCTTCAGCCGTATTGCCTACAGGTTCAGCACCCAGTGCTAAAAATCGCTCTCTCACATCTGGCAACCGAATGATTTGAGCGATTTCGCTCGACAGTTTTTGAACAATTGCTTGGGGTGTTGACTTGGGTGCCCACATACCATACCAAGTGCTAAAGTTAAATCCGGAAAGACCACTTTCTGCGATGGTGGGCACATTCGGCAGTGCCGTCGAGCGTCGCAATGTAGTCACTGCGATGGCTTTCAAGGCGCCTGACTTAATGAAAGGTTGGCTTGATGGCAAGGAATCAAACATCATTTGTACTTGACCACTGAGCAGATCAGTGAGAGCTGGAGAGCTCCCTTTGTAAGGTACGTGCTGCATGTTTTCGATGCCAGTGGCAACTTTGAACGCCTCGCCCGCCAGATGGGGAGCTGTGGCGTTGCCAGATGAGGCGAAGTTGATTGGCGTCTTGGCGTTTTTAGCCCACGCGATCAATTCCTTAACGGATTGCACAGGGGTTTGAGGATTGACCACCAGCACCAACGGAACATCGGCAAGGTTACTGAGAGGTGCGAAGTCGGCAATCGCGTCATACCTGGTTTTTTCGTACAAACTTGGATTGATGACATGTAATGAAGCATTGACCAATAAGGTGTATCCGTCGGGCTGAGACTTGGCGACCATGTCGGCACCAATCATGCCACTTGCACCAGGCTTGTTATCAACGACAAAGCTTTGACCCATGCGCTCGGAGAGTTTTTGGGACACGATTCGACCCAGTACATCGGTCGGTCCCCCAGGCGGAAATGGGATGATCACTTTGACGGGACGGTTCGGAAATTCTTGAGCCAATGCGGGCATGGTGCTCAATGCCGCGTAACTGCACAGGGTCTGTATGACCTGTCGACGATTGAATGTCTGCATGATGATCAATCTCCTGAAGGAAAAGAAATAACTGCACCTGAAGTCAAAAGTGCGCTGATCTGTTCGTTCTCAAAACCCATTTCCGAGAGCAATGGTTTTGAGTCCCATCCTTTGGGCTGAGAGACTGAACGCTTGTCCAGATAACCATCATCGATCTTGATGGACGCGCGTATTGCCGCTGTTGTACCTTCTGTCGGGTGGGTTTCGTGAGAAATCAATCCAACAGCCTTCAAGTGCTTGTCTTGCGTTAGCGTGTCTAGGGTGTGACACGGCTGAGCGGCAATGTCGGCTTTGTGGAAGAGTTCTAGCCATTCAACTGTTGATTTGTTGGTAAGGGGGGTGCCTCGCACTTCAAACCACTCTTTGACGTTCTTGGCCCTAGCAGCAACTGAAGAAAATCTTTCATCTGTCAGCAGGGCGTCACGGTCGGTTGCAATTAGAAATGCTTGTACCTGACTGTCCGTGTTAACAGTGAAGGAAATCCAGCCATCTGATGTTTGTACTGGTTTGTTGTGAGGGCTGAGCAGCCGCAAGTCGCCTGCTGGACCAACCGGTGGATCAAAGCTTTGTTGTGCCAAATGTTCTTGAAGAACAAATCCGGCCATAGTTTCAAACATGGGAACTTCGATGGTGCAACCCTTACCCGTAGCCCGTTGTTGTACAACTGCGGCCAAGATGGATCCAGCCGCAATTTCACCTGCAACATGATCGCAAATCAGCATTGGTACATAGTTGGGTGCACCATCACGCTTCAGAAACAAGCCAGCCATGCCTGTGACACCTTGGACAACGCTGTCGTAAGTAGGAAGACCGGCATAAGGACCTTCAGTGCCGTAGCCAGTGATCAGGCAATAGATCTTCTCTGGAAAGCGGCTTCTGACTGACTCAGCATCTATGCCGAGTTTTTGAAGTGCTTGCGGACGCATATTGGCTACTATCACATCTGCCGATTCGATCAGTCGGTCTATGACATCTTTTGCACCTGGCTTCTTGAGGTCCAAGCAAATATTTCGTTTACCTCTGTTCAAGTGCAGATAGGCGCCAGAGTGTTGACCGGTTGGAGAGATGCCGCCAAGCCCGCGCATCAAATCACCTTCTGGGTTTTCGACTTTTATGATTTCTGCACCATATTGCCCGAGTCGCCATGTACACACAGGGCCAACAACGACACTGGTCAAGTCCAATACACATATGTCTTTGAGAGGCTTAAAGCTCATGAGGTTCAATCTCCATATCAACAGCTAATGTGAAGCGATGGTCGTAGGCCTGCATCAACCACTTACCCTCTGATCGATTGGCCACCATCGTGATTGGACTGCCGCAATACAAAGGTGCAAGGTGCTTAACCTTAATTCCATTTGGGGTAACACCCGCTTCATTGCGCAGGAATTCAGTCAGCAACAAGGTCACCAGTCCACCATTGACAACAAGATCTGGAAAACCCTCAACGTTTCGGGCGTGCGAGCGGTCGATATGAATCTTGTGTGAATTAAAACCAAGCGCAGAATATTGGAAGAGCAAGGTTTCATCGGGCACAACTGTTTTGACATGCAGTCCATTAAGTTCGTCGGGATGTTTGGATACACCGACTGCTGCACTGCCTTTGCTTGCAGGCAGCAATAGATAAGTCTGTGTTTCAAGGAGTGCGCAGGTTTGCGACTCAGTCAAGATCAGCTCGTGTTCTATATTGGCTATAGCCATCGGACCCGACTGGTTTGCTTTGTGCGTGATCTTGCTGATGCGGCTGCGTCGGGTCAGTGATGAGCCAATTGGGATGTCTGACTTGTATAAAACGGTTCTTCCACCCAGCATGAGTCTGGGTAACCCTAGATCTGGCATTTGAACGCCCAATCCTGGAAAGCCATCGGCTCGCAACTGAGATCGTCTTGTATCGGCAGCCATCAAGATGAACTGCCACCCTCTGGGCAATGCGGATCTATTTTCAAATATCCCTGAATCTAAATCCAGCATCGAGGCCACTCTGCGGACTGAAGAGAGGCTGCATATTTCTGAGCGGACGATGTATTCTGGGCTGTCGTTTGCTATCTGGAAATTAGTTAGTCTATTCATATGCAAATACTATCATTCACTAATGATATAAAAAAGCACATTTATTGGCCAAATTCGCCAAAAAAATCAGGGATAACCCCAACAACTATTCACAAGCAAATTATTGATTTCATCAGTGAAGTCATATATCGTTCGCAACAGAGTTGAGGCAGCAAGCAGTGCTTCCTTGAACAACTTGTTCCTGAAGGGCTAGCCCACGGGAGTCTTATCAAACCTTAACAAAGGAAATAGCGATGAATTTCAAGTTTCATCACATGAACATCTGTACAGACAACTTGCCTCGCCTGACCAAGTTCTACAAAACCCTTTTTGATCTGGGAACGATTTCTGACAAGGAGCACACCGTTGTGAGCGGCATTAGGGAAGACCGTGCATACACAGGCAAAGTGGACTTCTTAACGGATGGTGATATTGAATTTCACTGGTCCGAGCGTGATTTGGAGACTGGTTTCAAGATGAAGAAATATGTGAACCCTATGGGGCACGGACACTTCTGTTTTCGAACCGATGACATCAAGGGGTTCATGCGTCGCTGTGATGAACTCGGCATTAAATACTCGGACTATGGATGCTGGGCTATCCCCGGTTGGTACCAAGTGTTCCTGTATGACCCAGATGGTCATTGCATTGAAGTTCACCAACCAGGTGTTTTCTGACCGATTTCGCTACCACTAAACAAAGGAGACAAAAATGTCATTGGGTTCAAACAATCAATCAAAGAACTTTGCTGCCAAGCGCAGAGATCTTCTCAAGGGAATTGCAGGTGTTGCATCTGCAACGATGGTTCCTGGGCTGGCTATGGCGCAAGGGGCAGGGAAGATCACAATGAAAATTGCGATCACTTTACCGGAAAGTCATCCAACTCCAGTTGCCTTGAAAGCAGCCTGCGCTGAGATTCTGAAAGAATCAAACGGTCGTTTGAGCATTGATGTGTATGCAAGTGGTCAGTTAGGAAGCGACACAGACACCCTATCACAGGTTCGCTCAGGCGCCATTGATTTCGTATGCACCGCTGGTTCAATCTATGGCAATTTGATTCCAGTTGCTTCTATCAATTCGATTGCTTTTGCCTTCCCCGACTACGCGACGGTTTGGAAAGCGATGGACGGTGACTTAGGCAACCACATGAAGGCGGCATTTGACAAAGCGAATTTGGTACAAGTTGGCAAGGTGTTTGACCACGGTTTCCGACAGATCACCCATTCTTCGAAACCGATCTCCACTCCCAAGGATTTGATCGGAATGAAAATTCGTGTTCCAGCCACACCGTTGTGGACCTCCATGTTCAAAGCGCTCGACGCAGCGCCTGCAACCGTGCCGATTGGTGAGCTCTACACCGCGCTCCAAACCAAAGTCGTTGACGGTCAAGAGAATGCACTCCCCACGATTGATGCCGTCAAGCTATACGAGGTTCAAAAGTACTGCTCATATACATCTCATATGTGGGAATACTTTTCTTTAGTTGGTAACAAGAAAAACTGGACGGCCCTGCCTGACGATCTGAAGGCGCTTGCCACCCGCATTTTTGAAGCGCACGCTCTGAAGCAACGTACGGCGCACGATGCGCTGAATGCAACCCTTGAAACCAAACTCAAGGGGCAAGGCATGCTGTTCAACAAAGTAGATACCAAACCGTTCCGCGATATTCTTCAGAAATCAACTTATTACGTTGAATGGCAGAAGAAATTTGGACCAGAGGCTTGGGCTCTACTAGAAAAGTACAGCGGAAAGCTCGCCTAATAGAGTTTAGTTGGAGGCCCAGCCGTAGTCATGGGGAATGTTTTCCTTGTGACTCATGAGCTGGGTATTTTTCTGACACATCAAGTCACTCACTCAAACATATGACCAGCACTGACTCTATCTCATCAGCTCTTCAAATCGGGCCTGAGCTATCCCCCCAGGAAACTGCATTTAACCGGATGCTTTCCAGATGGATGATTCCTTTGGAGGTAGTGTGTGCTGCGCTTATGCTCAGCATTGTGGTGATGTTATTTGGTGGGGTGATGGCCCGCTATGTGTTTTCACGCCCGCTGGGGTGGATAGATGAGGCGGTATCACTGGCGTTCATTTGGGTAGCCATGCTGGGTGCTGTGCTAGCCATGCATCGCAATGAACATCTTCGACTTTCGATGTTTGTTGACAGAATGCCAGAAAAACTCAGAGGTATTGTGCATGCCTTTGCCTTGGTCGCGATAAGCGCCTTCCTCGTGGGACTCATTGGTCCTTCGATTGAGCACATTGAGAGTGAGTGGATTGTCAATTCTCCTGCACTGGAAATTCCAAGTGGCGTGCGTGTGAGTGCCATTGCTGCTGGCATGATTTTGATGTTGGCAGTGATTGCAGCTTACGCGCTCAAAACAGTCAGCAAGATAAACCTTTTAATTGCCTCTGTTGGCGTTGGTGCATTTGTTGCAATCTGTCATGCATTGACGCCAAACCTAAGTCAGTTAGGCTTGCTCAATATTCTCATATTCTTGTGTGGATTGGTCGTGTTGTGTTTGGTTTCGGGTGTGCCAATTGCATTTTGTTTTGGCATTGGAGTCATGGCTTACTTGGCATTCACCGGAAAAGTTCCATTGGTCGTAATAGTTGGACGCATAGATGAAGGTATGGGCAACATTGTGTTGGTATCAGTACCAATTTTTGTCCTGCTTGGTTGCATTCTTGATGCAACAGGAATGGGCAAAGCCATCGTCGATCTACTTGCCGCAATGATTGGGCATGTCAAGGCTGGCATGTCTTATGTGTTGCTTGGATCCCTGTTTATTGTTTCGGGTATTTCCGGTTCCAAAGTCTCTGACATGGCCACAGTCGCTCCGGCATTATTTCCAGAGATGCGACGACGTGGGAACAAGCAGTCGGAGATGGTTGCCCTTCTAGCCACGGGGGCAGCAATGGCAGACACCGTTCCACCGAGTATTGTTTTGATCGTGCTTGGATCTGTTGCAGGTGTTTCAATTGCAGGGTTATTCGAGAGCGGTTTTTTTGTAGCCATGGTGTTATTGCTGGCACTTTTGTTTCTGGCAGGCTGGAAAGCGCGCAATGAAGAAACTGGCAACATCCAGCGCCCAAGCATCAAAGCGATTGGACGCTTGTCACTCCTTGCTGCACCAGCACTGGTATTGCCGTTTTTGATTCGTAGTGCAGTTGGTGGTGGTGTTGCCACCGCAACTGAGGTTTCAACCATTGCTGTTCTTTATGCCATGCTCATTGGACAGGTTTTATATGGTGGCATTGGATGGAAGCGTGCATATGCCATGCTGGTTGAAACTGCAGCGCTAAGCGGCGCTATTTTGTTGATTCTTGGTACTGCATCGGCTATGGCTTGGGCAATTACACAAAGCGGAATTGTTCAACAGCTCTCTGCATTCTTGACCACATTGCCTGGTGGCTGGATTGCATTTATGGCGGTCACGGTGGTGGTTTTTTTGATTTTGGGTTGTTTACTGGAGGGACTACCCGCGGTACTTCTTTTAGCGCCAATCATGTTCCCCATTGCCAAAAAGTTGGGGATCAATGAAATCCATTATTCGATGGTGATCGTTTGCGCCATGAATGTAGGCTTGATGATGCCACCCATAGGGGTTGGCTTTTATATCGCTTGCAGAATCGGCGATGCGAAGCCGGACGATGTGATCATCGCTATTTGGCCATACATAGCAGCTTTGTTGGTCGGTGTGGTGGTCATTGCAGCAGTTCCCACACTGTCTACTTTCATGCTTTGATCGTAAGGTAGGGAGCTTCTCATGAAAGTTTTTATCACGGGTGCGAGTGGTTATATAGGTGGATCAGTGGCTGCAGCCTTGATCAAACAAGGTCACAAAGTCAGAGGAATGACTCGAAGTGCTTCTGTAGCGAATCAGCTAACCACATTTGGTATTGAACCGGTTGTTGGAGAACTCGATGATTCGCAGCTATTGATGGATGAAGCAGCTCAGTCGGACCTGGTGATCAATACCGCGAATGCCGATCATCGTGGCGCAGTTGATGCACTGGTTGCTGGGTTGAGAAATTCAGGAAAAAAATTGATTCACACCAGTGGCAGCAGCATCATTGGAGATGATGCACAGGGTGAGTTTTGCTCTGAGGTGGTTTTTTCAGAGGATACGCCGTTGGTTGTAGACCCGCGCAAGCAGGCAAGACGTGAAATTGATTTAGTTGTGATGGGCGCTGCTAGTCAAAATGTGCATTCAACCGTCATTATCCCGAGCTTGATCTATGGCTACGGGGTGGGCATGAACAAAGAGAGTATTCAGGTCCCATTCTTAGTCAAAAATGCACTTGAAAAATCTGCGGTTCAGATTGTGGGACAAGGTTTAAACGTCTGGTCGAACATACACATCGAAGATCTGGTTGCTTTGTACCTTGCTGCTATTGATGCAGCGCCAGCGGGAGCGTTTTATTTTGCAGAAAACGGAGAGGCATCTTTCATCGAAGTTGCTAAAGCTATTTCCAGCCGATTTTCTGTTTCGAAGATCGAACATCTGCCAGTCGATGAGGCCGTGGCTCAATGGGGAATGGCCAGAGCTCGATTCAGCTTTGGTAGCAATAGCCGCGTGCGCGCTGCGCGCGCCCGAAAAGAGTTGAATTGGAAGCCAGTGCATGGATCCTTACAAAATTGGATTCTGAGCGAATGCCAATAGGACGAATTGATTTTTAATTACCGAAAATGGGCGTGTATGTTGTTGAAGGATAAAGTTTGTATCGTTGCAGGTGCGGCTTCATTGCGAAGCATTGGATATGCAACAGCGGAATTGTTTGTTGAACATGGCGCAAGAGTTGTTGTCACAGATGTCATGATGAACGATGAGGTACTTTCGTCAATCAAGGCTTCTATTGAAAAGCATGTGAACCGATCAATTCGAATCGAGGGCATCAAATGCGACATCAGCAGCAGAAAAGAGTGCGATCGACTGGTGGTTGATGTTCTTAATGCGCACGGCAAGATAGATTGCCTAGTCAACTCTGCTGGTATTGTAAGGTCCAAGCCGATTCTGGACATTGAAGAGAATGAGCTCAACCAAATGTTCGATATCAATCTCAAAGGTACTTTTTTTCTCTGTCAAAGTGTTTTAAGAGTATTTTCCAACCAGCGGTTTGGCAACATTGTCAATGTGGCTTCTTTAGCTGCACAACGTGGGGGAGGTCTGGTGGGTGGATCCCACTACGCCGCATCTAAGGGCGGAATTCTGAGCCTGACAAGAAGCATCGCGCGTGAATTTGGTGCTTATGGCATTCGTGCAAACGCAATTTGTCCAGCAATGATTGATACATCAATGTTAGATGGTCTATCAGAAGAACGTCTTCAGAGTATCGTTGACGCAATTCTATTGAAGCGCCTTGGTTCGACCAGGGAAGCTGCCGGTGCCTGCCTCTATCTTGCTTCAGATTTGGCGGGCTTTGTGACGGGAGCTACTCTCGATGTCAACGGTGGGACGCACATTCATTGAGCATAAATTTATTGGAGTACTACAAATGATTCTTGAGTTAGCTGATATTCGAATCAAACCAGATGCATCTGCTGCTTTCGAAAAAAATGTCGAGATTGCTTTAACATCCATTTTTCCAAAGTCCAAGGGGTTTCTTGGGTATGAATTTCGGCGGTGTATTGAAACCCCTGACAGATATGTCCTGATGCTTCGCTGGGAAACATTAGAGAACCATACGGTTGATTTTCGGAGCTCTCCGCTGTTCACTGAATGGCGTTCGTTGGTGGGTGATTTCTTTTCGCAACCTCCACATGTTGAACATTTTTCGGATGTTTGATTAAGTTGTATTCATTATCTGGTGCCTGTAGTTATTTGAGTTGTAGTAGGAGTGTCTTCGCTACTTCATCACTGACCGCATTAGTTTTTTGATTTCTGGCAAAAAAAGTGCCTCGGCTTTGTTTGCCGCGGTGACAAGACCAAATCTAGCTTTCACTTTGAGTGCTGGGTCGATGTTTAATTCCACGAAATTGGGTGCTGATGCTCGAATCGCCAGCAAGACAGCATCGGTTTGTTGCGCAACTTGAACAAGATGCGAAATCTCGTCGCTGTTTAATTTCACCAAAACATCTGGATGAGCGAGTTCCCCATATCTTTCCACCATGATTCGAGCTGTTTCTTCACTGAGTGGTGTGGACGCAATCGGGTATGGCTTTAAGTCAGAAAATTTAATTTTTTTCTTTTTTGCAAGCGGATGACCAGGCCTGCACATGAAGACGCCATCCATCTCGGCAATCTGAGAAACGCGCAGATCAGGTGCTGGGCGCAATGAGCGAATGTCTACAACGGCGGCATCTATCATTCGATCGCGAAGCATTTGAGCCAAACTAGCCGTGTTTGAGCGCACGATCTCGATGTGAAAGTTAGGAAAATTGTTTCCAAAGTGGGCCAAGATTGGAGTGCTAAGCATGGCACCAGGTCCAGAGCTGAGACCGAGTCGAATGCGTCCACTATCCAAAGCACTCAGGCTACGCCCGCAATCTTTCAGTTGTTGCGCAAACTCCATAAGAGTATGACTACGCTTGAGTACCTCTTGCCCAAAGGAATTAAGTTCGATTCTTTTTCCGACTCGGTCAAAAAGCTGCTTGCCTAACTCTTCTTCCAATGCTTTGATGCTTCTGCTCAAGGCCGGTTGGGTCATGTGCAGCGCATCAGCCGCTTTTACGAAAGAGCCAGCTTTTGCAAGCGCAATGAATTGACGCAACTGAACAAGGGTCATCTTTATCTATGCCTTTTAAGTTGTATGCATATTTCTAATAATGCATTGGACATCATGATATCTGATGCTTACCATGCCTGTCATGTCCTTAAATGCATTGGAGAATGTGATGAATTCTTGTACCAAAAATTTGTTTCGAGTTCTTTGCTTGATTGTTCTTTCGGGGGCGGCTTGGGCTCAGAACTTCCCCTCTAAGCCAGTGACGCTCATGGTTCCCTATCCTGCCGGCGGAGTCTCCGATGTCATTGCTAGAACTTTGAACAACACGCTCTCCAAGCATCTTGGACAACCCGTTCTTGTTGAAAATTTAGGAGGTGCTAGTGGGGGCATTGCAGGTCAAAAAGTATTGAGCAGCCCGCCAGACGGACACATGATTTTTCAAGGTTCACCGAACGAGTTGATCCTAGCGCCGTTGTCAAATGCCGCTATCAAATACAAGCCTGAAGATTTCCGTTTGGTGCAAATGATCACCATCAATCCACTGGTGATGCTTGCACGCAAAGACCTGCCTGTTTCAAACGGTGATGAATTGATTTCATATGCACGCAAGGTAGCAGCCGAAGGTAAGCCCTTGACTTATGCAAGTGTTGGTTTGGGTTCGCTTTACCACCTGATGGGGGAGCATATGTCAAAGATTACAAACGTCCCGATGACGCATGTTCCCTACCGAGGTGGTGCAGCTGCAGTGCAAGACTTGATGGGAGGGCAGGTTGATATTTTCATGACGCCATACGGCAAAGGGCAAGTTCAGATGGTAGAAGAGGGGAAGCTGAAAGCGCCGGTCGTTATATCTGCAGAGCGTCAGGAGTTGTTTAAAAAAGTACCCACACTCAATGAAAGCGCTGTTCTAAAAGGGTTTATTTTTGATACATGGGCTGGCTACTTCGTTCATAAAGACACACCTGAACCTGTGGTTCAAGCTCTTCATAAAGCGTTGAGTGAAGTTGCCAGTGATTCTGCGGTGAAGAATGCCCTAGAGGCTCAGGCGATGATTGTTCCTCGCCCTCAATCGCTGTCGGCACTGTCTAAACTTTATTCTGAGAACACCGCTAAATACCAAGCGATTGCGAAATCGATGCGTTTGCAGCCGCAATAACGGGATAGTTAAATGCAGGAAAGTCGCTATCTTGCGAACGCTTTGGTTGCGCGCCTCGGTGAGTTTGTCCAAATTCGACGAGACATTCATGCAAATCCAGAACTGGCCTTCGAGGAGCATCGCACGGCCTCCTTGGTGGCAAACAAGCTGACATCTTGGGGGTACGAAGTCGCAACCGGTCTGGGTGGAACGGGTGTTGTTGGTTCACTGCGACGCGGCACTAGCAGCAAGTCTATTGGATTGCGTGCCGATATGGACGCACTTCCAATCATGGAGGCTGGTTCGAGTTCTTGGAAAAGCAAGACACCTGGACTAATGCATGCCTGCGGCCATGATGGACACACGGCTATGTTGCTCGCAGCCGCAAAGCTTATTGCTGAAGATTTAGATTTTGATGGTGTGGTTCACTTGATTTTTCAACCTGCTGAAGAGGGGGCAGGTGGTGCACTCAAAATGATGGAAGACGGTCTGTTTGATCGATTCCCTTGCGATGCGATTTTTGCAATACACAATATGCCCGGCATTGAAGCTGGGCGCTTTGAGTTCCGCAAGGGATCAGCAATGGCTTCGAGTGACAATGTGACTATCACCATCAATGGCCGCGGGGGGCATGGCGCATTTCCTCATGAGGCTACAGACAGTGTTGTAGCTGCTGCTTCGATCGTGATGGCTCTCCAGACTGTGGTGGCTAGAAATGTTGATCCTCAGAGCACTGCCGTTGTCACGGTTGGAGCCATTCACGCAGGAAAAGCTAACAACGTCATTCCGCAGGAAGCTCAACTTGAACTCAGCGTTCGGACGCTTGACACACAAGTCAGATCGTTGGTCAAGGAGCGCATTCATTCGCTGGTCAATCTTCAGGCCGAGAGCTATGGTGTTCAGGCCTGCATAGACTGGAGAGAGGGGTATGCCGTCTTGGTGAATGCCCATGATGAAACTGAATTTGCAACCAATACAGCGATCAAGATTTTTGGCGCTGAACGCGTTCAACCTCATGGACCTGCATATACCGCCAGCGAGGACTTTGCTTTCATGCTTCAACAGGTACCAGGCAGTTATATCTTTATCGGCAATGGAGGTCCTGGCACACAAGGAGCTTGTAATGTTCACAATCCAGGGTATGACTTCAACGACGAGATCATTGCGCCTGGTGCGGCATTTTGGCGCGCATTGGTGGACGATTACCTCAAAATCAAAAGATGAGTCTTTTTCTATTTATGCAATAGACATTCATTTTGGTTTAAACACCAAGATGCTGTTCCAACACGCTCGGGTCGGCATGCAAAGCCTCTGATGTCCCCTCAAACACCACCTCACCTTTCACCAAGATGATATTTCGGTCGGTGACTTGTGTGACATGCTTCCAGTTCTTGTCAACGATGATGCTGCTGATGCCGCTGTCGCGGATGAGGCCACAGATGCGCCAGATCTCGCGCGCGATCAGCGGGGCCAGGCCTTCAGTGGCCTCGTCCAGAATCAAGACGTCTGGGTTGGTCATCAAGGCGCGCCCAATCGTGAGCATCTGCTGCTCACCACCGGAGAGTTGCTGCCCTCCATGGCCCAGACGCTCCTTGAGCCGAGGGAAGGTGTCCAAGACCCGCTCGTAGGTCCAATCGCGACGGCCTTGCGTGCCCGCGCGCGCGGCCAT
>ERZ650311.868-NODE-868-length-16753-cov-9.303689_pt1 | contig 16753 bp, 22 predicted proteins | sample MGYA00376247_ERZ650311 | MGnify/ENA primary metagenome ERZ650311 (study PRJEB26733, sample SAMN07839324) | wastewater metagenome | biome: small river; feature: stream; material: water | place: USA: North Carolina | collected 2016-07-28 ... | reverse complement strand
CGTGTGCTCTTCCGATCTAAGTAGTGCGTCATTTAGGTTTAGCTGATGATGCAATTGTGGTGAATGTGCAAGGCGATGAGCCACTCATCCCGCCTCAATTGATTCAAGATGTGGCTCACTGTTTAGCCAATCATCCAGATGCCGATATCGCAACAGCGGCAGTCTTGATCGATGATGAGAGCGAAGTAAATAATCCCAATGCCGTCAAAGTGGTGATGGATCATCAACAAAAAGCTTTGTACTTTTCACGTTCGGCCATTCCATTTGCACGCAATCCCGAGAAAGACAAGGGTCAACACTATCGCCATATTGGTATGTATGCCTATACCGCGAAGTTTTTAAAGGCCTTTGCTCAATTAAGACCGGCACCACTCGAAAACACTGAATCTCTCGAGCAATTACGCGCGCTTTGGTACGGCTATCAAATACAAGTGCTTATTACCGATGCTGCACCCCCTGCGGGAGTTGATACGGCTGAAGACTTAGAGCGCGTCCGCGCATTAGTCCGAACATCTTCATAAGCCCTCCATTGGGGGAAATCCCCATACGAAAAATAGCCCTTTAGAGCCAATCTGAGGTTTTTTCGTGGGAAAATGAAAGCCAAAGGCATACTGCGTCAGTTTCTTGTCAAGCAGAGTACCTAAGCTCTTGTTTTTTCCTTCAAGCGCTTAATTGACACTAGGCACTCGCAGGCAAACAAAGATTTTTGATATCTGGAGGGAAGTACACATGCGATTAATCCTATTGGGCGCACCAGGCGCTGGCAAAGGAACGCAGGCCAAGTTTATTTGTGAGAAGTTTGGTATTCCACAAATTTCTACAGGGGATATGTTGCGCGCAGCCGTTAAAGCGGGCACACCCTTAGGCATCGAAGCCAAAAAAGTGATGGACTCTGGTGGCTTGGTGTCTGATGAAATCATTATTGGTCTTGTTAAAGATCGCTTAACTCAAGCGGATTGCGCCAAGGGCTATCTCTTTGATGGTTTTCCACGCACGATTCCACAAGCACAGGCTATGAAAGATGCTGGTGTGCCGATTGATTATGTTTTAGAGATCGATGTGCCGTTTGATGCCATCATCGAACGCATGAGTGGCCGCCGCGTACACGTTGCTTCAGGCCGTACTTATCATGTGAAATACAACCCACCCAAAGTTGCTGGTAAGGACGATGAAACCGGTGAAGACTTGATTCAGCGTGACGATGACAAAGAAGAAACCGTTCGCAAGCGTTTAGATGTCTATAACGCCCAGACACGTCCTTTAGTCGATTACTACTCAGATTGGGCTAATAAGGGAGATAGCGCCGCTAAAGTGGCAGCACCTGCTTACCGTAAAGTTCTCGGCATGGGTAGCGTAGAAGAAATCACTACACGAGTATTTGCAGCACTTAAGTAATCGTCTTACTCGATAGTTAAAAACCTCTGACTCGTCAGAGGTTTTTTTATTCAAAGCATCACTGATTGACTGCAATATATATTGTAGGATCAAGAACGCCTGCATCCTTAAATCCTTGAGCTCTCAAACGACAAGACTCACAAACACCGCAGGCTTGACCTTTGCTGTTGGCTTGATAACAAGAGACCGTTTGCGAGAAATCCACCCCCAGTTGTAAACCGGTTTGAATAATCTGCGCTTTACTCATCTTAATAATCGGCGCATGAATACGCATCATTGTCTCTGGGGTATGCGCTTCCACACCGGCTTTGGTGGCTAAGTTGGCCATTTTTTCAAAGGCTGCAACATATTCAGGGCGACAATCAGGATAGCCCGAATAATCCACAGCATTCGCACCAAAGAAAATATCACGACCCCCTAAAGCCTCAATCCAACCCAAAGCGACTGAGAGCATGATCGTATTTCTGGCGGGCACATAAGTGATTGGGATCTCGTCTTTTTGACTCGGACTAGTCGGTACCGCATATTGATCATCGGTGAGCGCAGAGCCACCGACAAAGCGCCTCAAATCTAAATCAATAATCTCATGTCGATCAGCACCCAGGGTTGTCGCAACCCTGCTGGCCGCGTCTAACTCAGAAGAATGTCTTTGCCCATACCGAAATGACAAAGCATAGACTTGATATCCCAACTGTTTAGCTAAAGCCAAAACAGTCGCTGAATCTAGACCACCCGAGAGGAGCACGACAGCTTTATCACCCGTCTGTCGAGCTCGCATCTCCGAGAACTGCTGAATTGCTGCCACTATTTTTTCTCAATCTTGATAGATTTCACAATCGATTTAGCTAAATTAGCTGCCTCAGACTCTGGATATTTACTGATTAAGGTGTCTAGCGTTTTCTTAGCCGCTGCTTTTTGTCCAGCTTCTAATTGGCTGTTACCCAAAGTCAGCATGGCATCTGGGATGCGTCCATGCAGCGGGTATTTCTTAATCAGTGCTTGTAGGTTCGCGATAGCTTCTTTGTAGTTTTTCAAACCATACTGGGCATTACCTAACCAAAACTGTGCCAATGGCCAATAGGGGCTGTTGCTATATTTTTTGGTAAAGGTCTCAAAAAGATTTTCTGCGCGCTTGAGTTGACTATCCTGAAAAGCTTTAAGAGCTACCTCATAGGCTTCTTTCTCGCCAGGCTGAACGGTGCCTTGCACACCTTCGACCTCCATGGTTTGTGGCTCAAAGCGCTTCAAACGATTGTTAATGTCTTGATAGAAAGTTTTCTGTTGCGCAATCAGTTCTTCAACTTGGCGCTCCAAAACTTCTATTTGACCTCTTTGCTGCGCACTGATGCGCTTTTCTTCTTCGAGTTGATTCATTAAATCAACTTGCGCTCTTTGCGAGGTTGCTAGCTGTTCGCGTAAATTAATGATCGCCAGGCGCGCTTCTTTATCTTCTAAGAGCGCATGAGCTGGAGAACTAAATAAACCGGCCCCAAGAACAACAACAGCGGCCAAGGCCGCTGCTACTGTTGTGGGGATCAATCTTTGTATTAAGGTTTGCACCATCGGATTGATCCTTTATGTATTACTGATACTGAATATCAGCGCGACGATTTTCTTTCCAAGCTTCTTCATTGCTGCCTTGTGCTTTTGGCTTTTCTTTACCAAAGCTCACGGCTTCCATTTGTGAGTCAGGTACACCCATCAAAGACAATGACTTACGCACAGCTTCAGAACGACGCTGACCTAATGCCAAGTTGTACTCTGTGGTACCGCGCTCATCTGTATTACCTTCAATCTTGATCTTGCGATCTTTGTTAGCTTTGAGGTAGTTGGCGTGGTTTTGCAACATCGCTTGATACTCTGCTTTCACAGCATAGCTATCAAAGTCAAAGTAGACGCTACGCTTAAACAATGGGCTCTTAGGATCATTCCATGGCTGAGCACTGTAATCAGTACCCTTACCTTTAGCACCATCTGCGTCATCTAACTTAACGCCTGATGCACATGCACCTAAAAAAACAACTGAACTAATGAGCAGGGCTCTACGAATCAATGACATATGCTGCATATTTCCTCCAAGAAGTGTGAATTTTGTAGTTAATTTTTTCATAATTGCCGTCATATCGTACCAAACTCAGATGAGCCGTAACGAAATCAGGCTTAATCCATAAATGGTCCCCAGGCTGGCTCACGAATATCTGCGCCAGGCAAACTGAGTATCTGACGATTTTTGCCATCCACCGAAACGGCCGCTAAGACTGGCTTGCCACCGGAACGGGTAGCAAATAAGACAAAACGACCATTGGCTGCAAAGGTCGGCGTCTCATCACGAGGCCCATCCGATAATTGGGTCACCTCACCTGAACTGAGTTCCTGAATTTGTAATTTAAATGCCCCGCCCGTTCTTGCGACATAGACTAAGTTTTTGCCATCAGGGGAAAGTCTTGGGCTGGTGACAAATCCATGCTTGAAAGTGACGCGCTGCGCACCACCCTCTGCCTCACCTTCGGTAGACATGCGATAGATTTGTGGATTACCGCCTCGATCACTCGTGAAATAAATATGTTTACCATCCGGCGACCACTGGGGCTCAGTATCGATCGAACTACCACGCGTTAAACGCTTTAAACCACTGCCGTCAGCATTAACACGGTAGACCTGAGTATTACCGTCAATCGATAAAGCAATCGCTAAACGACGTCCATCGGGTGACCAAGCAGGGGCGCTGTTATTGCCCTTTTGATTGGACAAGATCACTCTGCGACCCGTAGCCAACTCGTGAACGTAAATGACGGGTTTGCGCGACTCAAAAGAAACATAAGCGACTTTTTTGCCATCGGGCGACCAGACTGGCGAAATGATGGGCTCTTTACTGGCTAGCGCAGGACGTGGGTTCTCACCATCTGAATCAGAAATCACCAAACGGTAATTATTACCAGCACGAATCACATAAGACAGGCGGGTTGAGAAAATGCCTCGTTCACCCAAAAGCTTTTGAATGATGTCATCAGAGATACGATGCGCGGCCATGCGCAAATCATCAGGGCCGGCAGCAATAACTAAACCACCCAGACTTTCTTGTTTACGAATATCAAATAGGCGATAGCGAATCTCAAAGCGGCCATCACTCATTTTGGTGACACTACCTACCGCCAGTGCTGCTGCACCTCGCGAGTTCCATGAACCATAGTCAGGATTAATGTCCCATGCCAACTCACCATTACCCGCTTCAGTATTACGCAAGGCCCCACTGCGCGCAATATTAGAACGAATCACATCTGTTGGGCGCATTGGCAACTGAGTTTCACCCGCAAAACGCATGATTGCCACAGGTAATTGCGATTGGCCGACACCGGCAATCTCAATATTCATTTGCGCCATAGCAGGCGCAGTGCTTATCCAACTCAAGCCCCCGAAAAGGGCGAAGAAAAAAATCTTGGTTCTCAAAACAGCCGTGCGCATAGGTCTCCTCTAAGACGCAATATTGGAATAGCTGTAAGTTTAGTCCTTTGGCTTAATCCTTTGGTTTAAAAGTGAGGCGTATTTGCTTAGGCACTTTGCCATCATCATCTTTAGGCAAAGTTTTTGCATCATCCAAAGCCCTTAAGACCGCCCGATCCCAGCCTGCATCACCGCTACTTTTAATAATTTGACGATTGATAATCGTGCCGTCAGGCGCCAATTCGACACCCACATCTACGGCAGGGTTACCGACGACCATCGATGGATTAAACACAATCAAAGGAAGGATTTTTTTTCTGACCTTATCAGCGTAACCCGGTTTGGCATTACCACCGCCACCGACACCGTCGCCGACCACACCACCTCGCCCACCACTGGCACCCTCTTTACCAGCCGCAGCTCTTAGGCGGGCCATCTGTTCGGCGCGAGCCTTATCTTGGGCTAACTGTGCTTTACGCTCAGCCTCTTTCTCTTTGTCTTGCTTCGCTTTAGCTTTTTCTTCCTGAGCGCGTTTTTCTTTACGCTCCTCTTCTTCTTTTTTCTTCTTGAGTTCTTTGGGATCCTGTTTCTTTTGCGCAGTCACCGTTTCTTTTTTCGGCTCCGGCTGATTCTGTTTTTTCTTCTTCAGCGCTATATCGGCATTTTCATCAGCACTGACTTTCGGCTCACTGCTAGGTGCTGAGCTCTTAATCACAGGGACGTTATCCCAAATCTCCGCCTCGATACCGGCTGGCGTTTGACTCTTCCAACTTAAACCGACGGTCAAGAAAAGAAATAAGAGAATATGCATACCCATGGCATAGGCAAATGCACGTCCTGTTCCAGGCTCTGCCTGAAAACGATCTTGTAAACGAGGGATCTGAAAACTAGCGCTCAAGCGATCTTGATTTTTTAATTACTCTTGACTGCCAAACCGACTCGCTTAATACCGTTTTCTTTGAGTCGGGCCATGACGTCCATGACGATTTCGTATTTGATGGATTTATCCGCTGCAATCACCATGGGTTGATCAGGGCTCAACTCAGCACGTTCACGTGCGAAGCCGCCGAGTTCATTTCTGGAGAGGGTGCGATCGGCTTTACCTTCGCTCTTCACAATGATGACCTCTTCTGCAGAGATATTAATCAGCACAGGGGGTAAAGGTTGCACTTGCGCGCCACCGACGGTGGGTAAATTAACCAAGCCAGGATTGACCATGGGAGTGGTGACCATAAAGATCACCAAGAGCACGAGCATCACATCAATATAAGGCACCACATTGATGTCAGACATGGAGCGGCGACCTCGACCCGATTTACGACTAATTGATGCCATACGGCCTCCGCTTATTTATTAGCTTGACGTTGCAAGATGTTCGAGAACTCTTCAATGAAGGTCTCAAAGCGAATCGAAATACGATCAATATCGGTGGCGTTGCGGTTATATGCCACTACCGCGGGGATCGCAGCGAACAAACCAATCGCAGTTGCAATCAAAGCCTCAGCAATGCCTGGGGCAACGCTGGCTAAAGTCGCTTGCTGAACGTTTGCTAAACCACGGAAGGAGTTCATGATGCCCCATACCGTACCAAATAGACCAATATAGGGAGATACAGAACCGACTGAGGCCAAGAAAGGTAAATTCGCTTCTAAGATATCCATCTCGCGTTGGTAAGCTGCTTTCATGGCACGGCGCGCTGCATCAATCTCTTTGCCTTTTAAGAACTCTTGCATACCGCTTTCAAAGATACGCTCCAAACAAGCGGCTTGATCTTTATTGCGCATCGCGCCTTGCAAGAGCGTATTGAGATCACCACCTGACCAAAAGTCACGCTCAAAACGTTCGGTATCGCGTCGTACGGCTTTCAGTGCTAGCCCTTTTCTGAAAATAATCGTCCAAGAAGCGATTGATAAACCCAGTAGCAATAACATCACCAGCTGTACTAAAACACTGGCATTCATGACCAGCGAAAGAACCGACATGTCTTGTGTGGCGTGCATAAATATTCTCTTTAATTTCTATTAGAAAGTGACTGAATAAAACTACGCCTATTGTAAAAGGCAATAAGAGAAACGGGCCCCAAAAGAATCTTGGGAGCCCGTTTTCAAGTGCTTTTTTTGCTTATTTGAGTCGCTTAGCTACTCTTGCGATGCACGGCTAAAGGACCTGAGGCCTGGCAGGTCGGCATCATTTCAATCACATTGATATTGACGTGAGCAGGCAATGTGGCCGCCCAATAGATGGCTTCAGCAATATCCGTGGCTGTTAAGGCTTGTACACCTTCATAGACCTTCGCTGCTTTGGCGTCATCGCCCTTAAAACGGACGTTCGAGAACTCTGTGCCTGAGCAAAGACCTGGGGCCACGTCTGTGACGCGCACAGGGGTGCCTAAGAGGTCAGATTTGAGATTGAGGGTAAATTGGCGCACAAAAGCTTTGGTGCCACCGTAGACATTACCGCCCGGGTAGGGATAACGGCCTGCGATCGAGCCCAAATTGAAGACATGGCCCTGACCACGCTCAACCATGCCCGGCAAAAAGGCACGTGTCATGTACATCAGACCCCTGATATTGGTTTCCACCATTTTTTCCCAGTCATCCAAGGCTACTTGGTGAGCTGGCTCAAGACCCAAAGCTAAACCGGCGTTATTGACTAAAACGCTCACATTCGCGAAATCTGCAGGCAACTGGGCTGGGAGGGCAAAAACCTGGTCTTTGACCGTGACATCGAGCACAGTCGTGTGTAGACGAGCTTGCTGATCAGCAGGCAAACTCTTCTTAAATGCGTCCAAACGCTCCTGGCGGCGGCCAGCAGCAATGACTTTATGGCCTTCGGCTAAGAAACGGGCTGCAGTTGCTTGACCAAAACCAGCCGTAGCTCCGGTCACCAAGACAGTGAGTTGCTTCATTTTTAAGTCTCCTTCGACGTTTTTTTGTATCATTTAGTGCTTTAAGAGTTTAGCGTAAGCCAAGCCTTTGTTGTTTTCACCCAAAGAAAGTCCAAATCATGTTTTCACGTAGCCAAAACCTCGCCAAAACCGACCCCGCTCTGTGGGATGCCATCTGCGCAGAAAATAAGCGCCAGGAGGACCATATCGAGCTGATTGCCTCAGAAAATTACACTTCTCCGGCCGTTTTGGAAGCCCAAGGCTCACAACTGACAAATAAGTATGCCGAAGGCTATCCTGGCAAGCGCTATTACGGCGGCTGTGAATACGTCGATATTGCCGAGCAACTCGCGATCGACCGTCTAAAGCAATTATTTGGCGCTGATGCGGCTAACGTGCAACCCCACTGCGGCGCCTCTGCTAATGAAGCAGTTTTCCTAGCCTTTTTGAAGCCTGGCGACACAATCATGGGTATGAGCTTGGCTGAAGGCGGCCACCTAACGCACGGTATGGCTTTGAACATGAGCGGTAAATGGTTCAATGTGGTGCCTTATGGTCTGAACGCCAAAGAAGAAATCGATTACGAGCAAATGGAGCGTTTAGCGCGTGAGCACAAGCCTAAATTAATTATTGCGGGTGCCTCTGCTTACTCATTGCATATCGACTTTGCTCGTTTTGCCAAGATCGCTAAAGAAGTGGGTGCTCTCTTTATGGTGGATATGGCTCACTATGCTGGCTTGATTGCTGCTGGTGTGTATCCAAATCCAGTGCCTCACGCAGATATCGTGACATCGACCACACACAAGAGTTTGCGTGGCCCACGTGGCGGCATCATTTTGATGAAAGCCGAGCACGAAAAAGCCATTAACTCTGCGATTTTCCCAGGTCTACAAGGTGGTCCTTTAATGCATGTGATTGCTGCTAAGGCAGTGGCTTTTAAAGAAGCGCTTGAGCCTTCGTTCAAAGCTTATCAACAGCAAGTCATTGCCAATGCCAAGGCAATGGCAGACACCCTGGTAAAACGTGGTTTGCGCATCGTCTCAGGCACCACTCAATCCCACGTGATGTTGGTTGACCTACGTGCTAAGAAAATCACAGGTAAAGATGCTGAGCGCGTTTTGGGTGAGGCGCACATTACTTGTAATAAGAATGCTATTCCGAACGATCCAGAAAAGCCATTTGTAACGAGCGGTATTCGTTTGGGTTCACCAGCGATGACCACCCGTGGTTTTAAGGAAGAGCAAGCGATTGCGGTTGCAAATTTAGTGGCTGATGTTTTGGATAATCCAAACGATGCTGCAACGATTGCTCGCGTACGCTCCGAAGTGGAAGCCCTGACAAAGCGCTTCCCTGTTTATGGTGCTTAAGATTGTGCATCATTCGATAGCGCATCATTAAAGCGAGCAGCGAAAGCCTCTATGCATTGTCCTTTTTGCAAACACCCAGATACCCAAGTACTCGATACTCGGGTATCTGAAGAAGGCGACGTAATCAAACGTCGTCGCCGTTGCGAAAAGTGTGACAAACGTTTTACGACTTACGAAAGACCAGAACTCGCCCTGCCTGCGATTGTTAAAAAGAATGGCAGCCGCGTGGAATACAACCGTGCCAAACTGCAAGGCTCAATGGGTATTGCACTGCGTAAGCGTCCGGTCTCAGCAGAAGCAGTAGAAGAAGCGATACGTAATATTGAAGAACGCTTACAAGCTACCGGTGAAAAAGAGATTCCGAGCGATCGCGTTGGCGAACTGGTGATGCGCGAGCTCAAACGCTTAGATAAAGTCGCCTATATCCGCTTTGCTTCAGTCTATAAGAGCTTTGCTGATATTGAATCTTTTGAGAGTGCCCTCAAAGAGTTGAAGTAAGTAAAACTTCTGGGGCGACTACGCCTGACAGATTGTCAAAACCAAGTTTAAAAATCTGTCATTTCCCATAGGCTTTGTCCATCTTTTTACCTTCCTGATTTTTTCTGGGGCTGAGATGATGGCTCCATGTCAAAAAATATTGCTTCAGGCTTTTCTTTATTAGAGCTCGTTGTCGCACTCACTCTTTTTAATATCGGCTTAGCCCTGATAGATTGGCATTTCACGCACTTGTTTCTGAAGCTAGGTCAACAAGAGGCTGCGATTCAGAAAGTCTTAGCCAAAGATCGCCAGTATGTTTTAGATCATCTGCTGCTTTTACGTCAGAGGACGACAGCCTCTCCGTGACATTGATTGAAATTTCTATGGCCAGTGGTATTGGCGTTTTATTGTGCGCGCTCAGCGTTCACCAAACCACACAAGTGATTGATTCAGTATCTCGTTATCGAGAACGTGCTGCGCTCATGGTTCATGTTCTTGAAGGCCTGCACCTCATGAACGATACGGTCTCTAGCGCCAAACGCAGAGATCAGCAGTCCGGACTCTATCGCGTTGCCAATAGTTCAGCGATTGACCTCAAACAAAAAGGTCAGTTTGTGATTCGTAAAGGGGTGGCAAGTATCCATGGCTCAGATGCTTTTTATGTTTACAGCTCAGCGGCTAAGGATAAATCTTCAAACTCTGGTGGGTTAGTAGGTTTTTTTGTACAACAACAAGGTTATGGTCGCGCTCGTGAACATCTACTCTATATGGTCAGAGAGTCTCAAAAGAATAAGCTTTATCACCATGCGATTGCTAGTGGTGTACACGGCATACAAATACAACTCGGCGTTTGGCAAGGTGCACAACTCATCTGGCTAGAACCTCATGAAATTCATGAAAAAGCTGGCCCAGGTCATTGGGGGTGGTCTGATGTGATTGCCCTGCAAACCAGGATCGAGTGGCGCTGGGGTCGCGCACAGATTGATACACATACTATCTGGGCAAGTTTTCAGCAATGAAGTCGGCAGCAGTGAACTCGGCAGGCTTTACCCTCTTATGGATGCTGATTTGGATGAGCTTGGTCACTGGCATCACTCAAACAGTTCTGATGCATAGCGTGAATCATCGTGTGATTGTGAATGCTCATCTCAAAGCATGGGAAATGCGCCATGCAAAAGTGATGGAAATTCATCCTCTCCCTCTTGCGTCTACACCAGCCCCCATGAAGACAGATCCTTCAGACAATGCTCCTATCAAAACGAGTAGGCCTCGCTCGCGCTCTAATAAGAAAGCTCGACCATGAAGCGTTCTTTAATGAGTAACAGCGGCTTGACCCTAGTGGAATTGATGGTCGTGATGGGTTTATTGGCTGCAGCTTTTTTAAGTTCAACTCCATTATTCAATCAACTTGTAGCAGCTTGGCAGGTCGAGGCTGTCAGTCAAGCCTTCATGCACAGTGCTCAGCGCGCTCGGGCACTGTCTTTAAATGAGGAGAAGCCGGTGTTCATGCGCCCACGTGAGTCCAATGATTGGTCTGCCGGTTGGAATATTTGGATAGGTCAAGAGATTGTGTTCACGCAGATACCTGATCCTCAGGTGGTGGTTGCGTGGGAATTACTCAAGCCTCAACAAGGTTTTCGGGAGAAGGCGTTGCACTCGTCTCAATCTGTGTCTCAATTAAGCTTTGAACGCGGTTATTTTGGGCAACTCAGTTCTGGTGGTTTTTTAGCGAATCGCTTAATTTGGCGCTCTCAACTGTATCCTGCAATACAAAGACATGTGATTCTCGGCCCTGGGGGTCGCTGGCGTCTCTGCAATCCTAAGCATATGGCTTGTAGTGATTCATAAAGGGGTTTTCAGCGTAAACTTTAGGCATGTATTCCGCTGCCGATCACCAGTTCATGAGTCAAGCATTGAGCTTGGCGCATGAGGCTTTATTTATATCCAATCCGAACCCACGCGTGGGTTGCGTATTGGTCAAAGACGGTCGCGTGATTGGCCAAGGCCATACCCAAGCCGTTGGTTTTGCCCATGCTGAAATCATGGCCCTGATGGATGCGAAATCGCAAGGTCATTCAGTGGCAGGAGCGACGGCCTACGTCACACTTGAACCATGTTGTCATCATGGTCGCACTCCTCCCTGTACAGAGAGCTTGATTGCTGCTGGTATTAGCACGGTCATTGCCGCCATGGAAGATCCCAACCCATTGGTCGCCGGTCAGGGTTTGCAAGCCTTACGTGCGGCAGGCATGACGGTACGCTGTGGTCTATTAGAAAAAGAAGCCGCAGAACTCAATATCGGCTTTATTCAACGGATGCGTACCGGCATGCCTTTTGTGCGCATGAAAATAGCTGCGAGTTTAGATGGACGCACGGCTTTAGATAATGGTGTGAGCCAATGGATTACCTCTAGCGCTGCACGCGCTGATGGTCATCGCTGGCGCGCTCGCGCCTGCTGCATCCTGACAGGGATTGGCACCGTCAAAGAAGATGATCCACAACTGACCGTTCGTGATGTTGCAAGTACTCGCCAACCCTTACGAGTCTTGATTGATTCTTTTTTAGATGTGGATCCCACTGCCAAAATCTTAGATACACAAATCGCGCCGACTATGATTTTTTATGGTGCTGCCTCTAAAGATCGCGTTGATCATTTAAATCATGAACTGGCTGACAGAAATATCCAGCTCGTGAGCTTACCAGGCGCTCATGGCAAAGTAGATTTACAGGCAACTTTGCGTTATCTAGCCGAAAAACGTCATATCAACGAAGTTCACGTTGAAGCCGGCTTCAAACTCAATGGCTCACTGATTCAGAGTCATTGTGTGGATGAACTACTGATTTATCTAGCTCCCAAATTATTAGGTTCAGGCATGGGCTTGGCTCGTTTACCTGAACTGACACAACTCGAGTCATTAGCAGATGGTCTTGAGTGGCAGTATCATGAACAGCAGATCATTGGCTCCGACTTAAGAATCCGCCTTAGGCCCAAGAGCTAGTCTTTTTTTATATCTAATTTAATTCACTTTTTAAGATCGATTTATGTTCACAGGGATTATTCAGGCAGTAGGTCAAATTGAGGAGATCAGTCCTTTAGGAGACGGTCATCGCCTAAAAATACAGGCGGGCTCACTCGATTTGTCTGATGTGCAACTGGGTGACAGCATTGCTATTCAGGGGGCGTGCATGACAGTGGTACAACTGAGTGCCCCTCATTTTTGGATTGATATTTCTGCTGAATCACTCGATAAAACAGCAGGCCTTGATCACACGGGGCCCGTCAATTTAGAAAAAGCCCTACGTGTCAATGATCGCCTAGGCGGTCATTTGGTATCGGGCCATGTGGATGGTATCGGTCATGTACAGAGTTTTAGCGAGGTCAAAGCCGAGGGTTCCTGGCATTTAGCCATTTTGGCACCGCACTTTTTAGCCAAGTATCTGGCTTATAAAGGCTCGGTAGTGGTCAATGGCACATCCTTGACCGTTAATCGAGTCGAAGATACGCCTGATGGTTGCATCATGCATATCAATTTAATTCCGCACACCTTAGAGCATACGACGCTACGCTTTTTAAAATCAGGCTCTAGCGTTAACTTAGAAGTGGATTTGATTGCGCGTTACGTCGAGCGTATGCTCAGTCTGGAAAAATAAGGCTTCATTTCTTGATACTTCATGGCTTTGGGGTGAGAAATTCGCCTCAAAGGCACAAAAAGCCGTAAAATCACGGGTCTATGACCCAAAGCAACTACTCACTCGCTCCCATTGAAGAGATCATTGCCGACATGCGTGCCGGCAAGATGGTGATTTTGGTTGACGAAGAAGATCGCGAAAACGAGGGTGACCTGGTTTTAGCCGCTGATCATGTGAGCGCAGAAGCGATTAATTTCATGGCCAAGTATGGACGTGGTTTGATTTGCTTGACCTTAAGACGCGAGCGCTGTGAACAGCTCAACCTACCGTTGATGGTCCGTGACAACACTGCCGCTTTGGGCACGAACTTTACAGTCTCGATTGAAGCTGCAGAAGGTGTAACCACGGGCATTTCTGCGGCTGATCGTGCTCACACTATTCGCGTCGCCGTTGCACCGGATGCAAAACCACGCGATATCGTGATGCCTGGTCATATTTTTCCGCTCATGGCTCAAGCCGGTGGGGTATTGGTGCGCTCAGGCCATACCGAGGCGGGTTGCGACTTAGCAGAGTTAGCCGGTTGCAGCCCAACGTCTGTGATTTGTGAAATCATGAAAGACGATGGCACGATGGCGCGCCTACCAGATTTGATTGAGTTCGCTAAAGAACATGGTCTCAAGATTGGCACCATTGTTGATTTGATTCATTACCGCAGCCGCAATGAGAGCATCATCACTCGTCAAGGTGAGCGCGTATTTCACACTCCGTGGGGTGAATTGCGCGGTGTAGCCTATAAAGACAGTCCGACAGGGTGTGCCCATTTAGCGCTTGTGAAAGGTCAACCTGCACCTGAGAAAGAAACTCTGGTCCGCGTGCATGAGCCCGCCACGATTTTGGATGTTTTAGAGACTCAATCGGCGAGTCATTCATGGCCGGTGACTGCGGCTTTGCAAAAAATTGCTGAAAGTGAAGCAGGTGTTTTAGTACTTCTCAATTGCGCAGGCAGCGCTGCTGTGAATACCGATGCTTGGTTCAATCAACTCGGTAAATTAGATGGTCATGCCCCTGTCAATCCGCAGCGTAAAACTGACTTTAGAACCTATGGTATCGGCGCACAGATTTTGCGCGACTTAGGGATACAGAAAATGAAGCTGCTCGCTAAACCCGGTAAGTTGCCGACGATGTCGGGCTACGATTTAGAAGTGACCGGTCATTTACCGTATAGTGCTTCATAGCTCTGATTGTTAATCTCTGTAGTCTTGTTTTTGTTTTGATATTTTTATTACTTAACTTTTTCTTGAAGGCCTGCCATGACTAATTCTCTTGAATCGATTGATCGCATCGAAGCTGACCTCAACGGTCAGGAGCTATCGATTGCGATTGTGCAGGCCCGCTTTAACGAAGATATCTGCACAGGTCTGACAAAAGCTTGTGTTACTGAATTACTCGCCTTAGGCGTTGCTCAAGAAGATATCGTGATCACAACAGTACCCGGCGCTTTGGAAATTCCTCTTGCCTTACAAAAATTAGCCGATACCGGTGAATTCGATGCCTTGATTGCTTTAGGGGCAGTGATTCGTGGGGAGACTTACCATTTTGAATTAGTCTCGAATGAATCTGGTGCAGGTATTACACGTGTAGGCTTAGATTACGGCATCCCGATTGCGAATGGCGTGCTGACTTGTGACACCGATGCACAAGCACTGGCACGCGTCACTGAAAAAGGCCGTGACTGTGCCCGTACCGCGGTTGAGATGGCTAATCTCTCGATTGGTCTAACCCCTGACGAAGAAGCTTTTGACGAGGAATAATCCTGTCATGAATTTTGATTACCAACAATTACAAAAGCCGATCTCTTCAACGACGGTCAAGCGTTCATTAACACCGCGCCGTCGCGCTCGTGAATACGCCTTACAAGGAATCTATCAATGGTTAGTGGTTAAAGCCTCCGGTGGCTTTGCTGACCACGCCACGATTACCAAACAGCTAGCAGAAGATCCTGGCTTTAAAAAATGCCAAGAAGACCTCTTTAACCATTTGTTTAGTGGTGTCGTGAACCACTTTGATACCCTTGAAGCCTCGATCAAAAAGCATTTAGATCGCCCTCTCGAGGAGTTATCTCCTGTTGAGCTAGCTGCTCTCTTGATTGCCACTTATGAGCTCGCTCACGATATCAGCGTGCCGTTTAAGGTCGCCATCAATGAAGCGGTCGAGCTAGCCAAGGTCTTTGGGGGTACAGACGGTCATAAGTATGTCAATGGCGTGCTGGATAAACTCGCCCAAGAATGGCGCCCGCATGAGACGGCACAGCGCTAGATCAAGTATTTTTGGTTTTATAAAGGCTGAATAAAAAACCCCGCCATATAAAAAGCCCGCAGATCGCGGGCTTTTTTGTTGAAGGCTGCTTGAACTATTAGAGCTGAATCGGTGGAATCAGTTTGAAGCGCTCAGCATATTTTTGTCCAGCCGCCTGACGCAAACGCTGACGTTCTGCCAGAACTTTATCGCCATAGCCACCATCATTGATCCAGCTCGATGAAGCACCTACATAAAGGCGTAAACCTGCTTCTAAAGAGCCTCCCTTGGCGATGTACTCACGCAAGATCCAAGCACCGACACGTAAGTTCGCATCCGGATCTAAAGCGGCCTCATGGCCACCAAAGAGCTGATATTTATCCAAATGTACGCGTGTCATGACTTGCATCAGGCCCTGAGCACCTTTTTTACTCTCTGCCAGGGGGTTAAAGCTAGATTCCACAGCAGCGACCGCTAAGATCAAGGTGGGGTCTAAGCCCACCTCTTGGCTCACTGCAGCTGCTTTAGCGACAAACTCACGGCTGGCGCTCATGGCGATCTTGTATTTATTCGATAAATACTTGGCTACCGCCTCACGCTCAGACTCGGTTTTTAAGACCTGCGAGTCGATGGCTTGCTGATCCACGAGATTCGCGGGGATCTTAGAGGCATGGTAGGCCACTGAAGGTACTGCGTCTGAATTGAATGTATTGGTGAATATCTCATAGGCGGGGCCTGGAATCAGCCAGCTCGCGAATTCGATCCTTTTGGGTTCATTCAACCAGAGGCTAATCGCTAAAAAGCCCGCCAATACTCCCATCCCACTGGTAAAACGTTGCAGGGTCTTGATTAATCTTGTGCCCGCTTTGAATGTCTGAGCGAATGTCTTCGGCTCAGAGCTAGCTCTGTGCTTTGTCATCATGTCGTTCATCCTCAAAGTTGTGTTCATCCTGACCTTTAAGTCGCTTTACAAAAATTGTTTGCTCTTGACTGGCTTTATATTGCAGCGCAGCAAGCGCAAGTTCTGACGAATCTTAGGTAGCCGTATATATCATGTCAAGTATAAAGAAAGACTTTTATATATATTCTGCTTATAGAAAAGCCTGTATAAACCCACATATTATCTAGGGTTAACGCTAGTTCAGCCTTGATATCAAAGTCCTTTTTTTAAGTTAGTGGGCACTAATTTTGTATCATGAAAAAACTACATTTAGTGCCCAAAAGGGCGCTTTCCCCATAGGTTGTGGATTTGTTGTACCGA
>ERZ650311.867-NODE-867-length-16765-cov-63.522262_pt1 | contig 16765 bp, 20 predicted proteins | sample MGYA00376247_ERZ650311 | MGnify/ENA primary metagenome ERZ650311 (study PRJEB26733, sample SAMN07839324) | wastewater metagenome | biome: small river; feature: stream; material: water | place: USA: North Carolina | collected 2016-07-28 ... | reverse complement strand
ATAAGAAGCTACTGACCTGCAACAGCAGTTGAATACTACGAATATTTTATTGTACCAAGCCTTCCAGAACACGTCAAAAGTCAAATGATAGATTTACTTTGAAGGCTTCCACCAGAAACCAAGAAAAAAGCTACACTAGATGCTTTACTTAAGAAACAAGAAACATTTAATTAAACTACAATAATATGAACGGATCCGTATACATAATCGCTAAGGTAAAAGTATTACCTTACTCTATTTGTCCAGAGATGATATATCCATTAGAGATACATGGATTTTCCGATACGGAAGAAGATGCTAAGAAAAGAGCAAAGAAAATTCAATGAATATATTGGAAAGTAGAACGCTTTTAAAACCAAACTAACTTGCTTTTTACTAAAAAATAAATACAATACTAGGGTCAGGTGGAGCTGACATAAAATCCTAGTTTCTGATACATTCCTCCACGAGTGTATCAAAAGTTAGGATTTTATTAATTTTATACTATGAAATACAAAAAAGCAAAAGATGTAGTTATTTTATGAGAGTTTGCAAACGAATATTGAGAACAGTATGTTATATTTTTTGCTACAAAACCATGATTTTGAAAAGATTATCCAGTTTTATTTATAACTGGCGATGAAATGGATTGGGAGTGTGTAGAATTATATCTTATATGAGCAAGAGAATGGATAAGAGTTTTTGCTACTAACAAATGATTTACAGGCAAATTTCTTTTCACGAAAGAAGAACAGGAAGAAATTGTATGAATAGTAAAGGATTTTAACTCTGATATTATCGACTGGTTAATGAAACCTACTGAAAGTGGTAAGATGCACTTAAACTAACCCCCCCCCCATTTTTTTATCTCCTTTTAACTATGGACCTAAAACTATTCAGTTGCTCTACATGAATACTTAATGTACTTTACCAAGATAAAGACCTTATAGTACGAAACAGTAACATAAATGACTTGCTTTTTATAGACAAGCTACAAAAAGAAAACAGTTTTGCAGTTGGCTTTATACAAAAAACAATATGGGATGAATATGTATTTGGTGGAAAAAGAAATTTCTTCGTACTTATATGCGAATACAATAAAGACCCTGTTGGATATGTTTTGATAACTCCTTGAATGTGAGTTGGAAAGTATGCTAAAATACAACAAATTTGTATAAGAAACGATGCAAGGCGACTCAAATATGGAACAGCACTTATATCCGTATGCAAAGACTTTTGTAATCAAGCATGAAGAATTTGATTTACACTTAGATGTAGAAACGACCTTGACGCAAATTATTTTTGGAAGTCTCTATGATTTACAAAATACTGAGAATGGGAGAAATGAAAAATAAATCATGTATGATTTAAAGCCAGCAACGACATATCACTTTGGAAAATAGACCTGAATGACTCCATACAATCTTTATTTATACTTTAGTTTTATATTTTAACATAATTCTATGTATACTTGCAAATGCTGAAACAAAAAAGAGTTTATAGAAAACTACACAGACTCAGTTCGCGTATACATAACAGACAATGGAGAATTGTGTTACTCAGAACAAAATCCAAAACTCATTGAAGTTGTTTATATTAAATGTGGAGACTCTACAGAAGATGGAAGCATTATGATAAATTGAGAACAACTAATAATTATTTAATTAAAATATGGACAACGAAACCCTCCATATACTCTCTCAACTCAAAAAGTCTAAACGCCAAAGAGAACGAGAAAGAATAGCACGCATCGCACTTTTATATCCTATACCTTTTTAGTTGATTTTTACCCTTATTTCCATATAATTAGCAGTATAAAATGTCCATATTTGATAACGATAACTTTCTTATGCCTGAGATAAAGTCAAAATTTTCTAAAGAACAAATAGAGAAATACGCAAAGGAAAACCAACTAGAAGTATTGAATCTCTCTCAGATAACAGCTAAGTTTATGGAGTTGGAGGATAGAATAGATAAACTAGAATCTAAGTAATTTATAGTAACTTTACGCAACTACAATAATATTGACCACATGAGAACAGATAAAGCAAAGAACATAGCAAAGGTTGCAAAGGTAGCTCTCAAAGAGCCTTTACTTACAAGAGATGAGATTGCTAGGAAAGCATGAGTGTGACAATGAACAGCAAGTAGAGCATTGGCAGAAATGGACGAAACTGGACGAAAGAGTGCTGATATTATAGAAATAACTGATACAGATAAGGAAGCTATTAAATTAGCTCAAAGAATTATTATACAATCTCTCGAGAAACACGTTGAAGAATCAGAGGCTAGTTGAGGATTATCTCTTCAAGAAGCATTGCAAGCCAGCTGATTAGCAAAAGAATCCACCGCAAGGTTTACTTTATTTAGATGAAATGCTACGGATGAGAAATGATGATTGAAAACAATAGATAATATTATTATAGAATAATGGATTTAAACAATAAATATATTCCGTGATATGAGTGACTTTACACAATAGATATTGTATGAACGTGTACTTCTATTAAAACTTGAAAAGTTAAATCTCCTTACAAAGATAAAGATTGATATTTTCATGTAACCCTATACAAAAACGGAAAACAAAAACACTATTCTATTCATCGCCTTGTAGCACAAGCATTTATTCAAAATTCAGAGAACAAACCTCAAGTGAATCATAAAAATGGAATTAAGAATGATAATAGAGTTGATAACCTAGAATGGGTAACAGCTAGCGAAAATGCTACTCACTCTTATAAAGAGTTGTGAAATAAATCATTATTTCAAAAAAATCATCCACATAAATGATTAGTCTGAAAAGATCATTTTAATTCAAAAGTAATTTACCAATTTTCTTTAGATTGAACTTTTATTAAAAAATGGTTTTCAATAGCAGATATAAGAAGAGAATTATGAATATATAATATTCCTGATTGTTGCAGATGAAAAAGAAAATCTTCTTGATGATTTATTTGGAAATATACTTATGACAACATTAAGATTTAAAGCAAATAAAAAACAAAAACTCGCTTTTAAATATCTTTTTGATTCTGTAACGACAGAGATATGATATGGCGGTTGAGCATGATGAGGAAAAAGTTACGTTTGAGTTTCGTGGATATGGATGATGTGCAATAAATATCCATGAGTTAGATATGCTTTCTGACGTAAGGAATTAAAAAGACTCAAACAAACTACTCTATCATCTTATTTTAAGTTTTTATGAGATTATAATATTCCAGAAGAACAATGCTGAAATTTTAATTCACAAGATTCAATAATAAAATTCAAAAATTGAAGTGAAATATTGTTACTCGATCTATCATATATGCCTTCAGACCCATTATATACAAGACTTGGTTCTTTGGAGCTTACATGAGCATTTGTAGATGAATCCGCAGAAATAGATGAAAAGGCAATAATAATATTATCTACTCGTATATGAAGGCATAATAATGAGAAATATAAAATAATACCGAAACTTCTTGAATGATTTAATCCAGATAAATGAGCAGTTTTTAGAAAATTTTTTAAACCATATTCTGAATGAACTCTACCATTTTATAGGCAGTTTATTCCAGCATTAGCAACAGATAATGAATTTATACCAAAATCATATATTGAACAATTAGAGAAGGCTGATGAGATAACAAAGCAAAGATTGCTATATGGAAATTTTCTATATGACGATACGCCTTGAAGACTCTTTGACTATGATAAGATTCTCGACCTATTCAAGCCAAAATCACCATTCACAACAAAAAGGTATATTTCCTGTGATGTAGCAAGACAAGGCAAAGATAAGTGTGTGATATTTGTATGGGAAGGATTCAATGTTATAGATTACACCATATTCGATACATCTACTATCCCAGAGATTATACAAGAGATTCGTTACTACCAAGAGAAGTATTGAGTAGATAACCAAAGAACAATCGTTGATGAAGATTGAGTATGATGATGAGTTGTCGATTGACTCTGATGTATTGGATTCGTAAATAACTCAACACCAGTTTCTCCATATTGAGCAAAGCAATCCACGTTCCTAAAAAGGAACTATGCAAATCTCAAGACTCAATGCTACTTTGAGCTTGCTCGTGTAGTGAATGACAATATCATGTCAATAGATTGTGAAATAGATGTCAAAAACTCAATAATTGAAGAACTAGACATAATCGTACAAGTAAATCTGGATGACGACCAAAAGATAAAGATAATCAGCAAGGAAGAAATGAAAGAAAAGCTATGAAGAAGCCCAGATTTTTGAGATTGCTTATTAGAATGAACAAAAATTTTGACAGTAAAATGAGAAAAAGAAATTCAAGATATAAATATATGAGATGTTGTTATAACTCCCTTTTGATGTAGAAGAGTAACAAATAAATATTCTAGATATGAACATGGAAACATATACTCATTATGATGAAAAATATTTGCAACATGAAATCATAAAATATATACTGATAAATGATTTAAAAAGATTGACACGATGACGATAAAAGATATATTAGAAGAATATAATTTATTAAATTTACTAAAATGGAGACTGAAAAGGTTATTTTATATAATGGAAAGAAATATTGGATTTCGTGAGCAGGTAAGTATTATTACAGAGACGAATTTATCTGAGGTAAAAGATTTAAGAAAGCATTACACAGAGACATATGGGAAGAAAGGAATTGAAAAATTCAAGAATGACACCACATACACCATATTGATGGAAATTGTTTCAATAATAAAATTGAAAATCTTGAATCAGTATTATGATGAAAACATCTCTCAATACATATGAAGGAAAAAATGAAAAATGATGAATTTTATAAAAAAATATGTGAAGGTTTATGAAAGAATCGTGAAAAAACGAAAGAATGGCATTGAAGTGAAAAGTGAATTGAGTGGCATAAAGAAAATTATAAATCTTCACTATGAAAGATTTGATATAAAGAATTTAAGTGTAATTTTTGCTGAATTATATATTTATCTAAAACAAGTTTTACAAAATTCTGCAGTAATAAATGTTATCAAAAATTTAATTATAAAACAAAAAAACATCACGAGTCAAGACTATGTGTCATATGTTGAAAAGAATTTTCAGTTAGAAAAAATGAAAAATCAATGACATGTAGCTCAGTATGTGGTGCAAAAAAAAGATGGAATAAAAGTATATGATTTAGAGATTGAGTGAGATAATTGTTATTATGCTAATTGAATCCTTGTTTCTAATTGCTTAATGATGCGATGTTACTTTAACCTTGTATTTGAATGAGTAGAGGAAGAGCCAGAACACCCAAAATATAAAGACAAAGAGTTTGATTTGTGAAATTGAAGAAAGGCAACATGGAAAGAGTTAATGTGAGAAGATGTATCAGAAGATAATGAAGACTCGATATTTTAATTTGCAATGAGACTAATTCTCATTATATTATTTATAACTTAAAATCTCAAATGAAGACAAACCAAGAATTGTACAATGATTTCTTCAATAAAATAGATACAGATGAGACTAGTATTTTGACACTTATTCGTTCACAATATGAAGAGTGATATACTTTTGCTACTAATAAGAGATTAGAGCTTCAAGCGAATTATGAGCTATATAAGAATATCAAGGAAGGGAAAGAAGAAATTGGAGATGAAACAACCTATTCAACAGTCAATGCTCTTATGGCTCGTGGAATATCTGAGGAGTTTAGAGGAGAATTTGAAGCTAATTCAACAAGAGACCAAATCATAGTAGATAATCTTAACGCTACACTTCAACAAGATTACGATAATGACGATATGCTTGCAGTAGACTTGTATGGTATGTTTTACAAGTATGTCATGTGAATCTATATAAAGATTAACACAGAATGGAACGGAAAGATAAAGACTCCTGTATTTAATTATGTAGACCCAAGAATATGGATACCTGATCCAAACGGAGATTATGCAACTGGTAAATATGCGTACTCAGGATTTGAGACGTTTATAGGCAAATATTCTATTGATAAAGATTGGCTTGATGCTAAATTACTTCAACCACTTAACCAAGGATATGGAACAAGCTCTATGCAGAAATATAGAGACCAACAACTTGTAAACCTTCAAAATGTAGGAACTATCCAAGAAAATCCATATTACGATATATACTATCATTACTTCACCATTGAGGATAAGAAGTGAAAAACACAAAAAGCTTGTGCAGTTGTAGGTAATAACAAGACTCTTCTTCTCAGAATAGAGATAATTGAAGCACCATCTAAAGACATTGATGCTGAATTTCCATTTTCTTTCGAGTATTTTGGATTTGAGCCAAATAATCCATACGGAGATAATGTATGTAATCATACAGCAGACCCTCAGAAGATTAAAGCTCTTATGCGTGATTTACGAGTGAGAAAGGCAAAGGCAGAACTCTATCCAATGTACTTCTACAATGATAAATATCTTGATAAGAATAAACTTGCTTTTGGATTTAATAAATTCATTCCAGTTTCTACAAAACAAGATGGTGCAGTTTCTCTTGATTCTATCATTACTTCGTTCAAGCCAGACTCAAGAGCAGATAACAGCTATATAATTGACCAAGACCTTGATAAACAAATTGAAAGAGCCACTTCTATTGGTGCTAACATAACAGGAAGTACACAAGATAAACTCGATGCTACTGCAACAGAGGCATGAATTGTACAAACTAACTCAGATATTAACATTGCATATCGAGAAAAGATAGCAAATATCGGTAAGAAGCAATTTATTCGTGTATGGTTGCAAGCCTACATGAAGAATTTTACAGAATGAGACAAAAAGCTCGTGATGATGTACAATTGAATTGGCTCTACTCCAGTAGAACTTACAAAAAAAGACTTTCTTCTTGCCTCTTATAACAAAATTCGAGTACGTTCACGAACTCAACTGGAAATATCTCGAAAGAAAGAAGCTCTCGCACTCTCACAACTCACAAATCTTGTGATGAGTATGGAGAATATAGATAACTACCAAAAGATTCTTATTCTTCGTGATTATGCTGAGGCTCTTGGATATGATAAAAACAAGATACACTCTCGATTATCTGCATGACCAGAAGAAGAACTTATCAAACAAGAAAATGGAATACTTGAAGCATGACTTGAAATGCCAACAAATCCAGAAGATAATCACTTAATGCACATTATCCTTCAGAAACCAAACGAAAACAGCACAATTCAAGCTATTACACATTGGCAAACACACCTTGCTGAATGGGTAGCAGGCGGAAAACCTATCGCTACAAGTGCAAATGGAACACAACAAGCTATACAAGCTAGCATGGCAAGCTCAAATACGGCACAAATGAATGCACAACCTTCTATTCCTAACCAATAATCTATGGAAATCACAGATAAAAAGCTATTTATATCAGAAGTAAACCAACTCATAATGAGTCAAGGCTACAAAGACCTTATCAAGAAATTGAAAGATGAGGAGCAAAAAAGACGTGATGAAGTTTTTTCTCTCTACGTTAATGATGTAGACTACACAGAAAATCAAGTCTACAATGAAAAGAACTCGACAGTTGAGAAAATCCGTATTGCTCTCTATGTAAGAGAAGAATTTGAAAAGCTGAATCTTGCAGGAGCTAAGTACCTTATTGATGAGATAAGTGAGACTCTTGAACTTGCGAAAAAGAACATAACTGAAACAGTCGGTTGACTCAATACATGACTCACTATGTCAGTTTACACAGAAACAGATATTAAACTCATTGGAGCTAATACTCTTAAAGATTTACATGAATGGTATGATAAGAAAATAGAAGAACTTGGCAAAGAAGATAAAAATGATGAAACTCTTGGAAAGGTAAAAGAGGACTAATCCAGATTGCAATTTCCTTTGGGAGATTGTATCGGGCTTATGCCTAGTGCCGAAAGGCTTATTACTTAACTTTTTCCGTTTATGTCAGAAAACGAGTACCTCGAAAATGAGGATGAAGGTGCTGAAGACCTATCTAACGATGAACTTCAAGAGGATGAAAACCTTACAAACGATGAGGAATCAGATGAAGAATCTGAAGAACCTCAAAAAGAGACTTTTGTTCAAAGACTCCGAAGGGAAAATCGTGAACTTAAAAAGAAACTCAAAGCAACTCCAAAAGAGTCGCAAAAGCTCGACCAAGCACTTGAAATGAGACTATTCTTTATCGAAAATCCTCAATACAAGGAAGATAAAGATGGAATCATTGAAACACTTGCAGAACATCCTACTTTAACTCCTGAACAAGCTCACGCACTATACAAGGCTACAAAGCCAAAAGAAAGTGAGACTAAAAAAGAAGCGTTTAAAGGCGGAAGCTATAAGCCAAAACCTAAGTCTCTAGGAGAAATGACCGATCAAGAAGCTCTTGAGAAAGTCACAAATCCAAAAGATTGGATATCTTATCTTAAACAATCAGGACAGTTAAAGTAGATTCTATAATCTAACTTTAATCTAACATGACTGTTATAAATTCAAACTCTACGTCAAGCTGGAATCAGACCAAGTACGCTCGTACAATATCTGCTCTCCTCTTTACAAAATCAGTAGCAATGTCACTTGCTAATACTGAACTTCGTGCAAATATGCCCGATGGAACAACTGTGACTCGTCCAACTACTTCATTTCTCGGAATTCAATCTTACACTGCAAATAACACTGTAACTTACTCAGACCTTTCTCTTGGTAACGAGACTCTTACAATCAATGATACTCCTATCGTTGCATTTACTCTCGATATTACTGAAGATGACAACGCAGGTTGGAATATCCCAATGAACACTATGGAGAATGTTGCAAGACTTCTTCGTGAATACGTTGACGGTAAATTCTTTGCTCAAGTTCTCAACTTCACAAATAACTACGGTTCAACTACTGCTCTTTCTTCTTCAAACGCTTATGCAACTATGTCTTCTGCTATTGCAGGGCTTATCAATGCTGGTGTTGACGAAACTAAGATTGCTCTCGTTGTTGATGCGTTCGGTGTAGATAAGATTGGACAAAATGCGGTTAACTCTACATTTGCTCTTTCTGATAAAGTCTATACTGCTGGTTACACTCAAAAAGAAGTTGCTGGTGCTCAACTCGTTCGTTCAGAAAACCTTACAATGGTTGGAACATTCGTATTTGGGGCAACTCCAAGTGATGGAGATGTTGTAAAAATCAATGGATACACATTCACCATGAAGACAACTCTTGGTGCAACTCCTGGTCAAGTTCTCATCGGTGCTTCTGCTACAACAGCAGGTGCTAACCTTGCTGCTGCTATTAACGGAACAACTGCTGGAACTTCACACGTTGCTCTTGCTGCTGCTGACCGAAACAAGTATATGCGAGGTCTTTCTGCTACTGCTAATACTGGAACTGTTACATTCACTTCTACTCGTGGATATCGCGGTGCTGGTGCATTTAGCAAGACTATGACTTCAGGTTCAAACAAGTTCGGACAATTCGTTATTTACTACGCTGCTATGGAGGAAGGAGCAATCCACCTCGTTATGCGTGATAATGTACGTTCTGTATCAGCTCGTATTCCTGGGTCTCTTGTGAACGAGTATCTTACTTGGTCACGATTCGGTCTCAAAGTATTTGCTGATGGGGCTGAAAGAGGAATTATTATTCCTGTCGAGGCTCGTGCTGCTGAATAGCCGTATTCAATCCAGTCCCTTCGGGGATTGGCTGTATATTACTAACCTTATTAACTATGTTCAGACCATGCGTCAATAAAAAAACAGGAGCTATAGAAACTCTTGATATCTCTGCAATTGAAAATCTTGATGATTATATCATTGTAGGAATTGCTAATGAAGCGAATTGGAATAGTGTTCGTGTAGATTGAACACCAATTGACCAAGAGCGACCAACTCGTGCTATTGCTCTTGAGCAAGAAAAAGCATACGAGGAACAACTCATTGCAGAAGCTACAACAAAAAGACGTAAAAAAACAGTAGAAGCTCCAGTCGAAACAGTAACTGAATAAAAACATGAACGTATCAACCATGCAAGCTCGTGTATTTAGACGAGCATATACAACTCCTGAATACACAAGTGCATTATCACTTGATGACCTAAACGTGATTAAAGACGATTTATGGTCTTCTTACGTACAATCAAATACATGAAGACTCAATTGGGAATCGTGGACAGCAGATACAGCAGTACAATCAGAATACACTATTCCACAACCTTCAAGTACAGATATTGGAGCGGAAGTATTGGAGAGTATCGCTATCACTTATGATGATAATACGTATGTCAATACAGGGCTTGCAAAATACATTCCATGTGATGAGGTAAATCCTCAAACTCTTCCAAAAGAATGGAATTGGTATCTTGAGAACCAACCAAAGACTTCTCCTATATTCTATCGTGCTGATGGTTCTGTATTTATAGCACCAATGCCTTTATCTTCTCAAATAGGTACAAATAGACTCAAGATAACAGGTATTCGCTCTATTCCTGACTGGGATATCAATACAAGTGAATCTACAATCCTTTCCTCTTTTCCAAAACACGCAATAGAGACGATTGTTTATGGATGGATTTGGAAAGCACATGAATTTGAGGGAAGAGATGATAATAAAATCATTTCGACTATGAATATGTATGAAGCCAAAAAATCGGACACCATAGAGAAAATGTCTACCCAAATACATTGAGCATTCACTAACAACTATCCAGATGAATAGAACTGAGATACAATCATTCCAATGATGACTTTCGAACGATAAAAACGTATGAACTGCGACTTTTTGGAATGCAAAAAACATCGAGTATCGTAAAAACAGTTCTTACATAGAATTGAATAAACAAGCGGTAGATGCTTTTAATACGAGCAATAAAAAGCCTGTATCTTTGCAATATTGGTATAACTGAGGAACAATTACTACTGATTTAGTGGCTTTTTGTTCTGATGGTAGCGTTTACACTTCTACTTGAGTACAATGAACAGTAACGGGTTGAGTTGTAACCACTATCGAAGCGAATAGTGTGAAATACATAATTTGACCACAAAGGCTTTATTCTTTTGACTGAATAAGCACTTATACTCTTCTTGAGACATTTACGAATAGTACAACGACACGACCTGTCATAAACTTTAATGGCGATCTGATAATCTGAGACTGAAATCAGGTTCTACGCTACAATGCAGACTGAACAATGGAAGAATATGTATCAGGTTCTAATCTACAAGTTATATGAGATTTAGATGGTAATGTTCAGGCTTTAACGTATGTATGAAGTACAATTTATGTTTGGTGTAATGATGGAATGAATACTATTCTCTATCTATGGGATTGAATAACATGAGCAATATCACAAACTATCCGATATACCGATAAGCCAGTACGCAATGTAGCATTACTTTGAAATCAGCATATCTGGTGGTCAAATAAAAGCGATTCTTCTATACGTCAAGTTATGGTAGGAGAATGATATAGTGTACAAACCTATGCAAAAAGCGACTATCCTGATTATCCAATCACTACTGATTATAATAATGACAATAATCGACTTGCACTTGCAGATGACACGACGGCAAGTGTGAATGCGATAGAAACCATAGCAGATATTGTATACCTTCCATGAATTTGAAGTATCTACTGATTTGGTAAGTATTACCCAAGTCAAAACTTCTCTATAAATCGTGAATTTGCTTTCACTGGAACATATGTAACTTGCATGACAAGCGGTGCAACTACACCTTCATGATATGATGCTTGATGAGTTATCGCATTTGCGTGCCTTGATGGCTCAACATATAAAGTTAAACTCATAAATCTATGAGCAGACGGATTGGCATGACTTTGAGTTACTTACGCAAGTGAGTGAGAGATAGAGTCAATGGAATATCTATCCCCTAGTTTTTCAGTAGCGGAAAATAATAAGAAGATGATACTTTCGTGGTATCTTCCACACTCTTCAACAAGTATAGAAGTATATTATAAAATGGATAGATGAAGCTATACACTTGCAAAGACCATCAATACTACTGATTTCTGAACAGGATTTAAAACCACAGAAATACCAATCCGATGAAGCTGGTCTACACTCCAATTCAAATTCAAACTCAAAACTACAAATAACAGCTATACTCCACAGTTATCAATGGGTATTATAAATCTCTCAGAAACAGTATGAAACAGTCTATAATAACATCAAAATGATGAGAAATACCGGAAGTAAAGCAATATACTCATGAGACTTTTTGACGTACTGTTCCAACTATTGACACAAACCAACTGACACATCATCCAATTTTTTGAAGATTTGAGATAACCACTACTTGAGATATCGACCTGAATATCTGATATGTACCTTCCATCATTCATATATTTGCAGTCGAGGATTGACACAATATATCTTCAAACTCTTGGATTGAAAAATGAAACGTACATTGCATATACAATAACTGAAATTATACAGAAATAACGACTCATGTGATATATCTTCACCATGCCTGAGTAACATCAGCCACACTCAAAACCTTTTGAAAGCGAACACGAATAAATGTAAATTCCCATAATCATAGTGCGATAGCTTATTGGATTGCATATCCATAAACTTGAAAATGATACTAATTCTCATATACTAGAAATAACATGGCAAACTGAATAAATAAACAGACATTAAACACGTGAGTTATATGACCAGCATCATCTACTGATAATGCTATTGTGCGATTTGATGGTACGACATGAAAGATTATACAGAATAGTAGTGCCTTTATTACTGATTCAGGAAATCTTGGAGTATGAATGAGTAATCCAACAACTCCAGTATGAGTTACCACCACAACAGCAGATGCGATAAAAATTATCTGACCATTAGCAGAAAGATGAGTGAACTTAATTGGGTATCATCTTGCAATCTGAGAGACATGAAGTAGTGCTTCAACAATTATCGGTAATAACGTAAAGGCATCATGAACTACAAATGCCTCCGTTGTCCGATTTAAGTCAAGTGATGCCTGAAACTACATAAAAATGACATACAATACTGGTATATCATTTCATACTAATATCACTAGTGCTTTGTGAACAGATATTGCTGAGGCTACGAATCAGAGAATGCTAATAACTATGTCAGGTAATGTCGGTATTGGTACTAACTCCCCACAGAAGATACTACATATCAAGAATAATCAGACATGAGCATGAACATCTGCCTTGAGAGTAGATAATTGAGGAACGGCATGAAATGAAGTATGAGTAGAATTTTTTGGTTCACCAACAGATACAACAACCTCCACAAGAACATGAAGGATATATTGAGTATTTGACGGAACATCATTTCCAAGCTCACGTCTAACATTACAATCAATGACGACTGGTGATGTATTAGTCGATACATTGACGGTAAAAGGTGGGAATGTAGGGGTAGGGACGAATAGTCCAACATCACTACTTCAAATTTCTTCTCGATTTAAATTTGACACGACAGGTCGAATGGATTGGGGAGTCTCCGCAAATCAATGAGCTTTATCTTGGGATGTAGGGAAGGTACTGATTTATTGATCGTCGGGAAATGATGTGCAAATAAGTGCCAATGGGATTGGTAGTAATCAATTATATCTCAAAACTGACGGCACTATAGGTATTGGAAGTAATACACCATGAGCAAAGCTCGATGTATATAATAATAATAACCGGGTCGCAAGGTTTACGCAACAAGCTACATCACTCAGTAATTGAGTCTATACTGTTATGATAGACTCGACAGCTCACTCAAGTAATATTACTTCAGCGTGAGCATTTTCAGTCAATGTAAATTCGGGTATGGCATTTGCAATCGCGTGAAATGCAAATATTGGAATATGAGTAAACTCATTCGGTGGCTGAGTCAGGGTAATATCAATAGCCGATGCAACAACAGTCCCAACAACAAATCCAACGTGATGAGGAATCCTGTATGTAGAATCATGAGCATTAAAGTACAGAGGGTCTTCTGGTACAGTAACTACTATCGCTAACGCTTAATTATATGAAATACACAACAACAGCAACACTCACCATTAACACATGAACAGATATTGATGATTCTGATATTATCAATATAGCCAAGAATCAAATACTTCTTGAGCCAGCATCTCAAATCCAAAACGAATCTTGAGAACTCATAGAAAATCCCGCTCATAAAGAATGGGAAAATATGAGTGTAGACACAGCACTTAATGCAATTTTCGAGGCTTTTTGCAAGGCACCATTTGCGGAAAGAATTGGACAGGCTATTACTCAGGAAGCAAAACGAGAGGCAGAAGCTCAGGCAAATGCACTCGGTAGTGCTATGGCACAATATGTCTCGGATAATATGACCTTTACTAACTAACTTTTTTACTATGACACCTCAAGAACTCTGAATAATCAATTTCATACTTCAAATAGACTGAGACAAGGCAAGAGTATTCCCTTTTGACCAACTCGCAACAGCGATGGAAATATTCAAAAAAATAAAAGCACACACGAAAGATGATGTTTTTGTCGAGTGAGAGGTAGAATTTACTACAGAAGAGAAATTTATCTTGCTAGAACTTATGAAAAACATACAATTTTCTGTAATACAAGCAGAACACGCGATGTCTCTATATGAAAAACTTAAATAGGAATAATTAAAATATGGCACAACTCGATAAAATCTTTACAGCATTCTGGATGAACACAGCGACAGCCCCATGAACACCACTTACGGGGCTTTCAGCGACTATCACAATCAGAGATACAAATGGAAATGTGGCAGTAAACGCACAGCCAATGACAGAAGTTGGAGGTGGTTGGTATAAGTATGAATTTACGGCAATGGATGTAACAAAAGACTATCTTGTTACCTATAATCCATGAGCTACTGCATATATAGAGTCAGGAGTTACAGACAAAAGAATGGCTAATTTGGATAGTGCTATTACTGATATTAGAACAGGGAGATGATTTAGTGTAGATTTATCACCAATAACTAGATGACTCGGAAATATATCTAAACAAATCTCTAGTATTAAACTTGAAGAAAGGGAAGTAGATTTAAACCCTATATTGGAGAAGATTGATGAAATCAAAATACCAGAATTTCCAGAATTGCCTACATTCGAAGAAAAAGAGGCTAAAAAGCTATTAAAACTCGTCAATACGCTCGATAAAAAGATATCAGAGTATATTGACTCGGTAAATCAATCAAAAGAAGAACTGAGCGAAATAGCTGATGAATTCACCAAGCTCGAAATGGAGGAAAGAATGAAAGAAATCGAATACGAAAAAGAAAAAAAGATGGAAGAAGAGGAAAGAAAGAAAATGGAAGAGGAAGAAGATAAAAAACTACTTGAAGAAATAGCGAAAGAATTTGATAAATTGGAAGAAGAGGATAAAATAGAAAAGAAAAAAGAGTTAGAGCAAGAATTAAAGGAAAAAGAAAAGGAAATAAAAGAAATCCAAAAAGAACTTAACTCTCTAGAATAATGGCAACACAAACAGAACTCCAACAGGCATTAGCTCTCAAAAAAGCTAATCGTAACATGACAGTACGAGATGCAGTATCTCAAGTAAAGCAAACAGCACCTATTGCTAATGCCCCAATAGCATGACAACCACCAGCTATTACTCCTCTTCCTACTGAGACTCAAGCTCCTGAGAAAACCACAGCACAACTTAACCAAGAGCAACTCCTGAGAAATCAGGCGAAAGTACAAGGGGAAATTCTTGCATGAACACGACCAGAGGTATGAACGACACCTGAAAATGCAGTTACTCCAACTCCTACAACTCCTCCCGTTACAACTCCCGTTACAACTCCTACAACTTCTCCAGAGGTAAAGACTCCAGAAGTAAAGAAGGAAACAAAAGACACTACAGTTCCTCCAGTTATACCTAAAACAGTAGACTGAATCTATAATGCTATTGCAAGTGGACAAGTATTGACAGATGATATACTCAGAACTCCACAATACAAACAGGCAAAACAAAGATTTGATGCAGTAGGAAAGTTTGGTGCAATGACTGTACAACAACTTGCTGATAGCATAAAACAAGGACAAATCACAACAAGTGCATCTTCTGCACTTGCAAATAATCCAAACTACCAACTAGCTCGACAAAAGGTAGATACCGAAAACAAGAATAAGATGTTGAATAACGTCTATTCTACTTTTGCAACTGGAAAAGAACTTGTAATTGAAAATCCAGTAGAGTCTATAAGTGATAAACTCATAAGTAAATACTGACTTGATACAAACGAGTCAAGAAATCTCTACCAAGAAATAGTTAAAAATGATGCTGACGTTGTTAATTATGCAAAACAGCTATCTGACGTAAATAAGCAGATTGCAGATACAACAAAAATTATAAATGATGGATATAAAGAAATCCGAAAAAACTATGGTGGAAAACTCTCAGCTTCACAGCTTATAGCTTATATGTGAAGTCGTTTTCGAGATGCAACTGAATTGCTTTCTAGTCTCAATACAACAAAAGACTATCTCAAAGCTGACCTAGAAACAGCAAGTGATTTAGCTATGGGAGAATACAATGCTAGTATAAAAGATATGGAGCGTTCCGATGCTATACGTAATGCTCTCTTTAGTGCTGAGCTTTGACTTTATACAGAAGGCCAAAAACTTAAACTTCAAGCTGACTTTGCTAAACAACAAGCAGAACAAGCTATGAATGACCCATTGACAGCAGTTACCTCACTTGTAGATGAATACAAGAAACAAGGCATTCCATTTACTCGCTCTACTCAAGAAATGGTACGAGAAGCACAGGCATACGTTGCAGGTGGTGGAAATCTTGCGGATTATCTTACACAACTTCAAACGACTATACAA
>ERZ650311.865-NODE-865-length-16790-cov-8.661966_pt1 | contig 16790 bp, 14 predicted proteins | sample MGYA00376247_ERZ650311 | MGnify/ENA primary metagenome ERZ650311 (study PRJEB26733, sample SAMN07839324) | wastewater metagenome | biome: small river; feature: stream; material: water | place: USA: North Carolina | collected 2016-07-28 ... | reverse complement strand
ATCTGCACCATCTACGACTCGGTGGTCATAAGAAAGTCCAAGATAAACCATTGAACGAATAGCGATTGTTTCGCCACCATCTTCGCCACGAACAACCATTGGACGCTTTACAACTGCACCAAGGCCAAGGATTGCAACCTGTGGTTGATTGATGATTGGGGTATCGAAGAGCGCTCCACGTGAACCGGTGTTGGTGAGAGTAAATGTTCCACCGCCGAGTTCATCTGGTGTGACCTTGTTATCGCGAGTACGAGCTGCAAGATCTGCAATCTTACGTGCAACGCCACCCATGTTGAGATCGCCTGCATTGTGAATGACTGGAACGAGAAGTCCGCGCTCTGTATCGACGGCAATTCCAAGATGCTCTGCACCATGATAAATAATCTGATCGCCTTCGACAGATGAGTTCAACACTGGGTGCTGCTTCAATGCTTCACATGCAGCAACGGCAAAGAATGGAAGGAATGAGAGCTTGACGCCTTCACGCGCTTCGAATGATGCCTTTGCACGATCGCGAAGGCGAGCAATCTTTGTAACATCTACTTCGATAACAGTTGTCAGCTGAGCTGAAACTTGAAGTGACTCAACCATGCGAGCTGCAATAACTTTACGAAGACGTGACATGGTCACTGTTGTCCCGCGAAGCGGTGATGCTGCAACTGGAGCAGGTGCTGCCTTTGACGCAATTTCTGAAGTCGAAACTTGAGCCGGAACCCCTGCCACAGCATTGACAGCTGGTGCTGCGGACACAACATCTTCACGACGAATACGTCCACCGACGCCGGTGCCACGAACTGATGCAAGGTTTACGCCGAGATCATTGGCGAGCTTGCGGACAATAGGAGTGACATATGCATCAGCTGGCTGCGAGACAGGAGCTGCTGCAACTGGCGCAGGAGTGGCAACTGGCGCAGGCATTGATGCAACTACTGGTGTTGTAGGAGCAGCAGGTGCTGGTGGGGGAGTAACAGGTGCTGCAGCAACTGGTGCCGGTGCAGCAGGAGCCGGAGTTGATGCAACCGCACCACCTGCAGCGCCCACGAGTGCAAGACGTGCACCAACTGGAACAGTTGTATCTACCGGAACATCAATTGCAAGAAGCACACCTGCAACTGGTGAAGGAATCTCGGTATCAACCTTGTCAGTTGAAACTTCGAGCAGCGCTTCATCGACTGCGACTGAATCGCCTACGTTCTTAAGCCAACGTGTGACTGTTCCCTCTGAAACAGATTCACCGAGCGCTGGCATTGTGATCACTGTGCCAGTTGATGATGCAGCTGCAGCAGGTGCTGTTGGAGCTGCTGGCGTTTCAACTGCCACGACTGGAGTTTCCACAACAGGTGTTGCGGGAGCTGGAGGGGGAGTTGGGGTAGCGGGAGTTTCTACAACAGGCGCCGCTGGAGCTGGTGCTGCAGAACCTGCTGCGCCATCTGCAATCACTGCAAGCTCGGCACCGACTGGAACAGTCTGATCAACGCCGACAACAATCTTCTGCAATACACCAGCAACTGGTGAAGGAATCTCGGTATCAACTTTGTCGGTCGAGACTTCGAGGAGTGGTTCATCGACAGCGACGTGATCGCCCTCTGCCTTGAGCCAACGTGTAACAGTTCCTTCGCTCACGGATTCGCCGAGTGCTGGCATCGTTACTGAAAATGACATTTCTATTCTCCTCTATTAACCGTGTGCGTGAAGTGGCTTGCCGGCAAGTGCAAGGTGCGCTTCGCCCATAGCTTCGGACATTGTTGGGTGTGCATGGATAAGAGGAGCTACATCATCTGCAGTTGCCTCCCAGTTAAAGATCAATTGCGCTTCTGCAAGAAGTTCACCGACGCGAGCACCAACCATATGAATTCCAAGAACTGGACCATTCTTCTGTGCAACGAGCTTGATAGAACCAGCAGTCTTCAAAATCTGAGCCTTGCCATTACCCGCGAGGTTGTAATCAACTTCAACTACGTCGTAACCGCGTTCCTTCGCCACCTTGGTGGAGAGGCCAACTGATGCTACCTCTGGCTCTGAGTAAGTAACGCGTGGAACACCGTCGTAGTTGATTGGGCGTGGATTCAAACCAGCGACAGTCTCTGCAACGAGGATTCCTTCTTGGAAGCCAACGTGTGCAAGCTGAAGAGTCGGAATGATGTCGCCGACTGCAAAGATTCCAGGAACATTGGTGCGGCAGTGATCATCAACGAGGATGTATCCACGATCCATCGCGATGCCTGCCTCTTGATATCCGATGCCATCTGTCACAGGACCACGTCCAACCGAGACAAGGAGAACATCTGCAGAGAACTCACGTCCATCTTCCAGCGTCACCGTGACAGCGTCTGGATTGACGCGGTGAGATTTAAATTTAATTCCGAGTTCGAAGTTGATACCGCGCTTGCGGAATGCGCGCTCTAGCAACTTCGATGAAGACTCATCTTCGAGCGGAACCAAGTGGTTGCTACCTTCGATGATGGTGACATCTACGCCAAATGACTTCCAGACGGATGCGAATTCACAGCCGATTACTCCACCGCCGAGAACGATGGCGCTCTTTGGAATGTAATCAAGTTTGGTGCCATGGTCTGAAGTAATGACGCGATGGCCATCGATATCGAGACCTGGGATTGTGCGCGCATAAGAACCAGTTGCAAGGACAATGTTCTTGCCGGTGTACTGCTGGCCATTGACTTCAACGGTGTTGTTATTGACGAGGCGACCTTTGCCTTCGATGTAAGTCACGTTGCGAGACTTGATCAGACCTTGCAATCCCTTGTAGAGGCCGGCAATCACGCCATCTTTGTAGGTGTTGACGCCATTAATATCGATTGAGTTGAGGGTCGCATTGACGCCGAATACATGTGATTCGCGTGCGCTATCGGCGACTTCACCCGCATGGAGGAGCGCCTTCGTCGGGATACATCCGCGGTGTAAGCACGTGCCGCCGACCTTGTCTTGTTCGATGAGTGCAACTGTGAGACCAAGTTGTGCACCACGAAGAGCTGCTGCGTAACCGCCGCTGCCGCCACCGAGGATGACAAGATCAAAATTCGACATTGAGTAACTCCTAAACCTTGCGGGAAAGACCTTCAACGCCCATATCTTGCCAGCCTTGGGCGTGGATGACTAACTCGAGGGGAGTCTGCTGCCTCACTCTTAAGGATTACTTGGCTGCGGCAATAGCCATCTCAACAAGTGAGCGAAGGGCCACACCGGTGCCGCCGACCGGGGTATATCCGTGCGGCTGCGCATCGTTATAGGCAGGACCTGCAATATCGAGGTGGAGCCAAGGCAGGTCATCCGATACGAACTCCTTGAGGAAGAGGCCAGCGACCAACATGCCGCCCATTCGCTCTCCCATATTGGCGATATCTGCCACCGGTGAATCAAGGCTTGGACGTAGATCTGCTGGAAGTGGCATTGGCCAGAATGATTCGCCAGAAATCTTTGTGATCTCCATAAACTCGGAAGAGAACTCTTCGTTATTCGTCATGACAGCGCTGGTGCGCTTTCCGAGAGCAACAACTTGATGTCCAGTAAGTGTTGCAACATCGATGATGGCATCAATGTCTCCAGCTTCTTGAGCCTTCACCAAAGCATCTCCAAGAACGAGGCGACCTTCTGCATCTGGATTGATTACTTCGACAGTCTTTCCACCATAAATGGTGATGATGTCTGAAGGGCGAGTTGCATGATCGCTCACCATGTTCTCTGCCAATGGTGCCCAGGCATCGATTGCAACAGGAATCTTTAAGAGCGCACATGCGATTGCAGTCGCACAGACAGCAGCCGCGCCAGACATATCTGACTTCATCGCCTCCATGCCAAGTGCTGGCTTAAGTGCAAGGCCACCAGTATCGAAGGTAATTCCCTTACCAACGTATGCATACTTCTTCTTGGCCTTGACGCCCTTAGGTGTGTAGGAAACGTGGAAGAGACGTGGTGGATTGGAAGATCCTTGACCGACTCCGATGATTCCACCGAAGCCCTTTGACTTTAACTGTGAATCAGTCATCGTTGAAACTTTAAGTCCGATAGATGCACCACCAGCAGCCTTTACTGCATCAGACATCATGGAACAGAACGATGCTGGAGTTAAGTGGCTTGGGGGAGTATTAATCAGGTCGCGCACCAAGTTGGTGTACTTCGAAATAACCTCCGCATGGTGGGCAAGTGCTTTTGCATCTGCTCCAGTAACTAGCGATGAGTAAACGGTGATGGTCTTGAGTGGATTCTTCTGGGCTGACTTTGTGGAACCACGGAATTGGTCGAAGAGGTAGCTACCTAATCCAGCGCCTTCAGCAACTGCCTTCACTGCAGATGGTGAATTAGCAGGCAGCGCGAAGGTGGCGCTTGAATTTCCAGCAAGGCTACGTGCTGCTGCACCTGCTGCGCGGCGAAGAGTTTCGTCGCTATATGTGGACTGCGCCTTTCCGAGTCCGGTGAAGACCATGAGGCGGGTAGTAGTTCCAGGGATACGAATTACTTCATCGCTCTTACCTGTTGCGCCCATGTCGTTGAGCGTTGCAATCAGTGCCTTGCTATCGATGGCGAGGTCGCCTGACTCAATTTGAAGCGCGCCCTTACCTGACTTGATCGCCACGCCAACGACGAGGACATCGTCCTTAAGAATTCCGTCGGAAATTTTAATCGTCGACATGGTGCTCCTTTGCTCTACTTCACCTATTTCAATGCGGGGTAAGTGTAAGTTCTCCATGTGAAAAACTCACCATTGCACCAGAAGCACCTCGACCTCAACGCCAAGATGGCCGATTTCGGCGGTTGGTTAATGCCCATTGAGTATCCAGGCGCCGGCGTTCTCGCCGAGCACACCGCAGTTCGCGAGCGGGTCGGTCTCTTCGACGTCTCTCACCTGGGCAAGGCGAGCGTAAAAGGTGAAGGCGCACTTAACTTTCTCAACACCCAGACAACGAACGACATCAATCGAATCGCAGACGGTCAGGCTCAATACACAATGCTCTGCAATCCAGATGGCGGCGTTGTTGATGACCTGATTGTTTACCGCAATTCAGTTGACGATCTCTTTCTCATTCCTAATGCATCAAATACAACTGAAGTAGTTTCAATTATCACGGCAGCTGCACCAGCGGGAATCGAGGTAAAGAATCGGCATGAAGATTATGCAGTCCTCGCACTTCAAGGTCCGAAAGCTTTCGCCGTAATCGAATCACTTGGTGTGGTGCCGACAATGGATTACATGGCATTTGATCATGTCTCAATCGCGGGCTGTGATGTCATTCTCTGCCGCACCGGATATACCGGTGAACATGGTTATGAACTTGTTCCTCGCTGGGAAGATGCCGCAAAGGTATGGGACGCTCTTGTCGAAGCGATGAAGCCATTTGAAGGTTTGATCTGCGGACTTGGTGCTCGCGATACCTTGCGCACCGAGATGGGTTACCCGCTACACGGACATGAACTCTCACTTGAAATAACTCCAGTTCAGGCAGGTTCTAACTGGGCTGTTGGTTGGAAGAAAGAGACCTTCCGTGGCCATGAAATTCTTCGCAAGGAACGTGAGGCTGGGCCTCGCCGCATCTTGCGCGGTCTGCAATCTACCGATCGCGGAATTCCTCGCGCCGGTATGGAGGTAAAGAACTCGGATGGCGCAGTTGTTGGCGTGGTTACTAGTGGAACATTCTCGCCATCGCTGAAAAAGGGAATTGCCTTGGCGCTGGTGGAGCCTACCTACGTTGTGGGCGACTCACTAATTGTTGATGTTCGTGGAAGAGATTCAGTGTCAACAGTCGTTGCGCTACCGATGGTTGAGTCGCACGTCCGCTAATTCGCGGAATTCAACTTCAGTAACAAAAGCTGCCTTGTGGCGTGCGCGACGTAAGGCATTAAGGGCAGATTTTCCAGCAATCGAAATCAAGGTCACCGTCAAGATTGCGCGCGGAATATCCCATGCAAGTGCAGAGATGTAGTGATACGAGATGAAGTTTGAAATATTTTGAGAAAGTGGCGCTCCCGCGCGATAAGAGAGTTCGGTACCGGAACCTAGAGACCACGGCCAAAATTGCAGATCCATCATGATTCCGAAGAATTCACTTGCGGCGGCCCCGTATATGGCAAGCAAAATAATTTCGAATCGGCCGCGTATTTTCTGCGGAATTAGTCCTACGCCAAATCCAATCAGTGCCGCTGCAAAGACCTGATATCCAAGCCACGGTCCAATACCTCCAGTAAGGAGAGCGGATAGCAACATGCTGATTGCACCGAGCAGAAAACCAAAGGTTGGTCCCATGACCCGAGCCGACAGAATCAGTGCAAACCACATCGGTTCAATACCAATTGCACCAATGCCTAGTGGGCGTAATGCTGCAATTAAGGCAGAGAGAATTCCCAAGAATGCAACATTCTTCGAACCGAGATCATCGTTAGCAACGAGAATGACAGTTAGCGCAACGGAGATGAGTGAAGCTGCAAGAAAGAACCAACCTGCATGATGAGATTGGGATTGTTCGGTGACAAAGAAAGGCCAGAAGAATCCAAGGAGAGCGATGGGAATGAGCAGTGAGATCGCACTCTTTCTCAATAGATTCATTCGTTGCTTGCCTTAGAGCGTAGTACATCTCCTACGGTAAGCCAGCGGCGGGGTGACATCACCTTTGCAACTTGTGGTGCAAACGCTGGGGAAGCTAACAGCACATCAAGTGTCGGACCATCAGCAACTTTCTCGCCATCGGCGAGGAAGGCTGTTCTATCGGCAACTTCAGCGACAATTTCAACATCGTGTGTTGCCATCAGTACTGCAACACCATCTTCGTGAGATCGGTGATGAAGTAATGCCATCAACCGATTCTTTGCTTCGTAATCGAGTCCGCGAGTAGGTTCATCGAGAATTAAGATCTCTGGTGATCCTGCTAAAACGATAGCGAGAACGAGCGTAAGACGTTCACCCTCTGAGAGGTCACGAGGATGTGAACGCTCGGAGATTGTTGGAAGCATTTCGTGTAGAGATGACAAAGTAGTTCCGGACGCAAGCTTGTTATCTGCATCTGCCTGAGCACACTCTGCACCGACTGAGGTTTTATAGAGAAGGTCCCCAGGTTCCTGCGGTATGTAACCAATTCGCTTGGATCGTTCACTTTGCTTCACATCTTGAATGAGGTTTCCGTTTAGAAGAACTTCGCCGGCGGATGGTGCTAATACGCCAACAGCGCACTTGATAAGTGAACTCTTGCCAGCGCCATTGCGGCCCATCAGTGCAGTTATTTCACCAGACCGTATATCTAAATCGATATCTTTCAGGGCTTTCTTTGCTTCATATGTCGCGTTGACTCTTTTTAATGACAGGGCGATTGCTCCTGGCTTAAACGGAGTTCGCACAGAATCTGGCAGTTCATCTCTGAGCGCTTGCGTATTGCGTCTGACTTCTCGAGTACTCGTCCCGATCTCGCTTAATCCAAGTTCACGAGAGAGGCGAACTATTGGTGGTACCAAGTCGGTCTTCTTCAAAATTTCACTTGGCTCACCGATGGAGCTTGCGCCATCTCCCTCAATCAAGAGGATGCGGTCGACATATCCAATTACTCGCTCAAGTCGGTGCTCGGCAAGGATGACAGTGACACTGAGGTCATGAACAAGTCGATGCAAGATGGCGAGAATTTCCTCTGATGCAACTGGATCGAGTGCGCTAGTAGGTTCGTCGAGTACCAAAACCTTGGGATGCATCACAAGTGCAGATGCAATGGCAAGACGCTGTTGCTCACCACCACTTAAGGTGGCGATAGTGCGATTACGTAAGGGAGCAAGACCAACTTGATCTAGCGCTTCTTCCACTCGCTTGCGCATGACATCAGGGTGAAAGTTGAGTGATTCCATGCCGAAGGCAAGTTCATCTTCGACGGTATCTGTAACAAATGTGGCTAGTGGATTTTGACCGACGATTCCGACGATGCCAGCTAATTCTCCCGGCTTCGTAGTTCTGGTGGACTTGCCATCGACAATAATTTCTCCGGCGAGGATTCCACCTGTGTGATGGGGGACAAGCCCATTGATCAAACGTAAAAGTGAGGATTTTCCAGATCCGGTATGGCCCATTACTAGCACCATTTCGCCTTCGCTGATTTCAAAGGAGAGGTTTTCAATCACTGTTGTGGTTGAGTGAGGATAAATCAAAGAAACTCTTGAGAATGTAATCACAACGAGACCATCGCAATCGCCACAATAAAACCGGTAGCTATCACCGACACGTCGCGTACTGAATATGTAATGGGGCGGTAACGACTTTGCTTCTTTGATTGCCCAAAACCACGCGCTTCCATCGATTCAGCGAGGGCCACTGCTCGACTCAAACTTTCCTCTAGCAAAGGAATAGCAATACGAGAGATTCTTGGCTTCACACCACTTCGTAAAAATTGCGCTTGGCGAATCCGGGATATAGCTGAGATGAGTTGCGGGAATACTGATGTAGCAATGGTGAGGGTTACGCCGATCTGATACACCTTTGATGGAAGTACTCGGAGCAATTTATGGGGACTTGTGACTGAGTTTGCGGCGCCGAAGAGCGCAATGACAGCGGCGATGATCAGGCCTTCATGGAGAGAAGAGATAACTCTTTCGCGAGTGACATCACCGCCGAGACGAATACCTGGAAGCCAGGATGGAAGTGTGATTCGAGGCAAGGTGAAGATGACTTCTCCAATTCGGGGAACGCCAATCACAATTCCAGTGATGGCTCGAATCACCAAGAGAATTAAGCCTGCGAGAAGTGCCCATTGAAAACTCTTCCGCCATGGACCTTCATCTCGACGTTGATGAACTATGAGAGCCGCTCCACCCACGGCAACAGCAGCACTGATAGCGCTATCTGATGCAACGACACCTATAGCAAGGGCGGTAAAGAGCCCCCAGAAGGTGAGTGGATGAAACGGCTCCATCTAGTTCTTACTTCTTAACGAGAGAAGCTGGCGTTGAAATCTCAACACCGCACTCTTTTGCGGGATAATTGTTGAATCCGCAGATTAAGCCAGAGTCAGCTTGGCGAACGTTGATTTCTTGGGCAAGAACATCGATTCCTTGAGATTCCTTTGATGTCACTACGCAGCGAACGATTGTCTTCTGAATTTTTTCGCCCTTTGGTGCGTAGGCCTTTCCACCAAAATCAATGACAAGTCCGATGCGCTTCAAGCCAGCTTCTGGCTTTGTCTTTCCGCAGATGGATGCGAAGTTTGGCTTTACTGAAGGGGGCGTAGATGGCACATCATCGCTGGAGAAGGTAAAGATCCAACCTTCAACCGAACCATCGGCGATATCTACAGTTGGACCTGTCATTGCAGCTTTCCACGCTGTTGCTTTCGGCGCTGCTTGGTAATAACCCCAATAGCGCCAACCTTTAGTGGCAGCGTCGGCTGATGGGAGAAGTGTTTGGGAGAAGAGTGTCGCAATCAAAGTTGCGATCAGTGTTGTTTTTTTCATTCTGGAGCTCCTAGAAAATCAGAGTCTCACAGGGGTAGCGAGCAAAGGTTGTGAACCATTACGACTACGCCCCGCAAACCTCGGCGGGTGTTGGTCTAGTTGGATGCATCAGGTAATCCGACTTAAGTGAGAACACTCTTACGGTTGCGGGTCAGCGTCGGAATTGCACCGAACTTCCCCTAAGACATCCAGGTACTGCTTATTCAGTTATGTGCGAAGGCAATCATATGAGTATTGCATTGGCAACCACCAACTCACCCCATACGATGCACACATGGAATATCGCCGCCTTGGTTCAACTGGAATGTATGTCTCAGAGATTTCTTATGGAAATTGGGTTACGCACGGTTCTCAAGTAGAGGCTGAGGCTGCCAACAAGTGCGTAAAGGCGGCCCTCGATGTCGGTATCACCACTTTCGATACAGCCGATGTTTATGCCGGCACCAAAGCTGAAACTATTTTGGGTAAGGCACTAAAGGGAGTTCGTCGTGAATCATACGAACTCTTCACCAAGGTTTATTTTCCAACTGGTGAAGGCAAGAACGACCGGGGACTTTCTCGCAAACACATCATGGAGAGCTGCCATGCATCGCTGAAGCGCCTTAACACCGATCACATTGATTTGTACCAGGCACATCGCTTTGACTTTGAAACACCGCTAGAAGAAACTCTGTCAGCGTTCGACGATTTGATTCGTCAAGGAAAAGTTTCATATATCGGTTTCTCCGAATGGAATGCGCAGCAAATAAAAGATGCGCTCAAGATTCAAGATGCACGTGGATATACACGATTTGTATCAAGCCAGCCACAGTATTCAGCACTCTGGCGAGTAATCGAAGCTGAGGTAGTTCCGCTCTCTCGCAAAGAGGGAATCGGTCAGATCGTCTGGTCGCCGATGGCGCAAGGAATTCTCACCGGAAAATATCTTCCTAACGCAAAGGTTCCGGCTGGTTCTCGAGCAACTGATAAGAAGAGCGGCGCTAACTTCATTTCACGGTGGATGCGCACTGAGGTTCTGGATGCAGTTCAGCGATTAAAGCCAATAGCTGACGAATCAGGGTTGACCATCGGCCAACTTGCTCTGGCATGGGTATTGGCAAATGACAATGTCTCTTCAGCAATTATGGGCGCAACCAAACCATCACAGGTAAAAGAGAATGCAAAAGCTTCTGGGGTAAAGCTGAGTGCTGATCAATTAAAGGCGATTGATAAGGCGCTTGGAAACCTACCCGAGCGCGACCCAAAGAAGAATGTAAGCCCGCAACCGCGCGCTTAATTAAATCTTGGTGCCGGCCTTAACCTGAGGTTTTGGAGTGCGCATACGACGCATTTGAGTTGAGCGTAGCCATCCGTAGAGACCTAAACCGCGAAGGTTGGTGTCAGGAAACTTTGCTGCAACCAGCTTTTTAATCTTTCGGTTAAGGCGCACGCCATCAAGAACTGAAATCAAAAGAACGCTGTACATGATTGCAATTGAAATCAACTGAGTCATCGGAACTTGTGGAAGACCCTCGGCGTTCTTTGTTGCCTTGGTTGGAATCATGGTCAAAATCAAAACCACGAAAATAATCGGCAAGAAATACTCGCCAACGGAGCGACGTGAATCGATGTAGTCGCGAACGAACTTACGTGCCGGTCCGCGATCGCGAGCAGGAAGTGCGTTCTCATCTCCGCGCATATATGCAGCACGTGCAGCCAGACGAGCCGCCTTAGCCGCTTCGCGAGCACGCTTCTTCTCTTCTTTGGTCTTGATAGGAGCAAGTGTGTGGTGCTTCTGAGTAGCCTCGCGACGCTTAGGGGTCGGACGGCCCTTCTTCGATTCAGTCATATCTGAACTATAGGGCGAGCATTTGCTCTAGAGCGAGTTTTGAATAGCGTGATGTCTCTTCATCAACTGTAATCTCGTTGACGACCTGACCCTTAACGAGAGATTCAAGGGCCCAGACCAAGTGAGGCAAGTCGATGCGGTTCATCGTTGAGCAATAGCAGACGGTGCGATCGAGGAAGTAGACCTTCTTATCAGGATTCTGCGCTGCAAGCCGACCGACCAAGTTGAGCTCGGTTCCAACGGCCCATTGCGTTCCAGGAGCTGACTCCGAAACGGTCTTAATAATCTTTTCAGTGCTTCCAACAACATCGGCAGCTGCGACAACATCGTTCTGACATTCAGGGTGCACGATGATGTTAATTTCAGGGATTCGAGTACGGAAGTCATCGATTGACTGCTTTGTAAATCGACCATGAACAGAACAGTGTCCGCGCCAGAGAATCATCTTTGCATTCTTAATCTCATCTTCGGTCAAGCCGCCTTGCGGTTTCCAGGGATTCCATACGACGCAATCATCGAGTGATAGTCCTAAATCCTTTACTGCGGTATTGCGACCCAGATGTTGATCGGGGAGGAAGAGCACCTTTTCGGCCTTGGCAAAAGCCCAGCGAAGTGTCTTCTCTGCATTTGATGAGGTGCAGATAGTTCCGCCGTGTTTTCCGGTGAAGCTCTTAATGGCTGCAGAGGAATTCATATATGTCACCGGAACGGTCTTACCCGCAATTCCAAGTTTCTCTAAATCTTTCCAACATTGGTCTACTTGCGCAGCAGTTGCCATATCAGCCATAGAACAACCAGCTGCGAGATCAGGAAGAATTACCTTTTGGTGTGGACCGGTGAGAATATCTGCGCTCTCGGCCATAAAGTGAACGCCACAGAAGATGATGTATTCAGCACTCGATTGGGCCGCGGCTGCCTGAGCTAATTTGAAAGAGTCGCCAGTGATATCGGCGAATGCAATTACTTCATCTCGCTGATAGTGGTGGCCGAGAATCAACGCTCGTGAACCAAGGGCCTCTTTCGCAGCCTTTGCTCGAGCAACAAGTGTGGGATCGCTCGCCTCTGGCAAATCTCCGGTGCAAGAAACGCCGCGTTCCGAGAGCAGGTCTTTGCCCTGTCCAAGGAGGAGGAGATCGGCCAGACGTGGCGTTGCAGACATATCCGTATTCTCGTGGCTTTCGACTCGCAACGGCAACCCGACGCGGGTATTGTTTGGCACATGACAACAGAGACAAGCCAGACCGTAAACCTCACAACCGGCATCGCATTGACAGATGCTGCATCAGCAAAGGTTGCATCACTGCTTGCACAGGAAGGTCGCGATGACCTCTATCTCCGCGTTGCAGTTCAGCCAGGTGGATGCTCAGGCCTTCGCTACCAGCTCTACTTCGATGATCGCTCACAAGAGGGTGACATCACACGCGAATTCGGTGCGGTAAAGGTTGTCGTCGACAAGATGTCAGATCCATACCTCATGGGCGCAACAGTTGATTTTGTAGACACAATTGAGAAGCAGGGCTTCACAATTGATAATCCCAACGCACAAGGTTCATGTGCGTGTGGCGATTCCTTCAACTAATTCCTGCACCCTGTAGTTAAATCCACCCATGAGAATTGGCGTGGCAGGTTCAGTAGGTCTTGATCATTTAATGACTTTCCCAGGAAAATTCACTGACTCACTTGTTGCGGGATCTCTTGAAAAAGTTTCCCTCTCATTTCTTGTAGATGGCCTAGAAGTTCGTCGCGGGGGATGTGCCGCAAATATCGCATTCGGAATGGCCAATTTAGGTCTTTCGCCGATCCTCATCGCAGCGGTTGGAAAAGATTGGACTGATTACGACGCATGGCTTTCACGTCACGGTGTTGATACTTCACATGTATTAATCTCAAAAGAGCAGTACACCGCACACTTCACCGTTACTACGGATACCGAACTCAATCAGATCGCATCCTTCTTTCCAGGTGCAATGTCGGAGGCTCGCAATATTGAGCTCCAACCAATCATGGATAAGACCGGACGATTTGATCTGCTCGTGATTTCTCCGGATGACCCAGAGGCGATGTTGCGCCACACTGAAGTTGCTTTAGCCAACAATATTCCTGTCGCCGCAGATCCTTCTCAGCAGATGGCTCGCATGACAGGTGAAGAGATTCGTAAGCTCATTGATGGTGCGACATATCTCTTTATGAATGAATATGAGCTCGCGCTGGCGATTCAGAAGACTGGATGGAGCGACCACGAAATTCTTCAGCGAGTAAAGCATCGCGTCATCACACAAGGTTCAGCTGGTGCTCGCGTTGAAAGCATCGATGGTGAATTTATTGAAGTCACCTGTGCAAAAGAGAAAGCAAAGATCGATCCGACCGGCGTTGGAGATTCATTCCGTTCTGGTTTTGTTGCTGGCCTTGCGTGGGGACTTAGCCATGAGCGCTGTGCTCAGCTTGGTTCAATGATTGCGACATATGTCATTGAAACTATGGGAACTCAGGAATATCGCTTTACTAAAGATGAATTTGTAGCTCGATTTACTGATGCATATGGAGACGAAGCAGCTGCTGAAGTAGCTGCACATTTAGCTGCGTAAATTCTCCAAAGTTATCTTCAGCGTTGCGACGAGCTCTTTAATACTTTCTTGAGTGTGGCCTTCATGAATTGTGATGCGAAGGTGTCCTGGAGTTGGATATCCCATAGCGGCAATCACGTGGCTCGGAGTCAGATCTTCCGGCGAACAGGCAGAGCCAGCATCGACTGCAAAATTTAACGGCAAGAGGGTTCTTAAGAGCTCTTCGCTCGAGATTTCTTCGATGACAATGGAGAGGTGATTGGATGCCGATTCATCTGCTTCACCAAGCACTGTTACTCCTGAAAGAGACTTCAACTCTTGGGCGGCAAAGTTTCTCAGCGAAACAAGATCGCCACTTTTCTTGACTGATTCAGCGAGCGCTACAGCGCTTCCAATCAGAAGTGGAAGTGAGTAACTACCAGGTGTTCGAATGGGCGCGATATGAGGCAGCGGGTACCTAAAATTCTTTCCATCAGTAATTGCGATAAAGCCGATACCTGCCGGGCCTGCGAAAGATGTTGCATCAAAAGTTGTCGCTGAGAATCCCGTCACATAATCCTGGACGGGTAGGGCTCTTGTTGCATCAACTACGACTCGACCTTGGCTCTCACGCCAGTGGTCGATATCTTGCGCAATTCCGGTTTCGCCATTGACTGCTTGCAGAGAAAAGAGCGAATGACTGGAAAGTCGCAGGCCATCTCGAAGAAAGCGTCCGTTGTAATCGACGCCTATTTCAACGACCTCGCCGCTATGGGATCTGGCTACCGCTCGAACCTTTCCGACATCAACGGTCGAGGTAAATAGCTTTGTCTCGGCCTTGAGGAAACCAGCGATCGCGATGAAGTGGGCGAGGGATGGTTCGCCAAGGATTTCAAGGTGTGCAGGTGAGGTGTGGAGATAGTGCGAGATCTCTTCCTTGGCAGCATTGGCTAAATTGGCGGCCCGGCCGGCATCGGTAGAGAGCTTCTTGGGATCAGCCCAACCCTGCTCCAAGGCGGCATAAATAGCCTCTCGGACCGCAGGGGAGAGAGGTGCCTCGGATGTGAAATTTCCTGTGAGGTGAGCCACCTAAGGAAGATTACTCGCCATGCAACGGCTGCGCACATCCGCGACTATCCTTAGCACCATGTCTGCACCTACGAAGCGCACCCTCTTCTGGCTGCTTGGAGCTATTGGCGCCACAGCATTATTGAGCGGTTGCTCATTTGATTCGAACCATGTCTCTGGCCTCGGTTATCCCAAGAATGTCACCAGCGTGAACGACACATCTTTGTCATTGTGGCAAGGAGCGTGGATCACAGCTGGGATTGTTGGCGTCATCACGTTGATCCTCATCTTGTGGCCAGCGATTTTCCATCGCAAGAACGACGCAACCAAGGGTGAGTTCCCAAAGCAGACTCAGTACAACATCCCAATTGAAATTATCTACACTGTTATTCCATTCATTATCGTGGCAGTCCTCTTTTACTTCACTGCAACGAAGGAATCAAAAATCGTTGATCTCAAGACTCCAGCGCAGCACGAGATAGCCGTTGAAGGAATTCAATGGTCATGGCAGTTTGCATATCCAGAAGCGGGTGAGGATGCAGTTGTTACTGGAACACCTGAGAACCCACCAACTCTCTATATGCCACAGGGTGAGAGTGTGCGTTTCACAATTACATCAAACGATGTTGTTCATGGGTTCTGGATTCCAGCATTCATGATTCAGATGCAAAACCTTCCTGACCGTACAAACCATATTCAATTTACAGCGAACAAGCTCGGCACATATCCGGGTCGATGCAACATTCTCTGCGGACGCAACCATGCTCAGATGATCTTCAAGGTGAAGGTCGTAACACCTGAGCAGTATCAGAAGTACCTCGAGACATTGAAGGCAGGCGCATAATGACTACATTTGCAGAGCGTCCAACGATTGCAACTCCACGCCAGGGAGTAGAACGTCGTGAATCATGGGGTAGCCAGTTTGTAAAGACTGTTACTTCAACGGATCACAAGCGCATCGGTTATCTCTACCTTGCGACCTCATTCACCTGGTTCCTTGTCGGTGGTGTCCTCGCGCTCTTCTTGCGCGCAGAACTCACCCGCCCAGGAATGCAGTTCATGAGCAATGAGCAGTACAACCAAATCTTCACAATGCACGGAACAATCATGTTGTTGATGTTCTCAACATCGCTCTTTGTGGGCTTTGCCAACATCATCATGCCACTGCAGATTGGTGCAGCTGACGTGGCATTTCCGCGTCTGAACATGCTCTCTTACTGGCTCTACTTCTTCGGTTCCATCATGGCTGTTGGAGGATTTTTAACTCCGGGTGGCGCTGCATCATTTGGTTGGACTGCATACGCTCCACTTGCCAACGCAACTTATTCACCAGGAATTGGTGGCGACCTCTGGGTCGTCGGTCTTGCAATTTCAGGTCTGGGAACGATTCTTGGTGGCGTTAACTTCATTACAACCATCTTCACCATGCGCGCGCCAGGTATGACGATGTTCCGTATGTCTATCTTCTCTTGGAACACATTGCTCACATCTATTTTGATTCTGCTCGCATTCCCACCATTGGCCGCAGCTCTGCTGGCCCTTGAATCAGATCGCCAATTCGGAACTCATATCTTTGATCCAGCCAATGGCGGAGCGATGCTCTGGCAGCACTTGTTCTGGTTCTTCGGACACCCAGAGGTCTACATCCTTGCCCTTCCATTCTTTGGAATTGTTACTGAGATCTTGCCGGTCTTTAGCCGCAAGCCAATCTTCGGTTACAAGGGTTTGATCGCTGCAACAATCGCAATTGCTGCACTCTCTGTTGCAGTGTGGGCACACCACATGTTCGCAACAGGTCAGGTTCTTCTTCCATTCTTCTCCTTCATGACATTCCTTATCGGTGTGCCAACAGGTGTGAAGTTCTTTAACTGGATTGGAACGATGTGGCGAGGCCATGTCTCATTTGAGACACCTATGCT
>ERZ650311.864-NODE-864-length-16793-cov-13.933086_pt1 | contig 16793 bp, 30 predicted proteins | sample MGYA00376247_ERZ650311 | MGnify/ENA primary metagenome ERZ650311 (study PRJEB26733, sample SAMN07839324) | wastewater metagenome | biome: small river; feature: stream; material: water | place: USA: North Carolina | collected 2016-07-28 ... | reverse complement strand
GGCCCGATCACCAAGGACACCGACCGGCAATGGAACGATGCGGCAACGGAATGGGTCGACCAGTTCGGGAACGACCTCCAGACGGCTGTCGAGAAAGCCACGTCACCGGCCGTCCAGATGGATCCCGCGCTGCGCCAGTACGTCCTGACAGACATCGTCTCCAGAGCGAACCAGCAGGCAGAACGGGCCCGCAACTCGGTCGACACGCTGAAGGCGCTCCGGATCCAGGAGCGCGCCGCCACCGCCCTGAAGGACTCCGGCGCCCAAGAGTTCGGAAAGGTGGGTGCCGCCCGTGCGCTGGCGTTCAAGCGCATCGAGGGACTCATGCCCGTGCTGGCGTACCGGAACCTGATTCGGGCGGCGCAGGACAGGTTGCCGTTCCCGGAGGTGACGTCCGACAAGGTGAAGAAGTGGCTCCAGAAGGCCGGACAGAAAGCCGTCGCCGAGGTGCGCGCCTCCATGAAGAAGGCGGACAACGTCGTCGCGCGTGAGTTGAAGCGCGAGGTGCGCGACATGGGCAAGACGTGGCGGGAGATCCTGACCAGCTCGCTCGATGTCCAGGGCGACCATCGCCGGGCGCTCTACGCGCGGGTGTTCGCGCACCCTGAATTGCAAGGGATCAGCCCCGCGGGTGCTACGGAGATCGTGAACTTGCTGGCCGACGAGTGGGAACGTCAGCGCATGCGGATCTTCCGGGATGAGTTCCGGAAGGAAGTCCCCCTCCCCGGTGTACGCGAGAAGGACGTCAAGAAACTGGAGGAGTCGCTCCCCGCCATCGTCATCCAGGCCAACCTCGGGATGCTCGACAACGAGACGTTCCGCAACGCCATCGCGCCGAAGTACGGCGTCGCCACGTTCGACGGGCCGACCGCCGAGAAGGTGAACAAGCTGGCCCAAGCCGCCCAAGCCGCCCCCGCTGGCGTGGTCCGCAGTCGGATCATCGCCCAGATGATGGACGCCATCCGCCGTTCGGACACGGTGCAGTGGAAGGACATCTTCCGGGACTACTGGTTTGCCTCGATGCTGTCGGGCATCCGGACGCAGGTGGACAACGGCATGTCGATCCTGAACGGGGTGATCAACACGGGCATGGCCATGGGCCGGAACCCGAAGGCAACGCCTCTGATTGGAGCCGCATACCTGCGCGGGTTCGGCGAGGCTGCGGCCGACTTCGTCCCCATCCTGAAGGGCGAGCGTTGGAGGATGCACAACGTCGACATCGAACGGCCCGCGTCCGCCCTCGAGGCGCTGAAGCAGAGCCAGAACGCCGTCGCCCGCCTGTTCGGCAATGCCGCGTTCGTGTCACGCCTGATCGGTGCGCTCGATCACGTCAACGCGCTGTCCACACGGGAGGCGATGAAGGCGTGGGCCATGTACCGGATCAGCCCGGAGGACGCCAAGCGTGCCCTGTCTGTTTCCAAGGAAGACTTCGACGCCGCCCGTGAACGCGCCATCCAGGAGAACACCCCAAAGACCCTGCTGAACAAGCGCGTGCGCGAGATCCTCGAGGAGCGCATCCCCGTCGAGGCCGTGCTGTCCGCCACAGACATGGGCCGTCAGGTGAGTTTCCAGAATGAGCCCTACGGTTTGCTCGGTCACTTCTACCGGTTCATCCAGAACGCCTCCAACATGGAAGGTCGCAACCGTGGGCGAGGTGCTGAGTCCAATCGCTTCCGGCAGACGACGGGCGCTTTCCTGCGGATCATTTCAGGAACCGCGTTCGCCCGGTACGCCCTCAACTACACCAACGACATCCTGAACTACGTGGCGCCGGTCGGGCTCTACCGATGGTATCAGAGTTCACCGGCCAACGAGGGTCGGTCTGGACTGGAGTTCAGCCCGGAGTTTCGTGAGTTGCTCATCACCAAGAGCATCCTCGGGACACTGGTCGCGACCGTGGCTGCCGCCGTGTTCCTCGGGGATGACGACGACGATGAGCGAAAACGCGCCATCGACATCACGGGTTCGTTCCGGGGCCTGGACGCGAAGAAGCGAAACCAGCTCCTGTCCGAAGGCCGTCAGCCGTACTCCATTCGAGTCGGTGACAAGTACATCTCCTATCGCCAGCTTCCGATTGCTGGTGTCCTTGGGACGGTTGGCGAGATGCGCGACCGCCAGTTGTTCGACCGGAAGGCGTTCGACCAGGACTCTGTCGCCGGCAAGCTCGCCAATGCCGGTCTGGCCGGGGCCCTCATCGTGCGCGACTCGTCCGCGCTGGTCGGACTCATGGACCTGCTCGGGTTCGCCCAAACCTACAAGTACGACACGGAGGGCATCCTCCAGAAGTCGCTCCCGAAGTTCGCCGCGCGCACGCTCGGAAGTCTCATCCCGAACATTGCCAAGGAACTGGACGCTTGGACCGACCCCGGGCTGTACCGAGCCAATGCCGGCTGGGAATACTTCATGCAGCAGGTGCCATGGGTGCGCCGCGAGATCCCCCCGGGGCCAGCCGTGGACGTGTTCGGCGACAAGATTTCGGTGGAGCGCAAGCCGTGGTCCCGTTGGGTGAAGGAGCGGAAGCAGGATCCGGAGTGGACCGTGCTCGGGGACCTGGCCAGCAAGGGCGTGTTCATGCCGATCCCTGGCCCGTGGAAGATCGAGAACGACGACGGCACGCGGCGCGACCCGACCCCTGCGGAAATGCAGGACTACCAAAAGAAAGTCGGCGCCGAGTACCGGACTTTCATCCGTGAACAAGGCGCCGATCTGTTGGCCATGGATCCCGACGAGGCCCGGAAGGAAATCGACCGCGAGACCTCCGCCATCAGGAAGTCCGTTCGCGCTGACCTGGCGGAGTGAGCTTCACCAGCCGCGTATCCCCCACCTGCTTCGCACGGATCTCGGAGGCCGACTCCTTGTGGCTGCGTTCGATCTCGCGAAACGTCTCGGCGTAGAGCGGTTGATCGCCGGCGTCGAAGGCTTCGAGCAGGCGGACGATGAGGGAGCGGTGACTGGTCATACAAGACCCCTCGCTTTCAGCATGGCGTCGGCTTGCTGGTATGCCCATGTAGCCAACAGTGCAGTCCCGGGAGAGTCATCATGCGTGGTTGACGCGCACAACCCAGCCAACGCCTGCCCCGCAAACCAGTCGCGCAGGGACATGCCGGCCTGGATAGTTCCAGTGCCATCGTCAATTTCACGCACGTCGTTTGGGACCGGAAACGCCGGCCCGCCGTCTGGTGGTGTATTCATTGTGTAATAATCGTAACCGTCATTTTGCGGATCCCGAACTCGCGGGCTTCCTTGTGTGTTCGAAAGTAGATGTCGAACCGACCGTCGTAGCGGAGGGCGGTGCGGTCCTGCGCCGTGTAAGCGCGTCCGTCAATGATGACAGTGGAGCCGAAATGCACTCCCCGTGGAGCAGCCACAGTTTTTCCCGTGACAGGTATTTGTCCAGAAGCTGTAACTCCTCGAGCGTCTGGGCCGCAGCAATACGTGCAATGACAATACGCGGTGACGATGGCTGCATAACTATTGGTCGTCATTCTCAACATCCTGCCTTGCCAGAGCCCTCGCGCAACGCGGGCAATTCCAATCGCCTTCGCGCTCGACTGATGACGGGAACTCCCGCCGGCACTCCGCGCAGGTGACGACGCCGCCAAATGCGCGGTCGATGTCGGATTGGGTGCAGCCTGGCGGGAGGTTACTCATGGCGAAAGAACAGGTGACAGGTGAGCGATGTTGTCGAATTCGGCCGGCATCCCACCGACATGACCGTGGACGCACCCATGCACGACTGGATCCAAGACGATCTCCGATAGCCGCTCCAGTCCAACGCGGTCCTGCATACCCATGGCAATTTGCAGGCGACGGCTTCGCAACAGATCAGGCAGAGATGCTTGGTGGATGTCTATGGTCATGTCGCTTTCCTCCCAACCAGTTCCAACCATTCCATCACGCACGGGTCCTTGTCGTTCTCGGTCTCCGCGTAATCCAGAAGACCAGAACCGATGGATTCAAGTTTTGCGATTCGGGCGTTGGCAGCCGCCAGTTCGCGTTCAAGTTGCTTCGCAAAATCAGCCGGTACGACGTACAGCGCGGGCGGATTCGCTTCGTCAGTTCGGCACACCCAGTCGTTGTAGGTGTTCGCTACGTGTTCCTGATTGGCGTCTGTGCGCGGCGTGTCCGATGGCGTGATCACTTCACCACCTCAGCCTTCGCAGCCTCCACAGCCGCCTTGAACACTTGGGTTGCGCACTCAGGATAGTATCCCTCAAGAACGAACGGCATCAGGTCGCGCAGGATCTTTAGGCGACGGTCGGATTCGCGTTCGAGTTTCCTACAGAACTCCGCGTCTACTGAAGGCAAGTGATTTGCTGGAATAGTGTCTGACCATACGGCTTCAGCCCAATCCGTCCTCGGCGTGTCCGATGGCGTGCTCACTTCCCCCTCCTTCTCTTCGCAAACCCGCGCCACTTTTTAGGAGGCGGTTCACTTTTAAAGAACCCCCGCTTCACGAGTGCCTTGTACGCGCGATCAAATTCACGGCACAACTCCCCTTCGTGATGGCTGATCTTCTCGGCGTCGGTTTTCACGGCACAACCTCCATAATTGCCCGCACATCAGTCATGCGGACCATCCGGTAACGACGACGGTGCAGGACAATCTCGACACCGGCCATGCGGTCGAACAGGACGTGATCGCCGACTTTGACCTCCATCGCGGTCCGGGTGCCGTTGCGGCGGTAGCGCCCTGGCCCGACAGCGACGACAATGCCGTCCTGCGGATCGTCCCGGTGCGAGTCAGGAACCACGATGCGGGCTTCTTCCTCGGATCGGAACCCAGAGAACTGGATCAGGACTTGGTCGGAGGTGGGTTTCACGCTGGTTATGGGTTTCACGCTTCCTCCTCCTTCACGGCGCCGTCCTCGATGACGACAGTGCAACCCTCGGACGACACGCGCTCAATCCACACCTGAGCCCCAGCCGCCTTGGCCGATTCCTCGACCAACCGGAGCGAATCCTCGTCCAGCAGGGAGCCGTCCCGGATGAGCATCACTTTCATGTTTGGGTTCGCCGCGATGGCGATTGCCAGCCCGACGCGCAACTGCTCCGCCGAGGACGATTCCGAGAGCGAAATCCCGTTCAGCGTGACTTCGGTCTCCGAGAATCCCAACCCCGGCACCGGCATCTTGGCCCCCGTGATCAGCGTCGTGCGGTCGGCATCGAGCTTGTTGATCTGCTCGGTCAGGCGTTCGGCCTCCTGCTCGAGCGCGGCGTGCTTCTGCTCCTCGACCTTGCGGCGCGCGACCTTGGCGGCCTCGGCGTTGACGCGATCGGCGTCACCAATCTGGGCGCGGATTGGGGCGAGATCGAACCTCGGGGCCGATTTGGCTGTGTTCTCTGCTTCGTCAGCCGCCACGTTAGCCGCTTGCAGTGATGCCTTTTCGATCTCCACCGCGAGCTTGGCCTTGGCCAGTTCTGCCTCGATCCGTTTCACTGCCTCCACTGCTTGCCTCAACCGGGCTTCGCCACTCATCGCCTTCCGCTCGGCCTCCTCGGCGGCGCGTAGAAGCTGATCCGCCTGCGCGTTCTTGGCCTCCATGTCCTGCATCTGGCCCAGCAGCCCCTTTACATCCACCGGAGCCGGCCCGGTCGACGGCAGCGCACTGAACACCGCATGCTGCGCGGCAACCTGCCGGTTGACCTCCGTCCGCTTGGCGAACACCGTCGCCCGCTCGGCATCCAGCTTCGACGTGTCCACGCCCACCAAGTCCCGGAGCTGGCGGAGTTGCTCGCGGCGTCCGGCGACCGACTCGCCCAGGCGCACGAACGCCAGCGGGTCGAACGCCACCTTGGAGCACAACTTGTCGAGCACCGCCTGAGGGCTCGGGAACACCATGCCGTCCTTGTTGGTCACTTCGAGCGTGCTGCCTTTCGCAGTGAACTTCCGCGTGACGACGATTTCCTGCGTTTCGAGGACGATGCTGGCGGACTTCTCCCCGCGCCGGATTGGCTCCGTCGGGATCGCGTCCTTGCCAGCGAGTGCGTAGGCGATGGCGTCCAGGACGGACGACTTGCCTTGCGCGTTCCTGCCGCCAATCAGGACGGCGCTGCCTTGCGGGGTGATCGTGACCGCCCGCAGGCGTTTCACGTTTGAGGCTTCGAGTTTGATGATGGTCATGTGATAAATGGTTTCCAAGCTACCTGTCCGAGTCGTTCATATTTGAGGTCTCCGAAAATTGTATTTCCCAGGTCCAAATTCCAAATCCAAGCACGCAATAAACGGTTTGGGATTATCCACTCCAGTTTGAACGGCCCACCACTTGTTGTGCCATTTATTGGAAAGCGCCTTTTCTGTGGGAATGCCTTTTACTGGATCAATCCGTTCGCCAGTTACCCAAAGGTCCCCCTCCTTGATCCTGCCTACGATTTGATAGGTGAGTCCGTCGTTATCAAACAGCATCCCGACTTCAATCTGCCACGCCCGGGTTATCATATAGGTTTCCAAGCTACCTGTCCGTTTTCCGGCATGAAATCCAACGGCTTCCCACCGGCCCATACCTCGGGCAGCGAGCCGTAGGTGGTCTGGATCAGAGACACCGTGCGGTCCCCAATGAGTGCGGCAACCTCGGCATCCGACTTCCCTTGGGAGCGCCAGACGGTGACGAAGTACGCCCGAAGCCCGTGGGCGGTACGGTGCGGTAGCCCCAACCGCCGGCACACGTCCGACAGCCGCGAGGTGAGTGCCGTCAACCGGAGCGGCCGGACCATGTCGCGGCCCGGGAACCACCAAGGCGATCCACTGGCCTCCGCGGCGTGCCAGGCGTGATGCCACTCGATGGCTGTCCGAAGCGCCGGATGCAGCGGGACGTAGGGAAATTGCCCAGACTTGGCCCTCCGGACGTAGAGGTAGTCGCCCTCGATCCACCCCGGGTCAGCCTTGGACCGCGCATCCAGCCGCAATGCCAGAGCCTCGCCGGTCCGCATGCCGGTGAACGCCTTCAGGATCATCAGCCAGCCGGTGGCTCTGGACAGGGGATGATCGAGCAGCACCCGGGCGATCCGGTGAAGCTCGTCAGCATCCGCTGGCATTGTGTCCCGGCAATGCCTCACGTCGGCCGTCCCCTGCACCCGGTATCGGCAGCGGATTGGGTTCGACGGGATCATCCCGTTCATGGCCGCCCAGTTCAGCGCCCCGGACAGCGCCTGAAGCTCCGCATCGGCCGATCGCGCAGACGGCGCCCGGGACTTCCCGTAGGCCACACAGTCCGCCACCGTCAGGGATCCGGGAGGCCGGCCGCCGAAGAACCGGGAGCACCGGTTGAGAAACCCGCGGACGGCCTCGGGCCTGGCGTACTGACGACCGCGCAGGGTCGGGCACCCGGCACCGACATACGCCTCGACCAACTCGGACACCGTGGCCACCGGGCGCGTCGCCGGCCGGAGCATCGCTTCGGCTTCTTCCGGCGTGGCCGCCTGGATGCGTCGCCACGTCCTGCGACCGTCAACAATCGGTCGATGCAGGTACGACCCAGTCTGATCGTCGACCCACACGTTCTCGGTGATTTTCGTTCGCACTTGATGGTTTGTAGAAAAAAGCGATTGACGTGTCAACGACTATTGCATACCAATACGCACCGTGACGGAAAACAATAAACAGGTACAAGTCGACCGGAGGCAGATCAACGCCGTCGTTCGGCGCGCTGTCCTTGAGGCGCTCGGGCCTTGGAAGTCCGCCGAGACCGCCGCCGCCTACTTGGGCGTCAGCAAGGCTTGGATCTGGCAGGAGCGCCGAGAAGGCCGACTGCCGGCGCACAAGACGACCTCCGGCACCCAAGTCCGGTTCCGCACCGAGGACCTCGATAAACTTCTCCGAAGCGACATCACACCCACGACATGAACACACTACCGGCGGTCATTGACCGCGACACCCAGCCCCAATCCCGCACGCTGTCGGTCTTCTCGTGCGGCACCGACGCATTCGAGACCGCCAACCGAATGGCCGCGGCTCTCTGCGCATCGACAATGGTCCCGGATGCGTACCGCGGGCAGGCCAACATCGGCAACTGTCTCATCGCCCTCGATGTCGCCAACCGACTCGGGGCGTCGCCCCTCGCCGTCATGCAGCACATGGTTCCCGTCCACGGCCGCCCGTCGTGGTCGTCGACGTTCCTGATCGGCACCGTGAACAGTTGCGGCCGGTTCACACCGCTCCGGTTCCAGATGGAAGGCACGCCCAACACGGACAGTTGGGGATGCCGCGCCATCGCACGGGACCGATCCACAAAGGAGGACCTCGTCGGAACGCTGATCACGATTGCCATGGCGAAGGCCGAGGGGTGGCACGGTCGCAACGGGTCCAAGTGGAGGACGATGCCGGAACAGATGCTCCAGTACCGTGCCGCAGCATTCTGGACACGGCTTTACGCCCCCGAGCTGAGTCTCGGCATGCAGACCCAGGAGGAAGTCATCGACATCACCGCTTCTGCGGCGCCCCGCACCATTCAGATCGACCCAGCTCCGGCAGTGAATGAAGACCCTCCGCAGGCTGCCAGTGAGGCCGGCAGTGCTCCTCCCGCGGACCCTGCACCACCCACTCCACAGTCCCCGCTGGAAGCCTACGAGGACACTCTCCTGAAGGAAGGCATTCCCCACACCTTCGTCATGCGGAAGCTCGAGGACATCGAGGCACTCCCAGGCGCATCGGCCAAGCAGCCGGACGAGCTGTCCGACGCCGACTTCGCCGTCATCCGCAACAACTGGCGCATGATCAAGCGGGCTTGGGCGAGCGAGAAGGCGGGGGGTGGGAAGTGAAAGCCTCCAAACGCTCGATCCTGCGCGCACAAGGACGCATGGTCACAGTTGCAGGTGGATTTGTGCGCCGACGCAAACTGCGCTCTTGGGTTCCTGAGATTGTTGGCAGCGAGGCCAACCCTTCGCGTCCGGGGCCAAGTTTCAAGACGTGGCTTGGAACTGGAAAGAGCTTCCGTCGAGCCAAGATCAAACTGAACCGCATGGTGAGGGAATTCGGAACTACACATAACGAAGTATGAGCACTGAATCTCAACCCCAATGGGCCGTCGTCGAACTCATGGGCCACGTCCGCTACGGCGGGCAAGTCAGTAAGGACAACGCGCTCGGCACTGCCATGTTGCGTGTCGATGTGCCGCAGGCAGACGGATCGTTCGTGTCGCAACTCATCAACCCGGCGTCGATCTACCGCATCACGTTCTGCGCTGAACCAATTGCGCGAGCAGCCGCGGCGCATGGAGATCCAAAGCCAATGAGCCAGTGGGAGGTGAGTCACCTTCTGCCTGTTCCACAATCCCAGACCGTCACATCCGCGTCTGAGTCAGAGCCGGAAGACGAATACGAAGACGATGACCGGCAAGACGACGACGGAGGCGTGCGATGAGCCACCGCCACCCCATCGCAGACCACGAGTACCGGCAGAGCCTCGGCCTGAGTCAGTCCACGCTGAAGGCATTCGCTGCCTGCCCGGCTCTCGTTCCCCACGTCGAGTCCGAGGCCAAGAAACCACCCACCCCGGCCCAGGCCCTTGGGCTGGTGACTGAGGCGAAGCTGTTCGGGATAGCGTTCGATTACGCTGTGAGCCCGTTCGACTCATTCCGGACCAACGAGGCGAAGGACTGGCGCGCCAAGCAGGTGGCCAACCACGTCACCGTCATCACGCAGGACGCCGACGAGAAGTCCACCGCCATGGTCGCCGCGCTGCGGGCAAACCCGACCATCGCGCAACTGATCTCCAAAGGGCGCGCATCGATGGCACTCTGGCAGCCCGATCCCGCCACCGGCCTGATCAAGCGGGGGCTGATCGACTTCACCCCCGACACGCAGTTCATCCTCGACCTGAAGACCTGCTCCGATGCCAGCGAGCACGGCTTCGCGCGGCAGGCGGAGTCCCTCGGGTACGACATCCAGGACGCCTACTACACCGATATGTTCGAAGCGGAGTTCCAAGAGCGCCGCCGGTTCGTGTTCATCTGCGTCGAGTCCGAGGCGCCGTTCCTGACCGCGACGTGGGCGTTGAGCGAGAAGGACCGCCAGATTGCCCGCGAGCAGATACGCCTTTGGCTGGACGCCTACAAGCGTTGCCAGGACTCCGGGTCGTGGCCAAGCTACACGTCTGCCGTCACCGAACTGAATATGCGTTTTTCCAGAGCCCCTCAACCCGTCCAAGTATGACCACTGACCCCACACAACCCACAGCACCATCACCCGGCAAGCGCCGCACCCTGACGCCTGAGGAGCGCGCGCAGCGCGCCGAGAAGGCCAGACTGAAGCGTGAGTCGAGGGTGGCAGGCACGCCGCCGGCACCGGCCCCCGTGGCTGCTGCGCCAGCTCCTGCCGCTGCCCCTGTTGCCCACGCGACAGGCGTCCGGCGACCGGCCAAGACAACCCCCGTGTACGTCTCCAGCGGTCGCAAGCGCCAGGTCCTGATCCCGGCCCGCAAGCGCATAGTCACCCACACCATATCAACCCCAACGTCATCGAGGCCCCAATGAGTATTCCAGAATTCAAACCGTTCCCAAAGATGGCGCGCCTCTCTCGCGAGATGATCGTCACCGAGAAGATCGACGGCACCAATGCGAGCATTTGCATCACCGAAGATGGCGGTTTCTTCACCGGCAGTCGGACGCGCTGGATTACCCCGAAGGACGACAACTATGGTTTCTCCAAGTGGGCGCATGAGCACAAGGACGAGCTGATGACGCTTGGACCTGGAACACATTTCGGCGAGTGGTGGGGCCAAGGCATCCAGCGAAACTATGGCCTCAAAGAGAAGCGCTTCAGCCTGTTCAACGTCACGCGCTGGTGCTTGCACGGTCAGGAGCCGCAAAACATCCCGTCTCTGGACCCGAAGGCGCCCTCTAAGATGCAGCAAGTGTTGCCCTCCTGCGTGGGATTGGTGCCGGTGCTGTTTCGCGGGGAGTTCTGCACGCACGACATCGAGGTTGTCATGTTGGATCTACGCGTAGCAGGAAGCCGAGCTGCTGAAAACTTCATGAAACCGGAAGGCGTTGTCGTCTACCACGTCGCATCCGGGGTATGCTTCAAGAAGACCATCGAGAAGGACGACCAACCGAAAGGCACCCAATGAGCACCTGCGTCGTCGTCGGTCGCGTGGTCAGTGCCACGCCGGCCACCAATCCAAACGGAAAGCCCATGGTCCGCGTCATCATCGAGGAGTCCAGGGGGTTCGGTGAGAAGATCTACAAGACGCGCTTCGGAGTTGAGGTGTACGGCAATGGAGCCGACACCGCGCGCGCCCTGAACCCAGGCGACATCGTAAAAGCCGTTGGCGAGGTGCGCGCCTACGTGTCCGACGGAAAGGACGGCAAGCAGTACGCCAACCTTACTCTCTCAATGGCAAATGTTGAACGCATATAACCATGGATACACAGACACGACCGAACACATTCATCGCCTCGATCACTGACCTGAACGATGGCGCCACCGCTTCCGACCTCGACCGCCAGTTGCGAGAGGTTGTCATGAAGGCCCGCGAGACCGGCAAGTCCGGATCCATCACCCTCACTCTCAGCATCGAACCACGCGGCGCCGACTCCGTCATTGTCGTGGCCAAGACCGCGACGAAGATGCCGAAGATCGAAGAGCCCAAGAGCATCTTCTTCGTGAACGACGACGGTGAACTCGTCCGCGAACATCCCAAGCAGTCCACGCTTCCTTTCAAGACGGTCAACGCCGGATAACGTCACGCCGGATAACGTCACGCTGGATAACGTAACACCACATCTCACATGGACACTGAACTCAAAGACCTGATCGCGCTCGTTCACTCCGGGACCAGTTCCCGGGACATCTGCCCAAGCGGCAAGCCGTACACGATCATTCCGGAGAACTACAAGCTCGCGGACTGCGAGCGACTCCTGCCAAAGCCCATCCGCAAGCGCGGCACAGCCACGTTCACAAGCGCCAAGTCGTTTGTGCGCTATGTCAACGAGCACAAGACCGACTCCAGCCGCATCTTTGCCCATGAGACGCCGAAGATTTCGTTTACGGCCATCCTCGATTTCCACGGCAAGGATGCCTCTTGGGGCGAGCACACCGCCAGATTCTCGCCGGAGTTCTCGCCGGCATGGCTGCGTTGGACCGCTGCAATCGGGAAGCCCATGAACCAGGCTGCGTTCGCCGAGTTCATCGAGCGCAAAGTCTCCGACATCACCGCCCCAAAGGGCGCCGTCGTCCTTGAGATCGCCGAGAACCTGACCGCCAAGTGCGACGTTCGATTCGACCAGAAGATGGGCGTTGCGGACGGCAAGACGCGCCTCGTGTTCGAGGAGGACATCACTGTCAGCGGCGGAGGAAAGTCCATCGCCACCGGTTCACTCGACCTGCCGCGAGCCATCACCACATCCATCCCGGTTTTCGTCGGATCGCAATCCGATGACATACTTTGGCGCATTCGCCCGTCTGTTCGGGAACGCCAACTGGTGTTCTCAATCGAATGCCCGTACCTGTCGGACATCATCGAGAAGCAATTCGCAGCCCTCACGGACAACATCCGGTCCGAGACTGGCATCGAACCGTTCGTTGGACAGTTCGCTGCTGTCACGCCCTGACATCACCATGAACACCCTCGGCCAAGTCGTCCTCGTCATCGGCCTGACCATCATCGGCGCCATCGCGTGGTGGGTCTATCGCAAGGACCAGCAGGAGCCCACCCGCAGAACGCCGCTTGAATGGGAGCGCATCACGGGGATTCAGATCACCGATTACGCCGCTTGGACTCGCGAGGGCGTATCGCTGGTGGATCCCATCACCCGCGAGGAGTACATCCGACTGGCCAAGGCGTCGCCGTCGAAGCATAGGGATACGATTCCGTGAGATTTTCACCGCCTGCCATGCTTCGGACCGCCGTGTGGCGTGTTTCGATTCCGTTGAATGATCCAGTCCAAACAACGGTGGCGACTGCAAACGCCATGGCGGGCGGTGATTCGATTTCCCGAGTGGCCGGAGTTGTTCCGTCCAGCCTAGCGCAGTGGGCGGATCTGCGCCGATACAGCGACACCTGCCGAATGAGTGGTGCGACACTCCGGAGAGACGGAGCGCCTGGATGCTGCGAGAAAGTTGGGCGTAAAAGCACAGTCGCGGACGTAACGCACCGGGTATGCGTGACAGTCGGGAGAGACCGGCAACAATTTCGGGCGCGTACTGGTTTCGACTTGGGTTGCGCGCTGACATGTGCATGCCGCGGACGCCTCGTGTGCCGCGTTATCAATCGGGGCGAAACACAACTGCCAACAATCGCAGGAACAACAACCTCGACGCGCTCGGCGTGGGGTTTGTTGCCAACGGTCCGAGCCTTGGTGTCGGTCAGTCGGTCAGTGCGTTCGCTGCCTGACGCGGAACTGGTAGCTGGTGGAGGCGCTTCGGCGCCCTATAAGCATGTCGAGCCTGTCAGCAATCAATTCAAGGACGCGGGTTCGACTCCCGCCGCGTCCACCAATTTCGGGATAGACGTGCGTGGGCCGGGTCGCTACCGGCACCATGGCGGAACGAGCGTGAAATCCCCGACCACTTTTGCAGTCAGCATCCCGGAAGGACGGGAATTGGAAAAACAGGGTTGCCGTCGAACCTCCGGCCCAGAAATGGAACAACCCGGGACGTATAGGTCCGCCGATGGCCACGACCGACCACTACCGAGCCGGTATCAAGCCCGGCCTGACTGCAATTCGTTTTCTGAGCGCGCTGCCGGCGGGAAGCCGGGCGGGACATCGCACTGCGGTCTGCATACTAGCTGGACGGACCCATTCCGGTTTGAGACCGGACGCGCTCACCCATCTCCCAGCCGGTCCAGCCGTCCAACGATCGGGACGCATCCATACCCCACCAACGATCCACCCCACTACCCCACCATAAGCCTGGACCGGCTTTCTATTTACCCACACCCACCCATGACCATCCCACTTGCCCAAGCCAAACAGATCATCGCGAACCTGCCCGTCTTCGACGGCTCTCCCATGCTCTGGACCGCGGACGCCTACTGGCTCCCGTCCAACGACTGGTTCAAGCGCGTCCTGGCGCCGGTGGTGATGTCTGAGTTCAAGAAACTCCCCTCCGCCAACAACCGCCGGGACTGCAACCAGGCCGTCCGGATCGCCCTCGCGCTCGCCGGCAACGCCATGGGCAAGCGCCCCGAGGACGCCGGCATCGCAGTCGGCCGCACCGTCGGCGGCATGTACTCCCCCATCAACGGCATCCACCCCGCCCGGCCCGGCACGATGCATGACACCTGCATCATCATCTTCGACGACCTCAACCCGTACTTCTATGAACCGCAAACTGGCTACGTCACGGCTGCTGAGGCCGTTACTCTGGGCGATTGGGCTGCTTCTCTGGTCGAGCTGTAGCACCACCACCACGCCGAAACCCGAACTGGAACCGCTGCCGGAGATTGAAAGGGCTTACTGAAATGAGCCGTTACCGCCTGCTGCAACTGATCGACGGACGCATTGAACTGGCTCGATTCTGGGGCGGGTACGACACGCTGGAAGAAGCCATTGCGGCCGTGCATCCAGACGACCCGGAGAAGTACGTCGTGCGGGATTTTGAAACCAAAGAAATCGTGTGGAGCGCCCACCTTCCGAACCAATGCCAACCACCTACGCCCACGACATCTACGTTCAGACACTAAGCCCGCGGGATAAGATCGTCATCCGCTTGGCGGCTGCCAACCTGATCACCACCATGACGGACGAACTCAGTCGGGCGTTCTCGCGTGCCAACCTGTTCGTCACGCCACGCATTCCAGTCTATGCCATTGGAGAGCTGGCGAGGCTGCTCGTGACCATCATGGAAATGCAAAAGCCGGCCCCCGGGCAGGAACACAGCGGCACCCCAAGCGGGGGACGTTGAAGAACCCAGGGACCGGCTGAAATGTGAGGCGTCTGGCTAACCCAGCAGCCAGTGCGCGATGATCCACACGGCCACGAACACCGCAGCGAACGCGATCCGCACGGGCAGGGATTCGGAGATCAGGCGGAGGTTCATCGTCCACCCTCCGTCCTGAGGTTGCCCTCCGGCCTGAGGTTGCCATCCGGATTCGGCGCCTCCAGTTCCTTCAGCGCCGCCTTCGCACGCTCCACCGTCTCGGCCATCTCCACCGGATGCGCCTCGGGCGGTTCCTCCAGCAGCCGCACCAGGTCGCGCAGGCTGACAATGCAGGCGGCAAGCTTCCTGAGTTCCTTCGAGTCCATCACGGTTGAGGTCATATATGGCAGTCGATGACGAACGCCTTGGCAGCAGGATCCAACCTCCCGAGCAGCGCCTTCGCGGCCTGCTCCCATTCCCCGGGCGGTTTCTCGTTGCTCACGCAGGCAAACCACCCCATTTCCCCGCGTTCAGCCCATCCGTCCGGTGTCACGATCGCGAACGGAACCACCCCGCATGCAAGGATCTCCCCAACCGTCGTCTCGTTCTTCCCGCCGAACGCTCCGTTCCATCGACCCCCGATCACCCACCAATCCCACTTGGAATCCGGGTTGCGCGTCGTCTCCCGCTGTCCTGTCCCGTGGCAATCCTCGCAGGCTTCATCGGGCGGCGGCTCAGGCAGCGCCATCAGTCGATCCCGTTCGGCGATGTACGGCGCGATCATTGCACGCCACGCCTCGTCCGTGGTGTCGTCGGTCGCTGCCTTGCGTTTCTGATCCAGATATTCCACGCCAAACTTCTCCTTCAACGCATTCCAGCAGTTCTCGATGTGCGCAGACCGAGCGCACCCGCATTTGACCTTGTGCGGTGCAACCTCGCGGTTCTCGTCGTACCGCGCCATCAGTGTATCCATCGACCCGCCCGGAGCGGGGATCGCAATGCAGCTATAGTGGGACATTCGTCGTTCCTTCTCTTCTGGCGCACACAGCGCCGGGTTTGTGCATCGACCTCGCCCACCTGTCACATGGGCGCACGTCCAGGCACGATCACTCCATCACCTTCCGCAGCCACGGCGCCCGGTGATTCTCGAGCGTCATCCAGCCTCCCCACTCTGGCTTGTGCATCCGCGCATGCACCGCCAGGGCCAGCCAGGCGTCGCCCGTCGTTCGGATGACCTCGCCCGTCCGCTCTGTGTGGTCCGCAAGCACCGCGCGCATGGCGGCGATGTGGTCTGGGGTGGGCGCGCTCACGATGCCGCCTCCGTCAGTCTCCTGATCACCTCCGCAGCGTCATCCCAGCCGACGTAGCACAGCACCCGGCCGTCTGCGTCCAGTATGCCAGCGTCCATCCCCTGCTCGCGCGGCCCGGTTCGCAGCGGCAGCGTCAACCGCGCGCGCCTGCCGGTCAGCCCTCGATATATGTCCTCGATGCTCTGGCCCGTGCTCTGGCCCGTGCTCTGGCCCGTGCTCTGGCCCGTGCTCTGGCGCGTGCTCTGGCGCGAGCCCAGGCAGTACGCAACCAGCTTGCGGTCCGCGTCCCGGATCGTGCCCAGGCTGGTGTCGAGTGTCAGGGGTGGCTTCATGGATGGGCTTTCTTTCCAAGTGCCAACGCGGCGGCAACTGTTTTGTGAACCAATCCAGCTTCGATGCGGATATGGGGCTGCGCGAGTTCCAACGCCTCGCATTGTGTGCTCATATCTCAGTGTCTCCTCGCCCGCCGTCATGGCCAGCGTTGTGACCCCGCGACACTCTCATGCCACGGGGCCGAACGCGGGTCAGGCTGCCTTGCGGTTCTCCCGCTCAAATCGTCGATCAACCAGCGCCAGCCCGGCGCGGATGACCGCCAGCGACGCTTGGCGATACTCCGTTGGCCAATACTGGCCCGTGCAGTAGTCAACGGCCGTCCCGCCGTTGCGCTCCACGAACGACAGGCGCC
>ERZ650311.863-NODE-863-length-16806-cov-27.477046_pt1 | contig 16806 bp, 19 predicted proteins | sample MGYA00376247_ERZ650311 | MGnify/ENA primary metagenome ERZ650311 (study PRJEB26733, sample SAMN07839324) | wastewater metagenome | biome: small river; feature: stream; material: water | place: USA: North Carolina | collected 2016-07-28 ... | reverse complement strand
CTTTAAATTCGGTCGCTGGCTCGGCACCGTCTTGATGCAAAAGTCTCTCTGAGAACTCAATGGGAGTGGGGAAAGTTCTGCCGCACTTTCTTCGCAATCGGGTTATGTTCGTCAAGTGAAGTTCAAGTTTCTGGCAACTGCTCTGGTGGCACTCGTGGCTCTATTCGTCGCGCCAACCTCACCAGCCCTTGCCAGTGCCTCGCAACAACCTTCCCGCTCTGCATCGGCATCAGCAGTTGGCTTGATCGTTGAATATGCACCAGGTGTTTCGCCAATTGCGCCAGACTCGACTCCCACCTCCGCAAACTCCATCGGTGTGCCGATATCTGCGTCTCGCGCTCTGGGCGGCGGGCTGTTCGTCCTCGAATTCTCAAAACCCATCACGGACGAGCAGGCAAGGCTAGTTCAATCGGCTGCCCTTCGCGACCCGAGGTTGAAATCGGTCGAAGTTGATCATCAACTCGGTCTAGCAGCTACAGGGTTCGGACCTCGCGAGCAATCAACTCTTGCTGAACTAGCCACTTTCGTTGCGCCAGCAATCAAACTCGCCGCGCTGCCCGCGCTAGCCCCGACGTCTCTTTCGGCGAAGAACGCATTCAACTCGCAAACACCCAGGACACCGAGAGTCAAACTGACGTGGGTTGCGCCAAAGAGCCTAAATGGTGGCGTTTTGACCGGATACCGAATTGAGAAGTCCTCCGATGGGGTCGCGTGGTCAACGATAGTCTCTAGCACCGCATCAAGTTCGCGCACAATCACCCTGACCAAGGGGCTGACAATCGGCACTCCGGTTCAGTTCAGGGTGCGCGCGATTACTAAAATGCTCAACGCCTCGAAGGTCAGCCTTCCATCTCGATCCGCTTCGGCAACGCCGATTGTGGCACCGCTTTCACCACTTTTGATATCGCAGAATGTTGCTTTTGCCGGTGATCGAGTCAGTTGGGAGCGTCAGACACTAAACCAGCGTGGCGGTGACTCCGTGCGTTACAAGGTGACCGCGACATCGAATAGTGGCAAAGCTTTCGTCTGCACGACAACCTCGAATTCTTGCCTCCCAACCGGGTTGGTTGCAACCGTGCCCTACACCGTGAACGTGACCGCAACCAATTCGGTGGCTACCGCATCCGGTTTAGTGGTCGCCGATCAGCACTATGGCAGTCAGTGGTATCTCTATGACGATTACTCGATTCATGCCGACAAGGCATGGCAGGTTACTCAGGGCAGCGCGGACATTGTCGTCGCTGTTCTAGATAGCGGCATTACCTCGCACCCCGACCTCGATGACAAGGTTGTGGCGGGGTATGACTTCATTTCTAGCAAGACATCGGCTCGTGATGGTGACGGCTGGGATGCAGACCCCACAGATGAGGGTGATTGGACCTCACAAGAAGACTCTTCTTGGCACGGAACCCACGTTGCCGGCACAATCGCAGCCTCGACCAACGACTTAGGCGTTGCAGGTGTGGCTCCAGGCGTCAAAATCCAACCGATTCGGGTTCTTGGCTCTCTCGGCGGCATGGAATCCGACCTGATTGCAGCAATCCACTGGGCTGCTGGCATCACCGTTCCTGGTGTGCCCAAAAACGAGACGCCGGCAAGGGTAATAAACCTTTCAATCGGCACTGAGTCTGCATCAGGTTGTGATTCCGGCACGCAGTCGGCGGTTCGCGCGGCATGGGATCGAGGAGTCACTCCCGTAACGGCTGCCGGCAACTCTTCATTCACTGCAGCATTTTCGTATCCCGGAAATTGCTACCCAACCATCAACGTTGGCGCAACAGGCGTCACCGGTGACATTTCTTACTATTCGAACTTCGGTCCAGGCGTCGATTTTTCAGCGCCGGGCGGTGACAGCCGCCTGTCTAGCCAGGCTGTGAATGGCTCAGACGGGATGATCCTCTCAACCTGGAATCTCGGCACCACGGTTCAAGGCCAGGCCGACTACGGGCTCGAAGAGGGAACGTCGATGGCTGCACCTGTTGTTTCTGGCGTGTTAGCGCTGATCTACTCGGTGCGTCCGGAGCTGACCAGTGACGACGTTTACGAAATTCTTCTGGCGACGGTATCGTCGTTCAAGCCGCAGAGCGAGTGCGCTTTGACAGCCGCGAATTATGGTTCACAGACACTGGTTGCCAAGTGTGGAGCAGGAATCGTGGATGCGGGCGCGGCAGTCAAGCTCGCTAAAACCTACGTGTCAAAGGGTTAAAAGAAAAGAGACCGATTTCTCGGTCTCTTTGGTGCGGAAGGTGGGACTTGAACCCACACGCCTATTAAGCGCTAGAACCTAAATCTAGTGCGTCTGCCAATTTCGCCACTCCCGCGTGACTTGAATAGTTTAGCCCAAGTTCGCTGTGGATAAATCTCGCTCAAAAATTTCATTCTTGGCATCATGAATCCTCCGAAGGGAGGAACCATGAACCATACGACCGTCCATCAAGCTCAACCGGCACGAGGCGTGGAACCTCCTTTCGGTCCATTGCAAGAGTTGATGCGCGACGAATCAGTAGAAGAAATCTGGATAAACCGACCTAACGAAATCTGGTTCTTTTCAAATTCCAAATCAACCCGATTGATTGTTGAGCTGGGCCGACAAGACATCGAGAGAATGTTGGAGCGCATGTTGCGCGCAACCTATCGGCGGCTCGATCGCAGTCGTCCGTTCATCGACGCAACCCTGTCGGATGGTTCTCGCCTTCATGCCGTGGTTCCAGACATCACTCGCGAAAACATAAGCATCAACATCCGAAAGTTCGCCAAGAAAAGCCCCACTCTCGAGGGTCTCTTGAGTTCAGGGTTTTTCACGCAGGCCCAGTTCGATCAACTCGTCGGGGCGGTGCAGCTCGGAGGCAGCATCCTCGTGTCTGGGGCAACGCAGGCAGGCAAAACGACTCTATTGACTGCGATCCTGAACAGTTTCGATGCGAGCGAGCGAGTTGTTTCGGTCGAAGATACCTTCGAACTCAAACTGCTTTGCCCCGATTGGGTGGCAATGCAGACCAGACCAACCGCTTCCAACGAAGTTGAAGACGTAGATCTGCGCCGGTTGCTTCGCGAAAGCCTGAGGATGCGCCCGACTCGACTTGCCGTGGGTGAGGTTCGGGGCGCAGAAGCCATCGAGCTGCTGGTTGCTTTGAATTCGGGCATACCGGCCTATTGCACAATTCACGCTAACTCGGCAATCGAAGCCATCGACAAATTGGTTTCGTTGCCACTGATGGCTACTACCTCGATCTCGTCAAAATTCGTTCGCAAGGTGTTCGAACGCAGTGTTTCGCTGGTGGTTCACTGCCAGACGTCCAATGGAGTCAGACGCGTCACAGAAGTGCTCGAACCGTGAACTCAAAAAAGTCAATGAAAGAAAACTCCACTGTCGATTTTGCTCACGACCTGGGCATGTTCGGCAGTTCGATTTCGGTCGGGCTCTCACTTGAAGACGCCTTTGGCTATCTCTCTGAGAATGGCTCCGACCTCTTCGCGCCGGCCTGGTATTCACTTTGGCTTCGGCTTCAAAACGGCGTCGTTCTCGAACTGGCGATGCAGGATTTCAAAACTATTTGCAAAAATCGCAACGTTGATCATTTTTGTGAACTTGTTATGGCGTGTGAAACCTATAACGCGGCTGCGCTTTCGCACTATGTCGATCAATATGCCAAATATTTGCAGAGCCTCGGTCAGGTCGAATACGAAGCCAGTAGGCGAATAAGATCTGTTGGCTCGGTTTCTTGGCTTGCCCTCAGCGCACCCTGGATCATGCTCCTAATTCTTTTTGTCAAGCCTGAAAATCGAGTTGCTTTTCTCGACTCTGTCGGTGTCGCGATCATCCTCTTTGGAGTTTTATCGAGCCTTGCGGCGATGTATTTTTCTCGAGCAATCGCAAGCACCCCAGCGCTTCCAAGGCCGTTTTCATGAGATTGCCGACCTCCTCGAACGACCTGGTAATCGCTGAAGCGGCTCAACTCTATGCCGTTTGCTCGAGCGCGGGAGTGAACCACCGTGAATCCTTTTTGTTTGTGGGTCGAAGGCTTACCAAATGTGATTTACCAGAGTTGAAGCAGTCCATCGAAGACGTTCGAGGCGGAGCATCCATGGAAACCGTCCTCCAAGATCTCTCGCAAAGGAACTCAAACACGCGGTTGCGAGAATTTGCGTTGGCAATCAGCTTGAGTTCGAGGCTGGGCACGTCATCGGAGCAGCCACTATTGCAGCTAGCCAATCGAATTCAAGAGTCCTGGCTCGTTGACTATCGCATAGCGGCGACTTCGGCAGAGACTCGCATGCTACTTCCGCAGGTAACCATCACCCTCCCGCTCACCATACTTTTCGCACTCTATCCGAGCCTAAAGCTGCTGAACGGGTGGGCGTTGTGACTGAAATAACTAACTCGACCAAAACAAATAGGAGATGAAAGTGCGTTCTGCAGAACGGATTACAAAAAGAGAAGCGTGGTTAAATGCGGTTGCTGGCGACCGAGGTGATGTTCCCGGCTGGGTTCTGATAACCCTAATGACCGCAGGTCTTGTTGTGGCAATCTGGGCAAGTGCGGGGCCAGCTCTCGACAAGATCATGGACGATTCGTTCGCTCGGGTAGCCGGTTTCTAGGACTTACGCCGTGGGCAAAACGCGCTCGTGCAAATCCCGTTCCAAAAATCTGTGCAGTAATGACGGTTCGGCCGTGGTGGAGTTCGTGCTGCTGGTCATCCCCATGATGCTTTGCTTGCAAGGGGTTCTGTTTGTTGGTTTCGAATCGGCTGCCAGAGTTGAGATGCTTCGCACGGTGGTTGACCAGGCGCGAACTATCGCTAGCGCAGACTTCTCGGCCGAGACCGACTCGCCAGACATCGAAGCCATCGAGTCCGACCTTAGGTTCGCCCGCATCGCATCGGTTCATTTTGCGAAGTCTGAAGACGGGAGCAAGTTTTGTGCCGAATATCTGGGTTACTGGCAAACAAGTCAGCTGTGTTGGCAGGCGTTTAATGAGCCGACATTTTGAAAGTCTCAAAGCCTAGCTTGCTAGACGAATCAGGGTCTGCCTTGCTCGAGTTCGTGGTGATCATGCCACTTTCAGTTGTCCTTTTGGTTAGTTGGACAACTGAGCTTCATTTGATTCAAGTCCACAAGTTCGCTCTAACGAGTATCGCTGCGGAGCTTAGGCGTGGAGTCGAAACAGGTCACAGCCCCAGAGATCTAAACCTCAGGGTCAGTGCGCTGGCAAAAGAATTGGGACTCCGTGGAAACGTTCGAGTCGAAGCCAGCAATGACGATCAGAAATCCTTGGTGTTGCAGTTATCTATAGCAGACATGGTGATCACCGAAAGAGCCAATCTTTCTAATGCAGATCCGACTTGGCGCAGACTAACTCCAGATCGCGGCTCGATGCTGCCTATTTTCGCGGCGGCCCTCGGGGTAATGTTCGCGGCGAGCTTCATGGTCGCCAACGCCTCGGCCGCTTTGATCGCCGATGAGCGAGCACATGCAATTGCATCCAATCTCGCGATTGAGCTCGCGAACGCTCGTGATTCCGAGTTCGCTCCTCGGGTGAAAACATACATGGAGCAAACTAACCAGCAGTTTGAATGGTCGGCCACTCGAACGGATTCAAGAACTGTCGAGGTGAGGGTCTGCTCTGTATACGAATCCCCAATAACAATGCTTGGATCCACAGGTTCGCAGAAAGCCTGCGAGTCAAGGCAGGCACGCCTGATATCTACCGCTTCGGGATAAACCTCGGAATGTAACGCCACATCAGCAGCCCGCCGGCAATGCCAAGGGCTCCAAAACTCGCCATTCCAATAGCCAACTCTCCTGTAGCGACCGTGATAGCCGAGAGCAGGGGAGGCGCGGCGGCGACGCCGATGTCGGTGATTAGCCGGTATGAAGCGAGAAACTCGTTTCGCGCGTCCGCGGGTGCCAAGTCTGCGCCCATGGTCAAGATGATTCCGCTGCCGAACCCATTGGCGAGAGCCATTGCTCCAGCTAGCAGCAGGAATCCGGTTCCGTCATGCACCGTGAAGACAAAGATGTGCAAAACACCTAGCCCCAGAGTGGGTGGAACGGCAGCCCAGAAGCGGCCCCAGCGGTCCATGATTTGTCCTGAAGTGTAGAACAGTGCGAAGTCGAGAATGCCCGCAAGTCCGATGTAGAGAGAGGTTTCCTCTGGCGACAAGCCGATAACTAAGGCCCAAAGCGGAAGACCGACCTGACGCGTGGTGCGAATCGCACCCAAAACGGCCGCGCCGACACCGAGAGTCAACAGCGGTTTGGCTTCGCGTTTAGCAACGGCCAAGATGCCACCTGGTTTCGTGACTGGGGTTGGCTTGATCACGTCTTTGGGCGATGCGAGCAAAACTATAGCCGCAATCACGCAGGTGATGCCGGCGAGCCAGTAAACCGATGCGACGCCCCACTGAAGAATGAAGAGCGAACCGATGATTGGGCCGATGAAAGCTCCACCGCGGAACGTGCCGCCCAGCAGCGAAAGCGAGCGAGCTCTAAATTCGAGAGGGATGTGCTCGGCGAAGAATGCATGGCGAGCGAGAGCGAAGATCGCGATACCGACGCCAAGTGAAAAAACTCCCAGAGCCATCAGCAAAAGGCTGTGACCCAGAGCAACCGCGACCACCCCGAACGAACCAAGAATCGCACCGAGAATCATCGAACGACGCTCGCCGATTCGATCCACTAGACGTCCTGCGGGGAGGTCGGCTATCAACACGCCTACCATCAAAAGACCAGCAATCAAACCAGCGGTTGGGATGTCTGCGTTCAGGGCCAAAGCGCTCGCGGGAATGACCGGGAGGAGCGCATACTCGGCGATCGACATCAAAAGCGACGGCAAAAATACGGGAACCAGAAGCGGCCTGATCATGGTCATTGTGGTCGCTGGTTTCACCCCTCCATTATCGTTCAGTGCTCAAACCCTCTCGCCTAGACTTGAAGCGATATGGCAGACCTTGACCTGAGCACCGAAATCGCGGCATTGCGAGAAACCTTCGCATCCGTGCGTCAGGTTGTCGACATCGACTCGCTCGCTAAAGAGGTCGAAACCCTGAAAGAGCAGGCCTCTGAGCCAAATCTCTGGGACGATGCCGAGCGCGCCCAGGCAGTGACCTCAAAGCTTTCGCGGGCGCAGAGCCAGATCACCCGCATCCACGAAGTTGAAACCCGACTGAGCGATTTAGTCGTTCTCATCGAAATGGCAAACGCCGAGGGGGATGCAGCAACTCAAGCGGAGGCCAAGACCGAGCTTTCGGCGCTAGAAGCCGCCATCGGTGAACTCGAGGTGCAAACTCTGCTGAACGGCGAGTACGATTCACGAGCCGCGGTTATCACTATTCGCGCCGGTGCCGGTGGAGACGATGCCACCGACTTTGCCGAGATGCTGATGCGCATGTATTTGCGTTATGCCGAAAAGCACAGGATGCCAGCCCAGGTGCTTGATATTTCTTATTCCGAAGGCGCCGGCATCAAGTCGGCCACCTTCGAAATCGATTCGCCTTTTGCCTTCGGAACTCTGAGCGTAGAGGCTGGCACGCACCGCCTGGTTCGCATGAGCCCGTTCAACTCCGCTGGCAAACGACAGACCTCTTTTGCCGCGGTCGAAGTAGTGCCGTTGATTGAGCAGACCGATGTCATCGACATCCCCGAAAATGACATTCGCGTGGATGTTTTTCGCTCGTCAGGCCCTGGCGGGCAATCGGTGAACACCACCGACTCTGCAGTTCGCATAACTCACTTGCCCACTGGAATCGTCGTTTCGTGTCAGAACGAGAAGAGCCAGTTGCAAAACAAGGTTGCCGCGATGCGAGTTCTTCAGAGTCGACTGCTGGAACAACGACGCCGAGAAGAAGAAGCCAAGAAGAAGCAAATCGCCGGTGATGTCAAGGCATCGTGGGGTGAGCAGATGCGCTCATACGTTTTAGCTCCTTACCAAATGGTCAAGGACCTTCGAACTGAGTATGAAGTGAACAACCCGAGCGCGGTCTTCGACGGAGATTTGGACGGTTTCATCACCGCCGGAATTCGTTGGCGCAAGCGAGCCTAGCCTCCGCTGAAAACGCAGGCGTTCAGCCTAGTCTTGACCCAAGATGATTTCGTTTTCCAATGTCACCAAGCAACACAAAGGCGCTCCAAAGCCAGCGCTCGACAGTGTTTCGCTCGAGATTGAGCGCGGAGACTTCGTCTTTCTGGTCGGCGCATCCGGATCGGGCAAATCAACCCTTTTGCGCCTCATGCTTCGCGAAGAAACCGCAAGTCGTGGAGAGCTTTTCGTGCTTGGTCAGAACCTAGTCACGATCCCCAGTCGCAAGGTTCCAGCACTTCGCCGCAAGATGGGTGTGGTCTTTCAAGACTTTCGTCTGCTGCCAACCAAAACCGTTTTTCAAAACGTGGCCTTCACTCTTGAAGTGATCGGTAAATCTTCTGCCTTCATCGCGGATGCGGTTCCCGAGGTTTTGCGCCTCGTCGGGCTCGACGAGAAAGCCGATCGCCTACCGAACGAGCTAAGTGGTGGCGAACAGCAGCGCGTAGCTTTGGCTCGAGCAATCGTGAACAAGCCCGACCTACTGTTAGCCGACGAGCCAACCGGAAACCTCGACCCAGCCACGAGCGCGGGCATCGTATCCCTGCTTGAAAAGATCAACCAAAACGGCACGACGATCGTCATGGCCACGCACGACGTTGGAATCGTAGACCGCCTCAAGCGTAGAGTGATTGAACTTCGCGGCGGAGTTATTGTTCGCGACGACAAAAAGTCGGGTTATGAAACCGCCTTGCCAATCACAGACCAGGTCGAGATTGCCGCAGAAACGCCTCCCGCCCCTCTTTCAGAAAATGCAGCAGAGGCAGCCCAAACCACCAACGAAGCCGAGGAGCAAGCATGAAGCTCGGCTTTCTGATGCGTGAGATCGGTCAAGGTCTCACTCGCAATGTCAGCATGATCATCTCGATCATTCTGGTCACCTTTTTGTCGCTTACTTTTGTTGGCACCGCCGGACTTCTGCAAGCGCAAATCGGACAGATGAAAACCTACTGGTATGACCGCGCTCAGGTTGCTATCTATCTGTGCACCGACACCAGTCCGGCCGATGCTTGCCCGCAAGGGGAGGCGTCACCAGACGTGAAGACTACCGTTGAGGCCGCCCTGAACGACGCCGCACTAAAGCCATTCGTCGAGCGTTTCTATTTCGAAGACCACCAAGCCGCCTACGACAAGTTCCAAGAACAGTTCGCCGATAACGCTGTTGCAAAGTACGTCAAAAAAGAGCAACTCAACGAAACCTACTGGGTCAAGGTCAAAGACCCAGACAAGAGCGCAGTCATTGTCGAATCGTTCACCGGGGTGGCCGGCGTCGAAGAGGTGCGCGATCAGCGCTCATACCTGGACCAGATTTTCGGCATCCTAAACGCGGCCTCTATTGCCGCCGTCGGCATCGCCGCAATCATGCTTGCCTCAGCCGTGCTGCTGATTTCGACCACGATCCGACTTTCCGCCTTCTCTCGTCGTCGCGAAATCGGCATCATGCGTTTGGTTGGCGCGAGCAACTTCTCGATCCAACTTCCTTTTATCCTCGAGGGAGTGGTGGCGGCAACCATCGGCAGCCTCCTCGCCTCCGGCGCGGTGATTGCAATCGTGGTGTTCTTTGTTCAGGGCTACCTGGCAGAGAGGCTTCCGCTCACTTCATTTGTTGGCATGGACGATGCGCTGATTCTGATGCCGCTGATCATCGGTGCCGGCGTGGTGCTTGCGGCACTTGCATCCGGATTCGCCATCCGTCGCTACCTCAAGATCTAGCCCTTTCTCGCCCGCTCGCCAGTTGTTAGACTGATGGGCTGACCGTCGGGTCATATCAACCAGGAGTGAATCGTGCCAAGAGAGCGTGGGCAACAGGTAGTTGCCAGCAATCGCAAAGCCCGTCACGACTATCACATCGAAGATGTCTTCGAAGCCGGACTCGTGCTTCGCGGAACCGAAGTGAAGTCGTTGCGGGCTGGTCGCGCATCCCTGGTGGATGGATACGCGAGCATCGATGGTGGCGAAGCTTGGCTCGAGAATGTGCACATTCCCGAGTATTTGCAAGGAACCTGGACCAATCACGCCACTCGCCGTCGCCGCAAGTTGTTGTTGAACCGAGCCGAGATCGACAAGCTTTCGGGCAAGGTTCGCGAGAGCGGATACACGCTTGTTCCGCTTTCGCTTTATTTCAAAGACGGCAAGGCCAAGGTTGAAATAGCTCTTGCTCGCGGAAAACGCGACTACGACAAACGCCAAGCCCTGAAAGAACGCCAAGACAAACGTGAGGCCGACCGCGCGATGTCGACCAAAGGCAAAGAGTGGTAGTCATTCGACCTCTTAGCGAGGTAAATCAAGAAGGCTTCCTTTCGTTCATGTCCGCTAAGGCTTTCGAAACGAATCCGAATTGGGCGGGCTGTTACTGCCAGTTCTACCTTGATACCGACGCAGACATTGAGGGCGCTGAATTAACCGCAGAGCGCAATCGACAAAAAGCCTGCGACCGAATTGCTTCGGGAACTATGCGCGGTTACCTAGCTTTCGATGGAGACGAAGTAGTTGGTTGGGTTGCAGCAAACAAGGCCAACAATTTTGCCCAACTGCCACCAACCTCAGAAGAGACCGCAAGAATCCTTTGTTTCATTGTCGAACCAAACCACCAGGGCAAGGGTGTAGCCACCGCCCTTCTGGACTTTGCAATCGAGGATCTGACTACCCAGGGTTTCACCACAGTCGAGGCAGCTCCGCTGGCGAGCGACGAGTTCGCATCCTGGGCATATCGGGGAAAGCTCAGCACCTTCTTGAAGGCCGGCTTTCAATCCGGACCGATGATCGACGACAAGCACGTTCTGGTTCAACGCAAACTCACAGACTAAATGTCAGCCCGAAGGGTTATCCTTATTGAGCCCAGAGATGGGTTTTGATAACTAAACATGGGGATGATCGGTTTCGACAGTGCTCTTGTGCCTGGGAGAAGCGGGTCGTGAATGTAGCGTCAACACGTAAATGTCCGCTGCAAACTATAGGTGCCGATGCTAATCGCGCCGACTTCGCCCTCGCTGCTTAAGCGAGCCTGAAGTCCGTCAGTCCGTATTTGATTTCGTTACGGGTACTGGCGTCATCTAGAAATCTTGCTGAGTAGTTACGCCTTAGGGCTGCTCGGGACTTGCACTCAGGCTGGGTTTGTTGGTTGGCTCGCTTCAGGGCATGATCAGAACCGAGTAAAGCGTTACTGAAGCTACACCCGTAGAAGGCCCAGAATCTAGGTTCTGGACGGGGGTTCAATTCCCCCCATCTCCACCATCCCATGTTCAGATGCCCGCCGAAAGGCGGGCATCTTCATTTAGTCACATTCTGTGTGGGATGAAGTTGGCGGCGTGTTCAAGAAACTGCTCTGTAAGTTTGCCATCCGAAAAAAGTTCCACGGCCGTGATAAACCCATGCTCATCAAATGCCGTATCAGAGTCAATGGGCATCGAGTAAACGTCATAGTCAGTAGACACCATTTCCTCTGGTGCTCCTTCGACGGGCAACCATTCGGTCCTCCCGCCAGGACCGTCGGGATGATGGGCTCGCTTCACGTATCTCTCGTCTGTCTCAGCAATACGAAATTCGCTAAACGCGGCAACTACTTTTCTTGATCTCTCTTCCAAGCAGAAATACAGGTGCACTAATTGGTTCTCAGTCATTTCGCCCCTAACTCTTACGTAATCCTAACCTCGGTAATGACGTTGCGAAGAATCCAAAAGGCCACTCAGAGTTCGTGCTTGGAGGTGAAAGAGATTGCAAACCAGCTGCGTTCGCATCTTTGGCAAACCAGCCAGGAGAGCAACTAATGCGAAGCAGACCAAAGCAGCGGATTTCGGTGTCTACGACTTTATAGCGCTCATCCCAATCGTTGGAGCGATTCTAGTTTTGATAAAGTTTTGCACTGATGGAACACCAGGTCCAAACCGATTTGGAGATCCAGTTAAGTAATCACAAGTTTCATTAAACGAAGACCCTCAGATATGGGGGTCTTCGTCCTTTGGGGCTTAAGTAAGGTTGGTGCTCTTTCACCTAGTTCGGGCAGGTCTCGGTTTCGCAAGCCGCGAGCTGCGCCACACGCTGCGGGGTCACGCCAAGAACCACGGCAATGTCGCGCATGGTCAGACCTTCTTCGCGCATCCTGCCAACCACAGATCGAATCTCGGCCGATGCCTCTTCTTGCAGGCGGGTGGCTTCACGCATCTTCTCTTGAGCGGCTTCGACGTCGCAAATGATGCCCGGCATCTTTGCAATCACCTGGATGACCAGCTCGCAATCGCCGCCACCGAGGGGGTGATTCTTGGCGAGGTCGCGGATGAGCTGCTCAACCTTGTCGAGGCGCTTGGCCGAGGTCTTGAGGTTGTCGAGAGCGGGGATTTCGACATCCCAGCCTTCGGCTGTTCTTTCACAAACCGCTTCAAGTTTCACGACACACCTCCAAATTAGTCAATGGGTACTTGACTAATTTAGTCAAGCCATGCTTTACTACCCCTTAGGTTAACCCCGCACCGTTCATTTTTCAACCAAAGGAAACACATGTTTTATTACATCAGCCTCGTAACCTCGCTAGCTCTGGCATTCGTCTTCGGAAACGCTGGCTTCACCAAGCTCACCAAGTCGGTAGACGATTTGGTTGCCGCCGGAATGTCTTTCACCAAGGACATTCCCCTCTGGACCGTGCGTCTGATCGCGCTTCTCGAGCTAGCCGGCGCACAAGGCGTACTCACTGGTCCAGCCGCAGGTTACTTCCTCGGATGGGGTTGGGCCGGAACCCTCGGTCTTCTAGCCGCTATCGGTTTGGCGCTCACCATGCTCGTCGGTGCGATCATGCACATCGTTCGCGGTGAATTCAAATACACGTGGAAGATCAACGTCGCGATTCTCGCGGTCGCCGCACTAAACGTTTGGTTCATCGCGTCGATCTAGGTAACGCGCTTTGGTTGGCGCACTGCCAATCGAGTAAATCCGCTAGATCTTCTGAATCCCAGTTCTGCTGGCTACTCGTGACAGGGTAGCCAGCAGAACTTTTCCACTTAATGCGATTAACACGGATGTGGTGACCGCGCGACCCGCATCCCAGAGAAGTCCACCGGTGACGAGCTCATACTGGATGAATCGAGTCAGATTCTCGAGTAGGGGTGCTCCAGCCTCATAAGAAAGCGCGCCGCCGGTGCCTGCCAAGAATGGCCAGTTCCACATAGTCATCAGCGCGCCGTAAGCAAACGCGGCGACGATGGCGTACAGAATCATCGTAGTGACGGCCGCCCAGGGGGTCTTGAACTTTGGCAAGACACCTGCACCGATGCCGACCAGTCCTGCCGCCATCATCTGAAACGGTAGCCACGGGCCGATACCGCCGACCAGAAGGGCTGATACCAACAGCGATGCCGACCCGAGGATGAACCCGAATCCCGATCCGAGAACATAGGCACCGATGATGATCAAGAAGAACGCCGTTTCTATTCCGGCGGTGCCAGCCCCGAGCGTTCGTATCACTGCATTGAGCGCAATCAATACGCCAAGAACCGCGAGTTGCTTGGTCGAGATGTCACCGGCGGCGAACTCCACCAAAACGAGGACGAGCATCAGTGGCATGAGCGCGATGAAAACACCTTGAGCCAAAGCAGCCTGGTCGGTAGAAGCCGCGCTGATAAACAGGGGCCAGGCGAAAACCATAACGCTGGCAAGAGCGGCGACCACGATGGCTACGCGCCCGAGAACTTTGGTCAGGTTCATGAGAGCTGCTCCATTGCAAACAGCCCGTCGACTCGAAGAGCTTGCGAAAGCTCGCTAGGCAGGATTCCGCCGACGCCAAAGACTTCTGCAGGGCGGCCGGATTTGGCAACTCGGCCCGACTCGAGCACAACAACATCTGTGGCTATCAGAGCCGCAAACTCGATGTCGTGAGTGGCGACAACCACCGCCTTGCCCTGAACGCGCAGTTCGGCGATGATTCCCGCCAGGGCTCGTTTCGCGGTGTAGTCGAGACCGCGTGTGGGTTCATCAAGAAGCAGGATGCCGGCACCCTTGGCCAGCTGAATTGCCAACACCAGAGCGAGCTGTTGGCCTGCCGAGATATCTCGTGGGTGGAGCGACGGATCGACTCGCCCAGCAAAACGTTGGAACAGGTTAGCCGTGGTGTTCGCAGGCGCTTTGGCGAACCGGTCGCTGTCTTCGAGTTCCTCTGAAACGGTTGGCAAAAAGAGCAGGTCACTCGCCTTCTGAGGCACAAGAGTCGCAACGCACAGTCGTTCTTCCACCGTCATCGACGCGGTATCTCCCCAGGGGGTCGAGAGTGTTCCGCCGGTTCTAACTCCGCTTCCCTGAATCGCCCAGAGCAGGCTGGTTTTGCCCGAGCCGTTTTCGCCCATCAGGGCAACCACCTGACCGCGTTCAACCGAAAACGAAACGGCATCCACGGCGACATATTCGCCATAACTCACCGAGATCGACTCCAGTGCGAGAGCGGGTGCCCCCGCAAACTCGACCGGCTGTTCAATCTGCGAAGGGTTGAAACTTGGAGTCGGCGCTTGCCTGAGTCGCTCATCCTGTGGTGACAAGCAAGGAGGGGAGATTTGCAAGCGACTGGAGAGTTCGACGACCGGTGGAACCAGTCGGAACTCGCGAATTGCGTCGGTCGGGAGTTGCTTTGTGACCGATCCGTCTCCGTGCACGATCACCATCGAATCGACGCTCGGGAGCGCTCGCTCGAGACGATGTTCCGCGAGCAGAACCGTGATTCCCCCGTCCCGTGAAAGTCGACGAAGCACCCCAATGATCTCGGCAGCCGCCTTGGGGTCAAGCGCTGAGGTCGGTTCGTCCAACACCAGGATTCGCTGCCCAGCCGATAGCGCGGCGGCAATCGCAACTCGTTGCTGCTGTCCGCCGGAAAGTTCGGTGAGTTGTTTCTCGAGCAGCTCATTGAGACCAAGAGTCGCAGCGATTGACTCAAGCCTTGACTTCATCTCGTTCTCGGCGACGCCGAGTTGCTCCATGCCATAGACCAGTTCTTCGGCCACGGTGTCGGTCACAAACGCACCTTCGGGTTGCTGATTCACAAATCCGACCAGGTGAGCCAGCTCATGCGGTTGCCAACCGGTGACGTCATTAGCCCCGATTTCGATTCGCCCAACCAGGTTTCCACCGGTGAAGTGCGGAGCTAGTCCGTTGATGCAGCGCAGCAGCGTAGATTTTCCGCTCCCGGTCGGTCCGCAAACGAGTGCAAATTCTCCAGCTGCAAACTCGAGACTGACGCGAGTAAAAAGTGGGTCACTGGCGTCGAACCCAAACTGTAGGCTGGTGATTTTTAGCATCAGAAACCCACCGCCTGATTTGGCCACAGAACTACGAGGGCGAGCCCGAAAACACATAGACACAAGACGGCGTAATCAACGGCACCAAGTTTCTGCCGGTTGAAACGCGTTTTCAGGTTTCGCTTGTCCGTTAGCCGAATGACTGCGACCAGACTGACCAAGCTCGCGCTCAGCACGCCTACGGCCGCGGTTGGATCGGTGGTCGTCACCAAGAGGTAGGCGCCAACAGCCAAGCCACTAGCAGAGGCGAAACTGAGCAGCCGGTTTGCCCATTGGCGTCTGATGGAAAGTCGATTGGTTCTGCCGAAGCCCCTGGAGTCCATGCTCGCCGCGAGTTGAAGCGAACGGTCCAGGGTGTCTTCGAGCGCTGGGATGATGATCGAGGTCAACGCACTCGACCCGCTGTTTCGACCCCTGAGCGCTTTCGCACGACGCACTCGCTGAAGGCTTTCGATGAGTTGGGGGGCCAAGTTGATTGCCACCGAGACGGCCGCGGCAATCTCATACAGTGCAGCCGGTGTCGATTTCAACAAACGCCGAGGATTCGACAGCGTGTTTGCCATAGCAACGGCGAGGATGATGGCCGCCAGTCGGAGACCGTCCAAGGTTGCCGAGCCTAAGGTCGCCCAGCTAATCGACCCGAACAAAGACAACTCCTGACCGAGTCCGAGCGGTATCGCGAGGCGTGGAAGCTCGAGAGCCACGTCCGAGGCATTTGAGTCGCCGTTGAAAATCACTCGAAACAAAATCCGAGTTAGCACAAAGATCAAAGCGAGTAGCAGATAGAAAGGCAGCGATCTCGCCCAGGGTGCGTTGGTGCGCAAAGTGAGAATGAGCAAAATCGACAATGCCATCAACGCGAGCACGGTGACTATGTTTGTGCTCTGCCCAGCCAGAATTGCGATGCAAAAGCCAAGACTCCACCATGTTCCAGGGTGAACCTTGGTCGCCGCGAATTCACTCAGTCGGCGCATTTGAAGACCGTCGGTTCAACAGAGGGGATCACTCGTTCGGGGCGATCTGAACCCGAGAAGACCCAAGCGTCAGACGTGCCGCAACCCGGTTTGCGCATCCCCGCGCCTGCGGGGCTCATCACCCATCCTGCGCTATCAAGGTCAGCGACGAAATAAACCCACGAACCCTCTTTATAGGTTGGAGTGTTGGCGCAATCCTGCTCTGCGGCGGATGGCACGCCTTCGATTCGACATACGAATCCAGTCGGATATTCGTCTGTGCCCGAAACATCAACGCGTTGCGCGAGCAAGTCCCAGCCTGTTCCGACGAAATTTGTGGCGCAATAGATAATCGGAGAATGATGTTCGCCGAAGTCAATCACCTGGGTGACCCCGTCGTTTAAGCACGCGCCGTCAGAAAAGGTTGGGTTTGGTACTGGGATTTGAGAATTGGATTCGGTTGCGGGCAGCGTTGAGATGATCGACCCGACCGCCACAAATGCGA
>ERZ650311.862-NODE-862-length-16822-cov-8.246079_pt1 | contig 16822 bp, 17 predicted proteins | sample MGYA00376247_ERZ650311 | MGnify/ENA primary metagenome ERZ650311 (study PRJEB26733, sample SAMN07839324) | wastewater metagenome | biome: small river; feature: stream; material: water | place: USA: North Carolina | collected 2016-07-28 ... | reverse complement strand
TAATTGCAGTTCCGACATGTATGCCTCCTGACAAGAATCTTGCCCGCAAAACCCGAATTCAGGCGTCATGCTGCGCGGTGTGCCGAAAAAAGTTCCAAAAGTCGGCGCGTCATGTTGTCAGATTCCGAGACTTTGTTAGAGACTAGGCGCGCTCGATGAACTACGAAAGGCGAGCTGCAATGGCAACCGATTACGACGCACCGCGAAAGACGGACGACGATAGCGAGTCAATTGACGCCATCAAGGAGCGCGGCCCTGACAAGCTCGCGAGCTCCCTGGACGTCGATGAGGCCGACTCAATTGACGCGTTCAGCGTGCAAGAAGTAGTCAATGAGGAGCTCGACGTCGTCGTTCTGCCACCGCAAGATGATGAGTTCACGTGTTCGGAATGCTTCATCGTGAAGCACCACACCATGCTGTCTGCCAAGAAGGGCAAGTACGGCAAGGTCTGCACCGAGTGCAACGAGGGTTAGTCCCTAGGTAACTACTTCGCAGCGATGCTCAACGCCGCCACGACGCGGCCTGGGTGGCGCGACGAAAAAAGCCAGTATGGCGTGGGGTCCTGTGCGCTCCGAACCTCAATTTTGACCAATTTCTGCGATGTGCCGCGCAGAACCATGTATGCGCGCGGGTGAAGTTGCGGCCCACGCTCCAGACGCGCCTGCTCGCCCTCCAAAGCCTCGGCGCCACCAAGCTCGGCGCGAGGGATCCGCACATTGCCAACGCGCAACTCCGCATCGGTAACTTCGATCGTCTTGGCCCGGCCGAGAACTAACGCGACCAACCCAGCACTCGCGACAGCGCCCACCCAGACGCCGATCACGTGGTTCCAGGGGTAGATCGTCAGCCAGAAGGTCGGCCCCACGATGGCGATTGCCAAGAAGGTGTTGACCGACGGCCAAAGGAATTCACGGTAAATGGTGGTGCCTGCGTTGTTCTTCATCCCTTCTAGATTACGCTCGTGGGCATGACTGAACTAGCCGTACTGCTGAAGGCGGAGCCAGGCTTTGAGCCGGTTTACGCAAAACCAGGAGACGCCGGCGCCGACCTGCGCAGCACCGTCGACATTGTGATTCCAGCCGGAGAACGCGCCCTGCTGCCTACCGGGGTCTCGATCGCCCTGCCGGCAGGCTTTGTCGGTCTTGTTCACCCGCGAAGCGGACTTGCTGCCAAGCACGGCATCACCGTCCTGAACGCTCCTGGCACAGTCGACGCCGGGTACCGCGGAGAGATTCTGGTCACCCTGTTGAACACCTCGCGCGATGACTTTTCAGTGTCACGAGGCGACCGCATCGCTCAGCTCGTCATTCAGCAGTTCGAGCATGCCAAGTTCATTGCGGTAACCGAGTTGCCAGACAGCGAACGCGGCGAGACCGGCTTCGGCTCAAGCGGCAGAAACTAGTAGGAGGACGACTTGGAACTGAAGTCAGCACCACTCGACCGCGCCACGGCCGGCCCGCTGGATTCGAGCGAACTGAATCACGCAGCGCCGTACCTCGACCTTGGCGCGATTCGGGTGCCCGCCATCGACAGCATCGCTGTGAAGGTCGAGGTTGAGGAAGCAACGGGTAAGCCAATCGCCGTTACGCTCGAAACCAACGACTGGAACCTGCAACTTCAGGCCTTTGCGGCTCCGCGTAGCGAGGGAGTCTGGCTCGAAATCAAGGCCCAGCTTGCAGCATCAATTCAAGCTCAGGGTGGACAGGTCGAGGAGCGCATTGGCTCCCTTGGCCCAGAGCTGGTTGCGAAGTTACCGGTTGCCGATCAGGCTGGTGCTCAGATTGGCACGCGTCTGGCCAGGTTCGTTGGCGTCGATGGCCCACGTTGGTTCCTGCGCGGTGTAATTTCTGGAGCGGCTTTGACCGACCCCAAGGCGGCAGCCGACGCCGACGATTTGTTCCGTTCAATCGTCGTCCACCGAGATGAGGTTCCGATGCCACCGCGCGATCTGCTGCCAATCATCTTGCCTGGCGCTGCAAAGCCAACCGTTTAGCGATGAAGGCTGGCAAGGACCACAAATCGTCGGGTGACGCACACGCTGTCGCCACCGCGCTCGGCTTGCGCATGGAAAATGGCTCTGCCGTTCTCGACAAAAAATCACTCTTGAAGTCGCTCGGCGGAAAAATCGGCATTCTGGAATCGACGCTGCCGAGTTTCATTTTCCTTATGGCTTGGTTGACCACAAAATCACCTGTCGCCGCCGTCATCGGAGCGTTTACCCCAGTGCTGGCATTCGGTGCAGTTCGCTTGATCAGGCGTGAGTCACTCATGCAGGTCTTGTCGGGTGCGTTAGTAGCTGGCCTCTCGGTATACCTGGCTCTTCGTCCTGGTGGGTCGACCGAGGAGTTTTTCTTGCCGGGCTTGCTAACCAATCTTGCTTATCTGGCTGTATTGCTAATCAGCGTTGTGGTCCGTTGGCCAATCGTCGGCCTCTTGTTCGGGCTGGTCTTTCAACACGGAACGAGCTGGCGCAAACACCGCAAGGAGCGCAGCCCATACACTGCAGCGACTCTAGCCCTCAGTGCGGTATTCGCCGTGCGATTGATTTTTGAAGTCCCGTTGTTCCTGGCCGGCGCGCTCGAGGCGCTTGCGGTAGTCAAGCTGATTTTGGGTTTACCACTTTATGCATTGGGGCTCTGGACCGCGTGGCTACTGGCCCGAAAAGGCATTCCGGGTCACTCAAACTGATAGATTTAGCAATTAGCAACGTAGCTAGGTAGTAAGGAGCGGACGCATGTCCAAGGTGAACAGTTTCGGTGCATCCGAGATTCTCAAGGTAGGCAACAAGGACTACCGAATCTTCAAGCTGAACTCGGTGGATTCCAAGACCCTGCCGTACAGCCTCAAGATTCTGCTCGAGAACCTGCTCCGCACCGAAGACGGCGCAAACGTCACCGCAGCGCAGATTCAAGCGCTTGCTGACTGGAACGCCGCTGCCGAGCCTGACACGGAAATCCAGTTCACCCCGGCCCGTGTAATCATGCAGGACTTCACCGGAGTCCCATGTGTTGTCGACTTGGCGACCATGCGCGAGGCAGTCCAGGCCCTCGGCGGCGACCCGAAGCGCATCAACCCACTTGCCCCTGCTGAATTGGTCATCGACCACTCGGTGCAGATTGACGTTGCCGGCACCCCAGACGCATTCGAAAAGAACGTAGAACTCGAGTACCAGCGCAACGGTGAGCGATACCAGTTCCTCCGCTGGGGCCAGACCGCCTTCGAGGAATTCAAGGTCGTTCCTCCAGGCACCGGAATCGTGCACCAGGTAAACATCGAGTACCTAGCCCGCACCGTTATGACCCGCGAGGTCAACGGCGAGCTTCAGGCGTACCCAGATAGCTGTGTTGGCACCGACTCGCACACCACCATGGTTAATGGTCTAGGTGTTCTCGGCTGGGGAGTTGGTGGAATTGAGGCCGAGGCAGCAATGCTTGGCCAGCCAGTTTCCATGCTGATTCCAAAGGTCGTCGGCTTCAAGCTCTCCGGCGCCATTCCAACCGGTGTTACCGCCACCGACGTCGTTCTCACGATTACCGACATGCTGCGCAAGCACGGCGTGGTCGGCAAGTTCGTCGAGTTCTACGGTGAAGGCGTTACCTCGGTTCCGCTCGCTAACCGTTCAACCATCGGAAACATGAGCCCTGAATTCGGCTCGACCGTCGCAATCTTCCCGATTGACGATGTAACGCTGGACTACCTGCGTGTAACCGGCCGCACCGAGGAGCAAATCGCTCTGGTTGAGGCCTACACCAAGGCCCAGGGACTATGGCATGATCCATCGATCGAGCCTCGTTTCAGTGAGTACCTGGAACTGGACCTTTCGACTGTGGTGCCTTCCATCGCCGGCCCGAAGCGTCCTCAGGACCGCATCGAGCTCTCCAAGGCCAAGGAATCCTTCCACTCCGCACTGCCTACCTACAGCGCCGAGGCTCACAAGCCAACCGACGTCAAGGGTAAGGACTACCAGGTCGACAATGGGCATGTAACCATTGCGTCCATCACCTCGTGCACCAACACTTCCAACCCGTCGGTGATGCTCGCTGCGGGTCTGGTTGCTAAGAAGGCCGTCGCTAAGGGCCTCAAGGCCAAGCCCTGGGTAAAGACCTCACTCGCGCCAGGTTCCAAGGTTGTCACCGAGTACTACCACAAGGCTGGTCTGACAGACTCGCTGGACGCCTTGGGCTTCCAGTTGGTTGGTTACGGTTGCACCACCTGTATCGGTAACTCTGGTCCACTGGACGAGAACATCTCGGCTGCCATCAACGAGAACGACCTCGCGGTTACCGCGGTGCTCTCGGGTAACCGAAACTTCGAGGGTCGCATCAACCCAGACGTGAAGATGAACTACCTGGCTTCGCCACCGCTGGTCATTGCTTACGCGCTTGCTGGAACCATGGACTTCGACTTCGAGAACGACGCCCTTGGCCAGGACCAGAGCGGCAACGATGTCTTCCTGAAGGACATTTGGCCAACGGCTGAAGAGGTACAGAGCACAATTGACAACTCCATCAACTCGGAGATGTTCAAGAAGCAGTACGCATCGGTATTCGAGGGTGACGAGCGCTGGCGTTCGCTGCCTACCCCAGAGGGCGCAGTTTTCACCTGGGATGAGAAGTCCACTTACGTGCGCAAGGCGCCTTACTTCGATGGCATGAAGCACACGCCAGACCCTGTAACTGACATCCAGGACGCCCGCGTGCTGGCCAAGCTCGGCGACTCGGTGACCACCGACCACATCAGCCCGGCCGGATCCATCAAGGCTGACTCGCCTGCTGGTAAATACCTGGCCGAGCGCGGTGTCTCGCGTGTTGACTTCAACTCCTACGGCTCGCGCCGCGGTAACCACGAGGTCATGATCCGCGGTACCTTCGCGAACATTCGACTCAAGAACCAGCTCCTTGATGGTGTCGAGGGTGGTTACACCCGCGACTTCACCCAGGCCGCTGGCCCGCAGTCGTTCATCTTCGATGCCAGCGCCAACTATCAGGCAGAGGGTACGCCGTTGGTTATCCTCGGTGGCAAGGAATACGGTTCGGGGTCGTCGCGAGACTGGGCCGCAAAGGGAACCAGCCTCTTGGGTGTCCGCGCGGTTATCACCGAGTCGTTTGAGCGCATCCACCGCAGCAACCTGATTGGTATGGGCGTGATTCCGCTACAGTTCCCTGCTGGGCAGAGCGCAGATTCGCTTGGTCTTGATGGAACTGAAGTGTTCAGCATCACCGGTATTGAGCAGTTGAACCAGGGCGTGACCCCCAAGACTGTTCACGTGGTCGCTAAGCCAAGTGCCCACTCCGCCGCTGGCAAGCCAGTTGTTGAGTTTGACGCCGTGGTTCGCATCGACACCCCTGGTGAAGCCGACTACTACCGCAACGGTGGAATCCTCCAGTACGTGCTGCGAAGCCTAGTAACGGAATAACCTCAAAGGCATACGGTTAATCTCCCCATGGGTATTCTGAACCGAATCTCGAATCCACGAGACCTAGATGGTCTCTCTGGTAAGGATTTGGTCGAACTCTGTGGGGAGATTCGCCAATTTTTAGTTCAGGCTGTTTCCCGGACTGGCGGGCACCTGGGGCCCAACCTCGGCGTGGTAGAAACGACCGTTGCCATTCACCGAGTGTTCGACTCTCCAAAGGATTCGGTCATCTTCGACACTGGCCACCAGTCCTATGTACACAAGTTACTGACGGGCCGGCAGGACTTCAGCGACCTGCGCTCCAGAGACGGACTGGCTGGCTACCCCCAGCGTTCCGAGTCGCCACACGACGTCGTGGAATCCTCGCACGCCTCGTCTTCACTTTCCTGGGCTGACGGCATCGCAAAGGCATTCAAGGCCACCGGACAGGATGACCGCTACGTTGTGGCCGTGGTCGGTGACGGAGCCCTGACCGGCGGTATGACATGGGAGGCCCTCAACAACATCTCCCACGACAACGACCGCAAACTAGTCATTGTCGTAAACGACAACGGCCGGTCTTACGCACCCACCATCGGTGGTTTCGCCCGGTACCTCAACACGATCCGGACGCAGAGTGCCTATCGCAAGGCTTACCGAGCTTCAAAGCGGTTCTTTGAATCCTTTGGCTTGCTCGGCAAACTCACTTACTCGGCAGCCAGGGGCGCCGGTAAAGGTCTGTTAGCGACATTCGCCCCAGGTGGTCTCTTCCCAAACCTTGACATAAAGTACATCGGGCCGATCGATGGTCATGACATCGAGGCCATGGAAGCTGCACTGCGCCAGGCGAAGAACTACGGGTACCCGGTAATCGTGCACGCCATGACCCAAAAGGGTAAGGGCTTCGACCCGGCAATGCTGAACGAAGAAGATCAGTTCCATGCGGTAGGTCAGATCGATCCAACCACCGGTGAATCCCTGGAAGAAAAGTCTGGTCAGAGTTGGACCGGAGTTTTCTCCGAAGAAATCGTCAAAATTGCCGATACCAAGCCTGAGGTTGTGGGCATTACCGCCGCAATGCTTCACCCGGTTGGCCTAGCGGCCTTCGCAAACAAGTATCCTGCCCGAGTGTTTGACGTCGGCATCGCCGAACAGCATGCCGTCGCCAGCGCCGCAGGAATGGCGTTTGGCGGTCTTCACCCTGTTGTGGCTGTTTACGCCACATTCATGAACCGCGCCTTCGACCAAGTCCTCATGGACGTAGCCTTGCACAAGGCCGGTGTCACATTTGTGCTGGACCGCGCCGGCGTAACCGGTCCCGATGGCGCTAGCCACCACGGAATGTGGGATCTGGCAGTATTCCAGGTTGTCCCAGGAATCAGAATCGCTGCGCCAAGAGACTCGATCCGTCTCCGCGAAGAGCTCAACGAGGCCGTCTCAGTCACTGACGCACCCACCTTGCTCAGATTTGGCAAGGGATCGGCAACCGCCGAAATCCCCGCCGTGCGACGTCTTTCAGATGGCGTAGACATTCTGTTCGAATCTGCAGCCAAGGATGTGCTGCTGGTCGGTGTCGGCGCAATGGCGACTACTGCGCTTGAGGTCGCTAAGTTACTGGGCGCGCAGGGAATCGGGGCAACTGTAGTTGACCCCCGATGGGTCGTGCCGGTTCCTAAGTCAGTACTGGAGCTGTCAGCCGCTCACCGGCTGGTTGTGACCATTGAGGATGGCGTCAAGGTCGGTGGCATCGGTACCCGGGTTCGCCAGGACCTCCGAGATTCACAGATCGATACGGCGCTCACCGAGATTGGTTTGCCGGACGAGTTCCTAGAGCATGCTTCGAGGAATCAGATTCTGGAACGCGTGGGTCTAACGCCACAGGCAATTGCTAGGGACATAGTGGCGCAGGTTGTGGGAGCACGCGTGCCTCACGCTCGGCCACTTGACGAAGTCAACGAACCGTCAGCACAGCATCTTTAAGAACTAGTTGTCTCAGATAATCCCACCAGAGCTTCAGCAAAGCGAGCTGCACATTGCTCCACTTGCCATTGCCTGGCTCCCAAATCTAGGAGCTTCTGGCCGACCGTTTGCGAGTTAATGGGGATTGGTGGTTCCCAGGCCAACTGGCGCAAGAAATCCGGTGTCAGCACATTCTCGGCGGGCATGGCTAGTTCCTCAGAAATCGCATTCATTACTGGCTTGAGGACGTTGAGTCTCACATCAGCTTCAGGGAACTTGTTGGCCCAGTTTCGGTGGTTAGGTATGCCCGTGGAAGCCAGACGAAGCGGTGGCAAATCGCGGGCGTTTATGCCATCCTCGATGCCCTTCCACCAGGTATCCAAGTACGTGCGACTGGCGCGACCATTGAAATCTTTACGCCCTGCAAGTTCTGACCTTGAGCGGGGCGTGTTCTTGACCACGGCAACGATGGAAGCGTCTGGAATCAAGCGTCCAGGGGATACGTCCATCTTGACTGCTAAGCCCTCACGAGCAGTCCAAAGCGAGCGCGCGATCGCAAGCTTGGCCTGGTCCTTCACTTCATGCAGGCCGCTGAGGCCACGCCAACGATCGGGTTTCGGACCCTTAGGCGCGAACCCCAAGAGATGCGCGAATTCCTGTCGGGCATATTCGGACTTGTCCTGCTCTTCCAGCAGGGTAGCCACTGCATTCATGAGCTCTGGCAACACATCAACATCGAGTGCCGCATAGTTCAGCCAGTCTGCGTGCAGTGGTCGCTGACTCCAGTCAACCGCGGAGTGCTCCTTGGCCAATCGGAATCCAAGTAGGCCTTCGGCCATTGCACCCAGGCCGACACGTGGTAGACCCGCCAACCGCCCACCGAGTTCCGTATCAAACAGTCGAGTTGGTTCAAGCCCCAGTTCGGCCAGGCATCCAAGGTCCTGCGTGGCGGCATGCAAGATCCAGGTATCGCTGGCCAGGACTGACGCCAACGCAGCGAACGGCTCCGAATCGCCATCGGGGGAGATGGCTGCAGGGTCTATAAGGTAGATCGGGCTGCTGCCACGTTGGACCTGTATCAGATAGGCACGGGCCGAATACTTGAAACCGCTCGCCCTTTCTGCGTCCAACGCAAATGCCCCGGATTCGGCGCCCAGCCTTGCAACTAGAGCTTCGAGATCCTGCACAGAGTCAACCAACTCGACGTTTGGATTCTTTGGTTTTGCGAGCAGAGGGAGTTCAACGACCTCGTCGTCGCTCATCGGGTCTTTCTCCCGTGGAGTGCGGTCACCTCGGCCGGCAGAAGTGGGTAACCGCTCATCATGCAGACCAAGTCCTGCCAGGCTTCCATGTGTGCGGCAAAGTTACCCAACGGCGACCACGATGCGCGCATTTCGAGTTCGGCGTGATGGCTCTGGTTTGCCAAAGAACCAAAACCACTGCTTATTACGCGAGTGATAGTGGCTGCCTCGTGGGAGAACTCGGCCCCGCGGTTCCTAAGAGCCTCCATGAGCCAGGCCCAGGCGACTTCGCTGATTTCCTCATCGGAGCCTATTTCGGTTTCGAGTGGGCTCTTGGCGAAAGCCACGATTCGGAAGTTACCGCCCCATTGATCCTGTGGTTTTGGCTCATGCAACAAAACCAAACGTCCCGTACCGGAGTCGGTGTGATCGTCGCCCTTGTCGGCGCACACGTCCGCTCCAAAGGCAACCGCCTCGGTGGCCAGTTTGCTGGGAGCAGGTATTTGATTAATGTGAAGTTCATCTCGGAGCTCGGCCTCGCGAAGAGATTGGACTGCCAGCTGGAACGAGCCGGAGCTGCTCTCACTCAACGAAATATCGATCACAAACTTAGGATATTCGGCGACTCACGGTATTCCCGTTGCCACGCCGCTAAACCCGCTATCTAGCGCTTATTTCGGACCAGCGGGTGAACATCGTGCCGTCAACCTGATCAGCCGACTCGAGCACCGCACCAGTGATGCCTAGGCCCGACATTGCTGCTTTAGCCGCGTCGATAGGCGAGAGCCCATCAGCCCGCACAATGGTCAGGGCTAAACCGCGAATCACGGACCGGCTCAGTAACCAGCGGGCAAAAGTTGGGCCAGCTTCGACCAGGATTCTGCGCCACCCAAGCCGTGTGAGTCTGAGGCTAAGTCCGAATGGCGATCCTGCGCCAATCGAGCGCACGTCAATCCAAGGTCGTTGATAACGCTGCCTGGTCCTTCGCACCAGTCCACGCCGAACCAGAAGGTAAACCTTCGATGTCTCGGGCCCAGCCGAATCGACTTCAACTGCAGGGATTCCAGAGAAGTCACCGGATTTCGATACCAGTGCCAGAGGGGCGAATTTGGACCTACGGTAGGCCTCGGCGCGAGCCGTTGCGGCTGTAGTGAGAATCCCATCAGCGACCGAACGGTAGCCAATTAGCGACTGGTAATCATACTCGTCGGAGATATCTCGGCTCGAACCATTTGCACCGACAAAGGCACCACCCGCGGTACTCACGATGTTGAGCAGAAACGACGGGGCATTCCAAACCCGATTCGCGAAATATGCGCGGAGATCTTCGAAACCTGCGAGCTCGGTCTCACCCGGCACTGGAGTCAAGTGGACTAGTTTCAAGCCAGTTTCTCTCGAACCTGGCGCTTGATGCGGGCCAACATGGCCCGCATGCCGTTCATCCGTAGCGGTGAAACCGCCTCGGTGAGACCTAACCTGTCCGGGAAGTCCGGATCTACGGCAAGGACCGCATCAGCCGCAGCTCCGTCAAGTGCCTCGTGCAGCACCGACGCGAAACCACGGGTGGTTGGTGCTTCGGCGGGAGCGCTGAAAAACAGGTGCACCTTCTTGTCGGTGTCCACCTCGACGAAGAGAAATATCGGCGACTGGCACTCCTCGACGCGTTCCAGAAGGTCTGGATGGTCCGCATAGCGGGGAGGAAGAGTTGGGAGATTGTCACTGAACTCGAGCAGCAGAGTTAGGCGATCCCGAACCGGCAACGAGGTGAAGTCGGAGATTAACGGATCGAGATCAACAGTTGTAGACATCTCACTAGCCTATTAGCGGGCCGAACTACTTCTTTGGTGCCGGTGCTGCGCCTCGCTCGGCACCCTTCACGATAGGCACTCCCACGAGCGAACCCCACTCGGTCCACGAGCCGTCGTAGTTACGCACATTCTGGAAACCCAGTAGATACTTCAACACGAACCAGGTGTGGCTCGATCGCTCACCGATGCGGCAGTAGGCAATAACATCATCGCCTTCCTTGAGGCCAGCCTCGTCGAAGTAGATTGCCTTTAGATCTGCAACCGACTTGAAGGTCTTGTCTTCGTTTGCCGCACGCGCCCACGGTACTGACGCGGCTGACGGGATGTGACCTCCGCGTAGAGCACCTTCCTGAGGATAATCAGGCATGTGGGTGCGCTCTCCGGTGTATTCCTGTGGCGAGCGGACATCGATCAATGGGTTTCCGAAGTGAGCCAACACGTCATCGCGGAATGCACGAATCGGTGCGTCATTGCGCTCCACAACTGGGTAAACGGTGGTCTCCCAGGACTGAACCTCGCGGGTAAGCTCGCGGCCTTCGGAAATCCACTTGTCGCGTCCACCGTTTAGCAGGCGAACATCATCGTGGCCGAACAGCTTGAAAACCCATAGGGCGTATGAAGCCCACCAATTGCTCTTATCACCGTAGATGACGACAGTGTCATCGCGGTTGATGCCCTTGCTGCTGAGCAACTCAGCAAATCCCTCAGCGTCTCGATAGTCGCGCAGAACTTCGTCGTTGAGTTCGGTAAACCAGTCGATTTTGCGCGCAGTAGGTATGTGCCCGGTTTCGTAGAGAAGAACATCTTCATCGGATTCCAACAGAACTAGACCTGGCGCGCCAAGGTTTGCAGCAAGCCACTCGGTGGTTACCAGAGCCTCTGGGTGTGCGTATTCGGCTAGTGATTTGGCGGAATCGAATGCAACAGGCATGCGGGAATCTCTTTCATCGTTGGATGTTTAGACTTAACACCGTCTGCATCAAGAATATTCCACTAAACGATGGGTTTCTTATCGTGACGAAAGATTTCTAACCCAAAGGCCAAATGTCGATTCCAGCTGGACTCTATCCATCCATTGCGAGTTTCAATCCCGAAGTAACCACCGAACAGTTGTTGAACCAACTGGTGCCTCCACGTGAATTTGATGGAGCGAGATTCTCTACCTATGTTCCTGACGCGCGCTTCGGCACTCAGGCAGAGGCCGTCGAAATTTGTAGCACCTTCGCTAAAGGCGGCAAGACTGGTTCTGGGCTATTCGCTAAGCGCATCGAACAACCAGCGGGCTTGTATCTGGACGGCGGCTTTGGCGTGGGTAAGACACACCTATTGGCCAGCATCTGGCATGAGTTCAAAGGGCGCAAAGCGTTCGGATCATTCCTAGCATTCACCGGCTTGATTGGGGTTCTCGGCTTCGCCAACGCGGTGGAGCAGCTCAAGACCTTTCAGTTGATCTGCATCGACGAGTTTGAGCTGGATGATCCCGGTGACACCATGATGTTGTCCAGACTACTTAGCGAACTAGATGCCAAGGGGGTGAAGTTCGCTGCAACCAGTAACACACCACCGAACGCTCTCGGACAGGGTCGATTTGCAGCCGCTGACTTTGCTCGGGAGATCAATGCAATGGCCGATAGGTTCAGAATGGTGACAATCGACGGCGAGGATTACCGACACCGTCCGGTGGACGCGAGCCCAACCTCGGTTTCTGCGACTGATCTCGAACAGTGGGCCTCGAATCAAAGCGCATCGGGTGCGCAGGTCGCATTCGACGACTTTGGACATCTGCTCAAGCACTTGGCCACGCTCCATCCGAGCAAATACCTGCAGCTCATCAAGAACTTCAACGCACTTGCTATCGACAACGTGACGCAGTTGCATGACCAGGTGGCGGCACTTCGCTTCGTTGCGCTGGTTGACCGCATGTACGAGAGTCAGCTGGCAATCAGAAACACCGGCCACTCGTTGACCAGTGTGTTTAGCGAGGAAATGCTTGGCGGTGCCTACCGCAAAAAGTACCTACGAGCCGTGAGTCGCCTCGGAGCGATGACCACTAGATAGCACTAGCGCTCCGGCCACCATCGATATGGCGGATGCTATGAAGGTGCCAACAACGGCGCCTGCTTGATCTGCGGAGTTGCGCCCTGCCCCGAAAGCAATATTTGCCACCAGCAGTGAGACCGTGAAACCGATACCGCCAAGCACCGCCACCTTTGCCAAGTCGACCGTTCTTAGCTTCATTTTCTCGGACGCAAAGTGCATGCCAACCCAGCCACCGAGGAAGACTCCGAGGAATTTCCAAACTGGTCGCACAACTACACCCCAAAAAACCGCGCTATTAAGAATGGAAGCCTCAGGCAGGACAACCGAGGAGGCGTATAGTCCGAAAAGGGGGAGAGCCACATACGAGACCAGGGCATTGAGCTTTGCTTCAATTGCGTGAATGCGTTCCCGCCGGACCGCGAATGCCAGCACTAGACCCATTAGAGCCGGTTCAACTCCAGCGAGGCCAGTGAAAAACACAGCCGATAGCCAACTGAGAGCGGATAGGACGGTCACCGAGAACTTGAAGCGTTCAGCGGGGCGCAACCGACTTGCCGCGACAAACAGACATGTTGACCCGACAACCGGCGCAAGACCGAACGGGGAGTTCGCATGGCTGCCTTGAAAGACCACGGCAATTACGAGGACCGCAATAACATCGTCAATCACCGCGAAGGAAAGCAGAAACGTGCGGGCAGCTTTTGGCAGGGCCGACCCAAAAAGGACGAAGACAGCTAACGCAAAAGTGACATCGGTGGCGGTGGGAATCGGCCAGCCGGAGATTCCTGGCGTACCCCAGTTGAGACAGACGTACCAGATAGCGGGTAACGCGACTCCGAGTAGAGCGGCCAGAAATGGCGCGATGAGGTTGCGCGCAGGGGAGAGGTTGCCGCCGCGCAGTTCTCGCTTTAGCTCAAGCCCGACGAGAAAGAAGAAAGCCGCAATCCCAAAGGTTCCAACTAATGTGTCTAAACCGATACCGACGTGTGTAGGGCCAAGGTCCAAATCTATTCCGTAGCGAAAAATGCCGAGAGGCAGAAAGTGTCGGTGGGAAATGTTGGTGAGTAGAAGCCCTAGGAAAACCGAGACCAGCAATAGTATCGGTGCGGCATTCGCTCTCAGAAACTTCTTCACCCGACTAGTCTCCCAAGCGATTGTTTACAAACACGAAACATTTGGGGTAAATGCCTGAAATAACGATTGGGGAGACTTAGGGAGTTGAATCGTCAACTTTGTTTATTAGAGAGAGGTAAACAAATGCACCTAGATCAGGGTCAAACCGCATTTGTGCTCATCAGCTCGGCCCTCGTGCTGCTGATGACACCGGGACTTGCGTTCTTCTACGGAGGAATGGTTAAGGCCAAGTCAGTTGTCAGCATGATGATGCTTTCCTTTGGATCCTTGGGTCTTATTGGAGTCCTATGGGTCATCTACGGTTACGCGATGTCCTTCGCTAATGGTGGAAGCAAGACCTTCATCGGCATCGACGGAATCATTGGAATCGATACCTCGTTCATCGGGCTCGACGCTCAGGTGAAGGACGCACTTGCTCCTTCCGGCACCTACCCAAGTCTGGCCTTCGTTGCGTTCCAGGCCACCTTCGCGATCATCACTGTTGCACTGATCTCGGGAGCAATCGCGGACCGTGCCAAGTTCGGCGCCTGGATGGTCTTCGCCGGTGTGTGGGCCACCCTGATCTACTTCCCAGTGGCTAACTGGGTCTTCAACTTCACCCTGGACGAGTCGGGAAAGGTTGTCGACGGTGGTTGGATTGTTTACAACTTGGGCGTCATTGACTTCGCAGGTGGAACCGCGGTTCACATCAACGCTGGAGCTGCCGGCCTAGCACTTGCACTGATTCTGGGTAAGCGCTTCGGTTTCGCCAAGGGTATGAGCCAGCCTCACAACGTTCCGCTGACTCTGCTGGGTACCGCACTGCTGTGGTTCGGATGGTTCGGATTCAACGCAGGCTCCGAGGTCGCTGCCGACGGATTCGCCTCGATTGCCTTCATCAACACTCTGGCGGCTCCAGCCGCAGCCATGCTTGGCTGGATCATCATCGAGAAGATCAAGCACGGCAAGGCCACCTCCATCGGTGCCGCTTCTGGTGCAGTTGCTGGTTTGGTAGCAATCACCCCGGCCTGTGCGATTCTGGACCCAATGTGGGGCATCCTGCTCGGTTTTATCGCCGGTGCCCTCTGCGCACTGGCAATCGAGCTCAAGTTCGCATTCGGATTCGATGACTCGCTAGACGTCGTGGGCATCCACCTCGTCGGCGGTATCGTTGGAACCCTGTACATCGGACTCTTCGGCCGCGGTGTCGGCCTGTTCTTCGGACACGGACCTCACCAGCTTGCCATGCAGGCTTTGGGTGCGGGTGCAGTTCTTCTCTACAGCTTCGTGGGTGCACTGGTTATCGGCTTCATTGTCGAGAAGACCATCGGCTTCCGCGTCAAGGCTGAGGATGAGATCGCCGGAATCGACACCGTAGTTCACGGTGAAGAGGCCTACTCGTTCGGAAACTAAAGCCACAAACTAAATAAGTTCCAAGCCTGAAGTGGGGTCCGAAAGGGCCCCGCTTTTGGTGCGTTTGAAAGGAAAGCATGAACAACGACACCACGATGTTCTTGATCATCTGCAGTGCCCTAGTGCTATTCATGACACCGGGCCTCGCATTCTTCTATGGCGGGTTAGTCCGGGCTACGTCAGTGGTCTCGATGATGATGATGTCCTTCGGTTCGCTTGGTCTAATCGGAGTGATGTGGCTGGCCTACGGTTATGCGATGAGTTTTGGAAACGCTGGTAGTGGTACCTTCATCGGCATCGATGGTGTGTTCGGCATAGACCTTAACAAAGTCTTTATGGATGACGTGGTCAAGCAGGCACTGGGTCACGGTGGACTACCAGGCGATGGATCGCAACTTGCTTTCGCAGGTTTCCAAGGCACATTTGCCATCATCACGGTTGCCCTAATTTCTGGCGCAATCGCAGACCGTGCCAAATTCGGCGCCTGGATGGTCTTCGCTGCGGTTTGGGCGACTCTCGTTTACTTCCCAGTGGCTAACTGGGTCTTCAATTTCACCGTTGATAAGTCCGGAAAGATAATCGACGGTGGCTGGTTGGTCTACAACGTTGGCCTCAAGGACTTTGCTGGCGGTACCGTGGTGGAGATCGCGTCAGGTGCATCTGCACTGGCGCTGGCTCTCGTGGTTGGCAAGCGTTTTGGGTTCGCGAAGGGCATGCACGCGCCTCACAGCATCCCTCTGGTGCTCATTGGCGCCGCGATCCTTTGGTTCGGCTGGTTCGGCTTCAATGCCGGCTCGGAGATTGCTGCCGACGGCATTGCCTCTCTTGCCTTTGTGAACACGGGCATCGCTGGTTTTGGTGGATTGCTCGGTTGGGTTGTTCTTGATCGAATCTCATTGGGCAAGCCGACGGCGATTGGTGCGGCATCCGGTGCTGTCTCTGGCATGGTTGCTATCACGCCTTCCTGCGCCTTCTTGGACCCATGGTGGGCGCTCGCGCTCGGTGTCGTAGTGGGTATCGTTTGCGGATTGGCAGTTGAGCTCAAGTGGAAGCTCGGCTTCGATGACTCGCTTGACGTGGTTGGTGTCCACCTAGTCGCCGGTATCGTGGGAACCCTCTGGATTGGCCTATTCGGTCGTGACTGTGGCCTGCTGTTGGGATTCGGTGCTGAGCAATTGGGGCGCCAGGCTATTGGTGTGGTGGTAGTTGGACTGTTTGCCTTCGGGATGTCGTGGCTGATAGGAACCATCATCCAGAAGACAATGGGTTTCCGAATCACCACCACTGACGAAATCGCCGGTATCGACAACACGATCCACGGCGAGTTGGCTTACAACGAGAAGGACCCGCGCTGGAGTTGGGGAAGAACTGACCGATAGTTCGCAGAGGAAAAGGGATGCAGATTGCATCCCTTTTCTAGTTTCCGGGATGCAGTGGGATAGTCAGGCCCATGGCGGTCAGGCCAATCGCAATCGCAATAACAACGGTTAGAGCTACCGTCTTGGCGCGCTGTTTGCCTTGGTCCTTCCGGATTTTTTCAACGAGCGTAACCACTATCCAGTAGATGCCAACGAGGACTGTTGCGGCCAGGGTCAAGAACAGCAGGATTCCCCACCCGTAGGCCAGCAGGAACGACCAAATGTTGCCATGCCCAACATTGAAATCCATCAAAATCCTGACCGGTAGTGGGTGTCTTTTGTCTACTGATGCCCAGTCTATTTTGCGTGACACACATCCGAATCGGTTTGCACCCTGACACATTTTTGGGTAATGTATAACGAGTGTTCGAAAGAACACAACGCGGATGTGGCTCAGTTGGTAGAGCATCACCTTGCCAAGGTGAGGGTCGCGAG
>ERZ650311.861-NODE-861-length-16880-cov-6.763269_pt1 | contig 16880 bp, 18 predicted proteins | sample MGYA00376247_ERZ650311 | MGnify/ENA primary metagenome ERZ650311 (study PRJEB26733, sample SAMN07839324) | wastewater metagenome | biome: small river; feature: stream; material: water | place: USA: North Carolina | collected 2016-07-28 ... | reverse complement strand
TGTGCGCAACCAAGCCCCTCAGCCCGTCGAGGCCGAGGCAACCCAAGGAAAGGAGCCCCCCGTGGCATCCCTGAGTGAAAGTCTGCTCCAGAAGCTCGGCCTCGACGCCGACGCCGATGAGGCCGCGATCGAGGCGGCCATTGCCGCACTGACCGCGAACGACACCGAACCCGCCGAACCGACCGTCGAAGAGGTGGCCAAGGTGGCCGCCCGATTCAACCTGACCGTGCTCGACAAGGGCGCACACGAGCAGCTGGTAGCCCAGGCCCGCGACGGGGCCGAAGCCCGCGCCGAGCAGCTGCGCCAGCTTGATGACGCGACCATCCGCGACGCCCTGGCGTCCGGGCGGATCACCCCGGCCAGCGAGCCCCAGTGGCGTAAGTCGCTGGCTGAGAACCGGGACAGCACCACCGCGCTGCTGGCCACCCTGCCCGCCAACACCGCCCTGCCGGTCAACGAGGTCGGCCACGGCGTCGACACCGAGGGCAACGCTGTCGACCACATCATGGCCGAGACCTACTCCAAGATCACCGGCCGCACCCTCGGAAAGGACGCCTGACCATGGCTGAATACGCCCCGATCTACTTCAGTGCAGATCGCATCCCGGTTACCACCTCGGCGGCGGTGACCGCCGGCCAGCTGCTCTACATCTCGGGTAACGACACCGTCGCCAAGACGTCGGCCGCTACCGGTGCGTGGCTCGGTGTGGCCGCCCACGACGCCGGATCCGGCGCTCAGGTCGTCATCTACACCGAGGGCATCCATGAGCTGGCCGCCTCCGGTGCGATCGCCGCCGGCGCTCGGGTGTGCGCGGCGGCCAACGGCGCCGTCGCCGACTTCGCATCCGGCACCGACTACTCCCAGGTGGTGGGCATCGCCCTGTCGGCTGCCGCCAACTCCAAAGTCCGCGTCTACCTGCGCGCCTGAGAAACCCCCCAACGAAGAGAGAGTGACCTCACATGGGCATTAATTACCCTCCGGCCGCGCCGACGCTGTCCGGCGATCTGCTCACCATCAACCGATTCCTCAAGGACACCCCGTGGGTGTTGCGCGCACTGCGTGACATCACCGACGAGGTGTTCGTGGCCGACAAGATCCTGACTCAGCAGAACTGGACCGAGTCCGGGTCGATCGGCTACGACACCAACGAGTCGATCTACGCCGACCGGGCACCCAAGCCGGTCGCCCCCGGCGGTGAGTACCCGATCACCACGGTCGGAACCGGCACCGCCTCGACCGCGGACACGGTCAACTGGGGCAACGACGCGCTGATCACCGACCAGTCGATCAGCCGGCAGAAGTTCCCCGTCGTCACCCGCGCGTTCCGCAAGCTGGCCAACAGCCACGTGTCGACCATCGACTCTGTCGGCCTGTCGGCGGTCGTCTCCGCGGTCACGCAGAACACCGACGCCATCGCCAGCTGGAAGGCCTCCGACGGCTCGGCCAAGATCCTGCGCGACCTGATGCGGGCTGTGACCAGCATCCTCAAGCTCAAGCAGGGATATATGCCGAACTGCGTGTTTGTCGAGCCGGATGTGTTCGCCAACATCGTCTCCAACGACGACCTGATGAAACTGCTGCCGCGGGAGTACGCGGGCGTCGATTCGATGCCGGTCCGCCAGGGCCTGAACTCGATGCTGATGCGCCAGATCGGCGGCCTCACCTTCATCACGTCGCCGAACGCCCCGTCGACCGGTAAGGCGCTCGTCGTGGACACCACCGTGTTCGGTGGCTTCACCGATGAGGTCGTGCCCGCGCCCGGTTACGTCTCCGCGGACAACGGTCTGCAGGTCAAGACCATGCGCGACGACGAGGCCGACAGCTGGCGCATCCGTGCCCGCCGGATCACCGTGCCGATCGTGCAGGAGCCGGCCGCGGGCTGGCTCATCAACGGGGTCAACGCCTGATGGCCTACCGCGTAGTCGCCCCGCTGGTGCTGGCCCGGGATCACAACGGGTCGACGCATCACTGCTATGCGGGCGCTCACATCGAGTGGCTGCCCGAGGATCAGAAGCATCTGTTCCTCGAGCTGGGTCTGGTGGAGAAGATCGGCGCAGAAAAGCCGGTCGCCGATCCTCCGGTGGACGGTGGCGAGTCCGACGGCTCGCACAAGCCCCACGCCGCGGCGACAAAGGCCGAATTGATCGCCTGGCTGGTCGATCACGCCGTGCGCCCGGACGGCTCGGACTACACCGCCGGCTCGCTGCAGCCGACGAACAAGGACGACCTGTGGGCGTTGATCGACGCGGTGGACTGACGTGGGCCTCTACACGGTGACCCGGCCGTGCATGGTGGGCGACCTGCACTATGCGCAGGTCCCCGCCGCGCCGATCATCGCCGATGACGATGTGGCCGCCGATCTGGTGGCTTCGGGTGTGCTGATCCCGGTGGATTCCGGCGAGAAGCCGCCCGCGGCCGCCAGGTCGGCGCCGCATCGCCGCCGGGCCACCGGCAAAGAGGCCTGATCCGCGGTGGCCGATCTTCCGTTCCTCGACATCGACGACTTCGCCGCCGAGTACCAGGGCGCGCTGTCCGAGGGCGAGAAGATCACGGCCGAGCGGCTGCTGGCGGTCATCTCCGACGGCATCCGGGCCCGCAAGCCCGATGTCGACGCCGATGCGGCGACGCTGGTGGTGTTCGAGGTGGTCCGCGACGCCATCGCCTACGGCCATCTCGGGCCGCTGTCGAGCTTCACCAACGTCAGCGCGCATCGGCAGGAGGCCGGTACCTTCGACGCCGCCGGCCGCACGCTGGACGACTACCTGACCACGCGCCAGAAGCGTCTGCTGGGGATCGCGGCGGCCACCGCGGCGGCCCCGCGCGGGTCGTTCACACCGGACGACTACTGACCCCATGGCTGCGTTCCCGGGACGTCAGCGGGTCGGTATCGAGCGGGAGGTCCCCGTCCTCGACGGGGACGGCAAGCCGGTGCTGTCGGAGTTCGGGGAACCGTCGACCACGACACTCACCGTGTGGGTCGACGGCGCACTGTTCGAGGTGCCCAGCCCTCCCGATGAGCAGCAGGACATGACGGTCACCACCAGTGAGACCGCGTGGGCGATGCTCCCGGTGACCGGTGACGCGGTCGTTCCCGCCGTCGACGGCTCCGGAAACCCCGTCCTGATGCCGTTCCTCGGCAACTCCGGGTCCCCGTCGATCAGTTCCTCGGCATGGCTGATCCACGACGATCTGCGCTACGCCATGCGCGGTGACGCCGTGCTGGAGCGGGATCTGCGTGGCCGTCCGGTCTATGTGTTCTGCCGCTGCGAACGGGAACGCGGATGAGCGAGGACGTCGAGTTCCACATCGACCGCGACCAGCTGGCCGCCGAGATCGGCGAGCAGATCAAGGCCGCGATCGCCGACGGGGAGTACGACGCGAAGCTGCAGGACTTCATGGAGAACACCGTCATCCCGGTCTGGCAGCAGAACTCCCCGGAGGACTCCGGCGCCTACAAGGAGTCCATCGAGGTCAAGAAACCGGCCTCGGGTGGCGCCGGCAAGGTCGGCACCTCCATCGGCTACGCCCACATCCTCGAATACGGGTCGGTGGACACCCCGGAGTTCTCCCCACGCGGCCGCACCGAGGCCTACTTCGAGAACCATCCGGAGTCGCTGTGAGTGCCGACCTGTACCGGCTCGCCGCCCCCAACGCCGAGGCGTTCGTCCGGGCCTGGCTGCTGCCGCTGGCCGCCGGCCCGTCCCTGGTCGGCTCGGCGCGCTGGACCGCCGGCATGGGACTGCCCTACCGGGCGGTGACCCGCCTCGGCGGGGACTCCGACCTGATCGCCGACGTCGCCTCGATGCGCATCCACACCTTCGCCGCGACCTACACCGACGCGGCGCGGGAGGCCTACCTGACGCATCGCCGCATGCTGCTGCTCGCCGAGGACCCGCTGGCCACCGTCGCGCTCCCGGGTGGGGTGGTGGCCAGCTGCTCGTCGCTGGACCGCGCCATCGGCCCAGCCGAGCAGGCCTACGGCGCCGAGACCGTGGTGACCCGGTTCATCAGCGAATACACCCTCACGCTGAGGTTCGCCCCGGCCTGATCCCCCGTTTCACCCCCCACGGCCACTCCGGGCGTGGGTCACCGCCGGAACTCCTTTCCGGCACCTTCTCCGCGAAAGGAAACCCCCATGCCACAGCCCTCCACCGGAGTCAGCTTCTCCGCGTCCGGCCTGTCCTACCTCAACGCCCTGCGCGTGCGCCGCGGCGGCCGCTGGTCGGTCGCGGTGCGCGACTACAACGGCTCGGCGACCAACATCAGCCCCGGCAGCGGCTTCGGCGCCCCCATGGCCACCGACGGCAACTGGCGCTCGGATCTGTTCGCCATCGTCAAGAACGCCTCGGGCCAGTGGATCTACAACTCCAACTCCAACCAGGGCTTCTACCCGCTCGGGTTCATCGCCGCCGACGGCATCGAGCGCAACCCCAAGATCTCCTCGGACTCCCTGGAGGGCCTGCAGGCCCTCGACCCGATCCGGGTGGACATCCAGAAGCGCGACAAGACCGTCTCCTTCACCCCGCTGGAGCGCAACCTCGTCGTCGACGCCATCCGGTTCAACCTGCCGCTGTCCGGCGTGCTGGAGCGCGCGGCCGGGTCGGGCACCTACTTCGCCGGTGAGACCACCGACGACACCCCGATCCGCCGTCAGGTCCTCATCTGCCACGAGGACCGCATGGGTGGCCTGACCGAGCGCAACGTGTTCCCGTTCCCGCGCTGCGTGCTGACCGACCTGGGTAGCGAGAAGGGCAACAAGAAGGACGCCGATGCGGCGAAGTTCGTGCTGTCCCGCGAGATCGACCCGTACTTCGTCGACGCCAACGGTGTTCCGCTGCTCGACGGCCGCTGGACTTCGGGCAGCCTGTGGACCAACGACGTCGTCGGCGGTCTGACGTTCGGCGCGTCGGCACCGCTGGCGACGGCGACCGCGGCGACCACTGCCAACCTGGTCTTCACCGCGCCGACCGGCGGCACCTCGCCGTACACCTACACCGTCGCCAAGTCGGCCAGCGCGCTGATGACCTCGCCGACGGCGGCCACCACCGGCACCGTCACCGTCAGCTCCGGTGTCGTCACCATCCCGCTGACCGGCCTGACCACGGCCACCACCAGCTACTTCCAGGTGACGGTCACCGACTCCACCTCCGGAACCGCGCTGACGGCCAAGTCGCAGGTCACCAACGCCTGCACGCAGCCCTAGCCCCAAACCGCCCCGGCGGGCGTATCGGCTGCGCCCGCCGGGGTTCTTCACCCCCTTCAGCCGAACCCCAGCCGAACAGCCGAGAGGAATCAGCCGACATGACCCAGCCGACCAACACCGGATCCGAAGCCGCCGAGCAGGCCAAAAACTACAACAGCGTCTTTGCGCCCCGCGAACTCACTCTCGACGACGGCACCGTCATTGAAGTCCCTCCTCATCCTAATCTCCGGATGCTCGACGACGACGCCCTGGCCGCCTGGGACCAGCTGTGGTTCGACCTGGAAGGCTACGACCACCACGAGATCACCCTGCCCGAACGCACCGTCAAGGACGCCGACGGCACCGAGATGGTCCTGCCCCTGGAGACCCGGCAAGGCTCGCTGAAGGTGCCCTACCGCAAGACCGACCCCGAGACCGGCAAGTCGGCGCTGCTCAACCCGCCCTATGAGGTGCAGGTCGCCAAGATCGCGTTGGGAGACAACTACGCGCTGCTGCGCGCCGGCACCATCAACGGCAAGCGCGGCGCGGCCCGGCATGTGTGGGCGGTGTGGAACGCCCAGGGCCTGGATCTGACCGAACGCCAGGCCGCCGACTCCAAAAGTGATGGACGCGCAGATGGTGTGGCGGCGGTGGCCGAGGCAGATCGCCAGTGACCTGCGCCGGTTCTTTCACCTGCCGATAGCCGACTGGCACCAGGGCCGCATGAGCAGCTACGAACTGCTCGAACTGTTCGGCGTCAGCATCATCGACGACCCCGAGGCGAAGGTGCGCACGATCCGCGTCGACTTCGCCCCCGAGGACGGTGCGCTGGCCGCCGCACTGCGCGGCGGGGAACTGCCCGAATGGCAGCAGATGGTACGCCAGGCCGCCAACACCCTGGCCGTGCTGCGCGCCGCCCAGGTGCCCGGCGCGGCGGCCGACGAATACGGCGAGCGGCTGTTCTTCCCGCTGGCCAAGCTCGCCGAGATCGACGCCGAGGAAGAGCGTCGCCGCGCCGAGGAGCAGCGGATGCGTGAATCCGGCGCCGACGACTCCATGTCGGCGATGTGGACCCTGACCGAGGATGACGAGGAGGAGATGAGCTAGTGCCGATCTACTCCGATGTCGTCGCGCGCCTGGACGAGAAGGCGGTTCAGTCGGTCATCGGCGAACTGGAGAAGCAGTTCGAGGCGGGCGGCGCCAGCGTCGGCCAGGCGCTGTCGCGGGCGTTCTCGACGGCCGCCGGCGATTTCAGCGGAGGCTTGTCCGACGGCATCCGCGACAGCATCGGCCACATGGGAAGCCTCGGCTCGGTCGCCGAGACGGTGATGGGCAACATCTCGGCCAAGGCGGCCATCGCTGCCACCGGCGTCGGGCTGGTGGCGCTGGCCGCGGTGAAGGTCGGCGAGGCCCTCTACGACGTCGGGGAGCGTTTCGACGCCGTCTCCGACCGGATGGCCGCGCGCACCAACACCCTCGGCGACCAGATGGACGGCCTGAACTCCACCCTGCGTGAGGCGTTCCGCAACAGCGCCTCCAGCCTGGAGGAGGTCGGCAACGTCCTGACCGGGGTCACCCAGTCGCTGCACCTGACCGGGCAGGCCGCCGTCGACGTCACCGGCCAGATCGACGACCTGAACCGGATGACCGGAACCAGCCTGAACATCCGCGGCCTCGGCCAGGTGCTGGCCCAGTTCGGCGTCAGCGCCGAGCAGGCCGGCAACTCCCTGGACATGCTGTACGCCGCCTCAGCCAAGACCGGCCAGCCTCTCAACGAACTGATGACCAACCTCGTCAACGCCGGGCCGGCCGCCCAGACCCTCGGGCTGAACCTCGGTGAGCTGACCAACCTGTTCTCCAAGTTTGAAGAGGCCGGCATCAACGGCAGCAAGGCGCAGCAGGCGCTCAATAACGCCGCCAAGGTCTTCGCCGACGCCAACATCCCGCTCAAGACCGGACTGGCTGACACGATCACCCAACTCAAGGGGTTCATCGACGCCGGCAACGAGGCCGCCGCGGTCGACCTGGCGGGCAAGGTGTTCGGCGCGCGCGGCGCCGAGCAGTTCGTCGAACTGATCCGGCAGGGCAAGCTCACCGTCGGCGAACTCAACTCCGAGATGAGCGGCACCTCCGGCGCCATCGAGAAGATGAACGAGGACACCCGGGACTGGTCGGAAAACTGGTCGATCCTCAAGAACCGGGTCACCGACCTCGCCGAGGAAATCGGCGGTCCGCTGTTCGACTACATGAACAGCTGTCTCGGTGTTCTCAACGACCTGATCGACGACCTTCCGGCGGCCATCGACGGGACGCTGAAGATCGGCCAGAACCTGACCAGCGGCGCCCCGATGGCCGACACGGTCCCGTTCACCCCCGGCCAATTCCTGCCCGGCGTCCCCCTCCCGTCGGGGACGGTCGCCAACCCGGTTCCCGCCGACGCCGGCGCGCTATCCGGGCAGTTCCCGTGGCTGGCCCCGAGCCTGAATCTGCCGGCGCCGGGTCCGGGTGACGCGCCCATGGACATCAACCAGGCCATCGAGGACTCCAAGAAGAAGGCCGCCGGCGCGGGCGGTCCGAGCGCCCCGAGCATCCCCTACCCGTCGGGCTACGGTGCACCCCCGGCGCCGGGCGAGACGGTCGAGCAGTGGCAGCGCCGCATGCAGGTCATGGACGCCCAGCACAACGTCGCCGAGAAGCAGGCGCGGTTGACCCAGCTGGAATCGGACAACACCACCGACCAGAACGATGTCACCAGGGCCCGCAACGACCTGATTCAGGCGCAGATGCGCGTCACCCAGCTGGAGAACCAGCAGGTGACCGCCCAGCAGTCCCAGCAGGCCCAGGTTCCGTTCCCGTCGGGCTATGGCGCCGCGCCGCGGCCGGGGGAGACCTCCCAGCAGTACGCCGCCGAGCAGTCGGTCTACGAGGCCCAGCAGAAGCACGCCGAGGCCCGCGCCCGGCTGGCGCAGGTGGAGCAGAGCGCCACCGCGACCGCCGAGGATCTGACCAGGGCCCGCAACGCCCTGGCCAAGGCCGAGGTCGACGAACACCAGGCGCAGCTGCGGCTCAGCGAGTCGGCGAGCAAGGCCTCCGAGCAGCTCGGCCAGATCGGCTCGCAGATCGACGCCGACTTCGGCGTCTCCAAGGGCCTGTCGGGCATCGTGGAGAACGTCACCAAGATGCTGGCCGGGTTCGCCGCCGCACCACTGGTCGGCGCGCTCTCCGGTGCGCAGGCCGGTCTGGGCTACAAGCCCGGCGAGGCCGGCTCGGGCCTGATGGGCATCCTGGCGTCCTCTGGCGCGTTCGGCCCCGACCTGGTCCCGGCGTCGAGGAACTCCGGATCTTCGGCGGGGATCACGATCCCGGATTACAACCCGGCCATCACGCTGCCGTCGGCCCCCGGATCCTCGGCATCCTCAGCCGCGCTCGGATCCACCGGCTGGAGCGACGCCGCACTGCTGGCCCAGGTCCCCAAGGGTGGCCACTACGACGCGAGCGGAGACCTGGCCAAGGGCCTGGCCGACTGCACCAGTGGCATTGAGGATCTGGTCAACATCATGGACGGCCGGCCGACCGCCGGACGGTCGCTGTACACCAATACCGACACCGGCGGCCCGGCCGGGTCATGGCTGGCCGAGCACGGATTCCTGCCGACCAGCGCCCCGGTGCCCGGTGCGTTCAACGTCGGCTACAACAGTCATCACATGGAGGGCACCCTCCCTGGCGGTACCAACGTGAACTTCGGCAGCGATGCCGCCGTCGCCTCGGGTGGCGTCGCCGGCGCCGCGGGCGCATGGGGAGACCCGTCGTTCACATCGCACTACTACCGCCCGCTGGGCCGTGGAGCCGGGGGCATGTCTCCGGTCGGCGCGGCGGGCGGCGCGACACCGGTCTACGTGGTGAACATGCCCGGAGGCGGCATCGGCGGCCTCGGGGCATCCCTGGCGCCGGGTGCGTCCACACCGCCGACCCCGGGTCATGCGGGCGCCTCCACCGCAGGGGCTACACGCGCGGGCGGCGGTGGTGGTGGCGGCGCGATAGGCGCCGGACTGCTGCCCGGCCTGTCGTTCGGAAGCGACGACGGGACCGGCGGGGGCACCATCATGCCCGGAACCGGTGGCATGGACATCACCAACCCCGGACTGACTCCACCCAGTGTTGCGGGCAACGCCACCGCCGGCGGTGGCGGCGGCCCTGCGGGTGGCGGGTCGGGCGCCGCAGGACTGTTCCCCGGACTGGCCGGGCCACCGCAGTCGGGTCCGGGCATCGGCTTCCCGGGTGTCGGCGGCGGTCCGGCGGCCGGCCCCACCGTCATCGGCGGCCTGGCCCCCAAGCCGGGCACCGGAGGCGGCTTCGGAGGCATCTCCGGCGGCATCCTCGGCGCGGCGATGGGCGCGGCGTCCTCGGCGGCCGGGTTGGCCGTCTCCGGCGCGGCGATGGGCATGGACGGCGGCGCAGGCGGCGCGGCGGCCTCGGCGGCCATGCAGATCGGGATCCAGGAGATCAACCGGGCGATCGGCCAGGCCGGCCAGGTCGCCGGCATCGCGGCCTCGGGCCTGCTGGAGACGTTCCTGCCGTTCGGCACCTCCGAGATCGCGCAGAACAACTGGCTGACCAAGATCGCCGGCGGCATCGTCGGCGCCCGGCCGGTGCTGCCCAACGTCGCCGGCGGGGACGGCAAGAAGAAAGCCCCCGAAGGACTCAGCCCCGAGCAGGCCGCCCAGTATGACAACGCCAACAACGGCCAGGGCGGCCCCTCCCCGGAGGATGTCGCCGGGAAACCGGCGCCACCCGGTAGTGGCGGCCAGGGTGGCCAGCAGGGCCAGGGTGCTGCGGCGAACAACACCTACAACACGACGATCAACACCAACCGCGACACCATCTCCGGCACCGCCAAGGACTGGGACTACCACCTGCAGACCATGAACGCCGGGGTCGGCCAGTGACCGCGCCCGCCGCCGACATCGTCTACCCGGCCGGCGATGTGACGCCCCACGGTTGGTACCACCTGGCCAACGACACCCGGCCCACCATGAGGCTGACGTCCTTCGACAACTCCATCGCCTTCTATCTGATGGGCGGCTACGCGCCACCTTTCCACGACCCGATGCAGCCCGAGGCGGTCGCGGTCAAGAGCATCAAGGGCCTGGTGCCGCCGTGGCAGCACATCACCCAGAAGGGCGCCACCCAGGACGGCGTCACCCACATCGACGCCCTCTGCGACCCCACCGAGGTCGAACTGGTCGTCGAGTGCATGGCCCGCGACACCAGGAGCCTGCGCAGGGTGGTCCGCGACCTCATCGCCTCCCTGGACGCCAAACGGCAGTCCGAACTGGCCTGGTTCACCCAGGAACTCGGCTGGTGGTGGGCCCCGGTGCGCTGGCGCGGCGGTGCGCCGGCCGACCCGATGAACAACCAGGGCCGCCTCACCCAGCAGCTGTCGCTGCGGCTGATGGCTGATGACGCCTTCTGGCGGTCCTACGACGACGTCTCCACCCCGTTCGGGTTCGCCTTCGAGTCGATGACCGACACGTTCGCCTACACCACCAGCTGGAACCAGACCATGATGGGGACCGCCTGGCCGCTGCTGTACAACCCCGCGCTCACCGGCAATCCGGTCAGCGCCAACATCGGCTACGTCTACGCCGACGGGTCGCAGGCCTGTTGGAGCGACGCCGTCGGGCAGGGCGCTCCCAGCCGGTCGGTGGTCATCGGGCCGCGCAAGAACGCCGCCACCGACACCGACAACCAGATCGTCAGCATCGTGCTGGGCAGCGTCCCGCAGTTCGCCCTGCCGACCTCCGACCCGGCCGCCATCGACATCTGGGGCCGCATGGGCCGCAACCCCGACGGGACGTGGAACGGCTACGGCATCCGCGCGCGGTTCCGCCACGGTCAGTTGACGCTGTCGCGGTTCAACAACTTCGCCGAGACCGTGATGGCCGACCGGTTCCTGCTCATCACCCCGACGATCGGGGACAAGTGGACGCTGCTGTGCGGCGCGGAGGGCAAGCCGCGACTGTTCACGGTCCGGCGCAACGACTCCGACGTGATCACCCATCAGGAGATCGGCACCGGCTCGGCGATCGGGTCGGGTTACCGGGGCTACGGGTTCGGCATGTACGCCACCCCCGCGATCGGGCTGCTTCGGCAGGGCACTCCCGGCACCGTCCGCAAGATCAGCGCCGGGGACAACCGCACCATCACCCAAGGCGGCTTCGTTCCCTGCACCAACATCGGCGACCAGCCGATGTACCGCGACTACACGTTCTTCGGGCCCGGAACCGTGCGCATCTACGACGGCCCCGGCTCCGACGAGTATGTCGAGTTCGGGCCGCTGCTGGAGAATCAGATCGCCTTCCTGCGCTCCGATCCCCGCTCCCACACCCCACTGGTCCTGGATCTGACCACCACCCCGCCGCCGGCCCAGGACCTCAACCGGTTCCAGGCGGCGGTGGCCAAGCGCCTCGGCGCGAAAGCCAAGACCAGCGCCTACTACCAGCAGATCGAGAGCCGGTGGGGCATCCTGCCGCCGCAGGGGCCGTTCTACAGCCTGCTCAACGGCCGGTTCTCCGACCGTTCGGCCATCCCGCCGAAGCCGGCGGGCGGATCCGCCGACGTCTACTACATCCGCACCGAGATCGTCTGCGGAAACGGCAGTTCGCGCATCATCTCCTCGGGCACCCCGTTGAGGCGATGGCCGTTGTAAGGCCGCAGGACTACCAGGCGCAACTGGCGGCCTGGCAGTCCGCGCTGGCCTCGGGCAACCCCGCGGTCATCGCCAAGTCCGCCCGTGAACTCACCGAGGCCAAGTCGCGGGTCGACACCGACTTCCACTTCACCGTCTGTGACTTCATGTGGCGGCCGGTCGGCATGCTGGGCTCCGACCTCATCGAGGCCTCCGGCACCGACCCGCGCAACAACGTCGGAACCGCCCGCATCAAGGTCAAGGGTGACTCCGACCTCATCGACCACTTCATGGGCTGCCGCTCCACGATGGTCGGCGTCATCATGGAGACCGCCGGCCTGCGGTTCCCGTTCTACGTCAAGGTGCACAAGTACACCTACGACAAGGGTGCCTGGACCGGGGTCGCCGAATGCAAGAGCATCTGGTCGATCCTGGACTACCTGACCGTATGGCCGTCGTGGTATCTGCCGATCCAGACCCAGCCGTTCTCCCACGCGGTGTTCATGTGGGGCCTGCAGACGGTCATCGAGTCGATGGTCGTCGAGTCGGCGATGCGCATTCAGGCGGGCATCTTCGAGTTCATCAACAACGCGCTGAGCCTGAACCCGGATGTCCGCGCGTGGTGGGGGTCGATCAACCAGGCGCTCAAGCGCGACGGCTTGACCGTCGGCATGTTCGCCAAGATGCTGCGCACCCCGATCTACGTCAGCCGCACCAATCCGTGGCTGGACACCAGCCCGACGGCGATCCGGACGGTGCGAATGGAGACCTGCGGGCAGGTCATCCGCGACATCACCCGCGCCTACGGTGTGGACACCTCCATGGACCTGTGGCTGCCCGGCGATGACCAGCCCGACCAGTACGCCAAGCTCGACCAGCCGACCTACGTCTTCTCCACCCGCGACCGCAGCCAGATCACCGGGCCGACGAAGACGATCGCCGATTCGGTCATCCGCACCGTGGTCGACCTCGGCGGGTCGATGGGCGTGCTGGGGTCGCTCATCACGGAGGTCAAGGGGTTCGACGGAGTGTTCCGCGCGCCGAAGCTCGGCGTGGACTACGAGCCGCCGTGGGCGATCCTGGTGGCCCCCGACAGCGGCGATGACGGGTCGGTGCTCTCGGCGGAAATCTCCGACCACACGCCTGAGGGTTGGCAGCACATCATCGGCGGCCGTAGCCCGAAGTGGCTCAACGACTTGATGAATGCGTCCTACTCCTGGCTGATCGACTCGCTGCAGATCGTGCTGGGGTTCACCGGCGTGCCCAGCGACCTGCTGTCGGGATTCCTGAACAACAGCTTCCTGGCGTTCGAGCTGATCCAGCTGTATTCGCGGCGCGACGAGATGGGTCCGTACCACCCCCAGATGGAGCAGTTTCACGCGACCGCCTCGGCCCCGTACAACGTGGAGACCCTGTTCGGGTTCATCAACGCCTTCTTCGACAGTCGCGGCTACACGGCGGCGCAGGTGGTGTTCCGAAACGGGGAGCAGCTGGCCCTTGGACGGGATGTCTACAAGGGCGGCTTGATGAGCCTGGTCTACCACGGCCGCACCAAGATGGTCACCGACTACGTCGAGAACGTCATGTGGCGCATCACCCCCACCGAGCGCGAAGTCCTCGCCCAGATCGGCGACGGCCGCAAAGACGAAGCGCCGCTGGCCAAGATTCAGCGGCTGATCACTGGGGCCTTTGAAGCACTGTCCGTGTTAACGCTGTCACCACAGAACGGATAGCTGTCACAGTGACAGTCTGGAATTATCCAATGACTAATTGGAAGGCCATCCCCGGCTATGAGGGGTTATACGAAGTAAGCGACGACGGTCAGGCCAGGTCAGTCGAGAGGTATGTCCGCATGGGGCGCGGAGAGGGATACCTGCGGCTCATCAAGTCCTCTATGCGGTCTCTGCAGACCGACCCGAATGGATACATGAGGGTTACCTTCAAGCGCGATGGGGTAACGAGGAACCATCTGGTTCACCACCTGGTACTAGAGGCGTTTGACCGCCCTAAGCCAGCGGGAATGGAATGCCGACACCTGAACGGTCAGCCTGGCGACAACAGGCTGGAGAACCTGAGATGGGGAACGTCGTCTGAGAACTCTTTCGACGTGGTGCGACATGGCCATCACCACGGCGGCCGCGGTGTCTCCGGGGGCGTTGCTGTACAGCCAGTCCACGATCAGCAACTTGGACATCATTGGCACGAATTTCGGTGCGGATACCTATTTTTCGGTGTCGCTTCTGAACAGAAGTCTTGCCTAGGAAAGGGGATTCATTGATGGCTGGGGAGTATCTGACATACGCGGCGAAGCGCGATCCGGCGACGGGGCACATTGCGATGCGCACCAAGTTCCCCGAGGACGAGTTCCCGCAGCTGGCGTGGCTGGTTGTGACCGATGATGCCTGCAACCCGGCGAAGACGGCCGAGGTGGAGGCGTGGGATGACCTGCCCGACTGGACGCCTCCCGCGCCGCCCGCGCCGGAGGGTGAGGGCTGATGGCGATTCCCGCCGACTTCCCCGTCTTCACGCTGAAGGGTCGAGCCCTGGACCTACTCGGCGCCGGGGACGCGAACCCGCTTGAGTCGATCACGCTCGCCCCGAACACGAGGGGGCAGGTCGTCAGCATCGCGGGAACGATCTACCGGCCGGAGCCGTTCACCGTCGATCTCGATGCCGACGGGAAACTGAACGGGGACATTGGAATCGAGTTGCTGGCGAATGATCCGTCGGTTGATCTCGACGGCGACACCCCGTTGATGTGGCAGGTGCAGATCAACACGGTTGCCGGGTTTCCGCGGCGGCCGCGCCCGTTCTGGTTCGTTGCGCCCGCTGCGGGTGAGGTTGTGTGGCTGGCGGATGTGTCGCCGTCGCCGATGGTGGCTGCTGTCGGTGTGACCCGTGGGCCACGGGGTTTCACTGGCGCGAAGGGTGATACGGGGAGCACGGGTCCTGCGGCAACCGTTGCAGTAGGGGCGGTGTCGACTGGTGCTGTCGGTTCTACTGCGACAGTCACCAATTCAGGAACTCCCTACTTTGCCACACTCGACTTCTCTATTCCCCGTGGTAACACTGGAGCCACTGGGAACACCGGTGCGACAGGACCAGGTGTTCGTTGGCGCGGGCCGTGGATCACGGACGGCAGCGGCGTGTACATGGTCGGGGATCTCGTCTCCCGCAACCACATCGTCTACGTCTGCAAGGTCGATGAGACGTCGGGTGATCCGGAGCAGTTCCCGACTCGCTGGGATGTGTACACCCCGCGCGGAGACACCGGCGCGGTCGGAAACACGGGTCCGACTGGCGCGGTCGGAAACACAGGCGCGACCGGGCAGACGGGCAGCGTCGGAGCTACCGGCGCTGTCGGGAACACCGGAGCCACAGGCCCTACCGGGAGCGTCGGACAGACTGGCGCGCAGGGCATTACGGGCGCGACAGGAGCCGTCGGGAATACGGGCAGCACGGGTCCGACTGGCGCGGTCGGAAACACCGGAGCCACGGGCGCGACTAACACGGCACCGGATACCCATGCCGCCGCCGCGAAGGCGACTCCTGTCGATGCGGACGAGTTCCCGCTGATCGACTCCGCGGCCTCATGGGTGTTGAAGAAACTCACCTGGGCCAACCTGAAATCCGCGATTGGGTCATGGTATGACTCTGCGGCGAGGACGATCTCCAACAAGACGTTGACCAGTCCAACGATCACTGGAGCGACTCCAGTAGCCCAGGGTGGCTCCTTAGTTCTTTACAACACCTCAGACCAGATCACGAACTACGAGAACCTCTCTGTGGGTTTCAGCGGAAACACCGCGACCATCGCAACTAGTAACGGTGGCGCTGGTGTGGTGCGCCCGATCTTCATCGGTAACTCCACCAACGGTTTGACCGTCGACACCGCCAGCAGCACAAAGAAGTTCGTGCTGTCTATTGATTCCGGTGTGGCTGGTATCAACATATTCAACGTTTCAGGCCAGCTACTAGGGTCCAGTGGAGCAGCACAGGCCAGCATCGCCGTCACCCCGACGATCAATCAGTCCGGCTCCGGAAGCTACACCGCACTTCTCATCAACCCCACCGAAACCGCTACCGGTTCGGGAACGAAGCGGCTGATTGACGCCCAAGTCAGTGGAACATCGAAGTTTTCTGTCGATAACACCGGCAAGGTCAAGTCGGCTGCATCAGCGATCAACGTGGGTACTTCGCAAACCCCGGCGTCATCGTCAGCTGCGGGAACGCAGGGCGACATCTGTTGGGACTCCAGCTTTTTATATGTGTGCACCGCAACGAATACGTGGAAGCGTGCCGCGCTTTCTACTTGGTGATCCCGTCGTGAAAGGACCGCAATGCCCAACATCGAGCCCACGTTCGACGTCAAATTCGCTGAACTGCAAGCCAAGATCGTTGCCGTCATCGACATGCTCGTCGCAGAGTTCCCGCCCGCCGCCGTCCGCGCCCGCGAAGTCATCAACGGCGCGGTCGCCCAGGCGGTCGTCAACGCCGAAGTGCACGCCGATGAGGCCCGCGCCAACGCCATCGGGCAACTGATCACAGCGGCGGGGCAGATGCTCGCCACCGTCGAAACGCCAGCCGCGCCGTGACCTACGGTCGGTATCCGGATCCGTGGCGTACAGGCTGACCTCGGCGACACCATCGGCGACGCGCTGCACCGACTTGTACCAAACGTTGGCCCGCCAGCCCGCCGTCAAGACCCACTGCAAGCGCGGCCACGAGTTCACGCCCGAGAACACCTACAAAGTCAAATCCGGCCGTCAGTGCCGCACCTGCACCATTGAAGCCGCAAGGAGGCAACGCAATGCGAAAGACCGGTGACCTCTGATGGCATGGCCGAAAACAGCGGACGGTCAGTTCTACCAGTTCGACGGTGAGATCCTCATCCCGGTCGACCCGGCCTCCGGGGCCGCCGTGATCTACCTGCGCCCCGCCGGTGGCATGGGTCAGGCCATCCCCGCGATCGAGAAGGGCGACCCCGGGCTGCCGCCGAGCATCGACACC
>ERZ650311.860-NODE-860-length-16894-cov-9.247936_pt1 | contig 16894 bp, 16 predicted proteins | sample MGYA00376247_ERZ650311 | MGnify/ENA primary metagenome ERZ650311 (study PRJEB26733, sample SAMN07839324) | wastewater metagenome | biome: small river; feature: stream; material: water | place: USA: North Carolina | collected 2016-07-28 ... | reverse complement strand
GCATCGCTGACCCGAAGCTTTATGATGATCATATTGAGCTCATAGCAAGGAATCATCCATGGAAAGTCTTCATACCCTGCCTTTTTTACGCGAGAGTATTCTCTATCTCGTTTTGGCAGGCATCTTGATTCCACTCCTACAACGCTTACACATCAATCAGATTCTGGGCTTTCTTGCTGTGGGCTTGATCTTGGGTCCCCATGGCATCTCGGAATGGCTAGCTCCACTAGATTTTCTCAAGTTAATTAGCTTTACACAAAATGAAGTGATTACCCAGTTTGGGGAACTCGGCGTGATCTTTTTGATGTTTATGATTGGCCTGGAGCTCTCGGTGGCTAGACTGCTACAACTCAGACAATGGGTATTTGCTGGCGGCTCTTTACAGGTCGTCATCACCGCCTCCATGATCGGTTGCATTGCTTATGGCTTTGGCAATAGCTATTCGGTATCGGTTTTATTAGGTCTAGTCTTAGCTCTATCCTCTACTGCGGTCGTTGTGCAGATCATGAGCGATAAGCGCATCTTGGCAACCCACCATGGTGAGGCCGGCTTTTCGATTTTGATGTTCCAGGATTTAGCGGTAGTCCCTATTTTGATCCTGGTCGAAATGATGGCAAACCACAGTCAAGCCGGCATAGCAATGATCACCTTCATGACGCTAGCAAAAGCTTTGGCATTGATGGTCTTGATTTACCTCCTAGGGCGCTGGCTGATTCAACCGATCTTTGTGTACTTCACCAAGAGCTATCGCTCTGATGTCTTTATGGCCCTCACTTTACTCACTCTCTTGGGGATTGCGTGGCTCACCTCTTTATCTGGCTTATCGATGGCATTGGGCGCATTGATGGCGGGCCTAGTCTTGGCTGAAACTCAATTCCGTCACGAAGTCGAAAGCACCATTGAACCTTTTAAAGGTTTATTGATGGGAGTTTTCTTTATGACTGTCGGCATGAATATTCAGGTTCAAGAATTTGTCGCCTATGGTTACTGGATTCCTTTGTCTGTATTGGGCTTATTTTTGATCAAGGCCAGCGTGCTGGCAGTCATTTTTTATGTTGGCAAAATTGCCTGGCCCAAAGCCATCGAAACAGCAGTACTAATGGGTCAAGGCGGAGAATTTGCTTTTATCGTGATTGGCCTAGCACTGAGTCTTGGCATCCTGAGTACTGACTTATCCCAATTCTTTATGCTGGTCATTGCCATCAGTATGTTTGCCACCCCACTGATGAGCTTGATCGCTAAGAAAATCACGCAATGGCTTATTCGCCTGCTAGAGACTGACTCAGATGCAGAGGCCTTACTGGAAAGTCATCTGCCTAGCCAAGTCGATGGACAAGTCGTCATTGCAGGCTATGGTCGGGTCGGTCAATTACTCGGCCATATCTTTCAGACCCTAGAGATTCCTCACATCGCGATGGATAAGCACACGCAAGATTTAGGCGCTCACTCCAAGACCCGTGTGTATTTAGGTGACATCAGTCAAACGAAAGTTCTGCGTCGCATCCATTTAGAAAACGCGGCAGCGATTGTTTTAACAATGAACGACCCCCAAGACACACTCAAAAGTGTGATTGATATTCGACAAACCTATCCACACCTGCAAATCATTGCGCGCGCCCGCGATAGCGCACACGCCGAAGATCTTCTGAAAGCGGGAGCGAACGTCGCGATGCCCGAAACACTCGAGGTAGGCCTGCAACTTGGCACCCATGTCCTAGAACATCTTGGCATTGCTGAGGGATCAATTCTGCATACGATCGCTGATTATCGACAGCGCTTAAGCCCAGCCAGGCCAATGCCGTAACAAGACTATTCTTTTAGAGCGGAAATAGAGAAAATCGAGGGGAAAGTGGTCGGAGTACAAGGATTCGAACCTTGGACCCCCTGCTCCCAAAGCAGGTGCGCTACCAGACTGCGCCACACTCCGACTAAGGCGCTAATTGTACTCTAAAAGTGCTTTTATGACAAGATTGTCAAAATTGACGTTCGCTACTCTCATGGATATAACGGCCTAATTTAGCGTAGCGCTTTTTAGCTCTCTCACTGACACATACGTATTTAACGCGCCGATCATCCAAGATTTGATATTCAATCATCTCCTTGCGCACCAATTGTGCAATCACTTTATGGTTGGTGGCTGGAGAACCCAAATCGGAACTACTCATGAGTTGAGATACATTTAACGGAAAGCCTTGCTGCTCTCTCATAAAAATCAGATCGAGCATTTTGACTTCACGACCATCTAATGAAAATTCACGATTAAGCTCTTCAGCAAATCGCAAATACTTTAGATAGCTATCTAAATGACTCATACTCATCTTATGTGCTGACATCACTTAAGCGTGATGATTGCCATTAAAAATCTCAGTGAATTTATCGAAGGCTTTGATCGATTTGGCGGTTGGCGTGACGTACTTCACGCGACCATCTTCATCAGATTTAATAACCTGAATCCAATTACTTTTCAGCAAGCGCTGGTAATGACTCCTCACAGCGGTATAGGAGTGAGGCAAAGATTCGAACAAGACTTTGACCGTGCAACGTTCATTCGCACAGTATTTTTCCATGATGGATAAATAGATGTCATACGCCACTAGAGAATTATCAACGGGCAGACAATCTGAAATCCAATCACGGTGTCTCCTCAATAATCGAGTCGTTTTTTTATCTTTAATCACGTGATTTACTTTACAAATACAACTAAGTGGAATTTACTCAGAAGTAATAAAAATGTCATGGAAATAAAGCATCTAAATTAAATGTGTTTTTCGCCTCCAATAGCACGTCAGACTTGGATTTATAAGGTTTTGCGCCTTTTTTATGTATTTAGCAAGGAGAAAAATAAGGGTCAGTTGTTACAGTGGCGTCATATAACTGTATTAAAGTATGCGCATGTTTAAAAAACTGATACTTATCAGCATCTTGGGCTCATGTTGCAATGCACTTTGGGCCGCTCGCCCTATGATTACCGATGATGCGCGCATTGTCGATGAGGGCTCATGCCAAGCAGAAAGCTGGGCCAAATTCAATCAAAATATCAATGAATATTGGGCCCTGCCTTCGTGCAATATTGGGGGTAATTTTGAGTTGACCCTGGGTGGCGCCAAGTCCCATGGCGATACTATTGATGGCGGACATTGGGGCTTGGTACAAGTACAGGGCAAAACCTTATTGAGAGCACCTAAGACCAATGATTGGTCCGTGGGTTTGGCTGTGGGTCATGTCAAAAATGAAGCGAACCTCATCTCGCCCCGTATGAACGATCATTATTTCTATATTCCTTGGACACAATCATTACGTAACGACGGTTTATTTATTCATGTGAATGTCGGTGCTTCGCAAAAGAATGATGAAAAAAAATATATTCCTACCGCAGGTCTAGGTATGGAGTATCAAATTGCTCCAAACAGTTACTTGATTGCTGAAGGCTTTCAGGACTCGTCAGAAAAATTAGCGTTTCAAGGGGGTGTTCGACACTGGTTAATCCCCCAACGTGCCCAAATCGATATGACGATAGGCAATAAAGGTGAATGGGATAGAAATAATCGCTGGATCTCTATTGGTATACGTCTACTATCACCGAAGTGGTACTGATTAGCCTCTTAGTACTGATGAAATCGATTCATGAGCAGCGCTCATGAGTGCTTGACGGTTCGTGCTGGCATCTAGCGTTTCTAAAAAGGTCAGCCGTGCAGTAATCCCAGGATGATCCATAATCAAACGTATAGACTCCAGGAGCCCCATATCTCCAATAAATGCGGTATGCGAGGTGAACTGTCCCTCTAACTGATATTGAATAGCGATAGGTAAAACTGGGACTTTTGCACTGACTGCGGCCTGAAATAAATTGGATTTAAAAGCTAATACTTCACGCCCCTCCGAAGATGTGCCTTCAGGAAAGATACAAACCGCTTTACCCAATCTAAAGCGCTCAAGCATTTCTGATAAAACACGTCGCAAATCCGTGACGCGTTCTCTTTGAATAAAGATGGTGTCGATAGCTCGGGCTAGATATCCAAATATCGGCCAGCGCGCCACTTCTGATTTGGCCACAAATGTCACAGGACTGACTGCATTAATCACATGGATATCTAACCAAGAGATATGATTAGCGACCCACAAGGCAGGCTCCCTAAGATGATGATCTGTAGCATGATGGACTTCAAGCTTGACATCTAAAATGTGCAGCAATCTTTGCGCCCATGACTGAATCATGCTGCGTCTTTTCTGAGCCCCCAACGCTAACAGAACGGGTATCTGTATCAAGGCCCAGAGAATATGAATCACTAGTAGACTACTTTTCATGCGCCAAGCATGTCATAACTTTGTGTCATCAAGATGACATGAATCTGTCATCGAGCCTTCAAAAATATCAGGCTCAATAAGCACTCATGAACCATTACCGTGCAATCTGGATTTCAGATGTCCACCTCGGCACTGCCGGCTGTCAAGCGAAGTATCTTCTCGATTTTTTAAAACACAATGACGCAGATAAGATTTATTTAGTTGGCGACATCATTGATGGCTGGCGCTTAAAGAAGAGCTGGTATTGGCCCCAATCGCATAACGATGTCGTGCAAAAACTATTGCGTAAAGCCCGCAAAGGTTCAGAAGTCATTTACATCCCGGGCAACCATGATGAAATGGCGCGTGAGTACTTTGGCATGAGCTTCGGTGATATCCGAGTAGAGGAAGAAGTCATTCATGTGACGGCCGATGGAAAGCGCTTGTGGATTACTCATGGGGATCTTTTTGACGGCGTGATGCAGTACGCCAAATGGCTAGCTTACGTAGGTGACACCCTCTATACCTTCATTTTGTGGGTGAATCGCTGGTTCAATAAGATCCGCTCGCGCCTGGGCTTGCAATACTGGTCTTTATCTCAATACCTCAAGCACTCGGTCAAAAATGCAGTGAGTTATATCGCTGATTTTGAGCACATCATGGCTCGTGAAGCTCGTCTGCGCGGTTGCGATGGGGTCGTTTGCGGTCATATCCATAAAGCTGAAATACGCACGATTGATGGCCTGCTTTATTGCAATGATGGTGACTGGGTAGAGAGCCTAACAGCCTTGGTTGAAGACGCGGATGGCAGTCTTCGAATCGTGCATTGGCCTGTGATTCTAGAAGAAACCGTGAAAGATTTAATCGTGGATATGAGCATCACTTCTGTGCAGACAAAGGAACTGAGCGCACAGACCATCAATATACAAGTTACTGAAAAAATGGAGACACCTCAATGAAAATCATGATCGTGACCGATGCATGGGAGCCACAAGTCAACGGCGTAGTTCGTACCCTCAAGCAAACACGCTTTGAGTTGGAAAAACTAGGGCATGAAATTCAGATGATTACACCCCTAGAATTTAAAACCATCCCCTGCCCGACCTATCCTGATATCGCACTATCTCTCTTTCCGAAGAAAAAAGTGCTTGAGCGTATGAAATCGTTTAACCCGGACGCGATTCATATTGCGACTGAAGGTCCTTTAGGTATCGCTGCACGCTCTTATGCGATCAAAAATAAGCTGCCATTCTCAACCGCATATCACACCCGCTTCCCAGAATATGTCAAAGCACGTACAGCCATTCCATTAGCTATCACTTATAAGTTTTTGCGTTGGTTTCATGACCCCTCTCTTGCCGTGATGGCGCCTACCGAGGTTGTGAAAAAAGATCTCGAAGCTTACGGCTTTACCAATGTCGTACTCTGGACTCGCGGTGTGGATCTAGACATTTTTAAGATGCAGGATGCAAAAGTACTCAATACAGCCCACCCCATCTTTTTATACGTAGGTCGTGTGGCTGTTGAGAAAAATATAGAAGCATTTTTAGAACTCAAACTACCGGGTTCTAAATGGGTGGTAGGAGACGGTCCAGCGCTTGCTGGTTTAAAAGCAAAATATCCAGAAGTCAGTTACCTCGGCGTCTTACAGCAAGAAGAGCTTGCCAAAGTCTATGCATCTGCCGATGTATTCGTATTCCCGAGTAAAACTGATACTTTTGGCCTCGTCTTATTAGAAGCCATGGCTTGTGGCCTGCCGGTTGCTGCCTACCCTGTCACTGGACCGATTGATGTGATTGGCAACTCTAATTCAGGGGCCATGAATGAAGACCTGCGCCAAGCTTGTTTAGATGCTCTCAACATTCCGCGTGAAGTAGCTCGTGCACATGCCGAGAAGTTTTCATGGGCGGTCGCTAGCCAACAGTTTTTAAATCATCTTAAGCCCGTCGGCAGTCACACAAGTGTCAAGATTGCGTCACTCGCCTGACACATTCTGTCACTAAATTAAGACTCATGATTGAAAAGATAATGAGGAAGACAGTTTTATGAGAGAAATTCCAAACCCACTATCGATCTTAACCGATGGCATCATCAAGACTAAAACTAAAAAAAGTCTGTCTGAACGCCTGGCTCCGCTACAAGTCATTTTGAAAGAAAAACTACCCGGTCTGAAAAAGAAAAATAGTGCCGCACCCGTGAATGTTCGTATTGAGCGACCCAGTCCTCAAGCGGCACACATTAAGAAGGAATCACAGCCTATTTCCGTTAGCTGGGCGCGCCATCAGGATGAAGTGAAGGAAGCTCAACGTCTACGCTACAAAGTATTTGCCGAGGAAATGGGTGCCCGCCTAGCCCCTCATGCTGAAGATCTTGATGTCGATATTTTTGACAACTACTGTGAGCATTTATTGGTACGTGATAACGAGACCTTAAAAGTGATTGGTACTTATCGTGTTTTACCGCCACATCGCGCCAAAGAAATGGGTTGCTTCTACTCTGACTCAGAGTTTGAGTTAGTTCGTCTGCGTCATTTGCGCGAAAAAATGGTCGAGGTGGGTCGCTCTTGCGTACACCGTGATTACCGTTCAGGCGGGGTCATTATGGCTTTATGGAGCGGCTTAGGTCAGTACATGAAGAAAAATAATTACGAAATTATGCTCGGTTGTGCCAGCGTACCGATGGGTGACGGTGGCCACTATGCGGCTAGCCTAGCAAAGAAATTGAGCGCCTCACATCTCACGGATGTTGAATACCGCGTCTTTCCTAAGTTAGCCTTACCAATTGAAGAGCTCAATCATCAATTAGAGGTTGAGCCACCTGCACTGATTAAAGGTTATCTGCGTCTGGGTGCCAAGATTTGTGGCGACCCCGCTTGGGACCCAGACTTCAATACAGCTGACTTCTTGACGATGTTGCGACTTGATGAGATTCATCCGCGTTACGCTAAGCACTTCTTGGCTCAATCGTAAGCATCGATCAGATCGGCCACTTGAATGATAAAAGCTTCCCACTGGGAAGCTTTTTCTATTACTAGGGAATGGGATTTCAAATCATTTCAATCTGATAACGCTTATCGATTTTTTGCCAATCATTCGATTCTTTTTCTAGGCTGTAGACTGTAAGAGGATTTTTTTGTGCCCAAGCTTGAGGTATCGTAATGGTGAATCCCCCTTCAATTTCTTTGACTTGTATATCAGGAACTTTCTCATCAGCCCTTCTACGACAGATTACATAAGCTAAACGAATTGAAAAAAGCATACGCCAATCGATATAAGCAGAGCTGACAGCCAGTTTCCCCAACTTACCCGTATGTCCTAGCAATAGAGCAGCCAAACGCGCCTGATCTAAACGTGAAAAACCAGGCATATCAGCATGGGTAGCAATATAAGCAGAGTGTTTGTGATAACCGTTATGAGAAATAGTGAGGCCGATTTCATGTAACTGCGCAGCCCAACTCAGTAAATTAAGATTTTCTTTACGATTTTCAGTCTTAGGCTTAGGAAATTGTTGCAAAAAATAACTCGCCATTTCTTGTACACGTAAAGCTTGAGAGCGATCGACGTTATAACGTTGCATGAACTGTTCAACCGTCACAAAACGCATATCGTGATGCTGCTCTCGACCAATCAAATCATAAAGAACCCCTAAGCGCAAAGCAGCTTCGGTAACTTCCATACGATCGATCTCTAATTCATCAAAGGCTGCCATCATGATCGCCAAGCCCCCTGGCAAAACGGGGCGACGATCGCCTTTAAGGCCTATCAATTGAGATCGATCAATGTATTCAGATTCAATAAGTGATTTTTTAAGTGCATGAAGGCTATCTCTTGTGATGACACCCCCAAAATCACCCACCGGTAACTCATGAGGCTCTCCTTCAAAACCGTTCAAAGCAATTAATTCCGCAATCGCACGCGCCGTACCCGATGAACCAATGGCCTGCTTCCAACCCATCTTACGGAATTGAGAGGAAATGACCTCTATCTCTCGTCGCGCCGCCAATTGAGCCTGCTTAAAGCAATAGGCATCAACTAAACCATTCGGGAAAAACTGTTGCGAATACGAGACGCATCCAATGTAGACGGACTCTAAGAGCTTGGGGTCATAACCATCGCCAATAATGAATTCTGTAGACCCTCCCCCAATATCGAGGACAAAGCGCTTACCATCACATGCAGGGGCATCATGTGCAGCACCAATATAAATCAGACGCGCCTCTTCACGTCCTGCAATGACTTCAATGGGGAAACCCAAGAGTCTTTGTGCTTCATGAATAAATTGGTCTGCATTGCGCGCCACACGCAAGGTATTCGTAGCCACTGCACGAACTTGTTTAGGATGGAAATGTCTTAAGCGATCACCAAAACGACTTAAAGCCTCAAGCCCCCTTTGAAAGGCCTTTTGATCCAGGGTTTTGTTTTCTTTCAAGCCTGCCGCCAGCCGAACCGACTCTCTCAGGGTATCGATCGGTAGAAGCTGTGTACCCGATGGCGAGTGCATCACCTTAGCAATCACCATACGGAAACTGTTGGACCCTAGGTCAACGGCAGCAACTAGCTCTTCTTTTTGATTAGCAAAATTATTTTGGGGCGCAGAAATCGAACTAGACATGATTGATAGGTTTATTTTTTCCAACATTATGACTTCTTTATGACATGGCGATGACAATTGGATTTCATCAAATTGTCATATTTTTGACATATCGATTTGCCACACTCATGACATGGCAAAAATAGCACTTTTAAACCGAGAAATTGGCGTACTGGAGTTTAATGCTCGGGTATTAGCTCAAGCTGAAAATCCCAAAACCCCTTTACTGGAGCGCTTACGCTTTGTCTGTATTGTATCTAGCAATATGGACGAGTTTTTTGAGATTCGTATGTCTGGTTTGAAGGAGCAATTACGCGACAACCCTCAAAATCAGACTCCCGATGGTTTGACTGTCATCAAAGCCTATGACTTAGTGACTCAACGAGCCCATGCCTTGGTGAGCCGTATGTATCAGCTATTACAAGATGACATCCTGCCCAAGATGAATAAAGAAGGTATTCGTTTTTATTTGGCTGACCAATGGAGTGCAGGGCAAAAAAAATGGGCTCAAGAATTCTTTAATACCGAACTGGTTCCCCTTCTAACCCCAATAGCATTAGATCCAGCACATCCTTTCCCCAAGGTAATCAATAAGAGCTTGAACTTTTTTGTCAGTCTCTCAGGTCAAGATGCCTTTGGGCGTGAAGCTAGCTTAGCCGTAGTCCAAGCCCCGCGCTCCCTACCGCGTGTGGTACCGATGCCAAGTCACCTCTGCGATGCACCCCATGGCTTTGTACTACTGTCATCTTTTATGCAAGCTTTTGTCCCACAGCTTTTTCCCGGGATGGCAGTCACCGGCTGTCACCAATTTAGGGTCACGCGTAATTCGGATCTATTTGTCGATGAAGATGACATTACCGATTTGCGCTCGGCCTTACAGGGTGAGTTGCCCACACGCCATCTTGGAGACGCCGTAAGGCTCGAAGTAACCGACACCATGCCAGAAGGCTTGATTAAATATCTTCGTCAAATGAATCATTTGAACGAAGAAGATTGTTATCGCGTCAACGGCCCCGTCAATCTTGTACGACTGGTGCAAATTCCTGATCTGGTCGACCGGCCCGATCTTAAATTTCCCAAACACTCCCCGACAAAATCTGTAACGCCAAAACCTGGTCAACATAGCATTTTTGATATTTTGGATGAGAAAGATGTATTACTTCATCATCCTTACGAGGCTTTTGATCCGGTACTTGAAATGCTCAAAGAAGCTGCGCGTGACCCTGATGTTTTAGCGATTAAACAAACTGTTTATCGAACCGGCGATCAATCTCAAGTGATGGATGCACTCATGGAAGCAGCCCGTAACGGTAAAGAAGTGACCGTCGTGGTAGAACTCCTGGCGCGCTTTGATGAGCAAACCAATATATCTTGGGCGGCCAAATTAGAAAAAGTAGGCGCTCATGTGGTCTATGGCGTAGTCGGCCATAAATGTCATGCCAAGATGCTATTGATTGTGCGGCGAGAAGTTATCCCTGCACAAGGTCGTCGCAAATCTAAGGTCTTGCTCAAGCGCTATGCCCATTTAGGTACAGGAAACTATCACCCACGAACGGCTCGCTTATATAGTGATTTTGGCCTAATGACAGCCAACCAAGAAATTTGTGAAGATATGCATCATGTCTTCATGCAACTCACTGGTACAGGTAGCCGCACTGAACTCAAGCAATTATGGCAGTCCCCCTTTACTATGCATAGCGAGCTCATCGCGCACATACGTGCTGAAGCACGCGCTGCCAAAGCCGGCCGTAAGGCACGAATTATGGCTAAGATGAATGCCCTACTAGAACCGACCATCATTGCCGAGCTCTATAAAGCCTCAGCCGCTGGCGTCAAGATTGATTTGATCATTCGTGGTGTCTGCGCACTACAACCGGGCGTACCGGGACTCTCTGAAAATATCAAGGTTCGCTCCATTATTGGTAAGTTTTTAGAACATCACCGTATTTATTATTTCTATGCAGATGGTGCCGAGACCTTATATCTATCCTCAGCAGACTGGATGGATCGCAATCTCTTTAGACGTGTTGAAGTCGCCTTCCCAGTCTTGGATAAGAAACTAAAAGCCAGAGTGATTCGTGAAGGCTTTATGATGCTTTTAAAAGATAACACCACCGCGTGGATCATGCAAGCTGAGGGCAGCTATAAACAACTACAAGCAAGGTCTAGCAGTAAGCCGTTTATTGGCCAATTAGAATTAGTCAAACTGCTCTCAGATTAAATTCTGAATTATTCAGAAACCACACGTTGAGCTGGGATAAAGATAGTAAAGCGACTACCAATCCCTAAAGAAGAAGTAATACGCAACTCTCCCTGATGGCGTGTGGCCACATGCTTCACAATGGCTAAACCAAGACCAGTACCACCCGTCTCACGGGAACGACTTCGGTCAACCCGATAAAAGCGTTCTGTTAAACGTGGTATGTGTTCCTCTGCTATACCTGGCCCAGTATCCATCACAACAAACTCAACACCACCCTCATCAGCATCCTTCCAAATGACGGTTACTTCACCACCAGCAGGCGTATAGCGAATAGCGTTAGAAACCAAATTACTAAAGGCAGAGTAAATTTCAGCCTCATCCCCCAAGAAGTCTTTGTTTGACAAGATTTCCGAACGAATACGATGCGCGCCCTGTGATAAACCTTCTGCATCCATCACTAGACGCTGCATCAATTGAGAAACCCGAACGGTCTGAGAGATCGGCGGCTCAGGATTTCCTTCTAATTTAGCCAAAGTTAATAAATCATCCACTAAATTTTTCATCCTACCCGTTTGAGCACTGATCAGGCCAAGGTACTTCTGTCTCTCTTCAGCAGTTAAATCTAACTCCTGTACGGTTTCAAGAAAACCGGCCATGACAGTCAGAGGTGTTTTTAACTCATGTGAAACATTTGCCACAAAATCTCTTCGCATAGCATCTGTTTTTTCAATCTGAGAGATATCCTGGGAAAGCACTAGCTTCTGCTTATCACCATAGGGGAAAATTTGCACATCCAAAGAATATTGCTCATAAAGACCCATATTCGTCAGACGAACCGGATCACGATAATTTTGACGCAATATATATTGAACAAAAGCCGGCTTACGCAGAATATGGGTGATTCTTTGCATAGCATCGCGACGTGCTTGTATGCCAAAATGTTGCTCAGCGACTTCATTACACCATTCAATTTGATCATCTTCATTCAGCATGATCACACCATTAGGAGATGCCTGAATCGCTTGAATAAACCGCTGATGCTGTTTCTCAACCTCAAGGACTTGATCACGCCACCCTTTGACCAATTTATGTAGGCGATAGTAGATTTCACCCCATATACCTAATGCTCCGGGCACATCTCCGTAGCGCGCGGTCATTAAAAGCTTAGTGAAGTTCTGGGCATGCCAAAGCTGATGAACTAATAAGATAGTCAAAAAAATCAGGGCTGCTAGTAAACCACCTACCAAACCATAAAGCTGGGAGAAAATCCATCCCAAAACGATGGTGATTAGAATAATCGTAACAATGCGAGCTTGAAAAGACAACATAGCTCGAATCTTACCAATTATTTAGATCAGGCAGTGAAGTGTGTATAGAGAGGCTCGCGACTTGTTGGAAGATGATGCTGATCAATCAAGGCAAATGGACCCGCGGCCCCATGAGATGCTCTACCGACACCATAATATTCCAGACCTAATTCCTGAAGATGTAGTGGATCATAGAGATTACGCCCATCAAAAATCATACCGAGCTTGAGCTGTTGCTTCATCAAGTGAAAATCGGGACTTCTAAATTGCTTCCATTCAGTCACAATAATTAAAGCATCAGATCCTCGAAGAGCATCCTGGGGATCTGCGACAAAATCTAGTTGATCCAATAACTCTGGAATATCAGCCATATCTTGATAAAGCACCCTTTGAGCTTCTAATTGCGCCACAGGATCAAAGGCCTGTACGCAGGCACCGCGCATTAACAAATTACGGATAATCACTCGACTCGGGGCTTCACGCATATCGTCTGTATTAGGCTTAAATGCCAGACCCCATAAGGCAAAAGTTTTACCTGTTAAATCCTTGCCAAGCTTACTGGTGATTTTCTTGATTAGGATATGTTTTTGTTGTTCGTTGACAGCCTCTACGGCACTGAGCAACTTTAATTCTTGACCATATTGCTGGGCGATTTTATTAAGTGCACTCACATCTTTTGGAAAACAGCTACCCCCATACCCCGTGCCCGCATATAAGAATCCATAACCAATGCGGCTATCTGAACCAATGCCTAGGCGAACCGACTCAATATCAGCCCCTACTTGATCAGCTAAATTAGCAATTTCGTTCATGAAGGAGATCCGGGTAGCCAACATGGCATTCGCTGCATATTTAGTTAATTCCGCACTTCTCACATCCATATAGTAAGTACGTTCATGATGACGATTAAATGGGCTATATAGCTTTCGCATCAGCTCTTTAGCGGCCAAACCTGCTGCATTAGTTTGAGTACCAATCACAATCCGGTCTGGCCTCATAAAGTCTTCTACAGCCGCTCCCTCTTTTAAAAACTCAGGGTTGGAGACCACTGAAAAGTTTTCTGCAGGTAAACCCCTGACGGCTAACTCTTCTGCAATGACCTGACTCACACGATCAGCCGTACCTACAGGTACCGTGGATTTATCAACAATCACTTTAAAAGTGGTCATGCAACGACCAATCGCCCGAGCCGCAGCCAATACATACTGCATATCTGCTGAGCCATCTTCATCAGGAGGCGTGCCTACTGCAATAAATTGAATATCACCATGGGCTACGCTAGCGGCGACATCTGTCGAAAAAGTTAAACGTCCATAAGCGCGGTTACGATCTACGATTTCTTTCAAGCCTGGCTCGTAAATTGGGATACCACCATGGTTTAATAAATTAATTTTTTCAGCATCAACATCCAAGCAAAATACTTCATTACCTAATTCAGCTAGACAAGCGCCTGTGACTAGACCTACATAACCTGTGCCAATGACTGTGACTTTCATTTTGCCCCCTGTTCATAAATTACTCACAGTGTGCAAAGGCAATGTGATAGAAATTTAACGACTTGGTGACAAATTGAAGTCAAGTAATGACATCATCTTGTCACATAGCTATTGCTTAATGTGCCTGAAATAAAAGGAGATCTATGAGCGCGAATTATCGTATTGAAGATAACCCACACAAAGGCAATAAAGGGATCACCAGAGCTATACGCGCGGCAGTGAACTCATGGAATGGCTTGCTGTTTGCCTATCGCGAAGAAAGTGCATTCCGACAAGAACTATTTCTCGCTTTAATTTTGATTCCGATTGCTATTTTTCTTCCGGTCACAGCGGTAGAAAAAATATTAATGATTAGCTCAGTTCTGGCCGTTCTAGTGGTCGAATTACTCAATTCCAGTGTTGAGGCTGCAATTGATCGTATTTCTTTTGAGGTTCACGATTTATCAAAACGAGCCAAAGACTTTGGTAGTGCGGCAGTGATGGTGGCCCTCTTGATATGCGCCATGACCTGGGGCCTGATTCTTTATCAATTTATATAAAAAAGGCCACAATCCGTGGCCTTTGGATATCTTCCTAACCAAGCTATTCAAGCACCGGATTTTTAGTTAAACGATAGCCGCTACCACGCACTGTTTCTATCAAGTTTTGGCAGCCTGCTGGGGCTAAAGCAGCTCTAAGACGCTTAATATGTACATCCACCGTGCGCTCTTCAACAAAGACATGGTCACCCCATACCTTATCCAATAACTGGCTCCTAGAGTGAACTCGTTCTGGATGAGTCATCAAGAAATGAAGTAGCCTGAACTCAGTAGGCCCCAGATCCAAGGTAGATTCATGACCATCAGCTTGGGCAGTCACACGATGCGATACTGGATCTAGCCTCAATTGATTGATCTGCACCACTTCGTCTGCCAACTGAGGAGCTCTGCGTCGCAATACGGCACGTATACGAGCAACGAGCTCTTTGGGTGAGAAAGGTTTAGTGATGTAATCATCCGCCCCCGCCTCCAAGCCTGCAATCTTGTCCATCTCCTCACTACGGGCTGTCAGTAAAATAATGGGGATATCTTTAGTGCGCTCGTTAGCTCTGAGTTCTTTCGCAAACTGCACTCCGGACTTACCTGGCAACATCCAATCGAGCACAACTAAATCAGGTAAGACCTCCTTCATTAATTGCGAGGCTTGCTCTGTTTGAAACGCCCGCACCGGCAAAAAGCCCGCATGGCTTAAATTAACTGCAATGAGCTCAGCAATAGAGGGTTCATCTTCAACAATTAAGATACTACTTGCCATAAATTAGCTTTTTGCCTCTTGTTGTAGTTTTTCTTGTGGCAAATGGCGCACATCAGTTCCCTTAACGATGTAGATAACGAATTCAGCGATGTTCTTCGCGTGATCGCCAATACGCTCTACAGCCTTAGCAATGAACAACATATCCAAGGCAACTGAAATCGTGCGCGGATCTTCCATCATATAGGTCACCAGCTTACGAACAAATGCACGAAACTCTTCATCAATCTGCTTATCTTCACTGACCACATCAGCAGCAGCTGATGTATCTAGGCGAGCAAATGAGTCCAGACTTCTTCTGAGAAGAGAAATCGCCATCTGGCCTGCCAAACGGATTTCAGCAGTGTTGATGCCGTGTGAGGCACTGTCTTCCATGATGTGCTTGGTTCGACGTGCGATACGATCCGCTTCGTCACCGGCACGCTCTAAATTAGTAATGGCTTTTGAGATGGCCATCACTAAGCGCAAGTCGCGAGCCGTGGGCTGACGTCTTGCAATTAACTCTGTGCAGGCTGAGTCAATTTCTACTTCCATCGTATTAACATCACGCTCGCGAGCCATGACTTGGTCAGCCAGCTCAGCATCTAACTGCGCGAAAGCACGCATACCCATAGAAACTTGCGACTCAACAAGGCCACCCATTTCGAGCAACTTGCCACATACTGAATTTAAATCAGCATCAAATTGTGAAGATAAATGTTTATCTACCATTTTTAGTCTCCTGTTTTAGCCGAAACGACCGGTAATGTAATCCTCGGTCTCTTTCTTTTTCGGCTTAATAAATAATTCATCGGTCTTACCAAACTCCACCATCTCACCCAAATACATGTAGGCTGTGAAATCTGATACACGCGCAGCCTGCTGCATATTGTGAGTCACAATGGCAATCGTATAGTCTTTTTTGAGTTCGTGGACTAATTCTTCAACCTTGGCAGTGGAAATAGGATCCAACGCAGATGTGGGCTCATCAAGCAACAAGATGGATGGCTTCACCGCAACACCTCTAGCAATACATAAACGTTGCTGTTGACCACCAGAGAGAGATAAGCCACTCTGACCCAGTTTATCTTTCACTTCATTCCATAATGCAGCTTTATTTAAAGCCCACTCCACACGCTCATCCATCTCTGCCTTCGATAAAGACTCATACAACTTGACACCAAAGGCAATGTTGTCATAAATCGTCATCGGGAATGGTGTTGGCTTTTGGAAAACCATACCTATCCTTGAACGTAGCAAGTTCAAGTCTTGCTTAGGATCTAGGATATTCATACCGTAGAAATTAATCTCACCTTCAGCACGCTGCCCTGGATACAGGTCATACATACGATTTAAGGTTCGCAGCAGAGTCGATTTACCACAACCAGATGGCCCAATAAAGGCTGTTACATGACGCTCAGCGATATTTAGATTAATGTTCTTTAAACCCTGAAATGAACCATAGTAAAAATTGAGGTTCTTAATCTCAAGTGCATTTTTTAATTCTTGTTGGTTATCCATAATTGTTCCTTGAATTTTTTCAATCTCAAAGCTAGTTCTCATACTTTACTTTCTTATACCTGTACTTTTTTTCTAAAGACAACACGCGTCAATATATTCAAACCCAGCACAACAAAGGTAATCAGTAAGGCACCACCCCAGGCTAAATCAACCCAGTTGTCATAAGGACTCATGGCAAACTGGAAAATGACCACTGGCAAATTAGCCATCGGCGCATTCATATT
>ERZ650311.859-NODE-859-length-16908-cov-6.151071_pt1 | contig 16908 bp, 18 predicted proteins | sample MGYA00376247_ERZ650311 | MGnify/ENA primary metagenome ERZ650311 (study PRJEB26733, sample SAMN07839324) | wastewater metagenome | biome: small river; feature: stream; material: water | place: USA: North Carolina | collected 2016-07-28 ... | reverse complement strand
CCGCCTGCTCCTCATCGCTCAGGGTAGGGCCGAATTCGGCCAGCAAATCTTCGCTAAAACGAAGCGTCGACCCGACCTCATCTGAAAGACCCCCCAGGCCTGATTCAGCAAACTCCATAGTTACTTTGACTCCTCTGCAGCTACTCTAGCGACAGATTGTTTCGAGTTAGTAACTACGTCTCTAACCTGACGAATGTAGACAAATCCTGCCCACCAATACAGCCCGACTCCCCAGAGCGCAAATGCCCAAGCGATTGGCAAAACGATGAATTCGGCAGCAGTCCAGATGTTAGCGAGAAGCAGCAACGGAAAAGCGTAAAGCAGAGCAAAAGTTCCCGCTTTGCCCAAGTAATGAACTGGAAGTGGCCCATATCCGTGTGTGGCCAAAATTGGATAAACGATTCCAAGCATCAAATCTCGGGCTACCACTATTGCGGCAAGCCAAACCGGAATGTGCCCGGTAAGCGAGAGTGCGATCAAGGTTGAAAAAATGTAAAGTCTGTCTGCAGCTGGGTCAAGCAGTTGACCCAGCCGAGTGACTTGGTTGTATTTTCTGGCAAAGACTCCGTCTAGGTAGTCAGTCAGTGAAGCCAGGGCTAGAACGATAATTGCGAGCGCGTGCTTCTCAGTGAGAAGCAAAACCAGAAATACCGGCACAAGTGCCAGCCTCAAAACGCTCAGCAGATTTGGCACCATGCGAAGTTGCTGCCCCCACGTCAACTCTTCACTCACTGCCATATCTCCGATTGTACGCATTTGAATTCCCCGCATTTGTCGGGCTAGCGGGATTTGAACCCACGACCCCTTGACCCCCAGTCAAGTGCGCTACCAAACTGCGCTATAGCCCGTGCACTCTATTGAGCGTTGATTTAATCTAGTTGCGCTTGCGCTTTTCTCGCACTCGCATTCCAACCTCGATTGGTGATCCTTCGAAACCGAAAGTTTCACGCAAGCGGCGAATAATAAATCGACGATAGCCCTGATCTAAGAAGCCAGTGGTAAACAAAACGAACTTCGGCGGGCGACTGCTTGCCTGAGTTGCGAACAGAATGCGAGGCTGCTTGCCGCCGCGCACTGGGTGAGGTGTCTCCATTGTGAGTTCCTGAATGAACGCATTCAGTTTTCCGGTTGCAATTCGAGTGTCCCACGAATCCAGGGCCACCTCTAGGGCAGGAACAAGCTTTTCTAGGTGTCGGCCGGTTTTGGCTGAGATGTTAACGCGGGGCGCCCAATCAACGTGAGCCAAATCTTGCTCAATCTCGCGCTCGAGATAGCGGCGACGCTCATCGTCGAGTTCATCCCATTTGTTGAATGCCAAAACCAATGCACGGCCAGATTCAAGCGCCATGTCGACAATACGAATATCGGCTTCTGAAATTGGCTGCGTGACATCGAACAGCACGACGGCGACTTCGGCACGCTCGAGAGCGGCCGCGGTGCGCAATGAGGCATAAAAATCTGCGCCTTGGGTTAGGTGAACGCGGCGCCTAATTCCGGCCGTGTCAACAAATCGCCAAGTTTTTCCGCCCAATTCAACTTGTTCGTCGATTGGGTCACGAGTGGTTCCAGCAAGATCATTGACGACAGCGCGCTCTGAACCAACCGCCTTGTTGAGCAATGATGACTTGCCTACGTTTGGGCGCCCGATTAGAGCAACACGGCGAGGCCCGCCCACTTCTTCTTTGGCTACCGCAGAAATCTTAGGCAAAACTTTCATGGCAGCGTCGAGCATGTCTGCGACTCCGCGGCCGTGAAGTGCCGAAACCGGATACGGCTCCCCTAGCCCCAAAGACCAGAGAGCAGCTGCCTCAGGCTCTTGACGCATGTCGTCAATCTTGTTGGCAATCAGAATCACTGGTTTTCCGCTGGCACGCAGCATTTTGACCACGCGTTCGTCTGAGCCTGTTGCGCCGACCATTGCGTCAACCACGAACAGCACAGCGTCTGCCAAATCGACGGCGATCTCAGCCTGCATGGCGACCGATTTGTCGATGCCTTTTGCGTCGTGCTCCCAACCGCCAGTGTCCACCAAAGTGAACTTGCGATCGTTCCATTCAGCTTTGTATGAAATTCGGTCTCGAGTGACACCTGGCTTATCTTCAACAACTGCTTCGCGTCGTCCAAGAATTCGGTTGACCAGAGCCGACTTCCCCACATTCGGTCGTCCGACAATCGCCAATACTGGAAGTGCCGGCAAAAAGTAGTGACCGTCTTCTAGGCCGTCTTCGCCTTCGAGAACTTCAAAGTCTTCTGGCTCTAACTCATAGTCGTCAAGTCCCGTGCGGAGCACATTGGCTCTCATCAACTCTTCTTCTGAGCTGATCTGACTCAGCTTCTCAGCAAAATCCGACCCACCGGGCACGTCGGCAAATTCTTCTTCAATCATCAGATTCCTTGGCGCGATTCATGCTTGATTAGCTCAAGAACAACATTGACTGTTTGCTCAAAGTTCAAATCTGAAGAATCGACTAGTAGCACTCCGGCAGCCGGAGTTAGAAAATCGACCACTTTTAGGTCGTTGGCGTCACGTTCGGAAACTTGACGCTTTAGGCCACTTTGCTGATGCTTTGGAATCTCAGCTGAGCGACGCTTAAGTCTAACCTCTTCGCTGGCAGTCAGGAGAATTTTTATTTCTGCATCCGGCGCAACAACAGTTGTGATGTCACGGCCTTCAATGACTATTCCCGACTGAGGTGCAGTTTCGGCTATCTGACGAGTCAGCTTCTTCATGAAACTGCGGACTCCCGGAATTTTGGCGTGCGCACTGACACCTTCGGCTACTTTTGCAGACCTAATTGCCTCGGTCACATCATGCGACCCGACTCTAACCCAGTAATTATCTGGGTCTATCGAAATCGCATAGTCGAATTTAGATTCAAGCGCCGACTCGGTCAGTTCGCTGTCGAGGATGGTGTTGTTTTGAACCGCCCAGGTCAAAGCCCGATAAGCAGCACCGGTGTCAAGATAGGCAAAATCTAATTTGCGAGCAACGGCCTTGCTCACACTTGATTTTCCAGACCCAGCTGGGCCGTCAATTGCAACTAGAAAACTTGTCATCCCGCGATGCGCCATCCGTTGTTCTTCAGGTCTGAAACCAGTCCATCGAATGCATTTGGAAGCACACTCAATTCGACCAGGCCAATTTGGGCGCCTGGCGAGTGCTCTAGTTGAAGATCTTCGATATTGACACCGAGGTCGCCAATCTCGTTCAACAGGCGGGCGAACTCGCCTGGTCGGTCATCAATCATCACAATCACTTGAGCGTATTTAGTAGCTTTCGAGCCATGTTTTCCAGGGATTTTTGCGACCCCAGAGTTTCCTGCTTCGATTGCGGCACTGATGGCCATGAGCGCACCTGGCGCCTCTGGATTGTCAAGAGCTGCAGCAATCTTTTGAAGATCAGCCGCAAAATCTTTCAACACATTAGAAACGGCATCGTGATTAGCTGACAAAATTTGAGTCCACAGCTTGGCATCACTGGCCGCGATTCGAGTTGTGTCGCGCAAGCCTTGACCGGCCAAAGCAACCTGCTCTGGCTCGGCGAGATTTAATCTTGCAGCTAACAAGCTCGAGACAACTTGAGGAACATGTGAGACCAGAGCGACTGCACGATCATGTTCAGCGGCAGTCATTTCGACGACCGAGGAACCCAAGGTCTCGGCTAGCAATTTCACCAGGGCGATGTCATTTTCATCATTCCCTGGGGCTGGCGCGATTATCCATGGTCGACCCAAAAAGAGGTCGGCCCGGCCCGACATAGCCCCGCCTTTTTCTCGACCGGCCATGGGGTGAGAGCCAACATATCGCGATAGGTCAACCTCGGCAGATTTCAGATCTTCCAGAATCTCTGCTTTCACACTCGCGACGTCAGTGACTACCGCACCAGGAAACTCTGCAAGTTTCGCAGCGACAATTTTTGCGGTCACATCTGGAGGAACGCAAACCACAACTAGGTCAGGGTCATCTCCAGCATGTGCATTTCGGCCAGCTCCGTAATCTACCGCCAGCGCCTGACTTGAGGGCGATGCTGATTCAATTGAGACATCAATGCCGCGCTTGGTCAAAGCCAGGCCGATGCTGGTGCCCAAAAGGCCTGCACCAACGATTCGAACGGAATTCAATGTTGGCGAAGATTTCACTGCGCTAGGTCCAGTCGAAGCGCAGTGGCACCACGCAGATAAACATGCTGGATTTCAGATCGAGGCTTATCAATATCTGCATGGACCATCACGCGAACCACCCTGGGCAGCGCTCCGGAAACATTCATTTCAACAAAACACATAAGCGGAACGTCGCCCAGCCCCAACTCGCGCGCGCCCACTGCCGGAAACTCACTAGTAATGTCAGGAGTCGCCGTAAAAAGGATGTCAATTAGCTGGCCATTTTCAATGCCATTTGCGTGAAGCACTTTTGACAAAAGTTCGGCTGTTGATTTCAGAAGGTGCTCGCGTTCGTCAACATCGAGCTGAATTGCTCCTCTAATTGCACGAATTGCCACTGTTATCGCCTCTTGTTTGATTTAGGAGCTTGTTTTTTTGATGCAGGTCTTGCCGGTCTTGGCTTGCGCTCGAGGCCACCCTCAGCCGCTTTCATAAGCGAACCGATTTCTAGTTTATTTAGGTCACGAACCTGACCAGGCTTTAAGTGCCCTAGTCGAATCGGGCCAAACTGCTGACGCACCAAGCCGATAACCGGATGCCCGACTTCTGCAAACATTCGACGCACAATTCGGTTGCGACCCGAATGCAGAACAATTTCGACCAAGCTTTCAGAAACCGAAAGATCCTTGATTCGACACTCATCGGCTGCGATGTGGCCATCTTCAAGCTCTATGCCATCAAGCAACTTTTGAATTGTCGCCGGTTCGATCTTTCCTTCAACGTGCGCTAAATAGGTCTTCTTAACTCCGAATTTAGGGTGGGCCAATTTGTGCGCCAGGTCGCCATCGTTGGTCATGATTATTAGCCCAGTGGTCTCAGCATCGAGGCGCCCTACGTTGAATACACGATCATAATCAACAACAAATTGGTTCAGGTCAGGTCTGCCATTTTCATCTTGCATTGAGCTGACGACGCCATACGGTTTGTTTAGTGCTAGATAGACACGAGATGAATCAAGCTGAATTGGCTGCCCGTTCACTGAGACCTGGTCGACCTCTGGATTAATGCGAGTGCCCAGCTCTTTTACAACCTTGCCGTTAACTCGGACCTTGCCTGCGACGATGAATTGCTCACAAACTCGGCGGCTAGCCACGCCTGCGCTGGCCAAAACTTTCTGAAGGCGAACTCCCTCGTCTGCCGAGTTCGACTCGTCATTTACTTCAATATTTCTAGTCAAGGTTTACCTCATCTGCTCCCGGAAGATACGGGCTAATCGGAGGCAGTTCGTCTAGTGAGTTGATGCCCAGGGTTTGCAAAAATAACTCTGTAGTTCCAAAGTTGACGGCACCAGTTTCCGAGTCAGTGTATAACTCAGTGATCAATCCCCTACTCAGCAGAGTGCGAACCACAGAATCTACGTTTACGGCACGAATCGACGCCACTTGCCCACGGGATATTGGCTGCTTGTAGGCAATAACCGCGAGTGTCTCTAGTGCAGCTTGACTGAGTCGAGTTGGGTTTTCATTCGCCACAAACATCTTTACGGCCCAGTCGTACTCGGCGCGCACATAAATTCGCCAGCCGCCTCCGATTTCACGAAGCTCAAAACCTTTTGTGCGCTCGCCCGATACCCCTGCATATTCTTGGGCAAGCTCATCAACGGCAACGCGAATTTCATTCATTGGGCGCTCTAGCGCGGTGGCTAAAGCAACGAGAGAAATCGGGGCATCTGTAATCATCAAAATTGCTTCGATTGCCGATTTGAGGGTTTCAGCATTAATTTCGTCAATAGTTGTCGGTGTGGTGTTTGAATCAAGCGCCATAGTCAGCTCCAAGTGTTGCAAGTTGTTCATCGTCAAAGTTTTCAGCTCGCCAGGTGAGTTTCAAATCGCCCAGCGGTGACTCTTGCTCAAACGAGATGGCGGTCAATCGATACAGCTCCAGAATGGACAAGAATCTGGCGACGACTATTGCCCGATCTTTTACAGAAGCAATGATCTGCCTAAAGCTCAGACCATTGCTCGATCGAAGCATTCTGATTACCTCTTCAGCTTGCTCACGAATGCTTACCCTTGGCGCATGAAGGTGCGTGAGACCTACCGAAGGAATGTGTTTTGGCGTTAGCGTTTCTTCAGCAAGTCTCGCGAACTCATCCAGCGTTAGATTCCAAATGAGTTCAGGTTTTTGCTCTCTAAATCGTGTCTCAATAGGAACATCGCGAGAAACGCGATTTTCTTCAAGGGTTATCGCGGCGTTGAACCAGGCGGCAATCTCTTTAAATGCACGGTATTGAAGCAGCTTGGCAAAAAGCAAATCTCGAGCCTCAAGGAGTGCAACATCTTCTGCATCAACAACTTCGCCTTTCGGCAGCAGACCTGCAATCTTTAGGTCAAGCAAAGTTGCCGCTATGACTAAAAATTCACTTGCCTGGTCAAGCTCTTCGTCATCGTCGAGGCCCTTCAAATATGAGATGAATTCATCCGTGACGCGACTTAGGGATACTTCAGTGATGTCTAGCTCGTGCTTAGAAATCAAACTTAGAAGCAGATCAAATGGCCCTTCGAAGTTTCCAAGGTTTACCGCAAAGCCTGAGCCAGTTTCACTCAAGTCGGTCAGGTTGTTTTTAAGGGGCACAGCCACGAGAAACCAATTCTCTGGCGACGGTGCGATAGGCCTCAGCCGCTTCTGAGCTTGGTGCAAACGCCGTGATTGGCGTCTGCGCTACCGTCGCGTCCGGAAATTTGACCGTGCGGTGAATGACGCTACGGAAAACTTTTTCGCCAAATGCCTCGTGAAGTCGCTCGAGCACCTCACGTGAGTGCAACGTCCTGCCATCAAACATCGTTGCCAGAATTCCATCCAACTGCAATGCCGGGTTCAAGCCCTCTTGCACCTTCGAGATGATGTCTTCAAGAATTGCCACGCCGCGCAGGGCAAAGAACTCAGATGCCAGCGGGATTATTACGCCGTGTGCAGCAGTTAGTGCGTTGACGGTTAGCAAACCAAGTGACGGCTGACAGTCAATTACGATTACGTCGTATTCGTCGATCACAGGCTTTAGAATTCGACTAAGAATTTGCTCGCGTGCGATTTCATTGACCAACTTCATCTCAGCCGCAGATAGTTCGATGTTGGCCGGAATCACATCAAGATTTGCAACTGAAGTTCGCTGAATAGCAGCGCGTGTTTCAATCGTTCGATCAAGCATTAGGTCATAGATGGTCAATGCATCGTGGGCGTTCACGCCGAGGCCCGCTGAAAGAGCACCCTGCGGATCAAAATCCACAAGAAGCACTTTTCGACCATATTCTGCCAACGCTGCAGACATGTTTATCGAGGTGGTGGTTTTGCCTACGCCGCCCTTTTGATTGCACATTGCGATAATTCGAGCCGGACCGTGGCCATTCAGGGGTTTCGGAGTAGCAAAGCGGTTGTCAGCATTCTTGCTTACTTTGGCCATGATTTCCTCCCGAAATTACTGATGCAGATTTCTAATAGCCTACCGCCGAGCTCGAGGGTGCGCTGTCGCATATGCCTCTCTTAGTGCGTCGACCGTAACCAATGTATAAATTTGCGTAGTGGCAACCGAAGAATGGCCGAGAAGCTCTTGAACGACACGCACATCGGCTCCCCCCTCTAGCAAATGAGTGGCAAAAGAGTGCCTAATTGTGTGCGGCGAAATTTCTCCGCTTAGCCCAGCCGCATCGGCTGCGTCAGAGATTATTTGCCAGGCACTTTGGCGACTTAGTCGGCCGCCTCGTTGATTCAAAAACAATGCCGGGGTCGATTTTCCCAAAGCGGCCAGAGCAGGTCTTGTCCTCACCAAATAGGCCTGAAGCGCAACCTGGGCGAACTTACCAACCGGAACAACACGTTCTTTAGAGCCTTTGCCAAACAACCGAACCAGAGTTGGGTCAATCAGATCGTCGAGGTCTAAATTAACTATCTCTGAGACCCTTGCGCCTGTTGCATAAAGCAGCTCGAGCAATGCTCTATTTCTCAATCCAATAGCGTCTTCGGGAGCTGCCAATTCTGGATCAGGACCAGCCGCTCGCAGAAGTGTTTCGATTTCGCTCTGAGAGATAGCTTTAGGAAGTCGCTTTGCAAGTTTCGGCGGCTTCACTCTAGATGCTGGGTTGCCAGAGGCAATGCCTTCATCCAAGAGAAATTTGTGCAAACTCCTGACCGCAGCCATCGAGCGAGCGATGGAGCTTGGATTCAAGCCATATTTAGAATGCAGGATACTTGCAAAATTCAGCACGTGCTGCTCGGACAGTTCATCTACTTGCCGAACCGATTCGACATTCAGAAACTCTAGGTATCTAGCTAAATCTCGACGATACGAATCGGTTGTGTTTTTGGCCAATCCGCGCTCAATAGACAAGTGTCTAATAAAAGATTCGACTGCGACTGAAACGAGAGTCATGTTTAAGCTGCGCCGATGCCTAGCTTGAGCGCAATTGCCATGATCCCAACCTGTGCGGTTGGGCTTTTGATTTGCGATTTCAGCACAGATTCAAGGGCCACTAAGAGCGGAACCCACTCAACATCCATGTCAATTTCTTCACCTTCGAGACTGAAATCGTGCCCCACGTGCTGCAAGTCTTTGGCCAAAAAGATTGAGATGCTCTCTGAGTTGCCCCCGGGCGTTGTGAAGAAATCAATCAAAGGCTCAATGGTGCTTGCTCGATAGCCAGTCTCTTCTAGCAGCTCTCTTTCGGCAGCTGCCAATTTTGACTCACCCGACACGTCTAATAGGCCCGCCGGAAGCTCCCATAGATAACTTTTCACCGGATGGCGATATTGACGAATCATCAAAATTTCATTTTGACCATTTAGGGCAACAACCGCCACCGCTCCGGGGTGATCTACAAATTCTCGAGTGAGGCTTTCAGTACCATATCCGAATGTTTCGCGAACAACATCCCAGATTCGCCCTTTAAAAACCAGTTCGCGTTTGCTGACTTGCAGTTGCGCTAGTTCATCTTTGGGCATCAAAAAACCTAGACGATTTGTGAAGCTTTTTGGCGTTCGATTGCCGCAACTACTAACCCAGAGAAAAGCGGGTGTGCCTTGGTTGGGCGAGATTTAAATTCTGGATGGGCCTGAGTTGCAACATAGTATGGGTGCACTTCACGAGGCAACTCAACGTATTCAACCAAGTGATCGTCTGGCGAAGTTCCTGAGAAAACAAGGCCCGCTTGAGCAATCTGGTCACGATAAGTGTTGTTGACTTCGTAGCGGTGACGGTGACGCTCCTCAGAAGTATCTGAACCGTAAACATCAGCCACGATAGAGCCCGGCTTTAGCTTTGCGGTGTAGAGGCCCAAGCGCATTGTGCCGCCCATATCTCCAGACGCCAAGATGTCAACCTGCTCAGCCATTGTGGCGATAACTGGATATTTGGCATCAGCATCAAATTCAGTTGAAGATGCTCCGTCTAGCCCGACAATGTTTCGAGCATATTCAATCACCATGCACTGAAGCCCTAGGCACAATCCCAGCGTCGGAATCTTGTTCTCACGAGCAAACTTAAGGGCGCCGAGCTTGCCTTCAATTCCTCGGACTCCGAATCCACCAGGAACGCAGATTGCATCTACGTCACCGAGGAAAGCCTTCGCCCCCTCAGGCGTTTCGCATGAGTCTGATGGAATCCATTTGATATTGACCTTGCTTGAATTCGCAAAACCACCGGCGCGAAGCGCTTCGGTAACTGACAAATAAGCGTCTGGAAGATCGATGTATTTGCCGACCAGTCCGATAGTAACGGTGTGCTGTGGGTGATGAACCGCATTAAGCACAGGCTGCCAGTGACTCCAGTCGACCTCAGGTGCAGCAGGCAGGCTAAGTTTCTTGATGATGTAGCTGTCTAGGCCCTCTTCGTGAAGCACAACTGGAACGTCATAAATACTTGATGCGTCGGCTGCAGTTACGACCGCTGATACATCGATGTCGCACATCAATGCAATTTTGTTTTTTATGGAATCCGGAAGCTCGCGATCAGAACGGCAAACTACCGCGTCTGGCTGAATTCCAATTGAGCGCAAAGTGGCTACTGAGTGCTGCGTTGGCTTGGTTTTCAACTCACCAGACGCACCTAGATAGGGCACCAGCGACACGTGAACGTAAAACACGTTATCGCGACCAACTTCGTGACGAATCTGGCGTGCTGCTTCGAGGAACGGTTGAGATTCGATGTCACCGACAGTGCCGCCGATTTCAGTGATAATAACGTCTGGTGCAGGCACTTCACTTGCCTGAAGTCTCATTCGGCGCTTGATTTCATCGGTAATGTGTGGAATGACCTGAACGGTATCTCCGAGGTATTCACCCCGACGCTCACGCGCAATTACTGTTGAATAAATTTGGCCTGTTGTGACATTTGCAGATTGCGAGAGATTGATATCTAGAAAGCGCTCGTAGTGGCCAATATCTAGGTCGGTTTCGGCGCCATCATCAGTGACGAAAACTTCACCGTGCTGAAACGGATTCATGGTGCCCGGGTCGACGTTTAGATATGGGTCTAGCTTTTGCATCACCACGCGCAATCCGCGAGCGCGCAATAGGTTTCCGAGACTTGAGGCCGTAAGGCCTTTTCCTAGTGAAGATGCAACACCTCCGGTGACGAAAATGTGTCTTGTCTTGCCGGGTTCCATTGCATCTGCCATGGAACTTTAGCTTATCAGCGAAGGTGACCAAATTGCCCGGCGCGACATGAATTGAGGCGCTAAATTGATCCGAACTCTGCCCTGGCAAGTGCAAGCAATTCTGTCGCATGCTGCTTGGCGGATTCCGACTCATCTAAGCCCGATAGCATTCGGGCAAGTTCTGATATTCGTTCAAATTCAGTGAGGCTGTTGACGCTCGAATTAGTGAATCCACCGTCTGCAGATTTAGACACTCGCAGATGATGATCAGCAAACGCAGCTACCTGAGCAAGATGAGTTACCACAATTACCTGAGCTTGCCTTGCCAGGCGAGCCAGTCTTCTTCCGATCTCGATTGCAGCCGCGCCCCCAACACCGGCGTCAACCTCATCAAATATAAATGTCGGGGCCTGCTCGTTGCGTGCCAGAACAACCTCGAGCGCCAGCATGATTCTTGATAGTTCGCCGCCACTCGCACCTTTATTCAAGGGCCTCGGTTCAGCGCCCGGATACGCACTCAACAAAAACTGAACTGAGTCGAATCCGTGACTGCTTGGGGCATCTAGCGACTCAATCTTGACTGACAAACTCGCACCTGGCATTGCCAACGAACCGAGCTCATCAGACACCAGTCGCTCTAGCTCAACGGCAGCTGACCTCCGAGCTTCGCTTAGCTTGCCGCCTAGCTCCATCAGTTGCTGACCTGCAAGCTCAAGGTCCACTTCTAACTCAGCAAGACTTCCATCGGCATCTTCTATCGTCGACAGTTCTGTTTTCGCATTTTCGTGGAATACAAAGAGCTCCTCTAGGGTGGGGCCAAATTTTCTCAGTGCAGCGTTCAGGGATGCTTTTCGCGATTGAGCTTGCTCTAAATTCAATTCTGCGTCAGACTCGAGGTTGCTTAGATACCTACTTAAATCAGTCGAGGCATCTGCGAGCGCAGACGAGACCTGATGAATTTCTGACGCTAAACGGCCTAACTCTGGGTCAAGAAGTGCAACTTGCTCCAAAGATTTGCGAGCCTGGCCAACCAGCGTTAGCGCATCAACGGAATCAAAATCCTCTGATGAAAGCAAGTTGTGAGCCTTAGCTGCGCCTGCCCTGAGAGCCTCTAAATTTTCGAGAATTTGAATTCTCTCGGCGAGAAGTTCATCTTCGCCAGGCTGGGCATTTAACTGTTCTAGTTCAGCTAAGGCATTTTGAAGATCCGAGATTTTGCGATCACGCGCGTCTGAATTGAGACGCAGATCTGAAATCGTAGACTGCAAAACCTGCCAGCGCGAATAAGTCGACTGAAAGGCGCTCAACAGCTCGAGCAAATCGCGACCAGCAAACTGATCAAGCGCTTCTCTCTGGGCCACTGGCGACTTAAGGCGAATCTGGTCACTTTGCCCGTGCACAACCACCAGTTGCTCGCTTAATTCAGAAAGCAATGCAACCGGAACAGATTTTGCACTAATTGATGCCCTGGTGCGCCCTTCAGCTGAAACAATGCGATTCAGAATTAACTCGCCGTCAGTTTCACCAACCCCAGCCTCATCAAGGCGCGAATTCACAAGCTCAGGATTCCTCAACCACCATCGACCCTCAACAAACGCTTGAGCTTGGCCAGACCTGATTGCAGAACTGTCAGAACGACCACCGAGCAGCAACCCAAGTGCACTCAGCACCATTGTCTTACCGGCTCCAGTTTCGCCAGTGAGCACCGTCAAGCCAGACCCGAATTTGAGTCGAGACTCGGCAATAATGCCAAGGTCTTGGATGTAAATCTCTTCAATCATCCAGAGCTACCTTGAGGGCTCGTTTACGGTTCCGCGCCAGCCCGCAACCGGAAGGCTGAACTTGCGCACTAACCTCTCAGTGAACGATGAATCTCGCAGTCGAGCAAGTTTGACTGATGCAGATGACCTGCTAACCTCAACCCTCGCTCCAGGAGGAAGCTCCCAAGAACGACGACCGTCGCACCATAAAATCCCGTGGCCAGCACTGCGCTGCAAGACCTCTACGGCAATCGTTGCCGATGACTTAATGACCATTGGTCTTGAGAACAAAGCATGTGCACTAAGCGGAACCATGAGTATTGCCTCAACTTCGGGCCAAACCACAGGCCCACCTGCAGAAAATGCATAGGCGGTTGAACCCGTTGGGGTTGAGATAACGATTCCATCGCAACCAAAACTGCTTAGCGGAGAACCTTCGACTTCAATTACAACTTCGAGCATTCGCTCGCGCGCGCTCTTTTCGACCGTTGCTTCATTGAGGGCCCAGGTGCTAAAAACTTTCTCGCCATCAACTATCACGTCTACATTCAGCGTCATACGCTCTTTTATTACATAGTTTCTTGCGACTGCGTGCGCGACTGAAGATGCAAGCTCATCCCGCTCAGATTCTGCCAAAAAACCAACGTGGCCCAGATTTACGCCCATGAGCGGAATGTCGGATTCACGAACGATCTCGGCTGCTTTGAGGATTGTTCCGTCTCCGCCAAGAACCATAGCCAGTTCGACATCATCAGCTGCGACCTGCGTGTTGAATGTCTTAATTTCAGGAACAACTAAATCGTCTTGGCTTTTCGCGTAATGACTAAAGTCAGCGAGGTCTGCCGCCGTCATCACGGGCGAAACTCCTGCTTGAACGAGCTGCCTTGAAACGGCAAGCGCTGCCGCCAACGAGTCATCGCGTCTTGTGTGCGCTACGACAAGTATGTTCCTCATGGCTACCGGCTGTCTTTCGCGATCAAATCTATTTTCTCGTTCCATTTTGAACGATTAACCGGCTCAAGCGGACTTATCCACAAAACATATTCAATATTTCCGTGCGTGCCAGGAAGTTCAGATCTAACCAATCCCCGAACGCCAAGTCCAAGATCATGCGCGCAATCAATAACTTGCCTGATAGCCGAGGCGCGAAGTCTGTGGTCGCTGACTATGCCAGATGCATGAAGCGATTGCTTGCCCACTTCGAACTGAGGTTTGATTAGCAAAACATAGTCAGCGGTTGGCGCTACAGAGGCTATTTGAGCCAAAACCAAAGTAAGCGAAATGAACGAGAGATCGGCAACCACAATGTCGAACTTGAACCTAGCTGCGTTCCATCCTGTCAATTGCGCAAGGGATTCTATGCTTAGGTCTCGAGCATTAAAGCCTTCGATACTAGTCACCCGTGGGTTTGCATGAAGCTCCGAAACCATTTGGTCATGACCTACATCAATCGCCAAAACATGGTTGGCACCACGTCGCAAAAGCACATCGGTGAAACCGCCGGTCGAAGCACCAACGTCAAGCGCGATTTTTCCGACAACGTCAATTGCCGCAAATTCATCTAACGCCTTGGCTAACTTGTGCCCTGCGCGACTTACGTAGTCGACGGCGTCGAGCACGACAATTTCAACACCATCAACAACTGGCTGAGATGATTTCTTTGCAGCGCGGCCACCGACCATAACTCGTTTGGCCTCAATCAAACTTGATGCGTGATTTCTAGACCTTGCAAGGCCGCGTTCAACTAATTCAATGTCTAATCTCAATTAGGGCACCTGGGTGCCGTTTTGACTGGGCGAAACACCAGAATTATCGTTCAATTCCACCTCGAGATTGTCGCGAATTCGAGTGAATTCACCAATTTGCTCATCGAGTGGCAGTGCTACGATTCGATCAAGCTCGTGTGAGATTTGTTCTAGCTCATTTGAAGACATAACAAGAAGCCTATTCGTATAGCTCAGCTGGAATGTTCAGGCCATAAATGGGCACTGGGCTGGAATAAATAGCGGCGCAGGCAGCCCGCAGCGCACCAATTCCCTTGGGTTTGCCTGAAACCAATTTCATAACGTTATTGCGCAATTCAATGCGAGCATCAAGACACTCAAAACCCCCGGCGACCGCGCGTGGGGCTTCGTAGCCCTGCACTAACTCCATCAAAGATTCAAGGATAAAAGCTGGGCGGCCTTCCGGCTTGACGCCTAAAACTTCTTTACGAGTGCTGACACCGGTCATAACTAGAGCCGATGGAATGCCGGCGCGATTTGCACCAGTGATGTCAGTGTCGATTCGATCACCTACAAAAAGCGGTGATTTAGCGTCAAAATGATCAACTGCCGCCTGAAAAATCGCTGGCTCCGGCTTGCCTGCAACAAGAGGCAATTGCCCAACGGCAGTGTGAACCGCTGACACAAGTGTGCCGTTACCGGGGGCAAGGCCTTTTTCTTGCGGCAAAGTCCAGTCGCTGTTGGTGGCAACCCACTTCGCACCGGCTTGAATTGAGAAAGCTGCCTCTGCAAGATCTCGCCAAGACACGTCGGGGGCAAAACCCTGAATCACCCCAGCAGGCTGGTCGTCAGATGAACTAACTAGTTGAAACCCACCCTGGACAACGCGCTCACGAAGACCGGCACCGCCAACAACCAAGACCTTTGACCCCGGCTCGATCAAAGATGCAAGCAAATCAACCCCAATTTTGCCTGAGCCGATAACGTCAGCAGGTTCTGCAACAACGCCAAACCCTGAAAGTTGCTCGACAATAGCCTCTGAAGTTCTCGAAGAATTATTTGTCACGAAACCGATTGGAATACCCATTTCAGCCAACTGACTTAGAGCTTGCGGCGCTCCCGCAATTGCATTTTTACCTTCGTAGATCACGCCGTCTAAATCAGCCAGCAAAACATCGAAGTGATCCCAAATTTTAGCGGTCACGCTTTGGCCCCATGCCTGATGGTTTAATCGGACCGCGATTCTCTCTAGGCTGGTCAGCCCGATTGCCAAAACCACGATCTGCGCCTGTGCGTTCTGATCTCACTCGGTCACCCAAAGGTGAACGATCAGGCTTTTCTCTGTCGCCCCTAGGTTGACGATCGAACCTGCCCCTGTCACCCCTATGGTCGCGAACACGACCCGAAATCGATGTAGATTCACGCCCTTCGAAATTGCGTTTTGGTCGATCAGACGCTTGGGGAATCTCGATTTCTTCGAGCACCGAAATTGCATCGGGATCAATGCCCGCCTGCTGGTCTAGAGCTGCCTCGGCGCGGGCAGCAAGTTCAAACCAACGACCCGACTCATTTTCGCGCGTAGAACCAAGCAAGCTCTCGCCATAGGCCCTGAAGAGATCAGGAGAATAATCGAAAACTTTGGAAGGATCGAGCTCTTTAATTTCAAGCTCTGCGATGGCAAGATCTACCTCGCCGCGGTCGAGCCGAGCACCTGACATTGCGATAGCCAGGTTGGCACGAACGCCGGGCGTCAACTTGTTGCGATCGACAGATCGGCCAATCTCAAGTGCTTTATCGGGGCGATCTAAACCTCGCTCACAGTCGACAATTAACGGAAGCTGGTCATTCAGGCCTGAAATTCGTCGATGGGTGAGAAGTTCTCTGAGCGCTAAGGCAAAATCACCGACGTGGTATGCGGTGATACCAACTGTTTCGCGAACAACAGCAATGCGCCCTGCTCGACGAGCTGCTGCCAATGCGTGCTTATGAGCCAATTCTGGATCCTGTTCGATGAGCAAGCCAACCATGGCAAGATGCCTTGCTACCATCTCGGCATTTTCAGGCGTAAGTGTTTTAAGCTGAACGCGAACACCAATCTCAAGATCTTTTTCGGTAATCTCCTCTGGAATTAGAGGGCTCTTCTCACGTTCAAAATCGATAGGGCGAGCAACTCGAGACTGCCAGTCGGGGCGTGAGTTAGCAGAATCGTCACGTCGAGCACGACCGCTAACAAAGTTTTCATCTCTTTTTCCGCCAGTGACGCCGGCTGGGCGTGGTTTGCGACCTGAAAAATTGCGTTCTTGCATGATGTTCTCCTTCAGAATCTACAAAAATACCGTTAAAACAAAAATGGCCACCTCGAAAGGTGGCCATTTTGTAAATTAAGTCCGGCGGTGTCCTACTCTCCCACAAGGTCACCCTTGCAGTACCATCGGCGCAGGAGGTCTTAGCTTCCGGGTTCGGAATGTAACCGGGCGTTTCCCCTCCGCTATGGCCGCCGAAACACTATTGAGTTATGTAACTAAACACAACCAAGTGTTCGCGATTTCGCGAAAATTGATCGTGGTTCCCATACCTCGGGAACCACATAGTGGACGCAAGCAAAAAGTGTATCAAGTTATCGGCTTATTAGTACCGGTCAGCTCCATGGGTCTTTAGTCCCCACTTCCACATCCGG
>ERZ650311.858-NODE-858-length-16917-cov-11.273989_pt1 | contig 16917 bp, 15 predicted proteins | sample MGYA00376247_ERZ650311 | MGnify/ENA primary metagenome ERZ650311 (study PRJEB26733, sample SAMN07839324) | wastewater metagenome | biome: small river; feature: stream; material: water | place: USA: North Carolina | collected 2016-07-28 ... | reverse complement strand
AATTTCCCGATCTTCATGATGTCGATGAGACAGGTTCAACATTTGAAGAGAATGCACTTCTTAAAGCACGAGAAATGTCGGAGGCAACTGGCTTGCCAGCAATTGCTGATGACAGTGGGCTTTGCGTAGATGCGCTCAACGGTGATCCTGGAATTTTCTCGGCTCGATGGGCTGGAACACATGGCGACGACAAAGCTAACCTTGAGAAAGTGCTTGGTCAATTAAAGGATGTGCCGGATGAGAAGCGCACTGCGTACTTCATCTGCGTTGCAGCTCTCTATCTTCCAAACGGTCAGACACATTGCGAAGAAGGTCGCTTCTACGGAACGATTCTGCACTCACCTGTAGGTGAGAATGGATTTGGTTATGACCCGATTTTTAAGCCTGGGGGGTTAGAGATTTCGAGCGCGCAGATGAGCGCAGAAGAGAAGGATGCGATGAGCCACCGCGGTAAAGCGCTGCGGGCGATAGCGCCATTCGTGATGAAAGCCCTGAATTCCCTAGGCTAAACTTGGCCCATACGATCTGAGGAGATAAACGTGGCAGTAAAGAAGAAGGCAACAGCAAAGAAGGCAGCACCTAAGAAGGTTGCCAAGAAGACCACTGCAAAGAAGGTCGCAAAGAAGTCAGCCGCTAAGAAGACAACTGCGAAGAAGGTCGCAAAGAAGTCTGTAGCGAAGAAGACAACTGCTAAGAAGGTTGCGAAGAAGGCAGCTCCTAAGAAGGCAGCAGTCAAGAAGGTTGCGAAGAAGGCAGCTCCAAAGAAGGCAGCAGTCAAGAAGGTTGCGAAGAAGGCACCTGCACGCAAGTCATCAGCATCTTCAGTCGTCATTCCACCAGTTCCAACAACTGGTTCACGCGATCGCGTTAATGTTTCAACAACACCAGTTGCTCCTGCAAAGCCAGCAGTAGCTCCAGCCAAGCCATCTGCAGCTCCACGCCAGGGTTCATCAAAGAGCGTTCTCGTTGCAGTATTGCTCGGAGTTGCAATCCTCGTCGGCATCGTGGCATCACAGCAGTCAAGCAACACATCTACAACAGATAAGCCAGCTGCGACAGAGTCTGCATCAGCGACTCCATCTGCATCAGCAACTGCAACTGAATCAGCTTCACCTGCTGCATCAACAGATACAACAAATGCAGCGACAACAGGCGAAGCGCCATCACGCTTTATCGGTAACTGGAAGGCAGGCTCTTCAAAGTCTGTTCTTGTACTTACATGGCGTGCACCAGCAGGCGATGTAACCGGTTACAAGGTTGAGATCGCACCTAACGGTGGAGCTTGGAAGGAAATCTCACAGGTTCCTGCAACTCAGCTCTCATTCGAACTTACAAAGACTGATGCTTCTTCATACACATCATTCCGTGTCTCAGCTATCTACGCAGATGGTTCACTTGGAGTTGCGAAGGCTTTTGGTTTCGCAGGTCAGTTCGAATAAAGAATACTTAGAAGGAAAGCCCCGGCCATTTCGGTCGGGGCTTTTCTTATGCAATTTCAATTAAAGATACTTAGAGATCTCTGCAACATAGACCTGAACGCCAGTTGCAACGAGGTGAACTCCATCAGGGGCGAAATATTCTGGATGACCCTCAGATATTGAAGCCCAATCAATTACACGCACATTCGAATATTGAGTTGAAATACGTGAAATCAAATCATTATTGCCCTCTCGCCATGGGCGAGGAACTGCAGTGTTTACCAGAATTACTTTCTCTTGATACTTCAAAGCTTCGAGAATTCCCACAACCTGATTTTCGGTAAGGGCATTGTTATTTCCAAGGTTGAGAACCACCGGACCATCGGGAGCGTTAGCTTTATCGTGCTCAATAACGGCAAGTAATTCTGAAGCCTGACGACCTACACGTGCATTTACCAATCCAACATCGTGCTGTTCGGCTAAAACGCTCTTAATCCCAAGGATGACCGAATCTCCGGTGAGCCAGATACCGTTAGATGTCGATGGAGTAACAGTATTTGCTTTCTCGATCTCTTCGACGAGTGCGGCCTGCTTCTCGTTTCCAATCACAACTGCGCGAACGCTGACTATTGAAATTGCCATTACCAGTGCTGTGATGATGGCAGAGATCTTAAGTTTCTGTTGCTTCTTCTCATCTGGAGTGCGGTACTTAAGGCCCTTAATCCAGTAGTTCAAGACTCCACGACGAACTGGGAGCTCTACATATCGCAGCGAAATATCGGCAAGGGCGAAGACAATCAGAATGCGAAGTGAATACATCGCCCAAGCAGCACCTGCAAGATCGACCTTTGGACGTGTGACTTGGAAGATTACCCAGTGCCATAGATAGATTGCATAGGAACGCTCACCAATCCAGAGCAAGACTTTGTTCTGCAAGATTGGTGCAAAGCGAGAAGCTGGATGAACAATCGAAGTAATAATTGCGGCGCCAAAGATTCCAGCGAGAGGAAATGCAATTTTGTAGAGTGTTGGTTTGGTTTCATCAATCAATAAGAATGCGGCGAGAATTCCAAGGAAACCGAATACGCCGATTCCATCGATGAAGTCCTGTGCCTTCTTACTGACATCCTTCTTAAAGTTCTGTGGAATCCAGCTGACGGCAAGGGCCGCACCCAAGAAGAGCCCGATGCTGTGAGTATCGGTTCCAAAGTAAACATGGCTTACCTTCGATGCGCTTGATGCATCGAGTGAGAATGAGACCAGCATCAAGGTAATACCGGAGATACCGGCGATTGCGAGTGAGACGATAGAGATCTTCTTCTTGCCGAAGAACTTGAGAATCGCCAAGAGAATCAGTGGCCAAATCAGGTAGAACTGGGCTTCTACTGCGAGCGACCAGGTGTGCTGAAGTAGCGGCGGGCGGCCTATCTCCTCGAAGTAGTCGAGGTGGTGACCGACCAGCCACCAGTTCATTGATCCGGTTAAGGCAAAGGGCGTATCAATCAGAAATCGCTTAATAGTGTCTGGCGCCCAGATACCGACTGCGATTGCAGTTGTTGCCAACATAAATGCAAGCGCAGGAAGAAGGCGTCGAATTCGTGCGAAGTAGAAAGCTCGAAGATCAAGACCACCACTTCTATCGATTGAATCGAGAAGTAAACGTGTGATGACATACCCAGAGATGACAAAGAAGAGATCGACTCCGAGAAATCCGCCAGGAATCCATTTAAAACCTAAGTGATAGAAGAGAACGGCCATCACTGCGATGGCGCGAAGTCCATCAATAGCAGGTATGTATTGGATACCGCGTTTGGTAGCCATGAAATTTACTTGCGCTTAGCGGAAGTTTTCTTAGCGGTGCGGCTCGAAGCGGCACGCTTTGGTGCATCGATCGCAGGAGCAGCGCGGCGGCTTTCAACCTTGATTGGTTCCTTGCGACGAACTGTCCCATCTTCGTTCAATGAGTCGTTCACAACTGCCTGCATATTTGCTAGACGTGCAAATGCTCCATCGAGGCGCTGACGTGACTGTGCAATTGCTTGCTCGGCAGCAACCAATGCCTGTGACTGAACACGATAGAGGCGCTCTGATTCGGCAATAACTTCTGCCAACCAGCGGCGGTATTCAATAACTTCATTTGCAGCATCAGCGACGATGCGCTCACCCTCGCGACGGGCAGCAGAGGCAACGGCAGCAGCTTCGCGACGCTTGGAATCAATAATGGATTCTGCTTCACGTGCTGCTTCATTAACGAGGTCAGCGGCCTCAGCTTCTGCAGTAGAGATGTACTTACGTCCACGAGCTTCTGCACCAGAGAGGATGCTGCGAGCCTTTGTCTCTGCACCTTCAAGAACATCCTTGGCATTGCGAGTTGATTCGTTGATAAGGCGCTCGGCTGATGCGTGTGCCTTTGCTTCACGTGCTTGAGCAGACTTAATCATCATCATCGCAGTTTCAGTTGCGAGGATTTCAAACTCTTCCTTGCTCAACGCGGTGATATCGCGACGAGAGCGAAGGTCTGCTAGCTGTGATTCGAGTTCGCGGATGCGATCTACTGGATTGCCAGATGCTGGGCGCTCAGCTTCCTCGCGGAAACCTACCCAGTTGAGAAAGTCCTTCTTCTCTGCCATTTGTTAACCCCATCGCTAAGAACCACTAAGACAAGGCTCATAGATTAGAGCATCTGGGCAGATGGGGAAATCGCCCGCATCTGCTCGCCTCTTATCGCGACCGATAAATAGCCCTAGCGTCTTCAACGCCATTTATCGCGAGCGATAAATGGCGAAACAGATAGCGAGGTACTGGCTCACCCATGCGGCGAGCACGAAGATATGGAAGAGCTCATGGAAGCCGAAGTACTTAGCAGTGCGCCCCGGTTTCTTGAGCGCATAGAAAATCGCGCCGATGGAATAGAGCAAGCCACCAATCAGAATCGGAACCAAGACCCAGAGGCCGCCACGATCGTAGAGCTGAGGGGTGTAGACAATTGCAACCCAGCCAAGCACTAAGTAATTAGCGACATATAACCATCGTGGAGCGCCAATCCAGAAGACACGGATGGCAACACCGGCAAGTGCGCCTGTCCAAACAATAGCCAACATCAAATTTCGGTCGTGCGGCTCAAGCAATGCAACTGCAAATGGCGTATATGAACCTGCGATAAGTAAATTGATGTTTGCATGATCCCAACGACGCCACATCTTCTTCTTTGCTGGTGACCATGGAACGCGGTGATAGACAGCAGAAACGCTAAAGAGCATGATCGCGGTGATGGAATAGAGCGCAACTGCAAACTTCAGAGACTCTTTGCTGAGAATAAAGAGAACAAGCGAAGCGATGATTACAGCCGGAGTAGCACCAAGGTGAAACCATCCGCGAAGTTTTGGGGGAGCGACCTGAGTCGCGTTCTCTGTCATAAGAGAAGCCTACGGGTTTGAGAGGTTTCTTACCGACTTAACTGTCAGCGAGGCGCAGGCCGCGATAAAAGTGAGAGTTCCAGTAGCAAGCAAAATCGCATTGACCCCGAAATGTGTAGCGAGGGGGCCAGCGATCACAATTCCCAATGGGGCGATACCGAAAGAGCCAAGAGCGTCATAAGCATTTACCCTTGAATAGGACTCTTCTGGAATGTGTGATTGCAGAGAGGTCGCCCAAGTGACCATGAAAAATTCAATCGTCAAACCGCTAAAGATTGCTGATACAACGCAGATGAATAAGGGTAAATCTAGGGCGAGGGAGAAATCCCAAATTACTGAGACGGCGATCAGAGCCATCGAGATAAAGAGCGGTCTCTTGAACTTTCGCTTTAATACGATAAATCCACCAATCATCATTCCGGTAGTCATTCCAGCAAGATTGAGTGACCATGCGCGCGGCCCTGAGACTGGATCACTGAAATTAAGTGGGCCAAGTACCTGCAGCATGGATTCAAACGCCATATTGATAATGGCGAAGGTAAGAACCATTGTGACTACCCAAGAGCGTGAAATGAATTCACGCCATCCCACAGTCAGGTCGTGAATTATTCCTGGGCTTTCAATCTTTGATTTTGATGGAAGTTCTAAGTTCCAGACGATGATTCCAGCAATAAAGAAAGAGATTGCATCGACGAGCAAACCCCAACCGGCATTAAAGCTGGCAACGATAATTCCACCAAGTAAAGTTCCGGAGATGTAACCAATATTGCTCATCAATCCGATGATGGCATTGCCTTCCTGCAGCTTCTCCTTCGGCAAAATCTCTGGAAGCACGCCAGACATCGCCGGCCACCACAGCGCATTGAGGACTCCAAAGAGCCCTCCCATTACGACTAGTAACCACACACTTGGAAAACCGAGAATGAGTGAAATCGCACTGGTTGCGGCAAGAAAACTGCCGATGACATCACTGCCGCCAACAATTCGATTTCGTTGGAAGCGATCAGCAAAAACTCCACCAAATAACATGAAGGCAATCATCGGAAAGAAACGTGCAGACATCACGATACTGAGGTCTCCGCCATCGGCGCCGGGAATGCTTAGAACGCCATAAGCCAACGCGATCGGAGACATTCCATTTCCAACATTGGAGATAAAGCGCGCAGAGGCAAGCATTGAAAAACCCTTATGGGATCTCAACTCCTTTATCTGTGCTCGCATCTGCATAGCGTACTTAAGAAAGCGGGCAAATTTTCCACGCCATTCATCGCAATTTCACGATGTCCACCTAACATTGAGGCATGCGTAAATTAACCTCAGAATTCATCGGAACTTACCTGCTTGCACTCGCAATTGTTGGTGCGGGCACCATGGCCACAAATATCACACAGGATGGGGCACTTCGCCTCCTAATCAACGCAATGGTCGCAGCGGGCACATTGGCTTTGATTATCAATGCCTTTGGTGGAATCTCCGGCGGACATTTCAATCCTGCAGTTTCTGTCGTGGCATTATCAAAGAAAGAGATTTCACTGAAGAGAGCTGGACAATATGTTTCAATACAGATTCTCGGTGGAATCTTAGGAGTCGTTACAGCAAACTATTTCTTTGAGCTTGATCTCATTTCGAGTAAGTCAAATGTGAGCGTTGGTTCTGTTGGAATAGTCTCCGAAATCTTCTCAACACTTGGCTTACTCTTTGTAATTCGCCATCTCATCAATATAGAAAAGTCAGGATTTATCCCAGTAGGAGTCGCACTCTGGATATTTACGGGATATTTCTTCACTCCAACTTCGGTAGTGGCGAACCCGGCGATGGCACTTGCCCGAACCTTTACAGATTCATATGCTGGCATTCCAGTTAATCCGGCTCTTGCGTTTGTCGGAGCACAGTTAATCGGAGCTCTCCTCGGAGCAGCATTAGCAGACTCATTAAAAAAGAAAAAGAAGAAGTAAAAATGTCAGATAAGAAAACCATTATGTTCGTCTGCGTTCATAACGCAGGTCGTTCTCAGATGGCGGCTGGCTTTATGCGCACACTTGGTGGAGATCGCGTAGAAGTTCTCTCAGCTGGATCGGCTCCAAAGGATTCAATTAACCCAGTTGCAGTAGAAGCTATGTCTGAACTCGGAATTGATATCGCAAATCAGAAGCCAAAGGTGCTGACTCCAGAAGCGGTGCAGCAATCAGATGTCGTAATCACGATGGGTTGCGGAGATGCTTGCCCGTACTACCCGGGTAAGCGCTACGAGGATTGGGTTCTCGATGACCCAGCTGGGCAGGGCATCGATTCTGTGCGGGTGATACGCGATGAAATCAAGGCTCGAGTCGCAAGATTGCTTGAAGAAATTCTTTAAGATATTCAATAAGGAAGCCCACCAGTCGATTGGTGGGCTTCCTTATTTCAATTAGATACCCCTACTTTGCTGAAGCAAAACCTGTTTCAAGATCAGCCTTAAGATCCTCAACATTCTCAATTCCAAGGCTAAGTCGAACAAGACCTGGAGTTACACCTGATGCTAGTTGCTCCTCAGCGGAGAGCTGGGAGTGAGTAGTTGTAGCTGGGTGAATGACGAGCGAACGGACATCTCCAATATTTGCAACGTGGCTAAAGAGTTTGAGAGATTCAACAAACTTCTTTCCCGCTGCGACTCCGCCCTTAAGTTCAAATGAGAGAACGGCGCCTGGCCCCTTTGGAGCGTACTTATTTGCAAGTGCATGCCATGGAGATGATTTCAGGGCTGCATAGTTGACCTTCTCAACGCTTGGGTGACTCTCTAACCAAGTAGCAATCGCCTTTGCATTTTCAATATGGCGCTCGATGCGAAGTGAAAGAGTTTCCAAACCCTGGGCGAGTAACCAAGCATTGAATGGAGATACTGCGGCTCCAACGTCGCGGAGGAGCTGCAGGCGAATCTTGAAGATGTACGCAAGGTTTGCTCCGAAGGCAGATCCAACGCCAAGCGCCTGTGCAAAGACAAGGCCGTGATAGCTGGGATCTGGCTGATTGAAGCCAGTGAAACGTTCTGGGTACTTTGCATAATCAAAGTTTCCAGAATCGATGATTGCACCAACAACTGCATTGCCATGTCCTGATAGGAACTTAGTTGCAGAGTGGACGACCACGTCTGCTCCAAATTCAATCGGCTTAATTAAGTACGGTGTTGCAACTGTGTTATCGACAATCAGTGGAACACCAACTTCGTGCGCAACATCGGCGATAGCCCTGATATCAAGAATTTCATTCTTTGGATTAGCAATAGTTTCGCCGAAGAAAGCTTTGGTATTTGGGCGAACTGCCTTACGCCATGACTCAGGATCTGCAGGGTCATCAACGAAAGTAACTTCAACGCCAAACTTTGGAAGTGTGTAGTGGAAGAGATTGTAGGTACCACCATAAAGGCTTGGACTTGAAACGATATGGTCACCGGCCTCAGCGACATTGAGAATTGCGAAAGTTGTTGCGGCGGAACCAGAAGCTACGAGAAGGGCCGCTACTCCACCTTCGAGTGCAGCAAGGCGTTGCTCTACTGCATCTTGTGTTGGATTCATGATGCGGGTGTAGATATTTCCTAGTTCTGCAAGACCAAAGAGATTTGCTGCGTGTTCGGTATCTCTAAATTGATATGCAGTTGTTTGATAGAGCGGTAGTGCTCGAGCACCGGTAGTTGGGTCAGGTTGCTGTCCTGCATGCACCTGTAATGTTTCGAAAGACCAAGCTTGTGTCATGTTAACTCTCCAATGAAGGGACGTTTATCTATGTGAGGTCTCATCGCTGTTGGCTACTGAGGGCAGAAAAGTAGCAAGAATGAGGAAATACTTCTCACGAGTTATTCGTTGTTGCACTTTGTTTGCATTAGTTATGAATGGGCTAGTTGCGAAGCTGAATGTCAGCTTTCTTCGCCGCATCCACAATGATGCGAATTGCATTTGGACCCATCCCGTGAAGTTCCCTTAACGCCGCGAGCGATACTTTGCGCAAGTCACTAATTTTGTAGAGCCCGTCATCGATCAGCGCTCTTCGAGCTGGTGCTGCTAAACCAAGTGCACGCCATTCGCCATCCACCTCTGCATAGTTATCAACTTCAACTTCCGCATGAAGGGCGGCGATTCGAGATTGCGCCTTTTCGGCTTTGCGAGCGGCAGCAGCGCGCTTTGCCTCGCCCTGCAACTTCTTTATCTTTGCTGGAGATGCTTTTGACATAGCATTGATCTCTTCGTATTAGAGAAGAACAACAAGTGCAGTTAGAGCGACAGCCGGAATAAAACTTGTAATAAGAATTCTTAACGCATATGCGCGATCTGCTTTCAGCGCTGCCTTATCAACAATCTTTGTGACATCTCCAAGTCTGTCAAAGCTGAAGAGCCCGGCAAATCCATATGCAAGACAGAACTTACGGCGAGCCTGTACGAACCCAACTGAGGCAGCCATTGCGGGAAGAAAAGCTGTGAGTCGAATAAAAGTAGATTCATTTGAAATCACAAGGAGCAAGGCAATTACTACATAGAGCGCTCCGGAAATAATCGAAACTTGATAGCGACGATGGATTTCTGCAGGGCCGATATTGCATGCACCTGCTACGTACTCTGTATTTGCCGAATCTGTCATAGGAAAGAGTCTAATGAGTAAAGTCGATTGTGCGGGAGGCGGGACTTGAACCCGCACGCCGAAGCACCAGTTCCTAAGACTGGCGTGTCTGCCATTTCACCACTCCCGCGTACATCTCGTGGATTTCTTTGATGAGATGCAGGGGAAAGAGTAAGGCTTCTAGCCGCTCGAGCCAAAATCGAGCACGTGCTTGGCGAGCACACGGGTAAACTACGCAAATGTCCTCACTCGCAGAACAACTTGCAGCCTCTATTCAGGGGCTCGTTGCTGCCGCAATTGAACGAGGTGATCTCGCTGGAACTGCTCCACAGGAGATAGTTCTCGAACGCCCAAAGAATCGTGACCACGGTGATTACGCAACTTCGATTGCACTCCAGTTGGCAAAGCCGGCAGGTAAGAACCCACGCGAAGTTGCCACCTTGCTACAAGGTGCAATTGCAGAACTTCCTGGAGTAGCCAAGGTTGAAATCGCAGGTCCTGGATTTATCAACATCACTCTCGACCGCGCTGATCAAGCAGAGTTAGTTCGTACAATTCTTAATAGCGCAGATAAGTATGGCCATGGCCAATCACTCAACGGTGTCGCTATCAACCTGGAATTTATTAGCGCCAATCCAACTGGCCCATTGCACCTAGGTCATACTCGTTGGGCTGCTGTCGGGGATGCGCTGGGACGAGTGCTTAAGGCTGCTGGTGCAAAGGTCACGCAAGAGTTTTATATCAATGACCGCGGTCGCCAGATGGATCTCTTCGGAGCATCAGTACAAGCGGCAGCTCTTGGTAACCCAATTCCAGAAGATGGATATCAGGGCGACTACATTAAAGATCTGGCAACAGTTGTCGTTGCTGAAAATCCTGGGATCTCAACTCTTGAAGATTTCCGTGAAGCTGCTTACAAAGTTCAGCTGACAGAACAACAAGGTGTTCTCAATACCTTCCATACCAATTTTGATGTCTGGTTCTCTGAGCGCTCACTCCACGAATCCGGCGCTGTCGAGCACGGTATGGAGAAGTTGCGCGAGCAAGGCCATGTCTTCGAACAGGATGGCGCTGTCTGGCTGCGCACTACCGATTTCGGTGATGACAAAGATCGAGTTCTGATTAAAGAAAATGGTGAACTCACCTACTTTGCATCCGATACTGCTTATTACATCAACAAGCGTGAACGCGGATCAGATATCTGTATCTACATGCTCGGCGCAGACCACCATGGTTATATCCATCGACTTCGCGCAGTAGCTGCATGTGCTGGCGATAATCCTGATTACAACATTCACGTATTGATAGGCCAGCTCGTAAAGATCATGGAAGGCGGCGAAGAGGTAAAGCTCTCAAAGCGCGCTGGAACTATTATTACTTTGGAAGAGTTGGTAGAGAAGGTTGGCGTTGACGCTGCTCGCTACACCTTGATTCGCTATCCAGTTGATACCCCAATGGTGATGGATATCGATATTTTGCGCAGCAATACAAATGAGAATCCCGTTTATTACGTGCAGTACGCACATGCGCGTATCGCTGCAGTACTTCGCAATGTAGCCGAACTTGGAATTCCAACTGGACTCGCCAATTTTGATCCATCTCAATTAACACATGACCGTGAGAATGAATTGCTTGGAACGCTTGCAGAATTTCCGCGCATTGTGGCAACGGCTGCCGAGCTACGTGAACCACACCGTGTCGCACGTTATCTAGAGGAACTTGCCGGCGTTTATCACGGCTTCTATGCAGATTGCCGAGTCCTTCCATTGGGCGATGAGCCTGCATCAGCACTTCACTCAGCGCGCGCAAATCTCTGTGCTGCAACGATGCAAGTGATTGCAAATGGATTAGCGTTGCTTGGCGTTAGCGCACCGGAGCGTATGTAATGAGCATGTGGTCGAAGAACATCACCTTTATAAATGGCGAGGTCGCACTCTCTGGAATTCCAGCATCAACACTTGGCAAGGAATTTGGGACACCAACTTTCTTCCTGGATGAAGATGCCTTCCGCTCTCGTGCAATTGCATGGCGAGATGGCTTGAAGGCTGAATTCGGCGCGAATGCCGGAGAAGTTTTCTACGCATCGAAGGCATTCACCTGCACCGCTGTCGCACATTGGATCTCTGAAATTGGAATTGGAATCGATGTCGCAACTGGTGGCGAACTTGCTGCAGCTCTCGCTGGTGGCGTTGATCCTGCAAAGATTGAACTTCACGGAAATAACAAATCTCTTGCCGAAATCGATCGTGCCGTCTCTATCGGCGTACATAGCATTGTGATGGATTCACTCTATGAAATCGATCGGGTGGCTGAAGCGGCTCGCAAGCATGGCAAGCGCCAGCCAGTACTTATTCGTTTAACACCAGGTATCGAAGCGCATACCCACGAATCAATTTCTACCGCTCACGAAGATGTGAAGTTTGGCTTCTCGATTGCATCAGGTGCAGCATGGGCAGCAGTTGAAAAAATTGCAGAACTACCTGAACTTGAACTTCGTGGGGTCCATAGCCATATCGGTTCCCAAATTTTTGGCACTGAAGCATTTGAAATGGCAGCTGATCGCCTTCTCGGTTTCATGGCGAAGTACCGCGACGCTTATGGCGTAGAGCTACCAGAACTTGATCTTGGTGGGGGATATGGGATCGCCTACCTTGCCAACGAAGTAACGGTTGAACCAGCAGATGTTTTGCCAACAATCGGCACGGCAGTTCGTGCTGCATGTGCGAAGTACTCACTTGCTATACCTTCAATATCTATCGAACCGGGTCGCAACATTGTTGGACCAACGATGTTTACTTTGTATGAAGTGGGCACAGTTAAAGATGTTGTTATTGAAGATGGAACTGTTCGTAAGTACATCTCTGTTGATGGTGGCATGAGCGATAACGCTCGCACCGCTCTTTACGATGCTGAATATTCAGCAGTCATTGCGCAACGAACTTCATCTGCACCTACCGCTCAGTCTCGTTTAGTGGGAAAGCATTGCGAGACCGGCGACATCATCATCCGCGATATTCAACTTCCTTCAGACGTGGTCCCTGGTGATCTCATCGCAACACCAGCAACCGGTGCCTATGGTCGATCTATGGCGAGCAATTACAACCATGTGCCACGCCCGCCAGTAGTAGCTGTAATTGATGGAAAGGCACGAGTTATCGTGCGCCGCGAGACCGAGGCTGATTTGCTCGCTCTCGATGTAGCCAAGATGTGAAAGAATCACCCACATGACCCGAGCAGATAAACCAGTACGTATCGGCATGCTTGGTTGTGGCGTGGTCGGCAGCGAGGTAGCGCGTCTGCTCTTGGCAGATACCGAAGAGCTCTCAACCCGTGCCGGCGTAAAGATTGAACTCGCTCGCATCGCTGTGCGTACTATCAAGGATTACCCAGGGATAAACCCAGCTCTCTTCACAACTGATCCTTTCTCTATCGTCAATGACCCAGAGATCGATCTCATCGTTGAAGTGATGGGTGGCATCGAGCCAGCAAATGAATTAGCTCATCTTGCAATTAAGAATCGCAAGTCAATTGTGACCGCAAATAAGGCGCTGCTAGCAAGCCATGGTGCAGAGCTCTTCACAGCCGCATATGCACAAGGCGAAGATATTTATTACGAAGCATCTGTGGCGGGTGCAATTCCAATTATTCGCCCGCTCCGTGATTCATTGGTCGGTGACTTCGTAATTCGCGTCATGGGAATCGTTAACGGAACAACTAACTACATTCTCACCAAGATGCATGAAGAGAATAAAGAGTTTGCAGTCGCGCTGAAAGAGGCACAGGATCTCGGATATGCAGAGGCCGATCCAACGGCCGATATCGAGGGATTTGATGCTGCCGCTAAAGCAGCGATTCTCTCTGGACTGGCCTTCCATACTCGCGTAACCGTCTCTGACGTTTATCGTGAAGGAATTTCACAGATCACCTTAGAAGATGTGCAGCTTGCGAAGGAACTTGGATATGTCATCAAGTTGCTCGCAATTGCAGAGCTGACACCATCAGATGAAATTTCTGTTCGTGTGCATCCAGTAATGCTGGAGAAGGCGCACCCACTCGCATCTGTTCGCGATGCATTTAATGCAGTATTTGTTGAAGCAGAATCTGCCGGACCACTGATGTTCTACGGTCGCGGAGCAGGTGGTGCTCCAACAGCATCTGCAATCCTTGGCGATGTACTTGCTGTTTCTCGCCACATTGCACATAACTCTGTTGGTCAGCGCGAAACAGATTATGCAGATCGCGATATTGCACCAATTGAGACCACAAAGACTAAGTTCTTAATCCGCCTTGAGGTACAAGATAAATCAGGTGTTTTGGCCTCGATTGCACAGGTCTTTGCTACGCAGGGCGTATCGATTCAGACTGTTGATCAGAATGGTCGCGACAAAGATGCTGAGCTCATCATCGTTACTCACCTAGCAACTGAAGGTGAGTTAAAAGCAACTGTTGAAGCATTGAAGAAGATGGATATTGTCAGCAAGATTTCAAGCGTGATCCGTGTAGAGGGAGCGAGTGCGTAATGGGTATCTTCGGAAAGAAGAAAGAGGGCGCACATCAGTGGCTCGGAGTCATTGAGGAATATCGCCATCGCCTACCTGTTAGCGCAAAGACACCTGTCGTCTCACTTCGCGAAGGTGGCACACCACTTATCTACGCCCGCAATCTTTCAGAGATGCTTGGTAATGAAGTCTGGGTAAAGTTTGAAGGAATTAACCCAACCGGTTCATTTAAAGATCGTGGAATGACAATGGCGATCTCAAAGGCCGCTGAAAATGGTGCGAAGGCTGTCATCTGCGCATCAACTGGAAATACTTCTGCATCAGCTGCGGCTTACGCGGTGAAAGCTGGCATGGTTCCAGCAGTTCTTATTCCTGAAGGCAAGATTGCAATGGGTAAGTTGGCGCAAGCTGTGGCACATGGCGCAACGCTGTTGCAGGTACAAGGAAACTTTGATGATTGCTTAGTTCTGGCACGTGAACTTTCAGAGAAGTACCCAGTCTCTTTGGTGAACTCAGTTAACCCTTATCGCATTGAGGGACAGAAGACGGCGGCATTTGAAGTTGTTGATCTCCTTGGTGATGCACCAGATATTCATACACTTCCAGTTGGTAACGCTGGAAATATCACCGCATATTGGAAGGGTTACAACGAATATCGCGCTGATGGTCTTTCAACTAAGAAGCCAGCGATGTGGGGATTCCAAGCAGCAGGAGCCGCACCACTTGTTCTCGGCCACCCAGTTGATAATCCAGAGACCATTGCAACTGCAATCCGAATCGGAAAGCCAGCATCATGGAATCAGGCAATTGCGGCTCGTGATGAATCAGCAGGCCTGATTGATTCTGTTACCGATGAAGAAATTTTGGCTGCCTACCGGATTCTCTCTTCCCAAGAAGGCATCTTCTGCGAACCATCATCGGCTGCAGGTCTTGCTGGTCTGATTAAGTACAAGGCTGCGGGAAAGCTTCCACGCGGTAAGAAGATTGTGATTACCTGTACTGGAAATGGTTTGAAGGATATTCCTTGGGCGCTTGAAGGTGCGAAGGAGCCAGTAAGCGTTCCCGTTAATGCAGATGTTGCCGCAGATGCACTTGGATTGAAGAAGGCGTAATTGATGAGCAAGCCAACCTTTAAGGCAAAGCCGATGCAGGTGCAGGTTCCTGCATCTTCGGCGAACCTCGGTCCTGGCTTTGATTCATTTGGGTTAGCTCTCGGAATGCACGATCGTTATGTCGCGCAGGTTCTTGATGATGCTGTTCTCGATATTGATGTCACCGGTGAAGGTGCCGATGAAGTTCCACGCACTGATAAGAACTTGTTAGTGAAGGCGATGTACAAGGGATTTGATTTCCTTGGCGGTCGTCCAAAGGGGCTTGCGATTCGCGCGCTCAATGTAAATCCCCATGGTCGTGGCCTTGGATCATCTGCCAGCGCAATTATCGGTGGTTTGGTTTTAGCGCGTGCGCTTGTTCTCAATGGCGAAGACCATATGAGCGACATTCAATTACTTTCTTTGGCGACCGATATGGAAGGCCATCCAGATAATGTTTCAGCTTCACTATTTGGTGGAGCAACTATCTCTTGGTTTGAAGAGGTAAAGCACAAGTCATCTGCGCACTGTGTTCATCTCAATGTGGATCCTCGTATTCAAGCGATTGCATATATTCCAGCAAAGGCACTCGCTACCGCTAAGGCGCGCAAGATGTTGCCGGAGTCGATTCCCTTTGATGACGCGGTGCGCAATACTCGTAATGCATCGTTGATGAGCCATGCACTAACAACTCGACCAGACCTACTATTTACTGCAACCGAAGATTTCCTTCACCAGTCATATCGCGCAGAGGCGATGCCTGATTCATATGCGCTGGTGCAGAAACTCCGCGGTGCTGGAATCGCTGCATTTATCTCAGGTGCGGGGCCAACAGTCCTCGTCCTTCACACTGCAGATCAGCGTGAGCTAGAAGAGTTGAAGTTAGCTGGCGGTAAGGCTTTTGAGGCGACAATTCTTGAAATTGCCTCTCGCGGAGCGACCCTGCTATAGTTTCGCCCATCAGCACCGCCGGTTTCACTGAGGCGTTTATGTTGATGACTATCTCAAAAAATATCTAAAAACCACTGTTCTCTGGATAACTAGGGACACTCAAGAAAAGACATCAATGACAACAACAGAACTCGCTGCAATGACACTTCCGCAACTCAAGGAGGTAGCTTCTCAGCTCGGTATCGACGGTGCAGCAAAGCTCAAGAAGGATGCGCTCGTAACAGCAATTGCAGATCTTCAGGCAGCAAACCGTGAGGCAGCAAAGGCTGAGCGCGAAGCTCGCCGTGAAGCTCGCAATGCAAAGCGCAATAACAAGAAGTCAGATGACTCTGAAGGTTCAGAGGATGACTCACAAGATAATTCACGTAATTCAAATGACAATGATGGTGATGACAATTCATCTGAAAACCGCAATGATCGTAACGACCGCGGTGATCGCAATGACCGTAATCGCAATCGTCGCGATCGCAACCGAGGTCGTGACCGCAATAACCGTGACCGTGGTGGACGTGAAGAGCGCGAGCCAGTCATTGGTGAAGATGATGTCCTCGTTCCAGTTGGCGGTCTCGTAGATATTCTCGAGAACTACTCATTTATCCGCACCGCTGGCTACCTCCCAGGTCCAAACGATGTCTATGTTTCACAAGGTCAGGTTCGTAAGTACGGACTTCGCAAGGGTGATGTTGTTACAGGTCAGGTTCGCCAGGCACGTGAAGGTGAGCAGCGCCAGAAGTACAACCCACTTATTACTTTGGAGACCGTTAACGGTGTTCCAGTAGAAGAGGCAAAGGCTCGCGTTGAGTTCGGAAAGCTAACTCCGCTCTATCCGCAGGAGCGCCTCCGTCTTGAGACAGAGCCAAACATTCTTACAACTCGCGTTATCGATTTGATTGCGCCAATTGGTAAGGGCCAGCGTGGACTTATCGTTGCGCCACCAAAGGCTGGTAAGACAATG
>ERZ650311.857-NODE-857-length-16929-cov-4.072478_pt1 | contig 16929 bp, 9 predicted proteins | sample MGYA00376247_ERZ650311 | MGnify/ENA primary metagenome ERZ650311 (study PRJEB26733, sample SAMN07839324) | wastewater metagenome | biome: small river; feature: stream; material: water | place: USA: North Carolina | collected 2016-07-28 ... | reverse complement strand
TCAGGAGAAAAAAGTCCATCTATGAATTCTCGAGCATTATCAGCTGTTGCAAGGTCGCCATCACGAAGTCTTCCATATATTTGAACATACGAATCTTCGATAGTTTTTGCGGCATCTTTTGCAACAGCAGCGAATGCCACGAACCCCGGAATTGTGGCGCTTGACTCCAGCACTGCGGTTGTTGGGTGGCAGGAGGGGACTACGACTCTTATTGTGCAAGTCACGTACTCAGGGTCTACGGTGACGGTAGGCACGCACTTTCAGGTGGACAACACTGCGCCCCCTTCAACGTCGGCGGCTATCACTGTTTTCAAATTTAGCGCAACCAAGGTTGCAATTGTCTACTGCGTTTCTTCAGTGACGCGGTACCGCGTTTTTACTCCCGGTAGCACTATGACGGCTGTGGCTGCGGCTGCGCAGTTGTCTTCTACAGGCTACTCCACTTTGCTACGTTCTGCAGGAGGCTCCGCAACACAGGCCGTTGTTTTTGGTATGGCAACAAATCAAGAAGTCGCCGTGTGTTTTCTTGTGACTGAAAGCCTTGGGGCCTTTACGCTTGCTCAAACTACGATTTTTAAAAGCGCGGTGACTGAAATTTCTGCGGGGTTTGACCTTGTTCCTACAGGTACGGCCAATGAGTATTTGGCCGTTTTTGGCGCTGTAGCGGGGGGGACTCCTGATGGGGGTCTGTGCGGCAGGGCGTTTACGTTTCAAGTCAGCGGTACAGGGTCTGCGGCAGTGCGGGTTGACGGACCTGTAACAAATATGCCCCTTGCAGGCGCAATCGGAGAGCACGCACTGGCGCAGGCTGATTCCAGCACGTACGTATTGGCAACCACAACGCCGACGGGCACAAATGTTGTGGCGTATGGTTTGCGCGTAAGCAACGGGTATGTAACAGTTCCTGCTGGAGCCAGCATGAGTACAGGAAATATCAGCGGTAGTTTTGATGTGGCAGTCTGCGGTAGTAACGCGTTACTGGCTTACGCGGACCCATCAAATAGCAACTACCCAACTACGGTGCCAATTTCGCTTGGCACTTTGACCGCATGACTTTAGTAGAGGGCACCATGACAGCGATCGACCCCCAAGAGTTTGGCGAAATGAAGGCAACCGTCGCCAAACTTGACCGCCATTGTGAGCAGATGTCCCGACAGCTCACGGAGCTCACGGCGCTGGCCAATCAAGAACGCGGCGCGTTCTGGGCCGCCATTTCGCTGAGCGGGCTGATGAGCGCAATGATGACGTGGATCGCGTCAAAAACGCAACTTTTTGCGGGCATTTTCAAATGAACCCGGTGTTGCTGCAGTCGTTGTTTGGCGTTCGGCCGAGCGCGGCGCAGCGCTGGGCACGCCCGCTTGCGGGGGCTCTGAAGTTTGCGGATTGCACGACGCATTGGCGCCGCGCGGCGTTTCTGGCACAGATCGGGCATGAGTCCGGGCGGCTGCGTTACACCCGAGAGATATGGGGGCCGACCAATCAGCAAAAACGGTATGACGGCACCACGCTTGCGAAGCGATTGGGCAACACCGAACCGGGTGACGGCAAGCGGTACATGGGCCGTGGACTGATTCAGACCACCGGGCGGGCGAACTACGCTATGACGACCATCAAGCTGCGCGAGATGCTGGGCCCGGACGTGCCCGACTTTGAACAACAGCCGGAACTACTGGAGCGCGACGATTGGGCGGCGCTGTCGGCTGCGCTGTTCTGGCGCGTCAAGAAACTGAACCGCTGGGCCGACTCCGGCGACTTTGCCGAACTGACGCGGCGCATCAACGGCGGGCACCACGGACTGGCTGACCGGCAGATGCTGTACGCCCGCGCCCTGCTACTGGAGTAACCATGCTTGCCATCCTCGGAACCCTTATCAGCGGCGTGATTTCAGGCGGGGCAACCGGCTTGCTCGGCGTCTTGCTGCAACGCTGGTTTGACTTGAAAAACCGGGACCGTGACATTCAGATCGTTCAACTGAACCACCAGAACGCCCTTGCTCTGGCGCAGATGGAAAGCGAACGCGCCCGCATCCGTGCCGACGCTGATATGGCGATTGCCGACCGCGAAGCAGAGGCGAAGGAAGAAGAAGCCGCGTCCCGTTCGCTGGTGGCGAGCTACGAACACGACAAGGCGAACTACCTGCAACCCGATGCCCAGAAGCGCAAGGGCTGGGTGGGCGCTGCCGTCACGATGATGATGGCCACTGTCGACTTTTTGCGGGGTGCGCTTCGTCCGGGCCTGACAATTTACCTGACGGGCATCGTGACTATGATGTTCCTGACGCTCATGGACATGCTCAAGACGCGCGGCCACGTGTTTGACAACGGCGAACTGCTGACGCTTCTGGCGCAAATTGTGGCGACGCTGCTCTACTGCTTCACGACGTGTGTCGTGTGGTGGTTCGGCACTCGCCCGCCAAAAAAGGCTGGCGACACATGACCCTGAAAAAGCTCATCCTCAAGCCCGGCGTGGACAGAGAAAACACCAGATACGTCAATGAGGGCAAGTGGTACTCGTGCGACAAGATTCGCTTTCGCCAAGGCACGCCTGAGAAGATCGGGGGGTGGGAGCGCATATCAGCGGAGACCTACCTCGGTGTGTGCCGGCTGCTCGTGCAGTGGGCTACGCTTGGTGGCGAGATATTTATCGGTGTCGGGACACACCTGAAGTTCTACATCTCCAACGGCGGGGATTACTACGACATCACGCCAATCCGCAGCACGGTGGTGCTGAACAACCCCTTCGACACGGTGAACGGCGACGCTACGGTGACGGTGCATGACACGGCGCACGGCGCCATTACCGGGGACTTCGTGACCTTCAGCGGCGCGGCGGCCGTCGGTGGTTTGACGCTCAACAACGAGTATCAGGTCACAGTGATTGACGTTGACACCTACACGATCGAAGCATCGTCCAACGCCACGTCCACAGTCACGGGGGGCGGCGGAGCCACAGTCTCTGCGGCGTATCAAATCAACACGGGCCTCGACGCGGAGGGGGCTTTGTCTGGCTGGGGCGCGGCGGCATGGGGCCTCGGTACTTGGGGCGTTGGCGGCGCTTCTACTACGGCCATTCGGGTTTGGAGCGCGGGCAACTTTGGCGAGAGTCTTGTGTTTGGTCCTCGCGGGGGTGCTATCTACTACTGGGATAACGCAGGCGGTCTCGGTACACGCGGAGTTGAGATCAGCACGCTGCCGGGAGCGTCTGACACGCCTACCATCCAGAATTACCTTTTGGTCTCTGACATCAGTCGTTTTGTGCTTGCATTTGGAACGAACCCGATCGGCTCGGTTGAGCAAGACGGCATGCTGGTTCGCTGGAGCGACCAAGAAGACGTGGCCAACTGGTCTCCGGGGGCAACGTCACAGGCCGGGGATTTGCGGCTGTCGCGGGGGTCTGTTATTGTGGCGGCCATTCAAACCCGGCAGGAAGTTGTCACCATCACTGATTCGGCGGTGTATTCGATCCAGTACGTTGGAGCCCCTGACTTCTGGGCAGCGCAGCTTCTTGGGGACAACATCTCCATAGCAAGCGACCGCGCGGCGGCAACGGCGTCCAACGTGGTGTACTGGATGGGCATCGACAAGTTCTACATGTATGACGGCCGGGTGCAGACGCTCAACTGTGACCTGCGCCAGTACGTGTTTGGGGGCATCAACGCTTCCCAGAATGACCAGATTTTTTCGGGCACCGTTGAAGCCTTTAATGAGGTGTGGTGGTTCTATTGCTCGGCGGACAGCAGCACGGTCGACCGCTACGTGGTGTACAACTACGTCGAAAACGGGTGGTACTACGGCACTCTGACGCGCACTGCGTGGGTCGACTCGGTGTTTGGCCAGTACCCCATCGCAGCCGATCCGACCAACAGCAACCTGCTCTACCACGAGATCGGCACGGACGATGTGTCGACCGGCACGCCAGTGGCCATCGAGTCTTACATCGAGTCGGCGGAGTTCGACATCGACGACGGAGACCGCTTCGGGTTCGTCTGGCGTGTGCTGCCTGACGTGACGTTCCGGGGGTCCTCGGCGGCTTCGCCGTCTGTCATCATGACGCTCAAGCCCCTGCAGAACTCTGGTTCCGGGTACAACGATCCGCTGTCGGTTGGTGGGCAGAGCTCCCGCACCGTGACGCGCACGGCGACTATTCCCGTGGAGGCATTCACAGGACAGGTCAACATCCGGGTGCGCGGTCGGCAGATGGTGATGCGCGTGGCGTCTACGGACTTGGGGGTCCAGTGGCAGCTGGGCGCTCCCCGGATCGACGTCAAAGCCGACGGACGGAGGTGACATGGGGCAGATTCGCAATCCGAAAGCGCCCAACCTGCCGCTGCCCGGCACGGTCTACACCCCGACGCAGCAGGCGCATTTGAACCAGCTGCTCAACGCTCTGCGGCTGTACTTCAACCAGATCGACTCTGGGCTGCAGCAGCTGCTGTTGGGGTTCAACCACTACGGGGCGTTTCACGACACCACGACGCAGACAATCGCTGTCATCAACACGGCATACCCGGTAAAGTTTAACTCCACAGGTGAAGCCTTCGGCATCAGTGTTGCGAGCAATTCTCGTTTGACCGTGACACGCCCGGGGGTCTACTCCTTTCATTTCAGCGCGCAGTTGGACAACATTGGGGGCGCTGCGCACAGCACGTATTTATGGCTCAGGATCAATGGCACCACGAACTTGCCACACTCTGCGGTTAAGCAGGTCATCAGTGGAACCAACGACGAGAAAGTTGTTGCCGTGAACTACCTCGCTTCGTTGGAGGCGGATGACTACGTTGAACTGATGTGGAGTTCTGACAGTACCAACACTGTATTGGCGGCAATCGCTGCTTCGGCGCCGGTCCCGGATATTGCGTCCGCTACCGCAGAGGTGACGTATGTGTTTCCAAATGACGTGGCTTGAGGCACAATGATGAAACCTGTTCTGAAAGTGAAGGTGGGCCGTGGCTGATGCTTTGATGGACGCGTGGAAAAAGGCAGAGGCATCCGGGGACTACTCGGGCTTCAGCTACGGGCTGCGTGACTCCGGCCTGACGCCTGCTGCGCTGCAGCAGCAATACGGGTTGTCAGCGCAAGACCTCGCGTACATGCAGAGCCGGCCGGGGATGTCCGGGTTTGGCGCTGCGGCGCCTGCCGCTCCCGCTCCCGCTCCCGCTCCCGCTCCCGCTCCCGCTCCCGCGCCCGCGCCGTCAGGCCCGGCCTACGCTGGCATCAGCGGCATGTACGCGCCCAGCTCGATCGGGCAGACCGGCGGCAGCTTTACCCTGCCCAATGGCCAGCTCGCGATCCCTGTGTACGGCAACGGCGGGTATGACGCCAGCGCCGGCGATTACGTGGCCGGCCCGGTCACCGAGTTCCGGGTGTACAACAACCTGGGCCCCGGCGATTCCACCCGCTACGCCAACACCCCCTACACCCGCGTCGATCCGGCCGGCAACGTCATTGGCACCGGCACGTTCGCGTCTGACCTGGGCAAAGACAGCTGGGTCGACAAAATAGGGCAGATCGGCCTGGCCATCGGCGCCGCGCTGGTGACCGGCAACGCCCTGGGCCTGATCAGCGCGCCTGGTGGCTCTGCTGCTGCGGCCGGTGCTGGTGCCAGCTCCGGCACCGCGCCCGTGGGGAATGCGTCGGGGTTCATTGGCGAGGGTGTTGCGTCTGGTGTGCCGGCGTGGGACGTTGCAGCTTCTGGAGCGGGGTTGGATTTGGGTGGCGGCGTTGCCAGCCTCGGTACTATCGCCAACGCATTCCCCACGGGCGTAAAAGCCGCAGGCAGCACCCTGCTGGACAAGGTGCTTGACAAGGCCACGTCGCCGGCTGGGCTGGCTTCTCTGGCTGCGCTGCTTGCGGGAACGTCTTCTGGTGGTGGAGGTGGCGGCGGGTACGCCGGCTATGAGGGGGGCATTCCTTCTCTTACTGCGACGCGAACTCAGTACGCCAAAGACCCAACGCGCCGCCCGGGAGGTGCTCCTCAGCGGTACTTCAGCGACACGACGTACACAGGGAACATGAATGCGCCGGGCTTGACGCAGGCATCAGACCCCACTGCGGGTGCGTGGCAGGCGGGCAACATTGCAGAACTCAACCGGTTGCTGGCCGCCAACAAGCCGACTTTGGAGCAGTTGCTGGCGTCCTACGGGTTGTCTCAGGCGGACATTGACCATCTTCGGGGGCAAGGCGTCAAGCTGCCCGCTCCGGCTCCTACGGCGCCAAGACCTACGACGCCTGCTCCGGCCCCCGCCGCTGGCGGAGACCCTATTGCGGCAGCGTGGCAGTCTGGCAACATCTCCGGGCTCAACGCGCTTTTGTCCGCGCCGGGCGCTCCTACGTTGGCGCAGCTGACCAGCCAATACAATTTGGCTCCGGCCGACATCGCGCACCTTCGTGGTCAAGGAGTCCGCCTTGCCGCTGGCGGCATCACTTCTCTGGGCGCGTACTCGGATGGCGGGCGGATGGTGAAGGGCCCCGGGGACGGTGTCTCCGATGGCGTACCCGCCGTGATCGGCGGGGGCCAACCTGCTGCGCTTGCGACCGATGAATTCGTTTTGCCCGCGCGGGTCGTCGCGGAGCTCGGCAACGGCTCCAGTGAGGCTGGCGCCAAGAAGTTGTACGCAATGATGGACCGTGTCGAAGCCGCTGCCCGCAAGGCGAAGCGCGGGCAAGACAGCAAAGCGGAGCGCTTCCTGCCCGCATAAGGAAAGACCATGGCTGAATCTGCAGCACCGAACTCGACGACTTCCTCGACCCTCTCCGCGTGGGCAGGCCCGTACGTCACCAACATGCTGGGCAAGGCACAGGCGGTGTCCAACCAGCCTTACGCGCTGTACGGCGGCGACATGACGGCCGGGCCGTCGGCTCTTCAGTCCAAGGCGTTTCAGGGAATTGGTGGTCTGACGTTGCCCAGCAACACCACGTCGTACAACCCGATGCAGTTCAGCTCGGGGCTCCCGGGCACGTCCGCGTCGCAGCCGTTTGGTGTGGGCTCGACCGAGTCCTACATGAACCCGTACCTTGAGCAGGTGCTGCAACCCCAGCTGCGCGAAGCGCGTCGGCAGGCTGAGATCGACCGCATCAACAACGCGTCGCGCATGACCAAGGCAGGCTCGTACGGCGGCTCCCGGCAGGCGATTCTGGAAGCGGAGCTGCAGCGCAACCTCGGCACCAAGGTCTCCGATCTGACCGGCAAAGGGTACTCCGACGCGTTCACCAACGCGCAGAACCAGCAGTTTCGCACCGCGCAGCTCGGCATGGACGCCCAAAAGGCCACCGACGCTTCACGCCAATTTGGTGCCGGCCTTGGGCTTGACATCGGGAGGTTTGGCCTTTCGTCGCTGGACCAGATGCTGCGTGCCGGCGAGACGGAGCGTGGGATTGAGCAACAAGGGCTGACGGCTGACTACAACGAGTTCGCGCGGCAGCGGGACTACCCCATGGAGCAGCTGAAGTTCCAGCAAAGCATGCTGCAGGGCATGCCGCTGTCGACGGTGCAGAGCACACCCAATCCGGTGTCGGGGCTGCAGAACGCGGTGGGTACGGCGACGGGCGTCGCGTCTTTGTACGAGGCGCTCAAGAAACTGGGGCTGGGCTGACATGAACCTGATTCAAATCCAAGACCAGATCAAGGGCCTGCCCACGCAGGCCATCATGGCGTATGCCAACGGGATGAACCCCGAGGTGCCGCCCTACCTTGCGCTGGCCGAGCTGAGCCGCCGCAAGCAAATGGAACAGAGCATGCAGGGCCAGCAGGCGCAGGCCGCAGGGCCGCAGCCGACCGTCGCCCAAGGGCTCCAGCAGTCCATGATGCCCCCGCCGATGGAGCAGGGGGTTGCAGCCATTCCTGCCGCGTCGGACATGTACAGCTCGCGTGGGTTCGCCAAAGGTGGCATCGTGGCCTTTGCTGGCGGCGGTTCGGCCGATGACATTCCGGGGTACGACGGGCCGGTGCCCGAGCGGAACTGGGACCCTGATGAGGACGAGAAGAAGCAGGGGTTGCTTGCCCTGCTGGCCAATAGTGATCTGTTGCGCAAGCTCGGCGCCGCCGGCGCGGATGTGGCATCGCTGCCCATCAACCTGATCCGCAACATTTACAGCGGCAAGCAGTCCATGACGCCGTACTACGATGCGCTGCGCGACAAAGAAGAAGCGCCCGCAGGGGCAACGCCCGGCGTCGCACGTCAGCCACAAAACCTCGGGGCCCCCAGCCCGTGGGCAGGCCGTACGGCACAACCGGCTACGCCACAAGCAAAAACCGTGCCAGCGAGTGCTCCTCGCCGCGCGGCGGCCAGTGGTATTGCTGCGTTGGCCCCCAAAGGGCCGGCCGAGTCTGGTGATCCTCTGGAAATGGCGGCCACCAAAGCGCTGCAGGAGTTCTTCAGCTTCAAGCCGGACATGCCAGAGAGCCCTGAAGCGCGCCGCGCACGCGACCCCCGGTTGAACACGCCTGTGGGCGAGGAGGCCATGAAGCGCTACGCTGCCATGGATGAGGAGCAGAAACGCGTTGCCGCTGACCGCCCGCTGCAGGACTTGATCGCCATGGGGCGGGCTTTTGCCACGGCGCCGGGCGGCCGGCAGGCCGGAGTTGCCTTTGCCAACATGGCCGGGGAGTACGGCACGCGCACCAAGGCAAACCAGAAAGAAGACCGCGACTACGCGCTCAAGATGAACGAGCTGAAACTGGCCGTTGAGAGCGCTCGGCGCGCGGAAGCCCGGGGCGACTTTGACGCCGTCACCAAGTGGGAAGAGAAGATCGCAGAGATCAAGGCCAAGCTGGCTGAGGCTAAGGGCGAGGTGGGGTCCCGGGTCTACGCCACGAAGGAGGGAGCCAAGACCCGGTTGCAGGTGGCGGCAGATGCGCGAGCAGATCGCGCGCAGCGAGCTGGGGCAGACTCCGCTGCTCGGGCAGACTCCAAAGACAACGCGTTGCGTACAGCAGCGTTGCAGCGGGCACAGACGATCGTCGAGCAGGAGATGAAGAACCTCGTGACGCCGGCGCCGTGGTTGAACAAGATGGCTCCCGAAGAGCGTGTGCAGCAGGTGGCTGCAGCCTACTACCGGGCGATGAAAAAGATGGACGGCGCCGGTGGGGACGATACAATGCCTGCACCCAAAGTGGCCACGGACGTATTCAACCCAGCCACGGGGAAGATAGAACCTAAAAGGTAGCGCATGTCTTACACAGTTGAACTGCCGGATGGCAAAGTTGTCGAATTTCCCGACAGCGTATCGCGGGAGCAAGCCGCTCAGATCATCCGTCAGCAACTGGGTACGGGAGCGGCCCCCAAGACCGGCCTCGTTGCTGCGGCGGTTAAAGGCGGAAAAACGCTGGCATCTTCGGGGCTGACCGGCATTCAGTCCCTGTTTGGAGACGCAACGCAAGCTGGCCGCGCCGGCGTCGCCCGAGGCGAAGACATTTCCCGCAACTACGCCGACCAAGTTAGCCTTGACCGTGTAACAGACGCTTACAAACAGCGCGGCTTCTTGCCCGCCGTGGGCGAGGCCATCAGCCAAATTCCTGCCGCGCTCGCAGAACAGGCGCCCAACATCGCGGCAACGGCCGGCGGCGCATTCACGGGAGCTCGTCTCGGGGCCTTGGCCGGCCCGCTCGTTGCGGTTGTTGGCGGCGGTATCGGCGCGCTTGTGCCCAGCTTCGTGCAGCAGTTTGGCTCCAACGTCGAGCGGCAGGTGCAAGAGGCTCCCGGGCAGCCGGTGTCTACGGGGCGTGCGGCTGCGGCCGGCGCAGGGCAGGCGGTGCTCGATGTCGCCGCCACGGCGATCCCGTTGGGCAAAACGATACTGGGCAAGATTCTGGGGTCCAAAGTCGAGCAGGCGTTTTTACGGGGTGACAAGGCAGCAGCGGAGGCGCTGGCCAAAGAGTCTCTGCCCAAGGTGCTGGCAAAAGGTACTGGTGTTGGTGTCGCGGCGGAAGCCCCCACGGAAGTGGTGCAGGCAGTGCTCGAACGCGCGCAGGCAGGGCTGCCGCTGACTTCGGACGATGCCCTCAAAGAGTATGCCGAGAACGCATACGGCGCTGCGCTGCTGTCGCCCATTGGTGCTGCCGGCCGCGTGACAGACAGGTCTTCGGCCCGGGATACGGTGGAGTCGGAGCAACGCAAGCGCGTGGCGGAAGAGCGCGCAGCGGCGGCCAAAGCCGAGGAAGAGCGCAAGAACTCACCTGAGTACCTGCAGCAGGTGGCCAGCCAGTATGAATCGGTGCAGGCCCGGCTCAAAGAAGCCGGAGCGGCGCTGGGCAAATTCCCGAAAGAGGGCACTGAGGCCGAGAAACTGGACTGGCAAGAGCGCAAGCAGGAAGTCACGGCGCTACGCAATGAGGCCAAGGAGCTGGCCCCCGAGTACCGGGAGCTGAAACCCAAGATTGACGAGATGCGCTCGCGCGAGCAGGCAGAAGCAAAAGCCGCCGAAGACGCGATGTGGATGGGGCTTCGCGGAGAAGCGCCGCAAGGTACGCCTGAAACAGAAGCACCCAAACTCGTCGACATAAGTGCTTTAGAAGAAGCGCTGACAAAAGAAAAAAACGCCACAACTTCGGAAATTGAAAATGCGTGGATGGAGGGTGCGGGCCGCCGACGGCGGACCCCTATAGAGGAGGCCGTTTACGACGCTGTAACTACAGCAGTTTTAGACGCCGATTTGGCCGCCGCAATTGTGGAAACGGCGCTCAAAGAAGGTCGCTCGGACTTAGCTTTGTATGCAGCCAAGCGCGCCGTCAGGGCCGCTGACTCCATGCTCACGACTCCCGGTGTGAGCGAAGGCTCGCCAAAGTACGAGTCCATCAAGAAAAACCTTGTTGAAAGCAAGCAAAAGGCGCAAGCCGCTGCAAGACAGTTACTTGAAAAAGCCACCAGCACTGCAGCGCCTGTGGCGCCGCCGGCCCCAGCAAACCCTTACGAGGAGATTGGGCAAGGTATCGCGCGTGCCTATGAGCAGCGCCGCCGCGCCGCCGCGCCGCCAGAGCAGGCTGACTGGGAAAACCTCGGGGTGACGACGCCATTGAGCGCCGAAGCGCGAAAAGACCGCAACGAGTTTGTGGTGCAGCAAGGTGTTGCCGCTGCACAGGCCAACCCAGAGTTGGCACAAGACTTGCTTGAGAGCAAAGGCAAGCTGGAGATTCCGGGCCTTACGGCGCAGGACACACGCGCCATCTACGACGCACTGAACCGGCAGGCCAAGGAAGACGCTGCGCAGCAAAAGCGTGCCGCCAAAGCCAAACCCGCGCCCTCGACGTTCAGCCTGACGAGCTCCCCACAGCAGGCCAACGAGAACCTCATCTCGTCCGCCCGGGACCTGCAGCAGCCCAACCGCGAGGTGGTGGAGGCGGAGCGCGAAGCCCTGCTGCGCATGGGCGCCAAACCGGCCGAAGGCCCGACAGCGCTTCTCAAGAAGGTGTTTGGGCAAAAAGACGACCTGACGCAGAAGTCTCCGGACCTCCAGTTCGTGGCCGACCAGCTCATGGGGCAGGTGCCGCGCGTGCCGCCGGCAGCAGAAAACATTCCCGGCCGCCAGCGCCAAGGGCTCGGCCGCACTCCCACGCGTATCACGCTGCAGGAGATCGTGGACCAGATGCGCGTCAAGGCCAAAGCCCTGAGCGCGGCGCGCGAGACCCAAAACAGCCAAGCCATCAACGCCCTACGCGATGAGCTGGCCGACTTGCGGGCCAAGGCGCAAGAAGCTGAAGCCAACGGCGGGTTCCTCTATACCCAGCCGCAAGAGCCCACGCCTGAGCAGGAAGCGTTTGAAAGAACCACCGACACCCGGCCCGTGACGTTTGCGCCGATGGCAACGCCGGCAGCGGAAGAGCGCGGGCAACCACAGCGCGTAGCGCAACAGCCGGGCCCCGAGACGGCGCTGCAGGCAGCGCAGAAAAAATCCGTTGCGAAGCGCACCGAGCTTGCCGACAAAGCCGAGCAGCTGGCACAAACGCCGGGCTTGCCCCGGGCCCGGGTGAACGCGCTGCGCACCCTGCAGCGGGCGCTGCTGTCTGGGGAACGTGACGCCAAGGCTGCACGACCAATTCTTGAACGCTTGTCGCGCGGCATCGAGACGCCAGCGCCGCCGGCTGAAGAGCCCCAAACCCCCACGAAGACCGTCATCGAGCGGCGCGTGGCTACGCCTGAAGGCGTGGTGGCAGACGTGGCACCGGCCAAGAAGAAAGACACCGAGCGCCAGATCAAGCAAGGGCTGCCCACCGAGGTGGTGGTCAAGCGCGCCGAGCCGCTGTCGGATGAAGAACTGGACCGGGAAGAGACCCGTGCCGCGCGCCGCGCCGCCATCAAGACCGTGCAGCGCAAGACTGAGGAGGCTGTGCAGGCATCGGAAAAGGCCGTGGACGACATCTACGCCACCATCGACCGGCAAGACCTCGCCAGCGTCACGTACTGGTCCGACAAGATGCAGCTGGAGATTGCCGAACTGGAGGCTGCCTCGCGCGCCGCAGGCGACGACTTCCCCAAGGCAGACGAGGCCAAACTTCGCCGCGCGCGGACCGTGCTCAAGCAGCTTGAAGACAGCCAGAAGCAGTTGCGTGCTGCTGCCAACAATGCCCGTGAAGGCACCGAAGAGAAGCAAGCCGAGCGCCGCGCAGCGCGCGAAGCCGAACGCCTGCAGGCCATGGACGAAGCGGCCAAGTATTTCAAGGTTGCCGAACAGCAGGATGAGCTGGTGGCGCTTTATCAGTCGCGGGTAAACGAGCTGCGCAGTGACCTGATTTCCAAGCTCATCGACCACAACGTGGCGATGCAGAAGATCAAAGACCTGAAGCCGATCGGGCGTGAGCTGCTCGGGGTGCCGCTGGATGCGCTTGAGGACGCCGTGACGCAGCAGCGTGATCTGTTCACCGATGCCATTGAGCGGGCGCACGACGTGCGGGACGCAGTGCCGCAATACACGGCGGCCATAGAGGCGCTGGAAAAAGAGGGTGGGTCAGAGGCATCTGGCGCGGAAGCAGCGGCGCTGCGCGCCACGGCGGAGCATTTAAGTGCGGAGCTGGCCTCCACGGAGGCAGAACTCGACCTCCTGAACCGGACGTTCGAGACGACGCGCGCAGCGCGTGATGTGGGCCGCTTGCAGAAGCAGTTGCTGTCCGCTGACGATGTGAAACCCACTGAGGCGGAGCTGGATGAGTACCAACGCGCTTTGAGCAAGGCGCAAGAGCGCGAAGCCACGGCACGGGCCAAAGCCAGTGAAGCGGAGCGCACCCTCACCCGGCTGGCCAGCGAAGACCGTCTCGCCCAAGAAAAGGCTGCCGAGGCAGCACGTGACGCACGGCTCGCACGGGAGCGCCAGCAGGCTGAGGCGCTGATTGAGGCCAAGGAACGCGGGGCCGGCACGCAGTACCGCATGCTGAACCCTGTGGAGCGGGCATTCCGCGAAGGCGCGTTTGACGTCTCGGAAGAGATTGAGCAGCTCCGTGCTGAAGCGATTGCAGCGGGAGTCCCCAAGAAGCAGTTGCTGGCCCAAGAAAAACGCACTCGGCAGAAGTCGGACGTTGTAAGTTTGAACCGCTCGCTGGGTGTGGCGCTCAAGGACCTTGCCAAAGTCGAGAAGGCCATCCAAGAGGGTGAAGCCAGTGTCGCCAAGGCGCCGATCAATGATGAGTCCGGGCTGCGGGTGGCCAAGTTGCAAAAACAACTGGAGTCACTTGAGGCTCAGTTTGCCAAAGAGCGTAGCGCGGAGAAGCGCGCTGTGCTACTGGAGCGTATCAACAGCCTGCAGGACCGCATCAAGAACCGCACGACAGGCCGTGACCCCGCTATCGAAGCGCGCCTCAAGCAGCTGCGCGAACAACAGGCAGAAGCCGAAGCCGCCGCCACGGAAGCCGTGGGCCAAGAAGAGCGCATGCAGACCCGCGCGGACGCTTACCTCGACCGCAACGAGCGGGTGCCCCAAATTCTGGTGGACGCCATCCAAGCGGCCAACATGCGCTGGCGCGCGGCTGAGACGCAGAGCGAGGCGCTGCAAGAAAAGATCAGGCAGCTGGAAGACACCGCGCCCGCCAAGCAGGCGTTCAAAGGCCAAGGCGCCCTGATGCGGCAACGCGCGCTGCTGGAGCTTCGCATCGCAGAGTACACGAACCAGTTGCAGGACCTCGGGCTGTCTGAGACCGACGTGGCCATGGGCGGCGCGTTTGAAGAACGCCGCGCGGAATCCGCTCGCAAGAAGCTGCAGCAGGCCATCAACGAGCGCAAACAGCGTGAGGCAGCGGCGGTAGCCGCCGGCACTGGTGAGCAGCGCATGACCAAGCAGGAAGCCAAGGCGGAGCTGGCGCAAGAAAAGCCAGCCACGTCGGGTGAAGCGCTTGAGAAGTCACAGGCCAAGAAACGCTTGAAGGGTGAGAAGACGGCGTTCACCGGGACCGGGGGTCCCTCGGGCGTCAAGGCACTGGAGCAAGAACGGGATGCAGTCGCGCGTGCCAAGGTCGCTGCCGACAAAAAACTTGCGGAGCAAGACGCCGTGCAGGCACGTGCCGATCGTGCGGCCGAGAAGCGAGTCCGGGCTGAGCTGGCATCGGTGCTGCCCACTGAGGGGGCCCTTGCCGGCGCCGACAGCAAGGTGTTCATTTACCCAAGCGTGGATGCGTTCCTCCAGACACCCGAGGGCGCCAAGTATGTGGGGAAGATCACCCCCAACACCAAGGGCGTCGTGCTGCCCGAAGGCAAGGCCCTTCTGTTTGCGGACAACATCCCCGAAGGCCGTGCGCTGGGTGTGCTGCTGCATGATGTCGGGGCGCACCTTGGCTTCCGGAAAATTTTCACTGCGCCTGAGCTGAAGGCGCTGGCCAACGTGGTACGCAACTGGGCTACCCGGGCCGACAACTCCGTTGAGCGCAAGGTGGGGCAGGCCGCGCTGAAGCGCGTTGAGGACGCCAAGACACCTGACTCGCAGGTGGACGAAGAGCTCATCGGCTACGCCGTGGAAGAAGCCACGAACGCCGGCAAGGCGCCGTCGGCGGACAAAGGCCCGGTGACTGCATGGCTGAACCGCATCCGTGAGAAGTTCGTCGCCGCGCTGGAGAAGTTCGTTGGCCGGTACAACAAGGGCACGCTCAAGCTGTCTGCACAAGACCTCGTCGACATGGCTTACGGTGCTGCCAACATGGAGCTGCGCGGCGTGGAGCCGCAGGCGCGTGCGGGGGTGGCGGGGGCTCCTACGGAGCTGATGTTCTCCAAGAGTCCGAAGTACAGCACTGACAAGGCTGCTGCCATGGGGCGCATCGCGGAGTCGTTGGTGGCGCCGCAGAAGTCGATGGTCGACCGCATCAAGCTGAACGCGCTCGGGCTGCGCACGCAGCTGGTGGATGCCATGGCCCCGGTGGAGAAATTCGCGGAGTACCTCGGCAAAGAAACGGGGGACTCTCTGCGCGCCACACAGCTCATGTACAACGTGCGCATGCACGGCGAGACCTCGCACTTCATGGGGTTGGCTGCCAGCACCGGCGTCGTTCGCCGGCAAGAGGTCAAGCGTGATGACGGCCGCACGGAGTACATCCTGCGCGCTGAAGAGGGCGCCAACCTCAAGGACGTGATGCGCGAGCTCAAGGACGTGCCGGGCATGGACCCCGAGGCGGCCAACATCAACTACTCGATGCACCGCATCGTCAAGCGCTATCGCGGGCTGAGCAAGCGCAAGCCGGGCGCCACATTGGAGTCTCTGTTTGGCACGGATGCCGAGGGCAACCCGGTGGTGTCGATGGCCAAGGTGCTGGAATTTGAGAAGCTGCTGGACGAGAGCCCAGATGTGAAGGCCGCGTTCGAGCGCGCTGACGCCATCTATGACCAGTACAACAAGGACCTGATGCGGTTCCTTGCGCAGTCCAGCGCCATCAGCCCTGAGCTGGCGGACGAGTTGACTCGCTACAACGACTACGTGCCGTACTACCGCGTGCGCAACGGCAACGTGGAGTTGGTGGTCGAGGGCATGAAAGAAGGCCCGATCCGCATCGGCAACATTAAGGACCAACCGCACCTCAAGGAGCTTGTGGGCGGCAACGCGGCGATTCTGGACTTCTCTACCAGCGCGGTGAACAACACCCACATGCTGCTGGACATGGGCCTGCGCAACTACGCAGCGCGAAGTGTGGCGTGGGAGCTTAAGAAAATGGGCATGGGCGCCATCGGCTCGGACAAGGTGGCCGGCGAGGACGTGTTCTTTTTCTATGAGAAGGGCGAGCTGCGCAGCATGCGCGTGGCCACGGACGCACTGGGCATCCCGGCGGACCTGTTGGTCAAAGGCATGGCCGGTATCCCGATGATGCGCTTCGCCGCGCTGCAGATGCTTGGGTTGCCCGCTCGCATCCTGCGTCAGGCCGTGGTGTTGAACCCGGTGTACGCGCTTCGTCAGGTGCTGCGGGACTCCCCGGCATCCATGCTGGTGGCTGGTGCCAACGGCATCCCTGTGCTCAGCGCGGTGCAGAATCTCAAGCGCGGGCCGACTCGTGACCTGCTGGAGCGCAGCGGCGTGACCGGCGGGCAGGTGTACACCGGCTCCACGGAAGACATTGGCATGGTGCTGCGCACCGTGAACGACGGCAAGGCATCTTGGATGCAGGCACTGCGCAAGCTGGAGTCCATGTCGATGACGGCTGACGCGGCGACGCGCGCTGCCCAGTACAACAGCTACCGCAAGCAGGGGCTGTCCGACATGGAGGCCACCTTCATGTCCATGGAGTCGATGAACTTCAGCAAGCGCGGTCTGTCGCCCAGCATGCACATGGTCAGCACGATGATCCCGTTCTTCAACGCGCAGATTCAGGGTTTGGATGTGCTGTACAAGGCAGCGCGCGGCAAGATGCCGCTGAACGAGCGCCTGAAAATTCGTCAGAAGTTGTTTGTGCGGGGTGCCATGCTGGCGGCCGGCACGCTGGCCTACGCTGCGCTGATGCAGGACGAAGACGAGTACAAGAACGCGCTGCCCG
>ERZ650311.856-NODE-856-length-16955-cov-4.734320_pt1 | contig 16955 bp, 29 predicted proteins | sample MGYA00376247_ERZ650311 | MGnify/ENA primary metagenome ERZ650311 (study PRJEB26733, sample SAMN07839324) | wastewater metagenome | biome: small river; feature: stream; material: water | place: USA: North Carolina | collected 2016-07-28 ... | reverse complement strand
TCCTCCACCACACCCGGAAGGTGGGCGGGCGGTTCGTCTACCTCTCGTCCGACTATTGTTACGCCGACACCGGCCTCCCCCACCCCGAGACGGACCCGCTCCTGCCGGTCAACACCTATGCGTGGTCGAAGCTTGGCGGCGAGTGCGTGGCCCAGACCTACCCGCACAGCCTGATCGTCCGGGGGAGCTGGTACCGGGACCTGACCCTGACGGCGGCCTCGACGGACGGGTACACGAGCAAGGTGCCGGTCGAGAAGGCCGCGGGCTGGGTGGCCGCTCTGTCCACGTCCACGGTGACGGGAGTGGTGAACGTGGGCGGAGAGCGGCGGAGCCTGTACGAGATCGTCGTGCAGTTCAACCCCAACTGCCGCCCGATCACGCGGGCGCAGGTCCAGTTGCCCTACCCCGTGCCGAGGGATTCGAGCCTTGACTGCACCCGACTCCACGCCATCGTCGGCTTCTGACACAGCCATGTTCCCCGGCGACCACGAGCCCTACAACAACCTCGACAGTCCCTACCCGGGAGGCTATATCAAGATCTCCGCTGACGACCGCCGGACGGCGTGGCTGGAGGTGTTCAAGGGCTCCAACATGCCGGGCGACCTGACGGTGACGTGGGTCGAGCCGGGCGCCATCCTCGCGTGGCACCGGCACGAGCAGCAGGACGACTGGATGCTGGTGGTCGAGGGAACGCTCAAGGTCGGGCTCTGGCGCGGGCAGCAGGAAACGCCCTTCCCCGGCATGATCTCCACCCCGCAGTGGGTCGTGGATGAGGCCCGCTGGGAGGTGCTCACCGACCGCGACCACCGGCCCCTCGTGATCGAGCGCGGCTGGTGGCACGGCTATCAGAACATCGGCCCCGGCCGCGCCTGCGTCGTCACCTACATCACCCAGCCCTACACCCCGCAGGACGAATTCCGTCTTGCCCCGCACCTCGTCCCCCTGTTCTGGGAAAGGGTCGCCCGATGACCACCGCCCTGATTCTCTGCTGCTCCGGGAACCGCCGCGCCCTCGTGGATGAGGTGATCCTGCCCTCCTGCCGCCGGGAGGGGTTCGACGAGATCCTCGTGGTCGGCACCCACCACGACGGCCCCGGCTACCGCTACCTGCACGTCCCGTCCGTCACGGGCACGACCGTGGATGCGCTCATCAAGCGGGACGTGGGGGCGCTGGCGACCGAGGCAGACGTGCTGGTCTACCTCGCGGATGACCACGCGCTGGCGGTCGGGTTCGGGGAGGACCTCAAATCCCTCTGCGCCAACCCGGACTGGGACGTGGCCGGGCCCTCCCGCGTCACCGTCCGGGACGGCGAGGTGATCCGCCTCAACATGGGAGTGGGACAGGGCTACATCGGCGGGCATGGCATCGTGGTTCGCCGCCGCGCCCTCCAGATCCTGCCGTGGATGGCCGGGCGCCACAGCCTCGTGTGGGACGTGGACTGGTCCCAGGAGGCCATGCGGCGGGGGACGCGGGCGTGGGCGGCGACCGACGGGTTCCTGGTGATCGAAGATGTCGAGCCGGGGGCGCAGCCGTGGCTGGCCTACAAGGTGGCCCCGGCCCCGGCCGTTGTGGCGGAAGGACACACCGCCGAGTAGATTGTAGGCGTCCGGTCGCGGCAGGGACGAATCCTCCCCATGCAAGGCCCGCCGCCTACAAGCCCCTGATAGCCTAGGTCCGGGAACCGGCCACCCCTCCCCTTTCTGACGCTGGAGCTGCCTCGATGGCGACGATTGGCTGGTCTGAATCCGCGCCGGCGAACGGCGACAACCTCGGCCTCGGGGCGCAGGAAATCCGGTCCCTCAAGACCGCGGTCCGCACCGGCCTCGATGCCGAGCATGTCTGGCCCTCGACGGGCGGGGATGCGGGGGTCCACCGGCTCGGCAGCGCCCGCGCGTTCGTCGGCACCGAGTCGGCCGTCTCCTCCAGCGGCACGGACGGGCGGCTGATGGTCGCCTCGAACACCTCCCGGCTCTTTCACGTCGGCTCGGGCGGGACGATGCTGCTGGGCGGGGCGGCGGTGGCGCTTGTGGCGTCAGGGGGCGGGGTGCTGGACGGGTTCGGGGCGTCGGCCCTCCCCCAGACCCACTACTGGGCCATCCAGAGCACCTTCTCGGTCCTCCGGTCGCAGGGCACCTGCAAGATCACCTACGCCAACAGCGGGTTCAGCGGAGTGCCGGTCAACCTCGTGACGTGGACCGGGGCCAGCCCGACGCAGGCCATCAGCCTCGCCGTCGAGTCGGGCGGGGCCACGGGCTGCACGGTCTACGGGTTCACCTCCTCGGGCAGCGCCCCGAACAACACCCCGTTCGCTCTCGTCTCCATCGGCTCCCGGGTGCTCGGCTAGGCCATGCGGTACACCCGCTTCGGCATCCCGCTCCGGGTCACGCCGCTGTCCAGTACGTCCATCCTGCTGGCGGAGCCCGTGGGCGGGATCAACCTGACCCAGCCCGCCTCCGACCTCCCGCCCGGACAGGCCGCCGACAGCGTGAACTGGGTGACGAAGCAGGGCTTCCTCGAAAAGCGGGGGATGCTCCAGTCCCGGTCCACCCAGTCCGTCGTGATTCCCGCCCCCATCCTCGGCGGGTTCGAGGGGGTGCAGGTGAGCGGGGCCGCCATCCCCTTCGCCTCGACCGCCACCCGCCCCGTCTGGTACTCGGCCGGCTCCTGGTCCTACAGTTCCTACGTCTCGGCCTACGGGACCAACGTCCCGCCCTCGGCCTCCAGCGCCTCATACTGGGACCTGACCCAGATCTACTCGCCCACGGTGGACGAGAACGTGGTGGTCATGGCGAACCAGTCGTGGCAGACCCTGTTCGTCCAGCAGCTCGGCACCAACGTGTTCTCGACCCTGACCGGCGCCCCGCAGGCCCGGTGCGTGGCGGCGTTCGACAGCTTCCTCGTGGCGATGAACGTGCTCGAAGGGTCCGCAAACTACGTCCAGCGGGTCCAGTGGAGCGACCGGGGGAGCTACAGCTCGTGGACAGGCGGGCTGTCGGGGTTCGTGGACCTGCTCGACATGCAGGGGCAGGGGACGCGGCTCGTGCCGCAGGACAGCCTCCTCCTCGCGTTCAGCGACCGGGAAGTCTGGGGCGGGCGGCGGGTGGACTACCCGTTCATCCTCGACTTCCAGCCGCTCGACCGGAGCGTGGGCGCCCCCTACCCGTGGACGGTGGCGCTGACCCGGGCCGGGACGATGTGGCTCGGGCGGGACTGGAACGTGTACCTGCTGCCGATGGGGGAGGCCAAGGCCCGGAAGGTGGGGGACGCCATCCAGCGCCGGATCGCGGGCGAGATCGACCTCCCCGAGCGGGCCACCGCCGCCTACAACCCCGAGACGGACCACTACGAACTCTGGTATCCCGTGATCGGCGGAAACGGGCGGTGCCAGCGCGGCGCCTTCTTCGACCTCCGGAGCGGGGCGTGGTCCCCGCAGGCGCTCGATGCCAGCCTCGACGTGTCGAAGGTCTGGCAGGGCACCCTCGGCGCCACCTCGGCCTCGACCACCTGGTCGTCGGCCAGTGCCGCGGGCCTGACGTGGGCGGCGGCCACGGGAAGCTGGCAGGGGCAGTTCGGGGCGACCAACGCGGGCCCGCCAGCCACCTACGCCGGGTCGAGCGGCGGGACGCTCTACACCTTCGACACGAGCGCCACGAGCGACGCGGGTGTGGTCGTGGAGGCGCGGTGGCGGAGCGGCGGGTTGGGGGGCGAGGAGCCGGGCCGCACCAAGACCGTGACGGAGATCCGGGTGGACTACGAGGCCCAGTCGGCGTCGAGCCTCACGGTGCGGGTGAGCCCGGATCAGGGGGCGAGCTTCGTGGCGGGGCAGCGGCTGCACCTGCCGACCGCCAGCACGGAGAGCCAGGTGGTGAGCCACCAGTTCGTGAACGCGCGGTATCCGGTGGTGGAAGTGACCAGCGAGACGGGCCGCCCGAAGATCGCGCGGCTCTGGGTCCACACGCGGAGGCAGGGACGATGAGCGACACCGAGCGGGACGGGATGACGCTGGCCGAGGTGGCGGCGGAGAACCGGGACAGCATCGCCACGGTGAAGGACCTGTTCGGGGTCAGCCACGACACGGCCACGCTCCTCTGGATGCTCATGAGCATCAACAACCAGATCATCGAGCAGAACGAGATGATGCTGGAGACCATCGAGGAACACGACCGCTTCATGGCGGACGCGCGGAAGCCGCGCCTGCCGGGCGACGAGTGGAAGGACGACTGAGTGGCCTCGTACCCCCGCAAGATCCCGTCCCCGCCCTCGGCCGTGACCGGCCCGGTGCGCGACTGGATGAACGCCGTGGCGGACCACCTGAACGGGCTGCCGACGATCAGCGTGTTCAGCGGGCTCTCGCCGAACTCGGCGGTGACGGGGGTGGCGGGGAACCTCGCCGTGAACATCGGCAGCGCCTCGACCGACAGCCGCCTTTGGGTGAAGGGCGGGAGTGCCGACGTCCCGAGCATGACCGGCTGGAGCGTGATCCGCACGTTGGCCTGACCGAAAGGACCGTATGACCCGTAGCATCGACGTGACGTATGGGAACATCAGCGCAGACGAGGCCGAGCGGCTTGCCCTCGCGGTGGGGCACTACAGCGATTCGCCTGCCGGCAACACCGAGCCGTGGATCACGAACCTCGTGGTGGCGCTGCTCAAGGCGAGCGGGGCGCGGACGGTGCTGGAGACGGGGGCCTTTCAGGGCGCGACCAGCGAGGAGTTGCTGTTCGCCTTGGGGGAACTTGAGGGTGGCGTCCTCACAATCTGCGAGATCGACCCCGCCCGCGCTGAGGCGGTGGATGCCCGGTTGCGCGATGCCGAGTGCGAGAACAGCGACGTCCACTGGGTGGTCCGCTGCATGGATGCGCGGGACGTGATCCGCTCCCTCGCCCCGCAGAGCCTTGGGTTCGTTTTCCTTGACGACGATCATCAGAAATCACACGTCGCCGAGGAGATCGAGTTACTCCTCCCGAAGATGCTGCCGGGCGGGCTCCTCGTGTTCCACGATGTCTACGGCGTCTGCGACTTGCAGGAGGTCGTGGCGGCCTACGGGGGCTACTCGCTGGACCTCCCGAGAGCGGGTCCGGCTGGCGGACTTGGGATCATCCAGGTCCGATGACCGCCCCTGAACCGGCCACGGAACCGGCCACGCCGTCCCCCTTCGGGGCTTACCTTGTGGTTCTGTACGACCCGTTCCGGGGCGACCCCGAGAAGAACACGCTGATCCTCGACCAGCTCTGCGCCCGTCCGGAGTGGACCGTGGCGCCGCTGTCGCCCGAGGAGCGGCGGGTCAACTACGCAGCCAACCTGACCCATCCCCATCACCGGATCTACGAGGTCTGGCGCGGGGGGGCGCTGGTGGGTATCTTGACCCTGACCCGGGTGGTGCCCGGCATCGAGGCCGTGCTCCATTTCGTGTTCTTCGACGGCAACCTCACCGGCAAGCGTCGGCTCCTCCGCCAGTTCATCACGACCTGCTTCCAGACCCTCGGTATCCGGCGCCTCGTCATGCAGGTGCCCGAGCCGGTGGAGACTCTCATCCGGTTCGCCCGCGTCAAGCTGGGCTTCCGGTTCGAGGGCGAGACGGCGGTGGCCTCCCACCCCGCGCTGGCCCGCCTTGGCATGGACAACCCCCAGACCTGGGTCGCCCGACAAGGCAGCAAGAAGGAGCAGGCGCACTGGCATGACGGGCGGTGGGTGGATGTCGTGACCCTGCGGCTCCTGGCCTCCGAATGGACGGAACAGGAGCCGCCCCCCAGCGCCTAGGGAGGCCCTGCCCGTGCCCACCGAACTGATCCCGACCGCCGTCAGTGTCGCCGGCGGCCTCCTCTCCAGCGGTGGTGGCAGCACCCAACCGGGCATCCCCTCGGACCTCCGGGGCACCCGGTCCAACCAGATCGACCTCCTCAACTACTTCCTCGGCTTCGGCCCCGGTCCCGGCCAGCCGCAGGGGAACACCGGCGCGGGCGGGCAGGGCGGCCCGGCCCGGCCCCAGACCCCCACGCGCGGCTACGCCCCCGGCACCAACGCCCAGAACCCGGGCTTGGGTGGCGCCTATGGCGGTGGGGCGGCGGCGGGGATGGGGGGCGGGCAGGACGGGTTCGTGGCGCCGAACGCCAATGACGTGCGGAACCGGATCGAGTCCTACTTCGGGAACCTCGGTGTCCCCGTCACCGGTCTCCAGCGCCAGAGCCTCGACGCCATCGGGAAGTACCTGAACCAGCCCGCCCCCGAGCAGCGGGCCATGGACATCTCGCTCCCCGCCTTGCAGGGCATCCTGAACGGGAAGCCGGGGGAGGGGATCATCAACGCCCTCCAGCCGTCCTTCGAGCGGAATCTCGCCTCGGCCAACCAGCAGGGGGCGCGGTTCGGGTCCGCGAACGCGATCCTCAAGAGCCGGGCGGTCGAGGACTTCAACCTCCTCGGGGCGCAGGCGGCCCAGCAGGGCATCCAGCAGCAGCTCGCCGCGGCGGACGCCTTGCGGCTCCTCGGGGAGAGCGCGGGCAACAACCCGTTCCAGCGGCTGGCGGTCGGGTACGGGATCGGCGGGCAGGAGGCGGCACAGAACGACATCGCCACCCAGCGGTTCCTCCAGATCCTCTTGCAGCAGCTCGGCACGGCCCAGAGCGCGAGCCTCGGCGTGCCGAGCATCCAGCAGCCGAACGGGTTCGCCAACTTCCTCGGCGGCGTGACCTCGACGGCCGGCGCCTATGACGCGCTCCGGCAGATCTTCGGCACGGGCAGCAGCGGCAAGGGCAACATCCCGGGTGGCACGGGCGGCGGGGGGAACGGCTGATGACCGCCCCCGGCCCGATCCAGATGCTCGGCATCCCGCATGTGTCGCCCGGCCCGGTGATGCAGGCCCCCGGCTTCGCCCAGCAGGTCGAGCCCGGGCTCTCGGCGCTCGCCAACCTGCTCGCGCTCCGGCAGCGGAAGGCCGAGCTCGACCAGCAGGCGCAGGAACTCCAGTTCCGGGTAGGGCAGGCGAAGCAGGAGGCGCAGTGGCGGGACGAGACGGGCAAGGCGCTCCAGACCAGCCTGCTCGGGCTCGACACGACCCTCCAGCCGACGATGCTCCCGAACGTGGACCCGTCCATCGGCGGGATGATCCCGTTCCAGCAGCCCAATCTCGGGCCCGTGGCGCGGGCGGTGGTCAACGCCCCGCCCGGCACGAGTTTCGACTTCACCCGGCTCGGCTCCGGCATCATCGCCGAGGCGTTCCGGCGGCAGGCGAAGGCGCAGGAGCAGGCGACCGGCGTCAAGCCCGATACCCAGTTCAGCGTGGACGCGCAGGGCTACGCGCTCTACAAGACGGCCGACCCGACGACGGGCCGGGCGCGGGCACAGCACGTCCTCAAGGACCCGGCGGGCCCCGACAACCCCTCAAACTGGGTGCGGGAGGAACTGCCGGGCACGGGTGGAAGCGGGGCGGCGGCGGGGACGGCGTATCAGGACGTGATCGTGACCGACCCGGCTTCCCCGAACTACAGCAAGATCGTTCGCATCGCCGTGGCTCCTGGCAGCGTGATTGACCCGAAGCAGATGATGCCGCTCTCCCAGGTCAAGACCGACAACCAGAACGCGGCGGACTTCCTGCCGGGGATGGTCACGGCCTACACCCAGTCCCGGAACACGATGCCGATCAAGCCGGGCGAGGAGCGGGCGTTCTCGACCTTCCTCGGGGCGCTCAACGCGGGCGATGCGGACCAGAGCGCGTGGAACGTGCTGATCGCGGACCAGACGCTCTCGCCCGAGACGAAGCGGTGGATGCAGGGGATGCTGTCACTCGTGGCGGGGTTCGTCTACAAGCGGTCGGGCAAGGCCGTGACCAAGGGCGAGTTCAGCCGCTTCCTCCAGTTCAGCGCCCCGCTCCCCTACGAGGACGAGGCGACCCGCGAGCAGAAGTGGCAGCGGCTGGAGGCGGAACTGGAAGGGTTCGAGGGGCAGGCCCGCCCGGGGCTCGCGCTCCGGGGCCTCCGCCCGCCCGACTTCAGCGGGGAACGGGTCCGGCTGATGGGGGAGCGGGTGCGTCAGTCCACGATCCGGCAACTCACCGACCAGTTGCGGGTCCAGCACCCGAACTGGACGCCGGAGCAACTGGCGAATGAGGCCCTGAAGCAGTACCGCGCCCAGCAGCCCGTCGTCGCGCCCGGGAGGCCCTGACCATGGCAACGTCCACCGGCACCCCTCCTGTCAGCGGCCTCGATGCCGACCTCGTGCGCTACGCGCAGGACTATGCCCGGCAGGTGACCGCCCCCGCTCCCACCGGCTACGGCAAGGCCGCGCTCCGTGGGGTGCCGCGGGGCGCGTTCGGGATGCTCCAGTCCTTCGCCAACGCGGCGCAGGCCAACCCCTCGTATGCCGCGCTCGACGCCTCGCTCGCCATGGCCGGGGTGCCGGGGGCCCAGCCGTTCGCCCAGACCGGCGAGTCGCTCGCCAACCGCATCGCCCCGCCTCCCACCACCACCGGCCCGGCGATGCTGGAGGCGGGCGTGGCGGGAGGCGTGGGTGGGGTGCCGTTCGGGCCGCTCGGCATGGCCTCGGGTGTGGCGGGCGGGCTCGGGGCGCAGGGGGCGGCCGAGCTGGGAGGCGGCCCCGTGGCGCAGCTCCTGGCGGGGCTGGCGGCGGGCATGATCCCGGGCGGGATCGCCTCGCTCCGCGCCAACCGGGGGCCACAGGGCGCCGCCCACGTCATGCAGGAGACGGCGGCGCTCGATGACAAGACGCTGCCGCAGGCGTTGGCGGCCCAGCCCTCGACCCCCGGGGCGCTCGGGATCGACCGGATGGGGCGGACGGGCCGGGCGCTCGCCACCCGCGTGGCGGGCGAGGGCGGGGCGCCGGCCGACGAGCTGCTCGCCGCCGTGACCCAGCAGGGCGAGGGAGCGGGGGACCGGGTGCTGGCCGAGGTGTCCAAGGCGTTCCGGACCCGGCCCCGCGACCCGAACGTGGCGCTCCGCGAGGTGCGGCGGGCGGCGCAGGCGGCGGACGCCCGGAACTACACCCCGGCCATGCTGTCGCGCGAGATCCCGATTGACACCGAACTGGCCTTCCTGCTCGATGACCCCGTGATCCAGCGGGCCTACGCCGCCCGCGAGCAGGTGGCGCAGACCCGGGTGAGCGGGCCGATGGGGGCGCCGACGAACGAACCCCTGCCGCCGCTCTACGAGATCACGGTAGACCCGGCCACGGGCCAGCCCCGGGCCAGCCTCGCGTCGTCGCTCTCGATCCGCGCCCTGAACGAGATCAAGAAGGGGCTGGACGACCTGGCCCGGCCGGCCGCGGACGGGTCGAAGCAGATCACGCAGGCGCAGGCGCAGGCGGCCCAGACCCGCCTCACCCGCATCCGCGGGCGGCTGACCGACCCCAAGAGCCCGACCTACCAGCCGGACTACGCGCAGGCGCTGGCCGAGCACGCGGGCATCATGCGGGGGGCGGACGCGACCAAGGTCGGGTGGCAGGCGTTCGGGACCACGATCAAGCTGCCGGACGGGCGCCGGGTTGCGGCCACGCCCGAGGAACTGCGTCGGCTCGCCACCGAGTTCGGCCCGAAGCGCCCCTACATGCTGCTCGCGATGCTCGAACGGGTCCGGCAGACCGGCGCGAACCTGACGCCCGAGCAGATCCAGCGGATCGAGGCGGTGCTGCCGCCAGGCCGGACGGTGGGCGAGGTGGTGGCGGCCATCGGGCGGGAAGGGGAGCGGGCCAGCACCCGGGCTGCCGTGCAGGGCGCGAGCCGGGGACTCCGGACGGGCGCCGACATGAACGTCGAGCGGAGCGTGGCGGACGTGGGGGCCCAGCGGTTCAAGCCCGCCTTCCGGGACGCCATCCTGGCCTTCATGCGCCGGGGACAGACCACGCGCCTCCCCCAGCCCATCCGGGAGCGGATCGCGCAGGTGCTGGCCCAGCCGGACGGGCCCGCGTTTCAGGCGGCGGCGCAGCAGGTGTTGGACGACCTCGCCGTGCTGGAGAGCATCCGGCCCCGGGCCGCGGCAGGCGCGATGCTGGGCGCGGCCGGGGCGTCGGACGCTACGCGAACGCGCCGAGGATCGCGTCCTGACTGATGAGGTAGGTGTCGGGGGTCGGGCCCTCGATCCACGAGCGGGGCTTGAGGACGAGCCACGCCCCGACCGGCAGGGCCTGCACGGCGGCATCGTGGGCGAGGGTGTGGGGGTCCGGCTCGTCCCGCACGGGCGGCGGCCCCATCGCCAGCAGTTCCATCTGGTTCGTGGTCATCCGGTCCACGCTCTGGTCCGGCAGGTACAACCGTGACCCCGGCAGGCGGTTCTCCGCCTGAATGGGGCGAACAAGCGCCGCGCCGGCGCGGGGACGGAGGGACGACGTGAGTGCTGAGGCCATCCTGGGGCTCCTCATCGGCGGGGTCCTGATCCCGCTCATTGCGTGGAATGTCGTGACCCTGATCCGGGTCAACACCGTCCTGTTCGGCGCGGACGGGAACAACGGGCTCAACAGCCGGGTGAAGTCCCTCGAAGCCACCCAGCAGGACCACGCCACCCAGCTCGCCCTCTTGCACCAGGAGACGCACCGATGAGCCACACCAAGGCCGCAATCAAGGCACTCAAGCCCGAGGGCGTCACCGAGGATCGGTGGCAGCAGAAGGTCCAGCGCACCTTCCTCGGGCTCGTGTTCGTGACGGGCGCAGTGGCGGGCGCCGTCGCGGCGAACTGGCCGTGGTACGTCGTGATCCCGCTCGGCGTCACCGGGGCGACGATCTGGTCCACCGAGATGGTGACGGGGGCGCTCAAGGTCATCGTCGCCACGTTCAAGGACATCTGGGGGACCGTGAAGGGAACGCCGCGTGAGTGACGCCTTCGCCCGTGCCTACGCCTTCTGCCTTCGCTGGGAGGGCGGGGACTCCAAGCCCCGTCCGGGAGATCCGAACCCAACTCGCAAGGGGCTGACCCAAGCCTTCTACGACGGGCTCCCCAAGGACCGCTTCCCGGCCAAGTCGGTGTTCGACCTCACGGACGAGGAGGTCGAGGACTGCTACCTCTGGCTCTGGACGGACGCCCGGGCCGACCGTCTCCCCGACCTCGTGGCCATCGCCTTCTTCGATGCCGCCGTGAACCTCGGGAAGCACCAGGCCACCAAGCAGCTCCAGCGGGCGGTGTCCGTCCTGCCGGACGGGAGCATCGGTCCGGCCACGCTGGCGGCGGTCACCGCGACCTCTCCCAAGGAGACCGTGGTCCGGATGCTCGGGCAGCGCATCCGCTTCTACCGGCAACTGGCGGAACGGAACCCGGACAAGGCCCGCTGGCTGAACGGCTGGCTCAACCGCGTCACCGACCTCCAACGGGAACTCGGGCTCTAGCCGAACTGCGCCTGCCGCCGTTCCCGTACCCGACCCGTCAGGTGAAACCCGCCGCACTCGGGACAGCCATAGACCTTGAGCGGCTCGCCTTCGCGGCGCTCGGCACGGTGACGGACCTCCTCGGCGAACCTCCGGCTCGTGTAGCGTTCCTTTCCCCAGCAGGACCGGGCCTGCCATTGGCTCGCTGTCATGTGTGTTTCGCCTTCCCGAGTTTGGGGTCGAACCGCTGGCCGGGCAGCAGGACGTGGAGCGTCCCCACCCGCCGCTGGTAGCCGCACTTGGCGATGTGCTCCACCGCCTTCCGCATCGCCTCGGACGCGCTCGGGGCCTCGCCTCGCCACCACAGTTTCTCCTTCCCGCCCGAGTTCTCCACCACCCGGTACTGCTTTTCGACGGTCACGCCTGAATCTCCTTGCGTTTTCGCTTGAGCCGGGCCTTGATCTGCATGCGGTGGACGGCGTAGCCCGTCCCGACCGCCCCGCCCACCAGGCTCCCGGCAATGATGGCGGTCATCGGCAGGCCCGCGAACAGCCCCGCGATGTCCACCCAGCCCAGCACCCCGAGGCACACCCCCCAGAGCATCGCCTTCCGCTTCCAGAGCTTCCGCACGCTGGTCTGATAGAACACCGCGAGCGAGTCACTCAGGGCTTCCGCGACGAACGCCAGCAGGAACACCCCGGTCCAGAGGAGCACCGGCTCACGCCTTCGCCTTGGCCTTGGGCGGGGCCACGAACTGGTAGCCGCTCACGAGCGCGTTCCGCCCGTCGAGCGCCACGCGCCGGACCTGCACCGGCCGCATGACCCCCTGCTGGATCAGGGTCCGGATGGCGTTGCGGGCCTTCTGCATGTGGACCGACAGGGCCTCGCTCACCTCGACGGTGGTCAGGCCCTCGGCCCCGTTCGGCACCCGCTGCGCCGCCTCGGCCAGCGCCGCCAGCATCTGGTCCCGCGTCATCGTCACGGCCATACGGTCTCAGCTCCTGAGAGGGGTGGGTTCGTCGGGCGGGAACAGGACCGGCTCGACGTGGTAGGGCCCGGCCGGCGGGATGGTGATGAGCAGCCCGCCAAAGTCGCTGACCGTCTCGGGGACGACCTGGTGGGCGTAGTTGCTCTTGGCCTGCCATGCCGGAGTGATGATCGCCCGGGTCGGGTGCGCCCCGTAGCTGTCCCGGTAGTGGTGGAGGTGGGAGCGGATGGCGAGGTCCGGGTGCCGCCACCCCCGCTGGGCGTGCTCGGTCCAGATCCGGAAGGCCAGCCGGGCAATGGCCCCTGGCGCGGTCCACGGCAGGTTCCCGATGCTGGCGTGGTGGCGGCAGTCGATCCGCACTCCGTTCCGCTCCAGCAGCAGGCTCTGGTAGCTCCAGAGGTTGCTGATCGGGTCACGCACCACGGGCAGGGCCCGGAAGTCGTGCGTCTCGCCCCCGAGCGTCACCACCCCGCCGTGGCCAAGGGACGCGGCCAGCGCCTCCTCGTCCCCGCCCGCCTCGCCGACATGACTGGTGGTGCCGCGGACGAAGTAGACCTGATCCGGCTTCGCATCGGCCACGATCTCGAACAGCGAGTGGGCGATGTAGGCCTGGGCGTCCTTCGAGGAGGACATCGACTGGGTGGTGCCGTGGTGGTTCGGGCCGTCCACGGCGTCCCCGTTGCAGACGACGGTGAGCCGGGCGCGGGTACGCTTCTTCTCGGCCTTGACCCGCTGCCAGTACGCCTCGAACCGTTCAAGCAGCCACTGCTGGAGGCGGGACGGCTGGATGACCTGCCCATCGTCGGTCATCGGGCCACGCGGCCCGCAGAGCCCCACGGTGGACCCGGCATGAAGGTCCGAAATGACCGCGATCAGCTCGGGCACGGGTTTGCCCATTCACTCCCCCCGCGTGAACGTGAAGGCCCCCCAGCGGAGCGTGTCGCCCGTGACGGCGAAGGGCTGGCACGCCGCGCGGCCCACGCCCTCGCGCTGGACGCAGAGGGTGTCGGCGCGGGCCTCCCAGGTGCCCTCGGCGAACGCGAACACCCCCGTCCTCAGGTTGTCGTCATCGACCCACGTCCACTTGCGCTCGGCGGTGTAGCTGCCGTCGGCGGCAAACCGGATCGTCCCCGTTTCGGTGACGGGGGTGCCCCGGATGACGCGCTCGGGCAGGGTGGCGGTCCACGTCCCGGCGACCTGTGCGGACAGCGGGGCGGCGAGGAGGAGGAGGGCGAGGGTCAGGCGCATTAGACACCTTCCAAGAGGGAGGGCTGTTCGGCGTTCACCTTGAGGCAATGCGGGCTGAACCAGATGCGCTCGCGCTTGGCGTTCTCGCGCCCGCGCGCGTGGGCTTGGCTGCCATACCCGCCGCGCGCCTTCCACGCGACTTCGGTCCACCCCGACATCTCGTGTTCCCCCGCGTAACCGCACAGGGCAATGCGGAGGAGCGGGTTGTTTCCGTTGGCGAGCGCCCACGCGCGCACGTCGGACGCCACGGAGGAGTGCGCCGAATAGCGCACGTCGTGCTCGTCGTCCCCATAGGGCGGGTCCAGCAGGACCGCCGTCACGCCGTGCTTGACGGTCACAGACTCCCCTAGCACGCGCGACCAATCGCCGCACGCGACGCGGACACGACGGAGCCGCGCGGCCAGCGCGGCGAAGTAGTCGTAGACGCCCCTGCCCGCGTCCCCCAGATGGGGGAGCTTCTGGGAAGGGCGGTGGACGCCCCTGCCCGCGTCCCCCAGATGGGGGAGCTGGTCGGGAACGCGGGCATGGGCGTCGTAACGGCACCAGCCCGATCCGATCCACGAGCACAGGCCCCACACCCACCACCCCGCCACCTTGGGGTCGTAGTGGTCCGGGTCGTCCCGCATGGCCGCGCGGAAGTCGGTGCGGGACTGTAGCCACCGATGCCGCGCGAGCAGGTCGGCCTCGTTCACGGGCCAGTCGGCGTAGCGCGCCACCGCCTCGGGGTCCGCCGCCAGCGCCCGCCAGAAGTTGGCGAGGTAGCAGTCAAGGTCGTTGACTGTCTCCGTCTTGGGCTCGTGCGGGCGCGAGAGCAGCACGGCCAGCGACCCCGCGAACGGCTCAACGTAGTTGGGCACGTTGCCGAACCGCTCCCAGATGAGATCGGCCGCGCGGCTCTTGCCGCCGAACCACGGGAACGGGGCGCGGAGACTCACCGCAGCCTCACCGGGAACGAGAGTCCGACCTGCGGCCCGACATGGACCGCGCCGCCCGCCACGGTGGCGCCCCAACCGATGCTGGCCGTGGGGCAGGGCAGGAGCCCCAGCACGCGGCAGCCCCGCCGGGCCTTGGCGAGGTCGCGGGCGAGTGCGTCATATGCGCTACGGTGGGTGGAATCCTCGAAGGCACGGAGGGCGCCGAGTCGCGCATACGCTACCGAGTCCGCGCGGATGATCTGCCGCTGGGTTTCGATGACCGTGTCCGCTATCGCAAGTTCCCGCTCCAGACTTTGATAGTCCGAGAGATGGACCATAGGGGTCGAGTCAGATAATCCAGCGGCGGGCGATGAATTATTCCCCGGGACTAAACCGCCTAAGCTCGGCATATTCGCCATTCGCGAATCGCGAACGTAGGTCACCCGTACCGGTTTTGCGTTACGCAGATTGCGCAGACTGTCCCGCTCGCGCCCCAGCGTTGCCACCGTCCGGGTGAGCCCCTGACGCTCCACCGCCCACCGCACGCTGTCCGCCGCATGCACCCGCGCCGCCGAGTCGCGCACGGCTTGCGTCGGGTCGGGCAACGGCTCCAGCGGGCCCGCGGCCCAGCGGATCGCCCGCGCCACCCCGAGACAGGCCAGGATCAGCACCACCACCCCCACCCACCACCGCCAGCCCATCATCGGGACCTCCTCAATGGCGCCGAATCCACCAGCGGCGTTGCTGGGCGAACGTGAACAGTTCCCATCGGGCCATGGCCGGGGTCAGGTGGGCCAGCAGGTATTCCACCGCCCCCTCGCACCGCCGCGCCCAGCGGGCGTCGTCCTCCGCGTCCCGCCGGAACAGCTTGGCCTCGCTCTCGTCCTCATCGTCGCGGTCCACCCAGTCCGGCATCGGGCACCTCCTCACCAGGGGGGATGCCCGAAACCTAGCGCCGGAGGGCGTCCCACGGCCAGCGGAGCGCGTACCAGAACGCGACCCACGGCGGGATGCCGGTCGCCGTGTGGGCGGCGTAGCTCACCGCCACCCCCTCGCCGTAGACCGTGAGCAGGATACCCACCGCCAGTCCCCACCAGAATCCGATCATGGCAACCGTCTCACTTTCTTCACCCACGCGAGGGTGCTGGGGTTAGGGCCAGAGGATGCCCGGGCTGAATGGCAAATCGTCGTTGCCTGTGTCAAGCCCCGCAGGAGGTTCCGAAAAGTCGGCCGCGTTCCGGGCCTCCGCCGCCCGGACCATGCTCATCTTCTCGGCCAGCGCCCGGCTCTTGGCCTGGTCCTCGTCTGCCCGCTTCTTCCAGTACTCGGCCCGCGTGTAGGGCTGGGGCGTGATCGGGGGGAGCTGCTTGGGCGGGGGCATGACCGAGGCCACCTCGACCCGGGTGCCGCCGGCCCGCTTGGCCTTGTGCTCGATGGTCAGGTAGGCGGGCTTCCCGGTGTAGTCGATGTCCACCCCCGCCTTGGCCTCGTCATCGGTGATGGCCTTGCCCCGCCAGCCGGAGAGGAACTTCCGGAGGTTGGCCTTCTGCCCGAACGTGAGCGAGAACTCCCGCGCCACCTCGAACGGCTTGCCGTCCTGCCTGGACTCATCGAGCTGGAAGACGTACGCGATCTTCCGGATGGGGTAGGGCTTGTCCTTGTCGAAGTCGTCCACGGCCTCCCACGGGCCAACCACATCCACGCAGACGGCCAGGTGCTGGCCCTCGGAGGCCTTCGGGTACTCCTTCTTCTCGTCCTTCACGATGATTGCCATGGGGTTCCTTGGGTTGGGAAAAGGGGTCAGCGGGCTGGCGCCCAGCGCCAGCTCCGTCCATCCGAGCCGAGCCAGCAGACGGCGCGGCACTCCTTGCACTTCAGGTCCGGGGACTTGTCGCTCCGCTTGTCCGTCCGGTTGTCCCAGACCCGGCCCTTGGCCCCGCAGAGGGGGCAGGTCACGGTACTCGGATCGAGCATGGTTCGGCTATCCCGTTCGGGTGGCCCTATCATGGGGCATGGCGCGAGTTCTGTCAAGCCCGATCCCCGGGCGGTGTCGTGGCCGCGCGGATCAGGTCCGCCAGCCACAGGTTGAGGGGCCGCTTCGCCTCCCGCGCGGCGCGGAGGGCGGGGCGGCGCAGGGCCTTCGGCAGCCGGGCAAACACATGCCAGGTGCCCTCGGCCTGCTCGCGGGTGTACCGACCGGCACGGGTCACGGCGTCTCCTTGGGGGTGCGGGGGCGGCAGCGATAGAGCGGCTGGCGGTTCTCCATCTTGGTCACGAGGCAGTCGCCGGCGTGGACCCGCTGGTTGCCCCGGGGCCAGCGGAGGACAATCGGTTCCCCGCAGATGGCGCAGGGGCGGGTCCGGATGATGGGCGGCATCAAAAAATTTCCGGCAAGTGGGCCCGGCACTCGGTCTCGGCCCGGTCGAGCGCGATCTCGGTGGCCCAGCCGAGATCGCACCCCCGCTGGTAGTGTTCGAGGACCGCCTCGGCATAGCGAGCCAGC
>ERZ650311.855-NODE-855-length-17032-cov-46.381928_pt1 | contig 17032 bp, 20 predicted proteins | sample MGYA00376247_ERZ650311 | MGnify/ENA primary metagenome ERZ650311 (study PRJEB26733, sample SAMN07839324) | wastewater metagenome | biome: small river; feature: stream; material: water | place: USA: North Carolina | collected 2016-07-28 ... | reverse complement strand
GAGTTCAGACGTGTGCTCTTCCGATCTGCCGCGCTACTTCACACACTTACTTTTTCTTGCGAGGATGACGGCGTGAGGTTGAATTTGGACCCGGCAAGTTTGGACGATTACCGCAGGTTCCTGGCTGTCAAACGGCTGCCACGGTATCGTGTGGACGGCGAATGTGTGGAATTTCCCGACGAGTACGCCTCGCTGCTCGGGGTGGCTGCCAGGCAGGCTCACGAGGTGGATTACAAGCCCTCGCCGTTCCTGTTCGACTACCAGCGGGACATCGTGCGGCTGGCCCTGCGCAAGCGGCGATTCGCGGTGTTCGCTGATTGCGGGCTGGGCAAGACGCTGATCTACCTGGAGTACCTCCGGGCTGTCCGGGAGATTATCCCGGCGGACAAGTGCCTGCTGATCGTGGCCCCGCTGATGGTGGTCCGCCAGGTGCTGGCCGACGTGCGGCAGTTCTACGGCGACACGTTCGGGATTGAGCAAGTGGCCGCGCGGAACCTGCAAGGGTGGCTCCACGGCGATCGACGCTGTCAGGTTGGCATCACCAACTACGAGGCCATCAGCGAGGGGCTTCGCCCCGGCGACCTGGCTGGGCTGGTGCCGGACGAGTCGAGCACGCTCAAGAGCCACTACGGCGCGTGGGGCACGCGGCTGATCGAACTGGGCGCCGGGCTGGAGTGGAAACTGTGCCTGACGGGCACGCCGGCCCCGAACGACCGGATCGAGTACGCCAATCACGCCGTATTTCTCGGGCAGTTCCCGACCGTCAACGCCTTCCTGGCGCGGTTCTTCGTCAACCGTGGCGAGACGCAAAACCGGTGGGAGTTGAAGCCGCACGCCCTGCGGCCGTTCTACCTGGCCCTGTCGCACTGGTCGATTTTCCTGAACAACCCGGCCACCTACGGCTGGCGCGACAACGTGGCCACGTTGCCGCCGATCAACGTCCACGTCGAGGATGTACCGCTGACAGATGAGCAGGCCCGCCTCGCGATGGAGTCCACCGGCACACTGTTCGCCACGGCCGGCGGTATCACGTCGCGATCGAAGCTCTCCCAGTTGGCCAAGGGGCGGCACAAGGGCGAGCAGGTGGCGACAAACAAGACCGCGTTCATTCGCGACCTGGTGAGTTCGTGGCCGGGGGAATCAACTATCATCTGGTGCCGGTACAACCACGAGCAGGAGGAATTGGCGGCGGCATTCCCCGAGGCCGCCAACATCGAGGGGAAAACACCACAGGACGAACGCGAAACTCTGCTGGATGAGTTCAAATCGGGGGCGCGGAAGGTGTTGATTTCCAAGCCCCGTATGTTGGGATTCGGGCTCAATTTGCAGGTGGCAACGCGACAGATTTTCAGCGGGTTGGAGGACAGTTACGAGGAGTTCTATCAGGCGGTGAAGCGATCCAATCGCGTCGGCTCGACGAGGCCGCTAAACGTCCACATTCCGGTTACCGAACTGGAGCGACCCATGATCGAGAACGTGCTGCGCAAGGCCCGCCAGGTGCAGCAGGACACCGAAGAACAGGAACGGATTTTCCGGGAGGTTGCAACGTGCTTTTGAATCAGGACGAGCAATACAAGATTCACCTCGGCGACTGCATCGAGCACATGGCCACGATGCCGGCCGAGAGTGTTGACCTGAGTGTGTACAGCCCACCGTTTCCGGCCCTGTACGCCTACACCAGTGACGCGGAGGACATCGGTAACAGCGAGGATCTTGACACCGAGGCCCGGCTGCACCTGATGTTCTTCTACCAGCAGATTTTGCGCGTCATCAAGCCCGGCCGGGTGATGGTCGTCCACGTCGCGCAGATCCCGCGCATGAAGCGGGCTGGCGGCATCGGCCTGGCAGATTTCCGGGGGCTCAACATCCGCATCGCCGAGCGGGCCGGCTTTGTGTTCGAGTATGACTGGGTGGTGCGCAAGAACCCCCAGAGCCAGGCCATCCGCACCAAGAGCCGGGAGTTGCAGTTTTCCGGCCTGGAAGCGGACCGCGCCAAGTCCCGAGGGGCGATCCCGGATTACCTGCTCAAGTTCCGCGCACCCGGCGAGAACGCCGTTCCGGTGGAGAGTAAGGGCGAGGTGACGCGCAATAACTGGATCGACTGGGCTGAATGCTGCTGGTCGGACATCCGCGAGACGGACACCCTCAACGTCAAGGGCACCAAGGGCGAAAGCGACACGCGCCACATTTGCCCCCTGCAACTGGAGGTGATTCGTCGGCTGATCCTGCTCTACAGCAACCCTGGCGAGGTGGTGTTCTCGCCGTTCGCCGGGATCGGCAGCGAGGGCTATCAGGCCGTGAAGTTGGGACGCAGGTTCTACGGGTGTGAGTTGAAGCCCGAGTATCACGCAAAGGCGTTGGAAAATCTTCAGCGTGCGGCCCGAGAACACAAGCAGAGCCAGCGAACTCTTTTCGACAAGGTGGAGGCAACCTGATGAAACTGAATTGCACGAAGGGGCCGCTTCTGCTGTGGCCGCACATCATCCGCGGCCTGTACACCGACGCCGAAATGCGAAGCGTCTTTGACGAGCAGAGGCAGGCTTTCCTGGCGAACGTCATCTCGGCTCGCAGGCCGGACACAAAGGATGTCATCATCAGCGAGAAGGAACGCGATGCCAACGCCAACCTCTTCGCCCTGGCCCCGGAGATGCTGCAACTCCTGCTGGACCAGCAGGCCCTGCACGACAGGCTTTCGACCCTGACTTACGACGAGGCGGTTACCGCCAACATGAAGTTGATCAGCCGCGGCGAAGTCCTGCTCGCCAGGCTCAAGGCGGCTGGGGTGATCGGTGAGACTGGCCAGAGCGGTGAGGAGTTGCCATGAAGATCACCGCCGTTGATTTGTTTTGCGGGGCCGGCGGCACGTCCACCGGCCTCACACAGGCCGCCGGCGTTTGCGGTGCTCGCCTGGATCTGACCGCCGTCAACCACTGGGATCGGGCGATCGAAACCCACGCCGCCAACCACCCAGAGGCCCGGCACCTGTGCCACGACCTGGACGACGTGAATCCGACAAAGGCGATCGGACGGAAACTGGACCTGCTGATCGCCAGCCCGGAGTGTTTCCCGGCCGGAACGCTGATTTTAACAGCGAACGGATACCGGAACATTGAGTCGGTAGCTGTGGGTGATTATGTTTTGACGCATCGCAACCGATGGCGTCAGGTGACATCGATCATGACTGATGTCAAGGATACTGTCGTGGTTTCCGGCCAGGGCCATTACGGTCTGGAGACTACGGCGGAACATCCGTTTTATGTTCGCGAACGCGGCAGTTCTTGGCCTGGATCTGGCCCGAACCGGCCGCGAGTGTGGACCTGGAGTGATCCGGCCTGGCATCCAGCGTCCAACCTTGAAGGGCGATTCTGGGCCTGTCCATCAGCCATCGATTCGCTGACGGTGCCTGCTGTTGGTGGGCGCGGGTTTGATTTTTCCGAGGAGTTCTGGTGGCTTGTTGGCCTCTGGGTTGCTGAGGGGACCGTCCGCCTGCGTGATCGATCTTCGGAGATCACTATCAGTTGTGGTAGGAATGAAGCCAACCGAGTCACCGAGCAATTGAATCGATTCGCTGCCAACCTGGAAGGCCGCGCAACGAACGGCCAACTTCGCTGGCGGCGGCGAGAGGTGCGAACTGCGGTGCTGTTCGAGACGGGGCACGATGGTTTTGCGCGGTGGCTCGTCGAAAACTTCGGCCGACATTCATACGGGAAGCGATTGCCTGGCTGGATGTACGGCATGCAGCCAGAGGACCAGAGAGCGTTCCTTGCCGGCTATCTCCAGGGAGACGGGCATGTCGAACGCAAAAGTGCCACGCCGAAGCAGACTTGCCAGACGGTTTCGAGGGAACTCGCTTTCGGTATACGGACGCTTGCCGGGTCGCTGGGGCTCCGAGCGTCGATGCACCTTCGGACTCCGACTTCGGAATTTATCGAAGGACGGCATGTCAACGTTCGGATGGCCTACGGAGTCGCATGGACTCCCAATCCGATGCGTCAGGATAGCTGGAATGATGGGCAACATCATTGGCAGAGAGTCAACGGTGTCAATCCAGGGCGAAGTGGAGTCCTGGTCTACAACCTGAGCGTCAACGAAGACGAGTCTTATGTCGCCGAGGGCGTTGTTGTCCACAATTGTACCCACCACAGCAACGCGAGGGGCGCGAAGCCGAAGAACGACCAGAGTCGTTCGACCGCCTGGCACGTCATCCGCTGGGCCGAGGCGCTGCGGCCCCGGTTCATCCTGGTGGAGAACGTCCGCGAGTTCCAATCCTGGGGCCCATTGAGCGAGAAGGGCAAGCCCCTGGTGAAACGCAAGGGCGAGACGTTCCAGGCGTGGGCGCAGGCCCTTCGATCCCTCGGCTACGTCGTGGATTGGCGGGTGCTGAACGCCGCGGACTACGGCGCTGCCACCAGCCGACAGCGGCTGTTCGTGATGGCCAGACGCGGGCGCGGGCCGATACCGTGGCCCGATCCAACGCACGCACGGGAGGCCGTGGCGGACCTGTTCGGCAGGCGTGAGCGGTGGCGGGCGGCGCGCGAGGTGATCGACTGGGCGTTGCCGTGCCCGAGCATATTCGGGAGGAAGAAACCGCTCAGGGAGCGGACCATCCGGAGGATTGAGGCCGGGCTCAGGAAGTTTGGCGGGGCGAATGCAGAGCCGTTCCTGGTGGTGATGCGGCACATGAGGCAGAGCGAGGGAGATGCACGCCACTGCCGCGATGCCAGTGACCCACTGCCGACGCTCACGGCCGGTGGGACGCACTTGGGTTTGGTTCAGCCGCACCTGATCCAGTTGACGCACGGCGGTCGCAGTTTGGACCTGGAAAGCCCCCTGCCGACTGTGACCACGGCAAAGCGAGGCGAGATTGGGGTGGTCCAACCCTTCGTCATCCCGACCAACTACGGCGAGCGACAGGGCCAGGCCCCGCGCACCCACGACGTGGACGAGCCGCTCCCCACGATTGTCGGCACCACGGCCCACGGAGTCTGTCAGCCCTTCCTGGTGCCCTACTACGGCACCGGCCTGGCCGACGACACGGGCGAGCCGGTGCGGACGTTGACCGCCCGCGACCGGCTCGCCCTGGTCACGCCGGATGGGGTGCGGTGCGATATCGGGTTTCGGATGTTGCAGCCCCATGAAATGGCTGCGGCGATGGGGTTCCCGAAAGGCTTCCGGTTTTCCGGGAGCAAGAAGGAGGTAGTCAAGCAGATCGGGAATGCCGTGGAGGTGCGGCAGGCGCGGGCGTTGTGCGAGGCGATTCTTCGGGCGATGCAGGGAGTGGCGGCATGACTGGTCGATGGTACGGAGACAGGTTCTGGGTCGCGACCGATGAGTGGCATCAGATGCAGGCCGAGAAGATGCGTCGGCAGCAGGAGGCGATTGAGGCCGTGCTGCAACACTTCAGGGCCATGAAGCAATTGAATCGTGAAGAAAGGGGGCGTGAAGAGTGAACCACAAACAAGGGCAACTTGCCCTGCTTGCCATGCTGGCCCTCACCGGCGAGGGGTTGTACGACGTGCGCATCACAGGGGCGGTCAACAACAACCGCCTCGTGCCCACTGGACCGGTGGGGAAGCAGGTGGCCGGCCGGAACGATCCTTGCCCGTGCGGGAGCGGAAAGAAGTTCAAGAGGTGTTGTCTTCGGGGCAAGGAGGAGGTGCAACCGTGAGCGTGACTCTAACCCTGGCCAGCGAATTCAGCAAACTACTCATCCGCCAGCACGGCTCCCGGCAGGTGGGGCAGGAGTTCTGGAACCTGCTCATCCGGCACCTCGGCGAGGTGGAGCGGGCCTACGAGGCGTACGAGCGAACGCCCGAGGAACATGTACCGCCGGATGAGAGCGAGGACCACGACGCCTTCCTCGGCAGCGAGGCGTATGCCGTGGCTGGCGCGATGGCAGAGACGCTCGCCGAGTACATCGAGGGCGCTCACGAGGGTTCGCCCTGTGACATCGACCACAACGGGTTCTGTCAATCGCACACCAGCAAGGCGCCCTGCATCGTGGCGGAAGCGAGGGCCGTGCTGGAGCGGTGGGAGGAGGTGACCAATGAGTGAGCGTTGGCAGTGCAAGTGCGGGCGAACCGTGCCGGTAGACGTTCGCCCGGAGACGCGGTATCGCTGCGACAGTTGCGGCGAGTTGCGGAGCGAGTGCCAGGCGAAGCCCCCGGCCAACTTTGACTGGCTGAACAGGCGGCCCCAGGTGGTGGACGAGCACGAACACAAGCGGGCGACCCTGGCGGACCTTCAGCGGGCGATCCGCGGCGACCCGCTGATGAACGCCTACTACGTCATGTTCCTCCGGGGCGACTTCGCCTCGTTCGAGGACTTCTTGGTCAACCTGGCCTTCGGGCTGGCCCGCGACCGCAAGAGGATTCTGGAGGCCCTGATGCGGGCCACGCAAACCAAGGAAGTGGTGGTGGTGACCAATGAGTGAGCAACAAAACCAGCAGGCCGTGACGACGCCGACCGAGGCGGACATGCAGATAGACCTGGGCGTGGTTTACGAGCGGGCCGCGGCCAGGCTCGCAAACCACGGCGATTGGCTGGAGCCGCAGGACGAGGCCGAACTCCAGCAACTGTTGGCGATCTGCCGCCGCGCCCTCCACGCCGAGGCCATCCTCAACGCCCCGCGCGTGATGCTGTTCGCGGACGGGCGGGAGCCGACCCGGAACGAGCGGCACCTGATGAACCTGCTCACCTGGGCGCAGCACGAGTGCCGCAAGCAGAAGGAGCAGACCCTGTACTGGATGGACCAGTGCCACAAGGCGAGCGGCGCGGACGAGATCGACCGACTCACGCAGGAGGTCGCTTTACTCCGCGAGGGCATCCGGGACCGCGCCGGGGAGGTGTTGGATCTGGGGCAGGAGAACCGCGACCTTGTGGCCCGCGTGAAGGCTCTGGAGGCAGCCATCGCCCAGGTGCTACCCCTGCTGCGGAAGCGGCGCGACAGCGAAACCAACCGGCGTGAAGTGACCATGTGGACCGAGGACAGTAACCTGGCAATCGAACTGCTGGATGGGGTGTGACCCGTGAGTGATGAGGAGAAAGAGAGTGTGAGCGACTGGGGCACAATCACCTACACGGGCGACATCAGTTTCGCCACGCCCGAGCCCCAACTGGTCCTCGCAGAATGGTTCGAGGCTGAGGAAGTGAAGAAGGCTCTGGAGGCGAGGGAAGGGAAGGGGGTGGCCCGTGAGTGAGCAGCAACGCAACGCGGCGGCAGACCTGGCAGTGTGCGAGGCGGCCACGCCGGGGCCGTGGCAGGCCGATCCAGCCTTCGGCACGCCGTGGACTGTCGGCGGCGACTTGAGGAATTTCGACAAGTGCGTAACGGTCTGTGAGACGTACCCGGAAGGCGGAATCAACTGTCCCCAGGAAGATTACAACCAAGGAGCAGTGGACGCCAGGTTTATTGCGATGGCCCGCGAGGCCCTGCCCTGGTGGATCGCCGAGGCCGAGCGGCTGCGGGCCGAGCCGACCCCGCTGGCCCGGCTGGAGGCGTGGGCCAATAGACACGACGCCTGGCCGAAACTGTGCCTGTTCTGGGTGCAACTGGAACACCCCAACCGGACACCGCCCGACGTGGTCGCCTACCGCTGTCCCAGCGAGGAGCGGGATTATCACGCCAAGGAAATGGGTACTGCAACAGTTGCAGCTGGCACCGACGAGCAGCCCGCCACGCTCGACGAGATGATTCTCGCCGCACTGGCGAAGTGGGAGGAGTTGTACGGGTGAAATTCACCACGCTCATGATGCCACCGGAGGACCGATTCTATCACGCCGCCTTCGGCGTCGCCGTGTTGGTTTCGGGGTGCTGAAGATGGAAGGAAAGCCGACACACCGCGCGTTGGTGCGGGAGGTCGGCTGGCGGATCATCCTCGCGGAGTTCGAGAGGTCGAAACGCCAGAGGGAGCGTACCCTGGACCAGCAGGAGGAGTGACACTTGGCGCGCAAGGGCCCGGAACAGGACCAGGATCGGCGGCAGCGCGAGTACGAGGCCCGCAAGGAGGCGGCCCGCGCCCGCCAGGCCGCGCAGTCGCGTTCGGGCCGGGACATCGCGCCGATTCCCGAGGCGGTTGACCCGGAACGCCGTGCGGCGGCCGAGGCGTCGTTCCGGGTTTTCTGTGAGACGTACTTCGGCGAGATTTTCTACCTCGCATGGTCACAGGATCACCTGAAGGTGATCGCTCGCATTGAACAGGCCGTGCTGCACGGCGGCCTGTTCGCCCTGGCGATGCCTCGCGGAAGCGGCAAATCCAACATCTGCATTTGCGCCTGTCTCTGGGCCGTCCTGTGCGGATATCGTGAATTCGTCGTGCTGATCGGTGCTGAAGCGAAGCAGGCGAAGGAGATGCTGGAGTCAATCAAGACCAGCCTCGAAAGCAACGAATTGCTCGTCGAGGACTTCCCCGAAGTTTGCTACCCGATCGCCCGGCTGGAGGGGATCAGCAACCGCGCCAAGGGCCAGATTTGCGGCGGCGAGCAGACCAAAATCACCTGGACCAGTGACAAGATCGTGCTGCCCACGGTCGCCGGCAGCAAGGCCAGCGGGGCGATGCTCCGGGTGACCGGTCTCACGGGCCGAATCCGCGGCATGATCCACAGGCGCACGGACGGCAGGGCCTCGCGGCCCGACCTGGTGATCGTGGACGACCCGCAGACGGACGCCTCGGCCCGGTCGCGGTCCCAGTGCGTGACACGCGAGAACATCCTGGCCAAGGCCGTGCTGGGCCTGTCGGGTCCGGGGAAGAAAATTGCAGGCGTGATGCCGTGCACCGTGATCGCGCCGGGCGACATGGCGGACAATATCCTCGACCGCGACAAGCACCCCGAGTGGATGGGCGAGCGGACGCGGTTTGTGGTCAAGTGGCCCGAGCGGGAAGACCTCTGGCAGCAGTACCTGGAGATGCGATCCGCCTGTTTCCGCGAGGGCGATCAGGAGGCCGCCGCGGCGACGGAGTTTTACCGCGCGAACCGCGCCGAGATGGACCGCGGCTCAGAGGTGGCCTGGCCCGAGCGGTTCGAGGAGGATGAACTTTCCGCTCTCCAGCACGCCTGGAACAAACGGCTGCAACTGGGCGACTCGGCGTTCATGTCCGAGTATCAGAACCAACCGGAATCCGACATCGACGAGGCCGACGACCTGACGGCCGACCAGATCGCCGGCAAGGTCAACCGCATCCCGCGCGGCGTGGTCGCGCAGCAGGCCGTACGGCTCACGGCGATGATCGACGTGCAAAAAGCCCTGCTGTTCTGGACGGTCTGCGCGTGGCAGGATGATTTCACTGGCTATGTCGTGGATTACGGCGCGTGGCCGGACCAGAAAAAGCCCTACTTTTCGCTGCGGAATGCCAACCCGACGCTGGCGGATATATCGCCGGCTTCAGGGCTGGAGGCGGCCATCTATGCCGGCCTTGAGGGGCTCTGCGAACACATTCTCGGCAGGACGTGGCCGCGCGAGGACGGCGTAGATCTTCGCATCGAGCGATGTTTGATCGATAGCAACTGGGCCGAATCAAAGGAGACGGTCTATTCGTTCTGCCGGCGATCGAAGCACGCGGCGATCTTGATGCCCAGCGTTGGCAAGGGCATCAAAAGCGGCAACAAGCCGATGGACGAGTGGAGGAAAAATCCCGGCGAACGAGTCGGCCTGAACTGGCGAATCACCAACCCATCAGCGTCAAAACGTGGACAGCATTACCTGTTGATTGACACCAATTTCTGGAAGTCGTTTGTCCACGCGAGGTTCGCGGTCCCGGTCGGCGATCGCGGCTGCTTGTCTCTTTTTGGTGATCGGCCTGGCCTGCACCGGCTACTCTCCGAGCACCTGACAGCCGAGACGCGCAAGCGGGACCGCAGCGACGGGCGGCAGGTGGACGAGTGGAAACTGAAGATTTCCAAGCCGGACAATCACTGGTTTGATTGCCTCGTTGGTTGTGCTGTGGCGGCCTCGGTTCTCGGCAGCAAACTGGATGCGGGTTTGCTGGCTGGAGCTCAATCCGATCAGCAACCAAAAAAGCGGAAGACTCTGGCGGAACGAATGGCAGAAAGGCCGGGGGTGAAGCGTATATGAAGAAACCTCGTGGCTACGTCTGCTGTGACGCTCCCATGATTTGTACGACAACAAGAAAACCAAGTCGGAATTTGATCGTCCGCTACCGCCAGTGCTACACCTGCGGCAGTAAAATCATCACCGAAGAGCGCATATCGAAGGATCGAAAGCCAATCAGTCCCAAGACTGGGAAACCTCCTGAAGACAACGACAACTAACAGCATCAACCATCGTCCTGCGGCGTCATAATAACAGACGTAGCAGGATGTTTCCGTTTGCATACCGTCCGAGGTGTTGTCATGGCTGAAACCACCGAGGAAGAACAGCTTGACGCCATCGCCGAATCCGTGGCTGACGGCGTGAAACTGGTTGAAGTTGACGGCCAGAAGGTCGAGCAACTTTCTCTCCGCGACCGCATCGAGGCCGCCAAGTTCCTGGCCGCGCAAAAACGCCGTGGTAAGCCTGCCGTTCGGATGACGCGCATCATTCCACCGGGAGCTGCTTGATGTCTTCGGACCTGGATCAACTGCTTGGCGTTCGCCGCAGCCAGAAGCAACAGCCTCTGTCTCGCTACGATGCCGCGCAGACCACCGAGGACAACAGGAACCACTGGGCGCAGGCGGATGGCCTGAGCGCCAACGCGGCGAACAGTCCCGAGGTGCGGCGAGTCCTGCGGAACCGGGCGCGGTACGAGGACGACAATAATCCGCACGCCAATGGCCTGATCTGCGACGTGGCCGAGGACACCGTTGGAACTGGACCGCGGCTTCAACTGGAAGTGAAGGGCCAGGACGTTGACTTCGGTACGCCGCTTCCGTCTGATTTGCCACGGCAGATTGAGCAGCGGTGGAAGGCATGGTGTAAGGCTTCTGGTCTGACCGATCACCTGCTGACGACGGTTTCCACCGAGGCCCGCGACGGCGAGGTCTTCCTGTTCAACTTCATTAACCCGAAGTTACAGGACCCGGTACAGCTTGATATTCGACTCTACGAAGGCGATCAGATCGCAACGCCTTCGCTGCTAGCCAATCAATTGGTTGATGGCATCGAACTGGACGAGTACGGGAACCCGACGTGGTATCACGTCCTCAAGCAGCACCCCGGCGACCTGGGTTTGATCTGGTCACCGATGCACGACTACGACCGCGTGCCGGCCCGGCAGATGATCCACTTGTTCCGAGGCCGGCGACCCGGCCAGGGACGGGGTGTGCCGACGCTGACGGCCTCGCTGGGCACCTACGCGATTCTGCGGCGGTACATTCAGGCGTGCCTGCTTTCGGCCGAGGCGCAGGCCCGCGTTGCTGGAGTCATCGAACAGAAGGACACGCTCGCGGACGACGGGGATGACGAGGACGGCGCGGGCGAGCAGATCCAGTACGCCGGTGTTCACCTGCTGACGCTGACGGCCGGCCAGACAGCGAAATCCCTGCCGCACACGACGCCGCCGCCGAATTACGCCGAATTCAAGGCCGAGGGCCTGACCGATTCGGGCCGTCCACTGTGCGCTCCGCGCAACATCTCGACGGGCTCGAGCGCGGATTACAACTACTCGTCCGGCCGGCTGGATCAGCAGCGCTGGCACCGGTCCATTCGCGTTCGCCGCGAGCGGCTCGAGCGCCTGGTGCTGGACCGGATTTTCCGCGAGTGGGTGGCCCTGGCCCTGCTCACGCCGGGATACCTGCCGGACGGGACGCCGCCGATCGAGCAATGGTGCTGGGGCTGGCGCTGGGACGGTTTCGTTTCGATCGACCCCGTCAAGGACGCCAAGGCTTCCACCGAGCGACTGGAGAACGGCACGTCCTCGCTCGACCGCGAGTGTGGCGAACTGGGTGAGGACTGGGAGGACGTGCAGGACCAGCGACTCGCCGAGGAACTGCGCGAGATTCGGAGACGCGAGGCCCTCGGCCTGCCGCCGAAGCAACCGAGGCAGGGCAATCAGCCACAACGGCCGAACACGGAGGAGGCTGATACCGATGCTTGACCAGATCCCGACCATCCCGCGGCTGGATGACTGGCTTGGCGTGTGGGCGATGGAAATTTCGCACGCCCGCACGCTGCTGGCCGCCATCCAGGGCATCGACTGGCAATCGCATATGGCCCGGCATGCGTCGGCTCCTGTGGCTCGATCCGGTGACGACCGCTACGGCCTGGTTAGCGTCCAAGGCAAACAGATCGCGGTGATCCCCGTGGTGGGGACGCTGATGAAATCGCGGACCTCCACGGGTGGCACCAGCACGGTCGAGACGCGGCAGAAGATCCGCGCAGCCTCACAGGACTCCGAGGTTTCCGGCATCCTGCTCCGGGTGGATTCGCCCGGCGGCACAGTGGCCGGCACGCACGCACTGGCGAGCGAGGTCATGCAGGCCAGGCGTTTGAAACCGGTGGTGGCGCAGATCGAGGACACCGGAGCGAGTGCGGCCTACTGGATCGCGAGCCAGGCCCAGCGAGTGTATGCCAGCAGTCCCACGACGCTGGTCGGCTCCATCGGCACCATGCTCGCCGTGGAGAAGGGCGACCCCTCGCAGGTGATCGTCTTCCGCTCTGGCCCGCACAAGGCCGCCGGCATGGATGGCGACGTGTCCGAGGACCAGGCCGCGCACCTGCAATCGCTGGTGAACGACCTGCAAGCCCAGTTTAGCGCGGCCGTCAGCACCGGCCGAAGGCTCAGCCCGGATCAACTGGCCGAGGTGGCGACCGGCGCCATCTGGCTCGCTGGCCGCGCCCAGCAGTTACGCCTGCTCGACGGGATTCAGCCCGTGGAGCAAACCCTGGATCAACTGGCCTCGATGAAGTGAAAGGATAAAAGATGAACTTTCAGGACTACGTTCGTTCGTTGGGGCTGGACCCGCTGGCCCTCACCCCGGAGCAGACCGACGCCCTTGAGGCGGCCTGGCGTGCGAGCATCAAGAGTGCTCCCGTCGCTCCCGCATCTGGTGGAGGCGTGGACAAGAACGGAAAAAAGGAAACGCTGGATGACATCGTCGCCACGGCACAGGCTGAGGCTGACCGGAAGGCTGGCGTGATTGCTCTGATTCAGACGTATCTCGCCAAGGCTCCCGACCGCATCAAGGAACTGGAGGCTGTTGGCCGGATCGCGCTCGAGGGTGGCTGGAGCGTCAAGGACACTGAGTACCACCTGCTGAAGCAGTGCTACGCCAATGCCCCGATGGCCTACGTTCCGTCCTCACAAAACTCGCAGGTGAACGAGCAGGTACTGGAGGCTTCGGTCTGCCGGGCGATGGGCCTGTCCCGCGAGACGATCGAAAAGAGCTACAGCGACAAGGTCCTGTCGGCGGCTGACCGCCATTTCCGAGGCGGCTGCGGACTTCAGCGGTTGCTGGTCACCTGCGCCCAGGCCAACGGCGTGCGGGACGCACACGTCTCGGACATCAAGCGACTTCTGGCCGGCGCCTTTGCTGGATCTGAAAATCCCCTGGCGGCGCATGGATTCGGCCCTTCGACGTACAGCGTCTCGGGCATTCTCAGCAACGTCGCAAACAAGGCGATCAAGGACGCATTTCTCGGCATCGAGAGCACCTGGCGGCGCATTACCGCGACTCGCCCGGTGACCGATTTCAAGCAGATTACCTCGTATGCCCTGACGGGTGACCTGACCTACGGCAAGGTTGGCCCCTCGGGAGAGGTCAAGCACGGCACTTTCGGCGAGGAGACGTACAGCAACCAGGCCGACCTGTACGGTCTGGTGCTCGGGCTCTCGTACAAGGACATCCGCAACGACGACCTCGGCGCGTTCGCCAAACTCAGCCGTCGCATGGGCCGCGGCGGCGCCCTGAAGATCAACGAGGTGTTCTGGACGGAGTTCCTGGCGGGCCAGGGCACGTTCTGGGCCGCGGCCAACGGCAACTACTACGCCGGCACCAATTACGCCTTCACGCTCGACAAGTTGGGCGAATACGCAAACGTCGCGTGGGCGATCCGCACGGACCCCAGCGGTAACTACATGGCCGACGAGGCCATGTTCCTGCTGGTTCCGCCTGCCCTGGAAATGGACGGCCGGGAGTACATGACCTCGACCGAGATCAGCAACGACAGCGGCAGCGGCAGCAAGAACCCGCTGGCCGGCAAGTGGCAGGTGGTCATGAGCCGCTACTTGCAGGATTCGAGCATCACCAACTACTCGGCCTCGAACTACTTCCTCGTCGCGGACCCGGCATCCGAGTCGGCTGTGATTGAGACGGTCTTCCTTGACGGTCAGGAGATGCCGACCGTGGAGGCAGCCGAACCGGATCTGACCCGCCTGGGCATCCTGCTTCGTGGCATGCACGCCTTCGGCGTGACCAAGCAGGAGAAGCGAGGTGCGATCAAATTCAAGCAGACGGCTGATTGATCCTGAGCGAACGCCAACGGAGCCCCTCTTGTTGGGGCTCCGCATCCCCCGAACATTCACGGAGTGCGAACAATGCAGGCTCAGTACATTCAGGCCGGCGACGTGATGGACTACACGCCGGTAGCGGCCCTCAACGCGGGCGATGTGATCCAACTGCCTGACGGCCGCGCGGCTGTTGTAGTTGGCGACATTGCTGCCGGCAAACTCGGATCGGTGGCGGTCGGCGGCGTGTGGCGGCTGGATAAAACCACGTCGATGGTTTTGCTCGCCGGCGGCCGGGTCTACTGGGACGACAGCGCCAGCAAGGCCCACTACAAGACAGTCAATGACAAGGACTTTTATGTCGGAACTGCGGTTGCGGATGCGACCTCCGCTGCGACCTACGTTGATGTCTATCTCAACAAGCAGCAGCAGAACACCATCGACGCGCTGAACGGCCCCTCGCTGTCCGTGGCGACCGGCACCGCTGCCGCTGGCGGGTTCGGTCTGCCGCAGGTTTACGGTGGCAGCAGGGCTCTCACACTCACGGCCACGAGCGAAGTTCAGTGCGTGGACATCCTCAGCGTGGATCGTGTGGCCATCAGTGCCAACCCGATCGCTGAGTTCCAGGTTCGCCTTGGTGCCAACGGCTCGACCAGTGCGGTGGACTTCAACATCGGCCTGGCGAATGGCACCAGCACCAGCGACGCCGACGCGATCACCGAGCACGTCCTGTTCCACGTCGATGGTGGTGCTCTGGACATCCTGGCCCAGAGCAAGGACGGCACGACCACGGTGAGCGCCGCGGATACGACCATCGACATCACCGCCGGCAGCGCGGTCGCGAACCGCTTTGAGTTCTGGATTGATGCCCGCGATCCGGCGGACATCCAACTGTACATCAACGGCGTGAACGTGCTGCCGGCGAGCGTGTTCAAGCTGGATGCGGGCACTGGCCCCATCGGCCTGCTGGCTCACCTGGAGAAGACGACCGGCACGGCGACGGCTGGCCCGGTCTACATCGACCGCGCCGTCCTGCGGACGATGGATCAGTGAGCGAATACCAGGGTGCTTGGTGCCTGGGTGGAGTCACGCCCCACCCGGCGACGCTCGAATCGTCGGCTCTGGTTTTGGAGGTGCGTCATGGACCACGAAGAGGTTCGCCAGGTGCTGCGAATCATGGCCGGCGTGGTGATGATCGTCCTGGTCATCTATGGCCTGGTCGTGATCGTCAACGACGAGAGGGAATGATGGCCAACATGCTCCGCAACGGAACCGACTGGCTCCACCGCAAGCTCAAGCAGCATGCGGGCGAGACGCTCGTTTACTCGCGCGGAGCACAGAGTGTCACCGTCACCGCCCCGATGGGCAAGACGATGATGCGGCTGGACAACACGCAGACGGGCGGCGCGATCATCGAGTGGACTGACGCGGATTTTCTCATCGCCGCTGCGGACCTGGTCATCGGTGGCAGTGCAGTCGAGCCCGAGCGGGGCGACAAGATCCGCTGGACCAAGGAGGGCATTACCCGTGTCTTCGAGGTTCTCGCGCCCGGTGGCGAACCGTGCTGGCGCTGGTCGGACGAGCACCAGACGGTGTACCGCATCCACACGAAACAGGTGGACACGGAGTAGACCGCATGGCTGCCACGATCGACGACATCACCGCCAGCGTCGTGACCCTGCTCAACGGCCAGTCGTGGTCCCTGAGCTTCACGGCCGAGGCGAGCGACCAGCCGATCTACAAGCCCCAGGATCTCGCCGATTTGCAGGTGGCCGTGGTGCCGGCGAAGCAGGGGACGAAGCGGATTGCACGCCGGAAGTGGCAGCAGGAATACACGCTGTGGGTGGCCGTGATGCAGCGGCCCGAGACGTTCGACGAGGCATCACGGGCGGCCAGGAAGGCCCTGGTTCAAGAGATCATGGTGTACCTCGAAGGGGTTGATACGGTCACGGCGGGTGGGGTGAAAACAACGCTGATGGCCGTGGAAAACGAAGTCCTGATGGACCCGGATCACATGGAACAGATGCGGCAGTTCACGAGCGTGCTTTCGCTGACGTTCACGGCCTGGAGGTGACCATGCTCGGGCTCACGGTGCGGGCCGCGAAGCGGAATTTCTTCGATCGCGAGAAGGTTCAGCGGGCCGTTGACAGGGCCACACACCGGACCCTCTCGAAGTTTGGCGCGTTCGTCCGGCAGCGGGCCAGGACCAGCATCCGCTACCGCAAGAAGACCAGCGCACCAGGCACCCCGCCACACGCTCGCCGATCGATGCTCAGGCTGAAGAAACGCCGCAAGGACGGCAGCACCAGAGCCCAGATGGTGAGCCCCTTGAGGGAGTTCATTTTCTTTGCCTACGAGGAGTCGAGGAAGTCGGTCGTCATCGGTCCAGCACTGCTCAACGGCAGGACTGGAGCCAAGGCGCTGAAGGCTCTGGAGTATGGCGGGCCGTCCGTGATTGTGGAGGAACGGACGGGCAAGCGTAAGCAGATCACAATCAGGGCCAGGCCGTTCATGCGGCCGGCGCGGGATGCGGAATTGCCGGCCTTCCGGCAGATGCTCAAGAACTCTGTGAGGTGACGCAATGTCGAACAAGGTTGGCCTGGAAGGGCGGGCATACATCAACACTGCTGCCCGCGCGAATCCAACGTGGG